>Ga0179593_1500703_pt1 | contig 23017 bp, 26 predicted proteins | sample CZODoug2_1_08_16_FD_185931 | JGI IMG/M metagenome (GOLD analysis project Ga0179593, IMG submission 185931) | Vadose zone soil fungal communities from Angelo Coast Range Reserve, California, USA - CZODoug2_1_08_16fungal (PacBio error correction) | ecosystem: Environmental > Terrestrial > Soil >...
AAAAAAAAAATCACCTCCCACACGGAAAAGTGGAAGAGAAAGGAAAAGAAGGTATGTAGGGCGGCCCAAGCCGAAAAAGGGGACGATAAAGAAAAAAGGGGGGAAAAGACCAAGAGGCTTGGGACCCCTGGAACCTCCCTAAGTAGGGAAAGGGGAGTCTTTTGAAAAAGTTCCCGATGGTCCAAGAAACTCGGGCCACTTCCACAAAAAAAAAGAGGCCCAAATGTACCCACCCCAGGGTGGTTGGAAAAAAATCAGGGGGAGGGTTGTCAACGAAAATTCAAACATAAAAGAAACTCTTGCCTAAAGCCGTTTTGGTAGGGGACCACGAACGCATTGAAACCAGAAATCGGTTTGGGCCAAAAAAAAAGGCAGACACGATTCAAAAACGTATCGTACTGGGGTTATAAGAGAGGGGGGTTTCGCCGCCTGGCTAGGGGTAATTCATCTGCTAAATGTTTCCGAAAAAACGAAGGTGTCCAACTTGGTCCGGTTCCGACGTAAGATGGGTAAGAGTAACACGGGGACAAAGAATCCAAACCCGTTCAAAAAAAGAAGGAAAGTAAATGGAAAAACGTTGTGTAACTCCTCTTAACTCTAATACTGGAAGGCCAAAACTTTTTCCCCACAGCAGGTTTTTTTCAGAAAAAACAACGAAAGGAAAAAAATACACCGCGGAAATCAAACCACCAGGAGCAAAAAAGAAAAAAAAACTTCACACCAGGGGGTTGAAAGGGAAAGGGTTTTGGGGGGGGGGGGGGGGGGGAGATCTATTATACGGGTTGGGTGGAAAGAAACCGTCCCGGGCCAACAAAAACGAAGAAGCGCCGCAAAGAAAGGAAAGCCGCACAATCACACCTCCCAACGCAGCACGACCAGAAACAAAAATGGGAACGGGGCTCAAATCGTGATTGAACATGAAAAGGGGCAAACGGGAAGGTGTGGGGTAAGGGGGGGCAGGAACCCTTCCCTGGTAGAAAAAAAGGGAGGAAGGTGAATGGCACTTCGACCCGACGCTGATGAAAGCCAAAAATAAAAAGCTAAACAAGGGGCGGACACTTAAGCCTCGGGTTTGGCATGAAAGAAATAGGGTACGGGGGGTCTCAAGCAATATCCTCCCGGAAAAAGCCGAACATACTACAAGGCCATACGCCGGAACCCAACGGAAAAAAGCGGGAAAAAACACCGAACCCCCTCCCCCTTTCCCCACAAAGTAGGGGAAACGTCGACCTAAATTTCCAAGACGAAAAAAGGATGTAGCCTGGAATAAAAAGCACAACTTTTTGGAAAACGAGCGGGGGGGGGGGGGGGAAAAAAAAAAAAGAGGACAAGAGAGGGGGAAACCCATTTTTTCTCTCAAAAAAAGAAAGGGGATCAAAAAACGGAAAAGGGCGCCCGGTACGGCCCACCGAACTATATAAATTCAGCGAAAAACGCCTGCCCGAAGTTCGAGGGGGATTATCTTTGAGGGATCGGGGAAGGGAAAAAGTACCCACATCAGCGATTATGTGGAACGGAAAGAAAAGGGAGGGTCCAGCACTCCGTTGGACCCGCCGTTTACTCATGTTTCTATAAAGGAAAACCGTTGCGCCAAAGCCATCAAAACCTTTCATTAATTCCCCCATCTAGACAAAACTAGCAACGCCCTGGGGGAAAGAGGATGGGATCCGTAAGGGGATGTGTGGGCCCGCAAAAGCCCCAAGACGCTTTTCGATTTCCATCATTCGAAACCAAGAAAGGGGGAACAGAGGTTAAGGGGAAAAAAAAAAGGAAGGGGGGGGGGGAAAGTCCAACAAAAAACAAAATAGGAATCGTCCAAAAAATTTTGGGGGGGTTTGGGGTGGGCGATTGGCCAATGCCCGCCCGAAAAAAGAGGAATGAAAAAGACCAGTTTGAAGACCGAAATGAAAGAAAAGGGGGGGGGGTAACTCTAACCGATAGGTCGGAAGGCACAAAAGCGGGGGATTACCGCGAATGGGTGCCCAGGAGTTTTGGTTACCACTCCTTTTTCAGAAAAACAAGGAAAAATCCCTAAAGGGAGCAAAAAAAATTTTAACGATAGACAGGGGATTGGAGCCCCCACCGAAAGGTGAACGTGGGGATAATTCCCAAAAAAAAAACGGGTAATAAAAAAAAAAAACAAGGGGGGGGGGGGGGGGGGCAATCCAACGCAAAACGACCGTTGGACCTGCCAACCATTAACTTGCACAAACTGGTAAAGCCGGCGACCCCTCTTGGGGAACCCAAGGTCAAGAGCAAAAAAAACACTAAAAATATTCAGGTGGGTACATTTTGGAGAGGTGGAAAACAAAAAAGGGCTTCAAGACCTATGTTTTTAAAAAAGAAAGGGGACCCGCTTTTTCGACAACCCAAGGTCTTTGGTGGGTGGGAAACTACCCGATGGTGGGCAAAAACCACACCAAAACATAAAATTGAGAAGAAAAAAAAGGGAAAGACGTGCTCAGTTGACCGAGAGGCCCAAGCATGGACAGAACAAGAACTGAAAAAAAAAAGCCAGAAAATGTCCGCGAAAGAACGGGCAGGGGTTAGTACCGGACTTGGAGGTATGTTCAAAAAAGCACGGGAACGATCCGGGGGGGAAAAAGGGACCAGAAAAGAACTTCTGAGGAATTAAAGCAGGGCCCGAAGCCAAAAAGGACAGAAAAAAAAGGTCCCACGGATTGGGTACCCCAAGCCCCGGAAAATGCAATGGGGGTCCCGTCCCCGAATTTGGGGCGGGGATCACCAAAGTGGGACGAGAATGAAAACCAGGTTTCAGGAAAACCCCTATATGGGGGGAAAAAAAAACCAAAGAAGAAAGAACCAAGTAAAAGAAACTGTTTTTCTGTCTTTCAATGGGGGCAAAATCCCCCCAAATGGAGTGGGACCACAATTGTTTCAAAAAACCGTGGTGGGTCCAAATAGAACCGGAAGGGTACCGGGAGGAAAAACCACGACTTTCTTCCACTGAGAAGGGGGGGGGGGCGGGTCCACCGGGTTGGCTGAAGACGCTTATTAGAACGAGTTCAAAAGGAATTGAGAAAAAAAAAAAAAAAAGGGGAAGATGGTGGGGTGTTTTTTTTCGGCCCAATCCATAAAGGTGGGGAAAATAGGGTCAAGTCCTAGTGCCCAGTACAAAGGGGTTCACAAATCGACCAAAGGAAAAAAGAAGGGAAGGGGAAAAAAAAACGGAAGCTCCATCGCAAATGCGAAACCCAGTAATATTAAACCATGGGGGGATTAAAGACCGCTTATTAGGCGCAAAAGGGGAGAAAGCCTGAAAAGAAAAATAAATTCGGTCTAAACATTTTTGTCGCCGGGGGAACATCACCGATTTACGAATCCCGTGGGGGCACAGAACACAACCACAAGCGGAAGTCCGTGACGCGAAAAATCGGATTTTCAATTAGGAAGAAGTCCGAAAATCAAATCCCAATCTCAGGGAGATAAATCCCGAGGCGACTTGGAAAAAAACTGAACGAAGGGGGGGAAAAAAAAAAACCCAAAAACGCAAAACATCCCGTTGGAGGAAGGGAGGGGGGAAGGGTTAGACTTGCCAGCAAAAGCTTTCCTAATTGGGTCGCTGGAGCAAAAAAAAAGTGTGGGAAAGCCAAACTTCATTGAAAGTCCAGTTTTTTGTTTCTTCAAACGTAGGGGCAGTAAACAACCTACAGTTCGCGCTGTGGACCTTCCACGCTGTTGGTCAAACAGTGCCCCAAAGAAATCGGGGGGTCAAAAAGTTCCGGGGGGGCAATCACAATGTTGAAGAGAAAGAAGGAGTCGGAAAATGGCGCCTTGACCTTGATATAGCGGAATAAATCGATGGAGAAAACACAAACGGGGAAAGGGAAAAAGAGAGAAAATAACAATTACAGGGGAAAACATCAAGGGTGCGAAATCCTGCGAGTAACATTGGGGGGGGAGTGGAAAAGGAACCGCGAAAAAATTGTTTTTCCCTGTCAAGGGGACCAATGCTTACAAACGTTGAATGGAAGCAAAAAAGGGAACTCAACTCGGGTTTTGGGATAACGAAGGAACGGCCCATGAAAACAATCATTTTTCACAATCTTGGGCTGGGAAAAAAGCCGGCTTCTCGCGCCGGTTGAAAAGAAAAAAGAACGGAGGATGAGCAGTGAAACAAACAGACTGCAGTCCGTTTGAGACGTCCCAAAACCAGGAGGGAAAAGATCCTCAAGATAGATTGGCGGGGGGGACACCTTGAGACGGCCGAAAGGGCCGAAATCGGCGGAGGAAATTCGAACGCGGTGGACGACCCAAACCGGCGAAAAGGGGGGGAAGGGCATAACAAACATCGACTCGGAATTTCATGGTTTGTCCCTCACCAAATTTGAGGATCGCAGGCCGGGTAAAGTCCACAGGAAAGGTCCCATTTTGCCTTTGGGTGGGGGATGGGTTCCCAAATGGGACCAAAAAAAAAGACAAAAAAAGACGTTGGAAAGCCCAAAGGGCAAAAAAAAAAGGGGAACACCCCTACTAACCAACATTTCCAAAAGAGGGGGGGCACACCTGTTCAACCGGGATTTGGGGGACCATTTGCGCCCGACCAAAACTACACGACTTTTGGGAATGCGGGAACAGGCCGATCAAGAAGGAACTTATGACCCCAACTTTTTGACGAGCAACCTAGCCGTGAAGGGGGAGGCGTGCAGTGAGAAAAGAACGGGAGTAATTACGCCGGCGCCCACGTGGTGGAATTGGCCTCCCTGAATTGTTAGTGGAAAGACAAAAAAAAAAAAAAAACGGCCATAAGGTACTTGAAACAAAAAAATAAAGAAAAACCGGGGTGACCTAAAAACAAATGGGGCGGAAAAGTTTCTCGTAACAAAGGGGGGGCGTTTTCCTCCCTGCTAAGAAAAACTAACGGAAAAAAAGGGGTTATGGTTCATCCGTAGCAGGGGGGGCACCCACAGGGGTGCCCTTTGGTGGGAAGCCAAACTTCGTTAGAGGGAAAGGATCGGCACTTTGAAACGGGGAAAACAATGCGGGGCAAAAAAACTGTAAACTATTTCCCCCAAGGTTGACCTAAACATAGGGGTGACAAAGCCGGGGAAAGTGTCACAAAAGGCAAAGGGTAAAAAAACGGAACGGACGGGTTCCATGGGAGGCAAAAATTGACTTAAAAGACCGCGGAAGGGGGTACCAAGAAGTAAGCAGGATTTCTTCAGAGGACCTCCTAAATAAAATTGTTGTGGGGGGGGGTCTTTTGCAGCTTTTAAGCCCCTGTTACAGAAGGGAAGGTGGGCGAGCAAAGCCTAGGGACAAAATAAAAAAAAAATGAATGGGGAAGAAAAAAAGCCAAGTCCTCAAAGCCCAGTGCTGCAGTTGGAGGTGAGGGACCCCAAGGGGGGGGGGGACCAGAGATCCCGGCAGTCAAAAGGGTGGAGTTGGCGCGGGAAATTGCAAAAAGAAACGGGTAAAAAAAAATGGAAGAAAAAAAAAAAAAACCCTGACTTACTTGGGGAAACAAATCCCCACTGGGAAAAAAAAAAAAGGAAAAGGGGGGGATTCGGCCAACTAACGGAAGGACAAGGGGAAAGGGTGGGGCTGGATCCATAATTTTTACGAAAAAACAGTGGAAACTTCTTCGGACACGTGGGCCAATTTCCAAAAGGAGGGAAGGACGCTGGGGACTCCCCCCCGAAACAAAATAAGAACAAAAGACCCAAAACGGTTGAAAAAAAACAAACTTCAGAGGAATCGAGTCGATTTTCCAGCCAAATGAAACCATTTCAGATCAGTGGGTGGGAAAGGGTGCAAAAGGAAAAAGAAAAGGTGGTCAATTTTCGGAAAGACAGCAAATGCGCCAAAAACAAGAAAAAAAACAAACGAAAAATGTTGGGGGAGTCGGTTTAAACCTGGAAAACCAAAAAGGTCCGGGGGGTTGGGGACGTTAACAGGTCCCCCAATGGGAGGAGAACAAAAAAGCGGTTTGGAAACGGGGAAAGCCTCAAAAAAAGGGGAAAACGTTGGGAAAAAACTCGTTTTTAATCTGGAAAGGAGGAAAGTCAGTGAAAGGGAAGGGAGCAGACGAAGGGACTGAAAAGAGGAAAGAGGCAATCGCCCTTAAAGGGGGGAAGACAGCCGTCGGAAAATCGCGGTCCCCAAGAACTCGTGCCCTTTGTTACTTGACCCCTCTGAACAAAGAAAAGGAAAAGAAAAACGAACTTTCGGCAACGGTACAGGGGGCGCCGGAATTATTCCCCAACGGGGGGGGGCGGAGGCGCAATGGCCGGCAAGGAGAACAATGGTAGTCCCACCCTAAGAGAACCGGGCAAATCAAAGAAAAGGGGGAAAAAAAATACAAAACCGCATCCAGACAGGACGGGTAAAGAACCTTTTTGAACCCACGGAAGGGAAGGAGACATACTTTAAAAAAAAGAAAAAAAGGAAAGGGGGGAAAAGGACGTGTAAAGGGGACAACGGATTCTGACTTTTTTTAGCGTCCCCCTGGGCTCAAGTCAAGTTTGAAACAAAACGGGAAGTTGGTGGGGGCAGACTTCCCCCTCCTTCCCAGAAAATGGGGCCCCGCACGACCTTACTTAATCCGGAAATGAAAACGAGGAAGATTCTTACCATCAAAGGGGAAAGACAAACGCGCAAAACGGGGAGGGGTGGTTTCAAACAATGTATTTAGGGGCCCCACTACACCGGAGCCAAGAAGTTACAGAGTTGTTTGTCCCAACGCCCTCATATCTGTTTTGCACGCCCGCCACAAGGGCATGGGGGGCCCAAACGAGGAAGGATTGCTCAATTGGGGCAGGGGGGGTCACATGGGGGAAGTGGGGTAGTTCAGGAAAAAAAGACAACAACCAGGGATGAGGCCGCTTCTCCGAGGAGGGGGGCGACGGAAAGTGAAGGGGAAAGCACCAAAGGGGAACAAAAAGGAAGGTTACCAGGGAAAAAAAATAGTCAATCTTCAGTTTTTTTCTTGAAAGGGGACAAAAGGGGTGGGGGAGTCCCGTCGAATCCGAGGCGGAAAAGTTTCTGGTTGTAAAAGGCTTTTCCCGCGGTGAAAAAGTACGGGGCCCAACGGGAAAAAAAAATACTCCGTAACCTTTGGGGAATCGGCTTTAAGTCTCAAAAAACGGTTTTTACCGCTCTACAAGCTCGGAACCGCAACAAAACCGTTTTGGTGGGGGAAAGAAAAGGAAGGTAAAGGGTGTACCAAGCGGCGACTGATCAAATAATCTTATAGTATACAAACAAAGTCCAGTACAGTGGTGAAAATTAAAACGTCCCCAGGGAGGGGAGAAACCAAAAAAGGGTTAAAGGGGAAATCGAAACCCCGGCCCGCAAAGGAAGAAAAAAGAAGGGGGGGAGTGCAAAGGCGGGGTTGGAAGGGTGGTGGAAACTTTATCACCAACGAACCCTGAAGGGCCAACCGGGGCCGGTTGGGGGCGCTTTTTTTTCATGAAGAATTGCAAAAGTCCCGCCAATGAAAAAAGCAGGGCCCCGCCCCTTCAAACAGGGGGGTAAGACAGAAAGGGGAAAAGTTAATAAGACATAAAGGTTTTGGGGGTCAACATCATTTGGGGGGGAAGGAAGAGTTTACTGACAGGCTGGACCTTTCTGAAATCTTGTTGGTGGGGAGATTGTGGAAATCATAAAAAAAAAACGTTAGGGGAAAGGGATGAAAAAAGAGAGATAACGACCACAACCGAAAGGGGAAGTGGGGGGATCTAAAAAAAAAAGTTGATCGAAAGCGGCAACAGGAAGGCTAAATGAAGAGAACCCTCGCGCCGGGCTTGCCCTAAAGATCTTAAATGCAAGGGGAGGCATAGCCTTCAAAACAACCTTCAGGGAAAAAAGAACTCGGACTTCCAAAGCAGCCAAAAGGGTTGGAAAAACCTGAACACTAGGTTTTGGTCAAAGGTAAAAAAGTAAAAAGAAACGGAATTGGGTGCCATAAAGATTTTTCATCAAAGAGGGGGAAAAAACGAAAAAGGGATGTGGGTTGTTGCCGCATCAGGGTCCCCAAGGCGAACTTACGAAAGGGGAAAATCGACCGGGGGTGGGTGTGTTATAAGGGGGGGAACAACTAGGGGGACCCCTCGGGGGTTTGTTCCTCAAGAAAAGGGTTTTTGAAAAAAACCAAAAGGCACAGGCCACACATGGGGGGGGGGGGTTTTCAAGAGGGGTAAAATTTTGTGCTGAAAAGGGAAAGGACCACGGGAGGGGGTAAGACCGGTTCCCCCAAAAAGACGGAAAAAAAAGCTAAAAAGAAGGCGACTTTTTAACTACGCCAAGGGGTGCAAGAAAAAGACCCCCAGTCCATCCAGGGAAGATGGAACGATGCCCCCTGGGTTTAAGAAAAAATTTGGAAAAGAAATGAATAGAATACAGGGAAGTCAACGTCTGAGAAATCTCCCGGCAACTCACGTAAAAAAAGAAAAGTATAAAAACCTCCACCAAGGGGGGGACAAAAAAAAGCAAAGAAACCGCCAAAGAAAAAAAAAAACCATTGCCGAAGTTTAAGCGCAAATGACACAGTGAACGACTTCAAGGTTATGGAAGGGGAGGGTGGAAAAAGGAACCTAAAGAGGCCGGTAAAGGGACACCCTCAAAAAACACTGAAAAAGCTCTGATAACGAACCGCGTGAACTAGGCGGAAAAACCACGGAAAAAAAAGGGAGATGTGTTTTCCATTGGATTAAGTAAAAGGTAGGGCCTCAAAAGAGACTGTCCCGAAGACAAAGAAACATCGAAAAGGGCAAAACCAAAAAGACAAAAAAAACGGCAACGAAAACATCAATGACCAAAAACGGACTCACAGGAAGGTCTCAGGGGGGGAGACCCGAGGGGGTCAAAAAGAAAGAATGGGTTTGGTTACGCCGAGGAAAAAGAGCCTTGAAAGCTGTAATTTGACCGAGGAAGGTCAATTGTGGGACCCGGGAATGAAAAAAAACAGTTAAGATGGATCAAAAGACTTTACCCATTGACGTATCCGAGGAAAAAGGGGCGCCGGGCCAGGCAACAAATAGTAGGAACCGAGACGGACAAAGAAAGTGAAGGGGGTAAAACTGGTAAAGGAAAGGGACCCAGAACGAGCAAAGGGAAACCAGCAAAAACTCGAATGAGGCGGAACTGAGAAAGCTAAAGCGAAAAGGGAAACCACTTTCCAACTGTAAGAAGGGGCTATATCTAAGAATACAAGGAGAAACTTACCAGCACAGGGAAAAACAATGAGACCCGCCCCCAACCCCCCACCCCCCGCACGTACACCGGAGGGGAAAAAAAAAAAAAACAAAACGGTTCAAACCTCGGGGGGGGGAAAAGGTAACTTCGTGTGGTGGCAACCCACCGGCCACCAAACCTAACTCGGTGAGGGGGATGGTCACCTTCCGGAAGCCAAGTTATCCCACCCATGAAGAAGAAAGTGAAAAACCGAAACTCCGACTTCGGGCAAAAAAAAAAGTGGTTAAAAACAGATGGCAGGGAGCCAAAAGCGGTCTTCCATGACGTTTTTTGACGGGGTTGAAAGGAACAAGGTCTCAAAAGAAAGGAGGAAGATAAAAGCAAAAAGGAAGATAATAGGGAAAGGAAAAGGGATTTGGGGGGGGGGGGGGGAGGAATACTAGTGGGAGTTGTGGGTACCAAGCATGGTGAAAAAAGAAGACCCACCAAAAGCCCCGAAAAAGAAAAAACAAACATGACCATATAAAGAGGGGAAAAGAAAAGGACAAAGGAGGTGTTGCCAGAAGCCCCCAAGGTTCATATGGGTAGGAAAGGAAAGACTTGGCACCCTGGCCTGCGACACAAACCGACCAATTTCACTTCAAAGGCCGAAAAAAAACGTGGGGGTCGACCGGGGAAGACAAACAGCCCGAACTTCCACCTTGGAAATGGTGAGTGATATTGGGCCAAAGTCGGCCCGTAACCCGATGGTTACACTCCTGAAAAAAACAAAAAACCGCTTTCGGAAAAAAAAAAAAAATCCAGTGGGGGGGCAAATTAAGACCCCACCCAAAAGAAGGACCCAAAATACCCACAAAATAGCTTGGCAGGCAAAGCGAAGGCCGATGTTGGGTACACCGAGTTACAGCAAGGGGGTAAAAACAACAACGAGGGGGGGGGGAAGAAGCCCTTGGACCAAAGTGGTTCGGGCCTTATGGAAAGGGACCCAATTGTGGGGGTAAACTAACAGAACCAGGGGCAAGTGGTTTTTCAAAATTCAAATAAAACTATCTTTTGTAGGGGGGGTTCCCAATAATGCCTTCACTGAAAGGCGATCAGGATCGCCGGCAAAAAGTCAAAGCCTTCTAAAGAAGGTGAAAAGAATTTAAACGGGGACTTGTTTTTTTTGGGGGGCAGTTCGGGGTTGGGGAAATCGGACAGTCCAACTGAAAAAAAAAAATGTGGGGGGAAAGGGAATCAAAAAAAAAGACTGTAAAGAAAAAGTGCCACATCCTCCCTAAAGGGGTTTCCAAGAAGTGACGGGGGCCGGTGCAAAAAGGGCAAAAACCAATTCCAAAAAAAGGTTGAAAAAGTTTTCAAAACGGTGGGGGAAGGAAGAACAGGCCGAAGGTGAAAGGCAAGGGAGCAAAAAAAGAACACCAAAGAACATCCAGGGAGACCTAAGGTCGTTAACGGTGACAAAATCCACCTTCACGCCTTGCTAGCTGGTGAGAAAAGGAGTGAAACCGTTATAAAACACGCCAATGGGGGTTGCAACAAAGGCAAAAAACCACTCCCTGGTAAGCCGAATGGAGAAAGATGGGCCAATAGCCCCGAACCGGAAAGGACTTCGAAAAAGAAATGAGAACCACAGGGGAACAAAAAAAAATAAAAAAAAACAGGCCAAAAACCGTACGTTACAACTTTGTTGACGCCAGAAAAGAGGAACGAACCGGTTTGGGGGGGGGGCAGGCGGGGAACAAAGACAAAAACACGAGGGGGTTGTTTCAAAGGGCACACACACCGAGGGGGATCCAAAAGGCGGGTGGGTTACCCCCAGACAGCCAAAAGGAGTGAAAAAAAAAAAAAGGTGTCAAAGGATTTCTACCGAAGGGGAACGAATTCCGCCCAAAATTAAACGAGGGCAATCGGAGAAGACTTCTCCGGCCCGGGCAGAAAAGGATTGCCAAAAAGCCCGTAAAATAATAAGGGGGGTGTTCACAAGCCCCCCAATGCAAAGGGAAACCAAAGGGGGTGGAAAAGGACTTTAAACCAACCGGGTTGGTAGCAATGAACCCGAGAAGGGTTTTAAAAAAAAAAGGAGGGCTGGTGGAAAAAGACAACATCGCGGGTTTTTTGCTGACGGACATGAAACGAAAAAATTTTCCGGCGTCCCCTTGGGGAAGTCCAAACGCTGTGGTTGAAAAAAAAAAATAACATTGGGGGAAGAAACAAGAGTTTAACCACCTTTTCAAGCCAAAGGGAAATAACCCAACCGCAGAAAGCCAAAGGGCAGATGGCGCAACTGCTCTTGACAAAGACTACGAAAAACGAAAGGGAAAAAGAGAGGGGGGAAATTTCGATATTTCAAAACTCATGTGAATGGGGGGGCCGCAGAAGTGGGTGAAAAAACCTGGCGGATGGAACAGCTGGGTGGTGATTGACACCAACAAACGGTGACGTGAAAAAAGGCACAGAAAAAACGGTTTTTGTGAACGCCATTAAAGTTCCCACTTAGAAACTGAGCCTTGGGGGAAAAGGAAAAGAAAGAAACACATGAAACTAGAAGGTGGAAGAAACGTTGCGGGGGAAAAAATCGGCGGAGAACACGGGAAAAAGAGCTGCTGCGTTGAAACAAGAAAAACAACAAAAAAAATATCCAAGGCGGGGAAAAAGGAAAACGTTGGTTCACAGAAGAAAAAAAAGCAAAAAATAGGGATGAGGGGAAAAAAAATGGGTTGCAGGCAGGGAAATCTCACACGTACCTATATCGCTAAGGGGGAATGAGAGCCGGCGGGCACCAAGGGGGAGGAGAACGAAGGTTAAAAATGTGCGAAACGACTCAGGAGGCGGGGTTAAAAAAAAGAAAAATAGGGACGGAAAACGGTGGTCTTCAACATCTCGAAGGAAGCAGGGGGGGGGGGTAGCACCTAACCGAGTCATTGTGGGGGAAGTGGTTTTGTAGGGTCGCAACGAATTGTCAAGACCTCCAGAAAGCAACCGTTTTTGTCCGCTTTGCTTGAACGTGGGGAAAAAAGGCAAACCTTCGAGTGGGGGAAACCCAGAAACAGGAATTGGGCCAGGAAACAGGTTTACTGGCCGGGTTGGGGGCATTACGCCTTTAACAGGGGAAAACGGGAAAAAAAAAAACCCCGGAGGGATGGCCAAAACAAGGGGGTTTTCGCGAAAAAAAATAGACCGGTAAGGAGGAACGGGGGGTCAAGAAAAAAACTGTCAAACGGCCACGGAATGACAGAAGTTACGGTCAAAACAGGGGAAAACTGCTGGGATGGGGCATGTTGAAGCACCCGCACGTAGCTAAAGGGCTGATAGAACCATAGGGGGAGGGCCGGGGCAGCGGGGGGAAAAATTGGGGAGGAAAACGGGCCCCCTTTCCAAAAACGCAAAAGAAGAAGACCAAAGTGCAAGACGGGGTTAGGTGGGGGGTAACTCCCGATTTCCTTGATTTTTGGAAAGACGGACTCTTTTTCTTAATGAAGATTGAAAAAACGAGGGCCGGAACCGGGGGGGGGAAAGTGACCGAGTGGAAAAAACTGTGGGGGGGGGGAAGTACATAAAAAGGCGCCAAGGTGACGGGGGGTAAGGGTTAAAACCCGGGGGAAACCCTCGGAACGAAGCGGCGGGTGGACTTTCATCAAGATTTGGGGAAAAAAAGGCTGACAAACGGGACGCGTCCCAAAGCACGGGGGGCCCACATCACCAGACTTTGAAAGACATGCTACACTCCAGTTGTTGGGGGGGTGGGAGGTAACAGGGGGTAAAAAAAAGGGTAAGCACGTGGGCCAAGAAGACGGGGACAATGAAAACTGATAAACCAGCGGTTCCCCTATTAGGAGGGTCAAAAAAAAAAATCCCCCCAGAAAACTGCATGGAAGGGGAGGGGTTCGCGGGGTTTTGGTAGGGGATCCGAAACAAGGGAACTGTGTTCGCTCGGGGGAGGTGACAGCTGTGGAAAGAAACTAAAAAAATGAAAAAAGTAGACCGGGGCCTGGCACACTGGAAGGGGCTGATGGCACTTACATCGGGGAAAGTCTCCGTTGTTGTAGGAGGGCAAAACATTCAAGAGTGGGTGATGAATTCGGACATTTCGCTGTGGGGGGGGAGATGTGTACCGGGGAAAAACAAAAAACGCGGGGTAAAAAACTCGACCTACATCAAGGGCAATCCCAAAGGGAAAAAGTTTAAAATTCCTGAAGACGCGTCGAGTGGTCAAAGCAACTAAAAGGGGGAAACTCCAGAGGAAATAAAAGTTGAAATGAAAAGGGTGGCATTTGAAAATGGCTTTTTCCCGAGAAAAATGAAAAAACCACAGGGGGAACGAGGGCGGTCCGGTTGAAAGTCCCATGACGAAAAAAAACGAGGACCGGATGGTCAAAAACATAGAAGAGGAATCAGTTGTATGGGGCGGGACACCCCCACAAAGTCGAGTTGCCAAAGGGACTTGTTTACAAAACACTGTGGAAGGGTGGGGCAAAAACTGAGGGATTCAGTGAGGTTGATAGGGAGAAAACCAGGGCTGGGGGGCCTTGAATGGAAATAAAAATCCTACGGCCCAAAGAACGGCGGGAAAGGGGCTTAAAGGAAAAACGAGTAGTGTCCTCATTCAAACGACGTTTTGTTCAAAACAGGTGGGCCGGACGGACAAGGGAAAACAGCAAGGGAAGAAAATACGAAAGTTCGTCCCGGAACAGTGGCAACGGCAAGGAGGGTTTGGGGAACGAAAGCGCAAAAAAAAAAAAAAGTTTCTCGTTATTACTTCACCACAATGGGGGGGGAAGGGATTGAAAGAGGAAAACCGGCCCAAAAAGAGAGGGAATGAGAAAAAAAAAAATCCGTCAAAGAAACTTGTTAACGCCTAGACAGGGGTCCGAAACGTGGCGAGTGGGGTGCTTATGGGGCCAGGTCTCGGAGGGAAAGGGACAAAAGGCCGTCCCCTTCTGCGATTGGGTAGATGTTTTTTCGTCAAGGACAAAAAATAGGAAGGTAATAATGAACCTCTAGATTGCCGTTACAAAGACGGGAATAAAAAACTCCCACCTGAATTCAAAGGGGAGAACCATGTTGTATGGAGGACGGGAAAAAAGCGCCCCCCTCCAGGGTTCGGGGGGGGTGGGTTTTGGCACTAAAAAAATCCGTTTGGAAAGCCCAAAGAAGTTCGGATTACCACTCGAAGCGCAATGGGAGGGGGGGGAAGGAACTTGAATGCTGCAGGGTGTGAAAAGGGGTTGAAGGAGGGGGAAGAAAAAAAAAAAGGGGGAAGCGCAAACGGAAGCTTCAATCAACGAGGGTTTTTTGCTACGGGAATTGAAAAGGTAAACGGGGGGTTAAAAATCCAAAGGAGACCAGGGATAGGACTTTCCCACAAATCCCATGGGGTGGGGGGTGGGGAATAAGGGGTAAACGTAACGTTGTGATGAAAAAAAAAACAAACTCGCCTGCGACACCTTGCAGGCGTTGCAAGAGAAACTTGAAAAAAGGGGACCCCGCAAGACTCAAGCCCTTTGTGAAAAATACAGAAGGGATCCTCCCAGCAGTTGTTGTCCCAAAAAAAAAAAAATTGAGCGAAAGGGACTTGGGTTTGGGACGCACCGGCCAAGGGAAAGGGGCAACTTTTATCACAGTATGCAAAGAGCCTAAAGAGTTATAACATCCAGTTGGGCCACCGGAACAAGGATTTGTAGGGGGGGAAGGACGGCCTGAAAACCACGGAAAAAAAAACCATCCACAGAAAAAAATGTAAATTCACAAGTCAGAATCTAAACCGAGGGTACGGCACACCCTTTTTTAAGGGGAATTGGGAAGGTTGGAACACAAGAAAACCCTTAAGGGGGGGGGGGACAAAAGGTTGGGACCTCTGTTAGGGCAAAGTTTTTGGAGACAAAATGGAATCCTCAAGAATCAGGTTCGCCCTCGTGGGCAGAAAAGAAAAGGGGGGGGGGGACCAAGAAGGACAATAGCCCTGGCTCTGGCCTCAGGAAAGGTGAATAATGGGGAGTGATCGGCGGGAAAAAAAAAAACACACACAAACGGAGGGGGGGGGGAGGAAGAAAAATTGAATAACAAAACCTATAGTGATCGGAGTAAGACGAAGTTTTAATTCCGAAAAGGGAAAAAGGAAAAAAGGGGCGGGCCGAAAAAGGTCGAAGGCCTATCAACTACGTCGGGGCTGGGACGAAGTCGCACGAGGCCATGAGAGGCAGGGAGAACTCGGGGAAAGGAAAAAAAATCACCCAAAGGTGCCCCCAACAACTTCAGGTTTGAAAGGGGGGGGAGGTTGTTCCAAAAAGCAAAAGAATGCCTTAAAAAAAAGAAGAAAGGCCAGTTTAAAGCTAGAACGGGGTACGGTAAAAGTGTTGAAGGAAAAAACCACCAATCATGGAAAAATTAAAGGGGGAAGACGCAAAAGTGTGTGGGTGGTTTAAAGAAAAAAATTTTGTTTCAACGTAGTGCAAAAAAAAAAAAAGGGGATTAAATGGTTGGGGAAAAAACAAAAAGAGGGGGGGCGCCGGGCCAGGGTCCACCCCCCCCCCAACTGTTTGTAACTGTCAAAGAGTGAAAGGTGTGTAGAAAAAGCGGAAGAGGAACAACGCAGGGGGGCGGAGAAAACAAGGGGAGTTGTAAAGGACAAAGTTAACGTCTGACGCAAGACCCGAGGAAACCTTTGGGGGAAAAAACGCGCTTTGTGTTCCAGAAACACAAGAAGAAAGGGCCCATAAAAAACAGGAAACGAAGAAAAGGGACCCAAGGGGTTATTATGTTGGGGACGGACCACACCAAGAGAAAGGGTTAGCCTTGCAAATCAAGAAAAAGCGGCCAAAGAAACCCGGAAGAGCAAAACCTTGGAAGAAAACATTCCAACCCTGCACAAAGGAAAGAAAACCAAAAATACCGAAATTTCTCCAAGGGGGGGAAAAAAAACGAATCAAGACAAAGTTAGGGCAAGGGGGGGGGGCAACGCAAGGGGGGTGGTGTCATGTGAGGGAAAAGGGGGGGGTAAAGGAGGTGGTAAGAATGGCAAAGGCGGGTCCGTCAACGAGGGGAACCAGAAAATCCCCCTAAGGAAAAGGGGGAAAACAGTCAGACACTCCCCTCCCGAAAAAGTGCAAAAACCGGTGCACTTAATGAGGTAACCCAGGAACACAAAATAGGTTACGCAAAAAAAAAAAAAAAACCGCAATATCAGAACCAGAGAGAAACAAAAAGTGGGGGGGGAAAAACAAAGAAAAGGGAGGAACTCCTCAAAAGAAGACGGGGCAAGAATCCCTCATGGGGAAACTTTTTGACAACGGGGGGACACGACCGAAACTGGGGGGGGCGCGAGAAGGGAAAGAACCCCGAGAAAGATAAAGCTTGCAAAAAAAGCCTAAATCTGGCTGCGTTTTCCCCCCGCAGAGAAGATTAAAAGGACAGAGGGGGGGGGTGGGGGGCAACAAAAGGGAGAAAAACCTACCATTTGTAAAAGACAGAGAAGGGGGGAAGGAAGCAAAAAAAAGAATATTGGAACCCACAACCGTCCACATTCCTTGCCGAATTTGTATTGTGAGGCCACCTGGGAGGTCGACGAAGGGGGGGGGGGAGCAAGGAAAGCCGAAGGGAAAGGGGTAAAACAAGGAGCAGCATCCTCCCCTAAGGTGTTTGGTACCTCAATGCAAAAAAACAGCTTTCCAAGGCCCTGATAAAGGGAAAAAGCAGTGAAAAAGGTCGAGCCGCGCACACGCTTACAAACACAGGAAGGGCGGTTTTGAACACCGAATGGCGGACGTGGGGTCCGCCCCAAATTGACATAGACGGGAACCATTCAAAAGGACCGCCCGATAAGACAACAAACAGAAAGGGGGGGGGCGGTAAAGGGGGGGGTTAAAACAAAAAAGAACAAGAAACGGCATGTGGGGTTGTGCCTTTTTCTTGGGAAACGAGCCAAAAAGAGTTCGGGGACAAAAATCTTTTAAAGGGGAAAAATGTGACAACAGACGGATTGTGAAAAAAAAAAGGGGAAAAGAACTGAATTTGGAAAAGCAAAACACCTTTAATTTCCCGCGAAAATGTGATGTCGGGAAGGGGGTGGGGTAAGAATCACAGGTAAATCTTTCCACAAACGGGGACAGAAAACGAATATCAAGCTGAAGGGATCCCAAAGACTTCCAACTTTTAAGAAAAAAAGGAAAAAAAAAGGGGGGGCCAGAGAAGCCCCCAGGGGGGGTCCCCAAAAGGGAAGTGGGGAAAAAAAGAAAAGGGCTGTTCCAGAAACCAAAAGTTCACAAAAAGTCCCATGACCCTTAGTGACTCACGCAGAGGGAAACAAAAACTTTTTATCTTGAAACAAAAGGAGAAAAAGGCAAACAGCCCCGAATGTCAAAACGGCAAGGTGGATTGAGTGGAGGGTGTCCTAAAAAAAAAAAGTGAGTTAAAAACCGCCAACAAGATGGTGTTCCCTCAAGAACAAGTCGGCCAACCCCTGCCAATGGGGGTTACCATGCTTGCACCAACTAAAAAAAAAGGGGAAGACAAACCCACAGAAGAAAAGGTTTCGGAAAAAAAGAAACAAACGAAGACAAAGAAGAAAAAAAAAAAATGAAGCGTGCGGGACTGTGTGTGGGTGGACCGCCAGGGGGACCCCGCAGTTTGAAAGAAGAAAGTGGGTAAAGAATCAAAAAAGCAAGGTTCGGCCCCTGAATTCAAGGAGGTTGGTTGGAAAAAATCACAAACAAAACGCACCGAACTGTCAAAGTAAAGGGGAAAAAAAAGGAAAAAAGACCCCAGGAAAAGGGGTTAAAAAAGTGAACAGGGTTCCCGCGGGAAAAAGGGGCGAGATAACTCCAAACGCCCAAAAAAATTTTCCCAAGAATTGCTACTTCGGGTAAAAAAAAAAAGCTACCCGACCGGCAATGTTTTTACAGGGGACAAATGTGACAGCAAAAAAACCTGTTTTTGGAAAGAACTGTTTCCTAAAACTGGATTGCGCTAACACCAAAGGAGAGGGGGTCGAGCAAGGTACCTTAAGGGAGGTGGGTGTGGCAATGCAAACAAATTGCCCACCCAAATCAGAAAGGGAAAGTTTCAAACGTTGGAGGCAAAAGCCCATTTCAAGGGGGGACCCAAGTGGGTGAAACCGAAAACCGGGGAAGACGTACCTGCCTAGGGGGGCTGGGGAAAGAAAAAAGGGGTTAAAAAAAAAAAAAATCCCAGACTTTGCCCTAACTCGCCCACATGTTAGAAATGGCGTAAAGCCACAGGAAAGTAATTGGTTCCCGAGACCAGGGGAAGCCAATTAGAGCGCACACTCCGAAGGAAAGGAGGACCTTTTTGGTGGAAATCAAGCCCCGCAAGGGAGGGCAAGTGGCCCGTGACAAGGACAAAAAACGAGCCATTTTCCAACACCTGACCCGTCCTAAGGGGGGAAAGAAATCTTGGAAAACAAAAGAAAATTCCGAAAATCAAACAACAGGTTTGGAGAACACCCGGGAATCGAAAGAAAAGGTTGGGGTGGGGGAAACCGTCAAAAGACAACCCCCCCTCCAAAACCGGATGAAAAAGCGGGGTAAAAACAGGAGCGTATGGAATGATACGAATTCGTAACCAAAAAAAAGGGCGCGATAATCGCCAAACTTACTAGGTTAGAAAAGAGAGGGGGGAGTGGGAAGGTGAACACCCCCGAACGAAGGGGAAAACACCGACGTTTAGGCAAAGGTTGGGATGTTGTCTGGAAACCCGCAAGACCAGCCAAGGGAAATGTCTTCATACACAAACAGGCGAGAAGGCCGAAGCGGGGGGAAAGCCCACAACAAAGGAATGCGTTCATGCCAAAGGAATTCAATGTAAAAAAAAAAAAACGGGGGTGACCACAGTCCCTTCAAACCGGGGGTTCAACAAACACAGCGGGGGGAAGCTGCCCCCAAGGGGGAACAGAACTAATGGTGTTCCTCTGTCCACAAAAATGCAAACAACAAAAGGGGAAAAGTAAAACCGGAAGATTAGGACAAAATGATGGTGGGGGCGAAACTGCTCATGGGGAAAAAAATCTAGAATCCTCTGGACGACACAACAACCAACCTTATGTGGGGGGTAATGGAAAAAGAAATATAAATTAAAAAACAGGCAAGGCTGCCATTACATTTTCCCTGAACTGCAAAAAAAAAACGGAATATTTTTTTCCGCACAGTGGGGGGGGGTGATGGCAAACAGGGACAAAAAAAGAAGAGGGGAAGGTAAAAACCCTGTGAAGCGTCAACCGGGTGAACAAGCGGTGAACAAATAAACCGAATGATCTGGTGGTGGAATGAAAACAATGAAAACGTAAAAAAGTTGTTTTCAATGAATTGGAGGGCAAAAAGGAAGGCAGGGGCCCCACCTAGAGGGAAGAAAATCCTAAGGCGGCAGCCAGTGGAAAAAAAAAACACAAATATCCAAAGGAGGGATTTCAGGGGGTTTGTCGGAAAAGGTCGCAGCTCTAAAGCAGGGGGAAACAAGATTAAGAGGGGGGTCAAAAGGGAGTCCGGAAGCCAACGGTAAAAAGAAATCCGAGGGCGGGGCGAAAACATCCTCCGCCAAATGCTGGGGAAAGGAAAAAGGGGGGAATCAAAAGAGGGTTTGAGAGGATGGGGTCCTAAAAAGTCGGGTACATGGGTCAGGCAAAGGGCAAAAAAACAACGGTGCAGTCCCCCCCAAAGGAAAAGTCTGAGGGGCGAAGCCGGTGAAATCCCAACGAACCACACCCAAAGGGCAACAATTTTGGAAGGGGCTCAAGTAAATGGGGGTCCTCCGCAAGCACAAAAAGGTGTCATGGGGATCTTTCCTTAAAAAAAAAAAGTAATTAGCTTTCACAGGGGGTTTGTACCCCAAAATAAAAAACTCTGCCTTTTGGACTGTTTGATGCCGTAAGGCCCAAGAAGCGCGGGAAACCCACCGTTTTCAGAACAACCAGACCGTTTTACGGGGGGAAAAAACGTCCCAAAAAAAAACGGGTGAAACACAAAGGCTAATTTCAGGCCCCGGCCTCACAATCACCCACGGGGGTGAAACGGGGCAATAACGAATTGGACAATTGCGACATCAAAAACGAAAACTTCAAAGAGCGGAACCACATTAGTTGGGGACAAAGGGGCCGCCAATGGGGGGTCACTCTTTTAGGACCTGTCCAGTCAAGGGGAAATAAGCGGGGAAAAACTGCTCAAACGTTGGGAGAAAAAAGGTTTGGAAGAAAAAAGGGAAGAAGGTCAGGAAATGGGGGGAGCAAACTCAAGGGCAAATCGGAATTATCATTCCCTTGCCAACCGGAAAAAAGAAAAATAGGGGGGGGGAAAAAAAAGGGGTTTTGAGGTTTAAAAACCAGGTTTTGAAAGGAGGTGAGGTTTTTTTGGGCACCCTAAAACGTTAAAAAGAAACGAAGCTGCCCCAAGGTTCCTTTGGGGCCAACAAAAAAGTGGGAACCTAAGTTGAAAAGAACAAAAATGTACAACGTCGACCCGGGAAGACTTACCCTGGATACTCCCTCCAAAAAAGGTTTGTGGGGGTGTTGTTCTTGTGGGGGGGTAAAGCCCGGGGTTAACGCAAGAGGTTGAAATAAAGGGAACCAAAAAGGTGGAAAGACCATCGGTAAGAAGCACAATGGCGGCCAAACTCCAGAAAAGGACACCCGGGTAAGGTTCGAGGGGTTTTTGGGTGCAAAGAAAGAGGCAAAGGAGAATTTCAAAATGGGAGGTGCCGAAGCCCTGAATTGGCACAAAAACAGCCTTGGGTAGAACCGGTTTCACAAAACATTAAACAGTTGGAAAGAGTAAAAGGGAAACTGTCCCCAAGGGGGGAGAAAAAAGAGGTGGGGGAAAACTTTCATGGTAACCCTCGCGTGAGGGTGGGCTTCTAAATAATTGGTGGGGGAAGATCAGGTCCTGTTGGGAAAGGGAAAAATTGCGCCCCAAAAGGGGAAGTGTTGGTAAGTCAGGAAAAGTAAAAAAACCAAAAACATCGCAAAAATTCACCCAATCCATCTGGGAAAAATGTCAGAAAAAAACAGCTCCTCGTCCCGAGGCGAGTTCCACAGATAATCCCGGGGGGAGTTCCTAAAAAAAATCCATTGAAAATTTGACAGAGGAACAAATAGCAAAAACCCAATTTACCATATTTGCCTTGGGGGGGGGAAAAACCGGGGGTCCCCGCACCATGTGGACATTGGGTATAAAAAGGAAAAGAGGTGACCAGAAGGTTGGAAAATCGAAACGGGATGGGGCCGAGACCCCAACTCCGTCGAATTTAAGAGGAGGGGGGGAAAACACAAAAAGTGATCGGGGTAGGGCGCGGAGGCACGGCAAAAAAATGAAGGTGGGCTATCAGGGGGGCCGGAAGCCCGGGAGGAAATACCGCACGTGCCATTTTAACCTGGAGCAGGAAAAAAATTTTCAACTTCCCCCGTTCGGGACACAGCACTCGGCGGGCGGGGAAAAGGAACCACACACCGGACGAAAAAAGCACAAAGTGACAACTTCCCCGGACCGAAAGGCACCGGTGGGCACGGGGAAAAGAAGTAACGGTTTCCCGGAAAAGGAGGCCTTGGGTGAGCGGGAAAAGGAAGGAAAGAAAAAAATTAAGGAAAAAATCGAAAAACAAGAAAAGCGTCGTGGAGCAACAAAACCGCATCCTAAAAAGGTCACGGGAACTTATAGAGGGGGAGGCTTCACATACCTGGTCGCTACCTGTGGGAAGGTGGGCCAAGGAAAAGTGTTGAAAGGCAGCCCAACGTGGTTCGGGTAAAAAAGGCCCCTGGGCGTAATGCCTTTCGTCACAGGTGGAAAAAAAAAAAAAAAGTGGGGAGGTTCAAAAAAGAACGGAAGAGATGGGGGGGCGCGAAGAAAGTCAACTGAAAAAGCGAAAGACGTTCCGTACGCAAAATTCGGAGAGAAACCCCTGCAAGAAAGAGGAGAAGTGGTGGATGATTCAACAAGACCGAACACCAAAAATTACAGGTTGTAAACCAACGCCCCTACAGCCCTTTTGGCAAAACCAGCACAATGTGGTTCAGAAAATTTCAAAAGTGGGGAAGCGCAAGTTGGGAGGGGGTGAGGCAGTCCCGGTGTAAAATTATGTGGGGGAGGGAGAGAGACCGGATGGCTCTCCCACTTTTCTCGAGGGAGAAAGGGGGAATTTGGGGGTTAACCCCTAAAGGGAAAAAAACTTTTTGGGGAACACAATCCAACAAGGGGTGAAAAGCGGAACAAGGGCGTGGGGGAAGCCGGATTTGGGGGGGTTGAGGTCGTTTTTTGTCGGGGAAAAGGGGGAACCGGGAAAAACGCGCGGGCTCTGTGGGGTACGAGGGGTTTAGAAAAATCGAGGAAAAGAACGGTCCAAGAGAAGGACCTGGGGTTTTAGAACGCGGGGAACGCCAAAAAGTCTACAATTTAAGGTCCACGGGGCCTCACCGGTTTTTTGAAAACCCAAGCCCCGGGGGGAAGGGGGGGGGCCGCGGTCAACTGGGGAGAGTTCATAGAACAATGAGACGGAGTAAAACAAAAGGGGGAACAATTGAGTACTGGCGCCTTCCACAAGAAAAATTTTTAAGTGGGGGGGGGGCAACAAAGGCACACGGTCCCGCGTTAGAGAAAAAGTTTTTGATGACATTCAGGGGGGGGAGGGGGGTGAAAGTGGAAAATCAAAAAGGCAAGAGGGGTTTGGGCGAAGGGGTTTGGGAAAAGGGGGGAAAACCGAGTTTGGATCCTGCAATAAAAAGGGAAAGCAACAAAAAGAACCCGACGAAAATCCCGGACGAGAGGGGTAGCCCCGCGGAGGGGGATAGGGTACCCTTTTCAAGGACCAAGTTCGGCCGGAAAAGGAAAGCTCTGGCAGAACTCATCGTGGGGGGGGGTGGAAGGAA
>Ga0179593_1336126_pt1 | contig 23016 bp, 41 predicted proteins | sample CZODoug2_1_08_16_FD_185931 | JGI IMG/M metagenome (GOLD analysis project Ga0179593, IMG submission 185931) | Vadose zone soil fungal communities from Angelo Coast Range Reserve, California, USA - CZODoug2_1_08_16fungal (PacBio error correction) | ecosystem: Environmental > Terrestrial > Soil >...
TAGAAATAACACCCCCAAAAAAAAACCCATTAACAGTAAACGAACACAAAAATAACAAACACAACCTTGGTTAACTGAACCCACAAAAACAAAAAAAAAACGGACCAAACCCAAACAACACAACCCAACGTTATGACCTCAATTACCAAACGGTGGGTCGAAAAAAAAAAGAAAAAAAATAATTAAAAAAATAATAAAAAAAAAAACAACAAAAAAAAATAAAGAAAAAAAAAAAAAAAAATAAAAAAAAACAAAAAAAAAAAATAAAATAATAAAAAAAAAAAAAAAAAAAAAAAAAAAAAAAAAAGAAAAAATTAATAAAAAAAAAAAAAAAAAAAAACATAAAAAAAAACACACAAAAAAAAAAAAAAAAAAAACAAAAAAAAAAAAAAAAAAAAAAATAAGAAAGACAGGAAAAAAAAAAAAAAAAAAAGAAAAAACAAAAACAAAAAAAAAAAAAAAAACAAAAGAAAAAAAAATTACAAAAAAGAAAAAAAAAAAAGACATAAAAAAAAGAGAGAAAAAAACAAAAACAAATACAAAAAAAAAAAAAATAATACCAAAACAAGCAAAAAAAAAAAAAAAAAAAAACAACACAAAAAAAGCAGAAGAAAGAAAGAAGCAAAAACAAAATTAAAATAAAATTTGAAAAAAAAAAAAACGCTCGCAAAACACCAAAAAAAACAAAACGTACCTCGACAACGGGGGTCGGCCGGTGGGGTTCTGGGGGTAGGACAACAAACGCGGGACTCCTGTAAACCAACCAAGCAACGGGCCTAAAAAAATAAAAGCGGGCACGGACCAAACGGGCGCCCGAAAAAAAAAAAAAAAAAGAAAAATAAAAAAAAAAAAAAAAAAAAAAAAAAAAAAAAATTAGAAAACAAAAAAAAAAAAAAAAAAAAAAAAAAAAAAATAAAAACAAAAAAAAAAAAACAAAAAGAAAAAAAAAGAAGAAAAAAAAAAAAAAAACTACAAAATTAAAAAAAAAAGAATAAAAACAATTTGAAAAAAAAAAAAAAAACAAAAAAAATAACAAAAAATTTTAACAAAAAAAAAAAAAAACAACAAAAAAAATAAAAACAAGACACATGGCAAAAAAAAAAAAAAAAACAAACAAAAAAAAGAAACACACCAATAATGAAAAGAAAAATAAAAAAGAAACAAAAAAATGAATGTAAAAAAAAAAAAAACAAAAAAACAAAGAAAAAAAAAACACAAAAACAAGAAAAAAAAAAAAAACCAAAAAAAAAAAGAAAAAAACAAAAACCAAAAAACATTAAGCTACCCCCCCCCCCCTCCCCCCCCCCCCCCCCCCCCCCCCCCCCCCCCCCTCACCCACCCCGCCCCCCCCCCCCCCCCCCCCCCCCCCCCCCCAGCCCCTCACACACCCCCCCCCCCCCCCCCCCACCCCCCCCCACCCCACCAACCTCCCCCCCACACACCCACGCCGCACACACCCCCAAACCACCCACGCCACCCCAGCCTCCCCCCCCCCCCACCCCACTGCCCCCCCCACACCCCCTTCCAACAGGCCCCACACCATCCCCCCCCCCCCCCCCCCCCCCCACCCAGGCGCCCCCCCCCCCCACTCCCATCCTCCCCCCTCCACACACTTCCTCCCCCCCCCCCCACCCCGCACCCCCTCTCCCGCCCCCCCCACCCCCACGCCCCCCCCCCCCCACCCCCCCCGCCCCTCCCCCCCCCTCACCCCACCCGCCCACAGGGCGAAAAAAAAAAAAAAAATGTTGACAAAAAAAATAAATGGCGTCAAACGATAATTCGGTTGTTGGGCGTTTGTGTTTCATTTTTTTTTTTTTTTTGTTTTCAAAACATTTTTTATTTCACTCCAATGTTTTTTTTTTTTTGTGTGGTTGTGTTTTTTGTTTGTCATTTTTTTGTTTTGTTTTTTTTTTTTGTTTTCATTTTTTTTTGTTTTTTGTTTTGTTTGTGTTTCACCACCAAAACCAAATTCTTTTTGTTTTTTTTTGTTTTTTTTTTTTTTTTGTTTGTGTTTTTTTTTTTGTTGTTGTTTTGTTGTTTGTTTTTTGTTTTTTTTTTTTTTTTTTTTTTTCACACTTTTTTTGGTTTTGTTGTTGTTTTTTTTGTTTTTCACTATGTTTTTTTTTGTTGTTTTTTTTTTTGGTTTTTTTGTTTTCATTGTTTCCCTCTCCCCCTGAGCGTTCCTTTCGGGTTTTCTCCCCCTTTTTAGTCGTCTTTCGTTTGTGTGTCTGGTGGCTTTCCGGTTTGTCGCGGTTTCTTTTGTGTCTTCCTTCCCCCGTCTGTTCCCCAATTTTTTATGTTAAGATTTTTTAGTATTATTTTTTTTTCGCCGTCCCTCCGAGAAGATAATTATAATTTTATTATATTATTTTATTTAATTTTTCGGATAAAAAAAAAAATATGGCGGGGGGGGAAAAACAAATTAAATTATATCAAAAAAACAAAACAAACAAAATAATATTTCCTATAGTAAAAAAAAACATATCAAAAAAAAAACTATTATATAAAATATAAAAAAACATTAAAATATAATACTTTATTTTTTTTAAAATTAATTATTCAATTATTATTACATAATCATTACATATAATCCTTTAAACAATATCCAAATTCGTCAATATTATTTCCTTCCCAATATATATCCCATATCACTCTATTCCTTCCTCCTTCTCTAACTTTACTCCCGTTCAATTCAGCCACCACCCCGGACCCACCGACAACAAAGAACCCCCCCCCCCCCCCCCCCCCCCCCACCCCCCCCCCCCCCCCGCCCCTCCCTCCCCTCTTCCCCTCCTTGTCCTCTGCCTTCCGGACCGTGGTTTGCCCTGCCCTTTTGCCCGGTGTTTGGTTTGCCGCCCCCCCCCTGGCTTTGCGTTTTGGCGCCACCCCTGGCTGCCCCCCCCACCCCGTAGGTGCGCCGGCGCCCATGCCGCCCCCCCCCCCCTGGTTGGTGCCGCCCCCGCCGCCCCCCCCCCGGCCCCGCGCACCCTGCGCGCCATCACCCTCCGCCGGGCCCCGGCCAGTCCCCCCCCCCCGCTGCCCCGCCACCCCCCCCCCCCCCCCTGCCCGGGTGTTGGGTTATTTGGGCGCCCCCGGCTGGCCGCCCCACCCCCGCCCCCCCGCCCCCCCCCCCGCCGCCGCGCCCCCCCGCAAAAGAAAAAAAGAGAAAGGAGAAACCAACAGAGATCACAACAACCAACCAAAAAACAAAAACACGGGTGAAAAAGGTGGTGTTTGTTTTGACACCCAGAAAGCACCAGAACGCAAAAAAAGGCATTCGGACGACCCCCCCCCCGGCGCAAACAAAACGTTGCCACCCACCCGCGGGGCCAAAGAAACGCCACGGGAGCAAATGAAACAGAAAAAAAAGAAAAGAAAGAAAAAACAACAAAAGAAACTGCGAAAGGCACAAACAAAAAGAGCCACCAAAGAAAAGAGAAAAAAAAAAAAATAGAAAAGAGGCACAAAACCATCAACCCCCCCAACCCAACAACAAATGATGTAATTCACAAAACCAAACAAAAACCAACACCGACAAACACAGCGTGAGAAAGACAAAGAGACCATTACCCCCATTAAAATAATTAATCCATATAAAAAAATTTCTATATTATTTAATATCCATTATTAATTCATATTAATATATATTATCTAATACTCCATATAATGGCACAGAAGGGTAAAACCGAAAAAACACAAACATGAAATTCAAATTATTAGAATCAAGATTTATTTCCAAAAGGGGATTTTTCCAAAAAACAAAACTACCACACAAACACAAACCAAAGAAAAACGACCAACAACCACCCACCAAAAAACACAACAAAACAAACCCCAAACCAACAGTATCAACCCCCCAATTCAAAAAACAATACACAAAAGGGATTGCACGGGAACCGAAGCATATCCATAATTTATATCAGACCATATACACCCCCCCACCCCATATTTATATCTTAAATAATTTACAATAACACTAAATTATTCACTAATAACATATTATTATAAACCCCCCACCCATTATAAAAAATTTTTACCATCATTAATTAATTATAACATACACCCCCCCATCATAACCCCATTAAATAAAAAATAATAATTTAAAAAAAAATAATAATTTCACCCCTCATATAAATCACGATTTTACAAAACCTAAAAATTATAAAAAACCATAATTAAAAAAATATACCACCATTAAACAACCCCCCACACCAACCCATATCAATCGACCCCCCCCCCCATATTATTAAATAACTCCATCCATAATAATTATAATTATTCAACATTATATTATCTTTACATATATATTATAAATATTATATTCATAAAAATATTATAACATAATAAATTTATATATTATACAAAAAATTCCATAAAATAATTATAAAAATATACATAACCCCATATATCCATTATAACCCTCCCTACCCCCATAACCCCCCCATCCCCATTAAACTAAAAATCCCCCACCACCATATATATTTTTAATTCCCCATTAAACGCATATTATTTAGTTATCCATTCAGAAAGCTTATATAATACCATTTTAAATCTTATATAATGATCAAATCCATAACAACGGACATATATTAAACATTCCATTAATCACGCTAATTTATTAATCAATTCCCCCCCATACTTATACCCCCTAAATTAAATCACCCCATAAAAAATATCTTCAATATATCACGTCTTATATCACACTTATTATAATATCCTAATAATTAATTTATTACCATTTCTAAATAAATACCCCATTAAAGCAACGCGTCAATAATAAAACCACATGTGATTTAGATTCCACCAATTTTATATTATATCCAGATCTAAATAATAATCAATTAATACCCAAGACCCCCCCCACCCACCCATATTTATCTCATTTATATACATATAATAATTATCTAAATTTCACTTACTAAATTCATAAGATTAAACTAATATAATAACCCCATCCATATATATATATTAACATATCACTTATTATATATCACCATCCCCCCCCCCCATTTCCCCCATCCATTACCCCCCCCCCCACCCCCCATTGTATCAACAAAACGCATATTAATGAACAGTTAAAAGTCCCCAGTTACCACCATAGGACCCATAATATTTCCAGGGGAAGACAATACTTTTTCAATTAGAACCTTAATCATAATAACAACCCATAAATAAATATATAATGATAAATATCATCAATTAATAAAACGACATTAAACACCAACGGGAGGGAAGGGCAGGGTAGAAAAAGTTGAGATTACAACAACACACAAAGACAAAAAACCAAAAAACCCCCAAACCAAAACCCCCAAACACAACCCAAAAAAAAGGGAGGGAAAAAAAAAAGGAGAGGGGGAAAACGAAGATTGGTGAGTTTTGCGGCCCCTTCGGTGCCGGGCCCCCCGGTTGCCCCCCCCCCCGCTCGGCCCCGGGCCCCCGCCCCCGGCCCGCCCCCGTTTTTGCCCCCCCCTGGTGCCAGCGCCCCCCTTTGCTTTGCCGCCGCCGGCTTGCCCCCCGCCCCGCCCCCCCCCCGCGCCCCGCCCGCCCGGCGGCTGGGCCCGCCCCCCCCGGGGTGGCCCCGTGCGGTCGCCGCCCCCCCCCTTTGTTGGTTGCCGCAGCCCCTTTGGGTTAGGGTTTTGGCGCGTTTTGCGTTGGGTGGTTGCCCGGTGTGGCCCCGTTTGGGGGGGCCCCCGCGCGCCTGTGCCAGGCCACCCGCCCCCCGGGCCGCCGCGCCCCCGCTGCCAGCTGTTTGCGTTGGCCGCCTTTGTATTGCGCGCGGCGCGGAGCCCGTCCCCCCCCCCGGCGCCCTCCTCACTCTATTCCTCCCTTTCCACAAAACGAAAAAAAAACAGAGAGGAGACATAAATCCACAATTTAATCCCCATAATAATCATTATATATCAAATTATAGAAAAATTTAATAACCAGATATCATATCCTTAATCACGACATACACCCAGCCCCCCATTTATTCACATCAACACTACATATATTTATGAATATAATAAAATAATTATTATTCCATCCCGGAACCCACGGAGGCCGTATCAATTTTATAATCTTTCAAAACAATCAAAAAAACAAGAAAAGGCACCACAAGAAGGGTTTTGTTGAGAAAACGAAAAGAAAAGTGTGTTTGTGTTGGGAAGAAAAAAGAGCGTCCCCCCTGCGTGCCACCGTGCACTGGGTCATCAAGGGAGCACCGCCCCCGAGAAACGGACCCGCACGCCCACGGCCCTCAGGGGCGTCCCCCCTCGGTCTTTTTTTGCCCCCAACCCGGTTTGCGCCCCCCGCCGGGCCCCCCCACCCCCCGCCCACTGGCCCGCCCCACTGCCCCCGGTCTTTTGTTGCCCGTTGGGGGTTTTAGGCTGCGAGCCCCCCCCTAGGCCCGCGGCGCAGGGGTGGTTGGCTTGCCCCCCCCCCCCCCCCCCCCCCCGCCCCGCGCAGCCCACCCCCCCCGCAAAAAAGAGGCCAAACAAAGAGGGAAAAAAAAAAAAAAAAAAAAAAAAAAAAAAGATCACAGGCCAAAAAAAACCAAAACAAACGGATCAAACACCACGAAACGGATGGAAAGACCCCAGGAGGGAAAGGGACATAAAAAAATGAAATTCACTCAAAATATATCAACTCACGACCCCCCCCCCATCAACCCCAGGAGACCACCGGAGAGGGACAGTAGGACAGAGAGACATCCCCCACCATATAAATATTAAGTATCGATATCAATAACTTAATTAAATAATATCATATATATTATTCCGACATTTATAATATCCTTATATATATAATTATATTTTATATATTTCCCACATTAATCACCAATATTAAAATTTAACCCCCCCCATATCACCTTTTCCAAAGGAGGACGGTCACGGACGGTGGTTCCGTTTGGGTGTTGTTTTTAGTTTGTGTGTGTTTTTGCGTTTTGGTGGTGGGGGTCCGCCGTTCCTTGTGGGGTTGTTCCCTTGGGCGGGTTTTGTTTTTTTTTGTGTTTCGGTTTGGGGTTGAAGACGTCGTTTTGTTTTTCCTCGTTTGGTTTGGCCGTAGGACGTGTTTGGGGTTTGTTAAGGGAGGGAACGCGGTGCCGTTTGGGTGGAGGGGTGGGGTTGGGTTGGTTTGTGTTGTGGTTAGGCAGAGAGGACACGTGTGTTTGTTTTTGGGAGTTTGGGCGGTCGTTTTTCGGGTGCGCGTTCTTTTGTGGACCGTGTGGGTGGTTGGGGTGCCGGGGGGGTTGTTGGTGGGTTTTGGAGGGAGACGTTCGCGTTTTGGGGCTGTGTTCGCGGTTGTGTCGGTGCCCCGAGGGAACTCGACCCGAGGGGTGTTGTTTTTTGGGGTGTTGTCGGCCGGGCGGGTTCGGTTGTTTGTGGTTTTTTGTGGGTGTTTTTGGGTTGTTTAGGGTGGGGTTGGTTGGTGGGGTTGGTGCGGGGCGTGTGGTGTTTTGTTTGTGTTGTATGTGGGGTTTGGTTGGTTGGTGGGGGCCTTTGTTGTGTTGGTGTGTGTTGTTCGTTGTTGGGCGGTCGTGGGTGTTTCCTGCGTGTGTGGTTCAGGAAAGACGTTCGTGGTTTTGTGGTTTGTGGGAAGACGTTGTGGGTGTTTGGGTTGGTTTTTGTTGTTGTTTGTGTTGGTTGTTCCGGTTGGTTGTTGCCCAGGGAAGGAAGGACGCGGTTTTGGGTGCGTGGGGGGGCAGAGACGTTTCCGGGTTTTCGTTTTTGGTGTCGTGTTGTGTGTTTGTTTGTTGGTGGCGGTTTGACCGGTTTCGAACCGTGAACGGGGGTTTGGTGTTTTTGGGGTTTTTCCGCCGTCCGGTTTCCCCGACCCCGCTGTGCGGGGGTGGGACGTTCCCGTCGTTTTGCAGTTGTTGTGGTTTTGTGGTTGTTGTGGGGGTGGTGGGTTCGGTTTGTTTCGTGTGTTGTGGGTTACGTTCGCTCTGTGGTGTTGTTGTTTTTGGAAGAGACGTTGGGCGGAAGAGAAAAGGCTGGAAGGGGACCGGGTCGGGGGGGTTTCCCGCGGTTTCGGTTTTGGTTCGAGAATAGGACGGTGTTTGTGTTGCGGGCGGGGGTTTTTCGGCGGTACCCGTTTTTTGTGGGTTGTGTTTGTCGCGTTTGTGTTTGTTGTTGTTGTTGGGTTGGACGGTGTACGGTTTGTTGGGTGGGGGGTTGTTGGATTGTCGGGGGGTTTGGGTTGTGTGTGTTCGTCAACCACGGGGCGCGTTCGGTTTGCGGTGGGGGGTTGGGTGTTGTGTGGGGTCGGTTTTTTTTTTGTGTGGTTCGGGGTTTTTTGGGGGTTGTGGACGGGTGTGTTCGCCTCGTGACCAGAAGAAATATTGACAACAGTGTTGAACAGATAATATATAAATTTTGTATTAGATGGAATTATTTGCCCCTTAAATTATTATTCAGATTATTTTATATTTATTTTAAGATTTGATTTGTTATTTATGCTATGCCATCTTTACTTAGACTTTTTTGGGGCTTGCTTCCTTTTTCTTCATTCCTTTTCTTTTCCCACTCCTAAGCTCCCGGCCCCGGCGTTCTGCTGTACTTCTCTTTAAGAATTTGGAGTCGGGGACAAGAATATAAATTGAAAACCAAGAATCCAACAACAAAATATTATATTTGTTTTTTTTTTAGCTTGACTATTGCATTGTATTATTCAAATATCAGCGACGTGACCAGAAGATATTAATTATTGGGTTGTGACGTTGACGTTTTGAAATCGTGAGATTTTTAGGTGGGACGTTTGAATGGTGACAACACCTGAGTTTGAAAGTTTCGTGTGAATTTTGTTGGAGGGATAGAACACACTGATGGATATTTACATGTCCCCGCCCTGCGGATCGAATGGTAAAAAGAAGGAAAAAGGAAAGTGGGAGGGAAAAGACGTCGTTCGTGTGGTGGTTGGTTTGTGGCGTTGTTGGGTGGTTCCCGCCCTCGTTGGAACAAAAAGGATGCCGCTAACCCCCTCCTTCAACCCCCCCAGCCCCCCCTCATCCCTCCAACCCCCCGCCCACCCCTCCCCCCCGCCCCTCCCCCGACCATCCAGGTTTTTGAAGTGACAATATAAAGTAAACAAAAAAACAAAAAAAAAAACCCCCTTCCCCCCCCTGACCGGCGCGGCCACTCTCCCCTACGCGTTGAAATCGTACACCCAGATTTTGGGGCCCGAACCCCCAAAAAGATACATTCTTTTTTTATATTATTTTTATTCTTTACCTATATTAAAGATTTGGGATAAATAATAACCAGATTTTACCCGGTGAAACCCGTGTGACCCACACCCATGTGGGTAGGTGGAAAACCACAAACTCGAACCCGTGCGCGTTTGGGGGCCCGCGAAACGGGTCGTGCCGTGGTTTGGCGTGTGGGTGTGGGTCCCGGTCGCGGCGCGGGTCGTGGGGTTGTGCCGAACGACGCCCGTGTTGGTGCGTGGTTCCCGTGTTTGGTTTTGGAGAAGGAAGAGGGAGAAGGAAGACGGTGAAAAAGAGGGGGACGGCCCGTCACTTTCGGGGTTGGACTGTGCGTTCGTGCGTTAGGAGTGAGGAAGACCGTTTGTTTTTTAAAAGGAAGACGGGCGGAGACGGGTGTTTTTCGGGGGGGCGGCTGCTGGTGGTGTTGTTGGGTAGAGGACGGCGTTTTTGTTGGGAGAAAAAAACAAAGGAGAAAGAGAAAAAAAAACCTAATAAAAAAAAAAAAAAGAACAAAAAAAAAGAAAAAAGTACAACGGATCAAGCAAAAAAAAGAGAAAGGAGAAGATAAGTACCACCAAAAAACACCCCAGCACCAGACAAAGCAACAAACCCGAGTATAATCCAAATGAATCAATCAAAAAACGAAAACTAAACACAGAGTGGAGGAGACACCCCAATATTTCATATATACGAGACATAAAACCAGTGAACACAGGAAAAAGACAAACCATGGAGGCCAACACAGAAGAGAGTAGACACATTTATAATCAACTTCAAATTCATTACCATACCATAATAAATACCGAAGAGACCCCCCCTAATTTTCCATAACTATACCCCCCCATTAACATTATAAAATATATATTAACCATCTAAACCATTATAATATATTAATTGACCCCCCTACCACAATTATAAAAAAACCCGAAGAACATAAGGAGCACAGAGGACCCTCATAAGAGGCACAACCCCTACAAGCAAAAGCAGAAGAAAAAGGACGAATGTTTTGTGTTTGAAATTTTTTGGGTTTGATAAGAGTTTGAAAAAAGTGCCCGCCGCTTGGCCTTTTTGTTGCCGCCGCCCTGGGTTGGCCCGTTTGCGCCCGACCCCCCCCCCCCCGCCGCCGTTGGCATGCGGTTTGCGTACTGCACCGCCGCTCGGTTGGCCGCCCGGCGTCCCCCCCCGCGGTTTGTGCGCCCGCCCCCTTTCGTTTGTTGCCCCCCCCCCCCCCCAGTCCCGCCCCCCGCCCCCCCCCCCGCCCTGCCCCCCACCCCCGCCCACCCCACCCGGCCACCACCCGGCCCCCCGCCGGTTTGCCCCCCCCCCACCGCCCCCCCCCGCCCCCCCCCCCCCCCCCCGGACGTCGGCCGCGGCCGCGCCGCCCGCCACCACACGCCCCCGCCGCCGCGCTGCGGGAGGACCAGCCCCCTTGCCCGGCCGTACCCCCCCCCCACCCCCGGCCCCGTGCCCCCGTCCCCCCCCCCTCCACCCCCCCCCGAGAAAAAAAGAACAAAAGAAGAGTAGCAACACCAAAAACCGTGCACGACTGAAAGAGCCAACAAACCCAAACGAAGAGACAAACCAAAAAACCCAACAATTAATCAACAAACCATCAACTACCAACCAATGAATCATCCAACACAACACGCCCGAAACACAAACCGAAACATTAAGAGTATGAAATGGACCCCCCCACCCATTATAATCACCCCATTACCCTAAAAGGGACAAGAAAAAAAAAGAAAAACAGAGGTGGACCCCCATTTTAATATTTACCATTATTTATTTTTAAATAGAACACGACCCCCATCTCATATTTAAAGAGACATAAATTAACCCCAGAGGGGGACATACATATTTTACGAGGACGGGAGACATTCTCATAACCAGTATTGAATTCATTATAAAATACCCCGAAACAAAAGACAGGAAGGATCCCCCCCCCAAAACACACCGAAATAAAAACCCACCAATGGCGGTGAAGTAAATATTGGAAAAAAGGGCAAAAAGAAGGTGTGAAGAAAAGGAAAAAAGAGGGAAACATGATGGGGAAATACCCCCCGCGTGTCTCCTCCCCCCGCGCCTTCCCCTTCTCCCCCTCCTCCCCCCCTTTGCCCCCCCCCCCCCCCCCTCTCTTCCCCCCCGTTCCCCCTCCCCCCCGCCCCACCCCCCCCCCTCATTTTGCCCCCCCCCCCCCGGACCCCCCGCCGCCCCCCCCCCAACCCCCCCTGGCCCCCCCCGTGTCGCCCCGACGGCCCCCCCAGCGCTCCACCCCCCCCGCCCCCTGGCGCGCGCGCCCCCCCCCGCCCCGCCCCCCCCCCCTTTGACCCGCACCCCCCCCCTCGTCACGCGTTGCCCACGCCCGCCCCGCGCGCCACCCACTCCAGCAGCCCCCCCCTGCCCCCCCCCCCTCCGACCAAACGCCTGCCCCCCCCGCCAACCGCCCCCCTACCCATCCACTGACCCCCAGCCCACTTGACCTTGTGCCCCCCCGCCCAAGACGAGTGCCGGGTGTTTTGAAATGGAGAAATTTTGGAGAAAACGCAAAGAAGTTAGAGTTGATTTTGGCTCTGCCCCTCTCCTCCCTCTGCCCCCCCCCCGGCCCTCCCCGCTTCCCCCCTCCCCCCCTCGCCCCCTGCCTCCCCTCCCGTGCTCCGCCCCCCCCCCTCCCCGTCCCCCCCCCGGCTCTTCCCTTGCCCCCTTCCCCTCCCACCCCCCGTTGCCCGCCCTCCTCCCCCGCGCCTCCCCCTACTCCTGTGCCCCCGTCCGCTCCCCCCCCCCATTCCCCCCTAGCTCCTGCCCCCACCCCCCGCCCCTCGCACCGCACCCCACACCACTCTCACTTCCCCCCCCGACCCCCCACGCTCCACTTTTTTTTGTCTCCCCCTCTCTCGTACCACCCCCTACCCCCCCGTCCTTCCCCAACCCCACCCGTCCCCCCCCCCCCCGCTGCCCCTGCCCTTCCCCCTTGTCCCCGCCCCCGCCCCCGCCCCGTTGAAAAACAACAAAAGAGAAACACAACTCAGCCCGCCCAACCCCACACAGGCCCCCCACAACCCAAACCAAACCAGGAATCCCAAACGCGAAACAATGAGCTAGACCCCCAACCCCAACCCCATAAAATTACATATACATAATTTTATATCAAAATCTAATATAAATAATAATACACCATCATTAAAATCATAAATTATTATAAAATTAAATTTCCCCCAGACCCATAAAAATAATCATTTATACCCATAACCATAATATATTATTTATCCACCCCCCAGAGAGAGACAAGGAATCAAACAACGAAAGAACAGAAAAGAGGAGACATTATTATTAATAACACTTAATTATCCTATCACATATCCCCATTAATTAATAATAATATAACAATCCCGCCATTATACCCCGACCATTTCACCATACCCCCCCACATTACCCCCCATATATCCCATACCCCCCCCCCCCATATATCCCCACATTATTAGATTAAATTTTTCCCACCCAGAAGAGACCACCATATCATCCCCCATATTAAAAAAACCCATTAATTCCATAAAACCCCATATAATAGTACTTACCGGGAAGGAAGGGAGAACATATTACATACCCCCCCATAAGGAGGAGACCCCCCCCCAACCCCCCAACGGGGGGACCCCATAAAAATCTATTATTAAGTATAATAGTACCCCATCCCCCCATTAATATTTCACCCATAATTTAAATAAACATATATAAATTTAATCCACTACACACTCGATATATTAAATAAATTTTAATTAAATATATAATAAAATAATCATGTTATTGAAAACCCATAACCACATCCACCATTATCAATATATGACCATACCATGTATCCATTAAATACCACCATAAATCAGAGACATATCATAATAAAATACCCAATATATAACCAGAAGACCACATATCATATAATACATGGGAAAAAACACAAAAACCCTAAACAAACACCGGAAACAGAGACCCCCAACATATAAATATTCACAATCCACTTTAATCCTAAAATGGAAGGAAGGGAGGCCAAAGGACAGGGCAGCCCCGAACAAAGACCATATTATACCATAATAAATCTTCACCCGACCCATATTTTAATAAATCACAAGAGCACCAAGGAGGTGAGACCCCCCCCATAAAACAGGGGCAGGGTAGGTCGGACACATTATCCCGAGAGGTAGAACAGAGGGACCCCCCAATATCCGGAAAACCATGAGGGGATACCAACACCAGATAGTCCTACACATAGTAGACCCCATTACACCCATATAAACATATAAATAATATATACACTTTTCCCCCCATTTAAATAATCTAATTATTATTATCAAAATATAACACCCATATACCCCATATTAAATTTACACATTTATCACTTCCCAAAAAAAAAGAGGGACGGGTGGTGTTGTTTGTGGTCCCGTTTTTTTGTGACGGGGTTTTGTGTGCCGGTTTTTTCGAGGACGACGTGCGTTTGTTTTTTTTGTTTGGTCGGTGTGCGTTGTAAAAGGACGGCTTTTGTGGGGGTTCGCCACTTTGTGGGTTGGGGTGTTGTTTTGGTGACGTTGTGGGGTGTTTGCGTTTGTGTGTGGTCCTTTTGTGTTGTTGTGAGTTGTTTGTGGTTCGCGGGAGGGACGTTTGTTGTGAGGTTCGGGGTGGTTGGGGGGTGTTTGTGTGTGGGTTGTCCGCCTCGTGACAGAATATAATTTTTATAATGAATGTTCATTGACAACAGCAAATAGATTTGGATGGAAACACACCAGAAGGACAAAGAGATTATATTAGATTTATTCGATTGGCCCCTCTAATTGGCCCCCCGAGCCGTGACCAGGCAGAAATACACAGATTAAAGGATGACAGAAGAAGTGAACAACGTGGCGTTGGGTTTGTGTTTGGCGGTGATTTTGCGTGAGAAAATTTTTTTTGAACAGAATTAATTTTTTATTTATTTCTATTCCCCGCTTTCCGCTTCGCTTCCCGCCCTTAGTTGTGTGCAGTCGGTGGTCGTGGGGGAACAAAAAAAAAAACAAATAAACCAGAGGACGAAGAAGACCGAAACAGTAAACAAAGAGGAAAGAGGGAGAGGAACCATATAATTATTCCATCTAAAACCCCCCATAACAAATACCATATTAATTATATAAACCAATAATACCCGGGGAGAAGGACCCACCATAATATCACTTAATTCATATATTATATTAAATCCACCCATTTTTTTATTATAAAATTAATACTCCAATTTTTATACCCATAATGTATTAATAATATGTTATTAAAGAAAAATAAATTTCAACCCCATTAATATAAATATTAATAATATTACATTTAAATATTAAATCACACTTATAATCATTTACCCCCCCAATTAATTATATAAATTATATTATCACTACTATTATTTTTATTAAATCACACCCCCCCCACACCATCCCACCCCCCCCATTAAAAAGAAAATAATTACCATATTAAATCCATAATAAATCAAATTAATTCACCCCATAAAATATAAAATTATCCCCATCCCATATCACCAACTTTAAATATATATTATCAAAACCCCCCCCATTTAAATATATACATCATCTAATATTAAAATTAATTTCTCCCCCCATATCACTTCCTTAATTAACCCCATTCATTCCCCACATATCATATCCCGATAAATATAAGCCTATTATATAATTAATTCCAAGGAGGAGAGACATTATCAAATCCAAAATTAACCCCCATTAAATAAATAAAATCCCTCCAATCGACATATCACCATTATTAAAATAATACCCATATAACCACCCATAAATAATATCACTCACGAACCTTAAATTAAAAATTAATTCCGACACATTAATATCAAAACAGAAGGACGATAACAAGGAAAAGAAACAGAAGACCACATCACCATAAAAAAGAATCCATCACCATTCAACTTTTATATTATCTAATCAAATCATATTTTTAAATTAACCCATATCCCATATTAAAATATATCAATCACCTCCCAAACGAGACAAAAAGGAGAAGACGGGGTTTGTGTTGTGTTGTGTCGTTGGTGAGGTATTCGGTTTGTGTTTCGTTTCCGCCTCGCCTCCTACGTGACCAGATTAAATATGAGATTTTATAAATAGAATATTTCGAGAGATAGATAGATGATTTGCCAGCGAACCCTGCATCAGCCACCAAGACCCCCCCCCCCCCCCACCCCCTCCATCACAGGGGTTTTTGAAGGGGTAAAAAAAAACCGACAAAAGACATGCAAAAATATTGAAGGGTAAAAAAAAACAAAAACAACCAGGAGAGTAAAACAAAAAAACGTATCACAACCTAAACTCCCCTCAAAGTGAGTCCCCCTCCATCCACGGTTTCCCCACGCCCCACCCCATCACCCCCCCGTACACCCCCAGTCCCCCCCCCCCCCCAGCCCCCCCCCCGGCCCAGGAGTGTCCCCCCCCCCCCAGCCCCCTCACCCCGGAGACAGTAAAAAGGTACCTACAGTATCAACAAAAACAGAGTCCAGAAAAAGAAACACGTCTCTACCATAGACCGTAACGCAGAATTTGCGTGTGACGTCGTTGTGTTTTGACAGAATTAGGCTTATTAGATTTATATTATTGTATTATTTTATGCACAGATTTCCCTTCCGCTTGCCTCCCGTTAAAAGTACGGTTGTTGGTTTTGTGTGTTGGTTTGCGTCGGGGGTTCCCCGTTTTGGTGGACCGGCGAAGACCAAGGGGAGAACGGTGTGTGTTGCGTCGGGCGGGGCGTTGGTTGGTTTGGGCGGGGGTTGTTACTTCGGTGGCGGGGGAGGACGTGGTAAGGACGTCGTGTGTGCGGTTCGTTTTTTGCCGCGTAGGGGAAAAAAAAAGCAGACTACCCCACAGGGGCCATAGACATATCACCCCGAGGGAGAGGAGACCCCCCCCATTAAATAACCACATTAAAAAACATAATTCAAATTAATGGTATTATCCCCATTATCCCCCATAATTTAATTATATCAATTTAAAATATTAAGGACATTAATAAAAATATTCCCCATTATAAATACATACCCCACCATAAATAAATATATATCAACATCCCCAGCACATCCATTCCAACCCAACAAAACGACCAGAAATCAACCAACCACAAACCAACGCGTAACACAAGAGGTACCCATAAACCCCCCCCCCCCGGGACACCATATTCACTTTTAATCCGATTAAACCCCATAAATGATAATATAACCACATTATAATTTTTTTAAATCTTAATTAAAAATATATATATATCACCACTCTCTAAATTAACCCAGTATATCACTCTACCCAATTACATAATATCACATCACAATTTAAATAAAAAATTCCCATACGGACCCCCACTCACACGATCCTTATTATCACTATATATATATCCGAACCCCCCCACCACCACCCCCATTTACACATAACAAATGGGGACCTAAATTTATACCCCCCATAAATACCTATTTCATATACTATAATCCCAGGACCATAAATATCACTACCCCCCGACCCACATCATCTCCCATATAAATTTTTAAATAATATCCCACCCCACCATTAAATATTAATAAATAAAATATTCCCCCCATTCCCATAAATTAATTCCCCCCGAGAGCATTAAGTCCCCCATTTAACCATAGTATATAAACCACAGAAGAGAAGACAACCCCCCCCATACATATTGAAATATATCATCAGTAAATTAAATACCCCTCCATATCACCGAAGAACACAAAAAAAAAGAACAGAGACAGACCCCCATTAACACATATTTAGAACCCGGAAACCCCAACCAAAAAAAAAAAAGCGGCAACAGTATGCAGGCATGAGAAATGGAACGAGGGTAGAGATGAACCATAATTATAATAATATCCATTAATAAATAAAAATAAACCCCCATCATGAAATCACCATAAAATATAACCCTCCATATACCCCCCATCAATAACATGAAAGAAATTCAAGATTAAATATAATAAAATAAATAATCAATGCACCCACCATACATTATTTCAGTTCTCTAAGCCTAAACACCGTGGCCAAGATCAAACGGAAAACTTTCAAAAATACATTTCGAAACAATCCAAAAAACAAACAAAAACACAAAAAAATTATCACACACCTTCCAATTCTTTAAAATCAACAAAACATCAATCACCGAACAATTATTCAACCCTTTTACAAAAAACCGAAACAGAGAGAGGAGACATGTATATATTATTCATGTAATCCCACCCCCCCCATATTATCACCCAAGAGATAGAGTACCATTATTTATTTCCAGATAAACCCCTCATAAGTAAACCCCCATTAAATAAATTAACCGAACATTAATAAATAATATATTACAGACCACAATAGACCTAGAGACCCCACCATATCACCACCCACCTAAAATAATATCCCGGGGGAGAGAGGAAACAGAGAAACAGAGACATATATTATATTATCAACACCCTAAAATTAATCCTCCATAAATATATCAACTCCAATGTATTACGGACCCATATAAATATACATTAAACAATTTTAAATATACTTAAACCATATCCCATTAAATACATGGGGCGCAGAGACCCCAAAAACAACCCCCCCACAAAAAAAAAAACCCCAAATCCAAACAAACCCAACAGGATTATCAAAAAAACAAAAACAACCATTGGGAGGAGCAGAAAGTGTAAGAGTGACACCAAACAACACAAAACAACATCAAGAAACAAAAATGACATTATATCAATATTCCAATACATAACCACATATTATATATCATATCGAACCCCACCCATACAATGAATTATTTAAAAACTAAAGATATACCCCATTATATCATATCATATATTAATCCATTTATATATTTTACCCCAACCCGGACCACCCTCCCACCCCCCACCATAAATTATTAATATTTAATAAAATATAATAAGCCCAGCCAGAAGACGGAAGACCAAAAAAAATAAAAAAAAATCATGAAGGAAACGCCAAAGAAAAAAATTGAAAAAGAGAAAGAAACAAAGTAAGGAAAGAAAAAGAGAACGAAGTAAAACAAAAAAAAAAAAAAAGTTTTTGTGGTTGTTTGAAGAAAGAAAACGCCAAACCAAAATGAAAAATCAGAAACAAACCACAAAACAAAAAACAGAAAAAGGAAGTTGAAAAAGACGCAACCCAACCCAATGATCAACCATCAGACAAACCAAATCAAAACTCTAACCAAAAACCAAACCCGCATTCATAACAACACCCCACCCACTAAAACCATATGTAGAGCCAAACAGGAGAACCAAGCAGACCACACATTAATAACGCATTATATTATATATCATCCCTAATATCACTCATAAAAAACACATAACATTATCACATTATACCCCACCCCCCCGAGACATATCTTTAAATATTAATCTTATAATTATATCAATATAAATCATTATCCCATAGTATATCCAGGAGACGAGAACCCCCCACATGGACCCAGAGTCCCAAAAAACCAACAAAAAAAAAAAATAAGATTATCAAAACAAAAAAGAGAGTGCACACCAACCCACCACACCGCCACACATCAAAACAAAAAAACCAAAACAAACAAAAAACAACCACAAAAAACCCCAAAAAAAAATCAAAAGTTGATAATTCGTAAAACAAAAAGTAAAGAAGGGATGTAAGATTGTTCCAATATTTTTGTGCTCCTCAAAAAGAAAAGATCGTCAATTTTGCTGCACCCCCGACACCCACGCGAACCCCCAAGACGACACCCCACGGCCTCCCTGTCCCCACGCCCGTCAGTACAACAACATACACCCCCCCCCACACCACTGCACCCCCCCAAAAACCCCACCACCAGGTCCCCCCGCGCGGGTCCGTGCCCGCCCGCGCCCCGGGGCCCCCCCCCCCCCCCGGGTTTGTTTTTTTTGCCGGGGGCGCGCCCCGCCCCGCCCGCCCGCACCCCCCCTTGGGGTTTTTGTTGCGTTTTTTCGCGCTGGGGGTTGCCCCGCGCCGCTGTCGGTTTTTTGCGTTTGGCCCTGTATGGTTTTGGCCCCCTGGGCGGCCCGGCCCCCTGGGGTTGTGGGCCCCCCGTGGGTCCGCCGCCGCCCCCGAAGAAGGACAAGAAAAGACCAGAAGAAAGCAACAGCGCCACAAGCGCCACGCGGCACACAAAAAAAAGTGGCAGGGCAAGAGAAAAAAAAAAAGAACAGTTTTTTTTTAACAAAGGGGAAAGAAAGAAGATGACCCCATTCCCCCCCCCCCCCACCCACCTCCCTACCCCCCCTTCCTCCCCTCCACCCGCCCTGCCAACCCACATCTGACCCAAAGGCCGGCTACAGAGCAATAGGCAAGCCAAAGCTTCTCAAAACAACCTCACCCCGTTCCGCCCCCAACTCCACCCCTCTTTCCACCAGTCCAACCCCGACCCGACCAGCCCGCCCACCTCCGGCCACTTAGTTATGGGTTGCTTTGCCCCCTCCTCCCCCCAAGCCCGGCCCCGCCTTCCTCCGTCGCCGCCCCCCCCCGCCCCCAGGAGGAAAAAAAAGAAAAAAAAAATGAAGAAAAAGAAAAAAATAGCGGCCAACCAAAAAAGAGAGAAAAAAAAAAAAAAAAAAGAAGAAAAAGAAAAACAAGAAAATGTTTGAAAAAAAAAAGTAAAAGATGAAAAACAATAAAAAGAAAGAAAACATATCCGAAGAGCAGTAAGACAAAAAGAAAAAAAAAAAAAGAAAAAGAAAAAAAAAAAAAAAGAAAGATTAAATAAAGGACAAAAAAAAAAGAAAAAAATTGAAAAAAAAAAAAAAATCCTCCCCTCCCTCCCCGACCCCCTCTCCCTCTTCCCCGCCCCCCTCCCCTTTCTCTTCTCCACACCCCCACGCCCCTTCCCCTTCCCCCCCCCCTCCCCCCCGGCCCCGGCTTATTGCCCGGTTTTTCCCCACTCTGCCACGACGTGTGGTGGCCCCGTCCCTCCCGCCTAGCCCCCTCCCCCCCCACCCTCGACCCGCCCACCCTGCCTGGCGGTCTGCCGCGTTGGACGGCCCCCCCGCCGCCCCCCCCCTTTGCCCCCCCCCCCGCCCCCCCCCCGCCCCCACCGGCCTTGCCGGCCGGCCGCACCCCCCCGCCCGTGCCCCCCGGGCCCCCCCGGCCCGTCGGGCCCCCGCCCCCCGGGCCAGAAAAAAAAAAAAAGAAAGTAGCCCAAAACAACAACCAACAAGATCCAAACGAACAAAACAGAGGGAGGAAGACCCCATATATTTAATACCCATTATTTATATATAATAAATGCCATTAGTACCATATTAATTATAATATAAATCATAATTTTCCACACCATATTATAATTATAAAAAATCATATAACATACATAATTCCCACCCCTCATATAATCATAATATAAATATACCTTCAAATCACTATATAGCCATACCCCCATAAATATAAAAGTAAAAAAATATAAAATTATAATTATATCAACTATAAATATTTATACCCCATAAATAATTCATTTTATAAAAAAATAATACTTTATCACTTTACAATCCCAATACACCCTTAAAATGACAAGACATCAATTTGAATAAAGAAAATCACAAAAAAAAAGAAAGGGAAAGTTGGAGAGAAAGAGGGTAGAAAAAAGGAAGCAGGTTTGAAATAAAAAGAGACGCCCATCAGCCAATGGCGCAACCACTCCAAAACCTCCCACAAGACAAAGAAAATATGTAAAAAAAGGGGATTTTTTTTGATGTGTTTACAAAAGAAAAGGAGAAATGGGCGGAGCAACGAAAGCATGCACACCCGGGCATGCAGTTTGGCCCGCGAGCCCCCCCCCCCACCCCAAAACACGCCCCACGCCCCACCCCCCCCCCCCCTGTTTTGCCCCCCCCGCGGCTCCCCCCCACCTGACACAACGTTGAGCCGCGTAGGTGTTTTTTTGGTCCGCCCCCCCCCGCCCCGTCCCCTGGAGCGGGCCCCCTGGGGTGCGTGCACGAGGCCCCAAAAACCAACACTGAGCGGATCAACCCGAACCAGACGGAGGACCCTAATAATTCATAAATTAATCACCAACTATATCCATTATAAAAAGTAATAGAACACCATGTATCACCATCAGCCTTAAGATTCTTCATAATCCCACACCTATTGATATAATTTTCAAATATATATCAATTCCCATATATACCCCATATTATATTTAATTATACAATTATTACCCCCCCCATATCTTCATATTACTATAAAAATTTTTATCCCCATTAATAATATCAAGTTTTTAAATTAAATAAAACCGACATATCACACTTATTTAAATATAATTACACCCCACCCGCCCAGTCCAAACCCCCCATAAGGACCATTAAATATATAATATCAACTTTAATAACCATAATAATATTTGAATACTCCCTATTACATTATATATTAATCCATCCCCCCCCCCCACCATCCACCCGCCACCCAATTATCAATCTAAAAATTCTTTATACCCCACCCCATTAGAAAAAAAAAATCACCTATATAATAAATATATTAAACATTCTCAACACCATATTATTATTATTACCAACCCCATTTTAATTATTAAATAAATGTTATTAAATATTAATATAAATAATTATAAAAAACCCCATTAAATATATTTTATAAATAAATATTAATCCCCCCCCCAATACACATACCCCCCCCAGTCCCCCACCCCCCCCCATCTATATCCATTATTTAATATTATAATAGACCCAGGGAGGATGACACCCCCTTTTATATCAATTATAGAATATAGATAATATCACTCTCACACTTACATTACACATATATATTTTATTTTAATAGCCCCCACCCATTAAATTACATAATCAAAGAACAGAGGGAAGCGACCCCTTAAAAATCATATATATAATAATCTCCATAAATTTACATTTTTATCCCCATAAATATAATTTTAATTATTATCCCCATTATTACCCCAGTACCCATTAAACTAAATTAATATAAATATATATATAGACCCATTTATAAACAACCCCCCCCCCCATACTAAACAATGAAAATCCAACCAACATTTTATTATTCCCCAGAAAAGATATAAAAATGTTAAAAATATCATTATAGCCCCCATTATAAAATAAATTTAAACCCAAATATTAAATTTATTAATCATGTAATGACACCCCCATATTTAAATTTTAATCACTTCCGGAACATGAAAATAATATTAATTAAAATAAAATAAAGAGGGACCCCATTAATACCGACCCACTATATCACAAAACACACAAATCCTGAGACATATATATTAACTAATTACCCTAGTTTATTAAAAATTTATAATCTGAAGTAGAGGCATTTCCATTAAATAATAACATATCCACGACATAATTATAATTATAACCCCCCCCCCATATAAACCACACATTATTATTCAAAAATTAATAAAATCAACTTAAATCCCATATTCCCATAATAATTATAGATATTAACCCCAATATTAAATAAACCCATATTATCTCATATAATCAATATTATAAACTTTCCCTATACATAATCCTAATAACAACCCCATATTATCGAATCAATCAATTTATAACTCACACCCCATAACCATAATACATCAATAATAAATTAATAACAATTAAATCTCCAGGGACAGTTACAATCATACAATTATAATATACTATAAATTACGACATTTAATAACCCCATTAACTTACATATAACCATCTTATAATCAATATTTTAAAATCACCATTTAATATTTACCCCACATAATTAAAATATTCACAAACCCTTTATACCACCCCCCCATATCCCCCATACATATAAAATAATCATAAGGAG
>Ga0179593_1359513_pt1 | contig 23015 bp, 35 predicted proteins | sample CZODoug2_1_08_16_FD_185931 | JGI IMG/M metagenome (GOLD analysis project Ga0179593, IMG submission 185931) | Vadose zone soil fungal communities from Angelo Coast Range Reserve, California, USA - CZODoug2_1_08_16fungal (PacBio error correction) | ecosystem: Environmental > Terrestrial > Soil >...
AGGGGGGGGCGTCCCCCTTTCCCAAGTCCTCGTAGAGAGAAGCGGTACGCGCAGAAGAGAACTAACCAGGGAAATTAGCATGTCGCGTTCACCTCCTGGGGGCTTGGTTGGTGCGCTGGTTCCATGGGGGGAACTGGGAAGGGGCAATGGTGAGAAGGACTAGAAAATGGGAGTAGAGGAAAAAAATGAAAGAGTTAATAGCTAGGAACCCCGTAGTTTAAACAAAGATGCTAGGGATCGGAAATAAAGACGAAAATGGGTGGAGAACAAAAGAATAATAAGGAATACACACTAATAAAAGAAGGCAGGTGACACTCTGCCCCAGAAAAAAAAGGGGGCCTGCGAAAATCATCACAACGGCCATGAGGGAAAAGCAGAGGCCGGTAGCACTGGGGGCGTTAGGAGGGAACCTGACGGCCTGGAAATGTCAGGAGGAACATCATCAAACGGCCTAACACAAACAAAAAAAAAAAAATCTGGGGCGAGGCAAAGATCAGGGCACAAAGGGAGCGGTCTGGTCAACCTACCCGAAACCAGCTTTCCGCGTGGGAAAAATAAGTACTCAGAGTCATGAAGAACAGAAAAAAGCAAATTCTGCGGCACCAAAAAGTACGACAGGCTTAGCTGGACCAGAAATCAACAAGGGGTTTTCCTGTCAGCAACATCAAAGAGGCAAGTCAAAACAGGAAGGGCGCCGGTACAAGGAAAGAAGTTTCGGTATGAAGGAACAAGGATACGGGCAAGATAAATTGAAAAAACAGATTCAACAATGACCAAAGCAACAAAGACAAGGAAAAAGGAACAAGACAATAAAAAAAGACCGGGTGGGGGAAAAGCCCAAGGCGCATAAATCAAATAAAGTTCCCGCATCACGAGACTAAAAAGGTGTGATGCAGGGCAAAACTTCAACCCCGGCTGCCTGCGAACCCGAGAGACAAAGTCACCCGGACTGGCACTCCACCTAGGGTAGACAAGGATCCCCACAGGGAAAAGCCTAACAAAGGCATGGTGGGTTGAGAACCCAAAATCTTGTTTCATACCTTAGCAATAGAAGTTGGGGGGGAAAAAACCGATTCCTCTCAAAAGGGGAGCCCGGGGATTTCAAAAAAAGGGTGAAAGGCCTCAAGGCAAAAACCCGAACGGGTGGATTCATCGATGTTCAGATCCCACCCATGAAACAAACTCGGGGACGCGCGGCGACAATCGGCAACCAAAGCAAATTACAGAAGGGAAGAAATCGAAAAAAGACGAGAGATCAGAAATGACCGGAAAAAGAGGGTCCACGGTCAGTGTTCCGCGAGGGGTGGCCTGTGCACAATGGGGCCTCCCCACTCGATTCATGAGGGGTAAAAAAGGATGACGCTGTGCGAAAGTGTCTGGGGGAAAAAGAACCAATCCGATGGGTCTCCTCAAATTTGGCGCGTCCAGGTTCCAAGGGGCGGTCAGAGACCCCCTGCACAGACACCAAAAAGTTGAAGGAAAGGTGACTTGGTGGGGGGGGGGGGATGAGGAGAGGGGTGAGGGGAACTTCAAGCTGGGAAAAAGTAATCAGGGAGGCAGGACCACTAGGTGGTCAGCGCGAGTACAACCAAAAGGTCCAGGTCGCGTGGGTCGCGAAAAAAGGAAAAAGAAGGGAAAAAGGGGGATAGTTGGAAAACGGGAGGAACAAAAAAACCTTACGACCCAGGCATTTCCTGACAATGGAACTAATGGGAATTTGGTGAAAATTAGTGGCAAGGGAAAAACTGCCACCATTAAAGAAAATGAACCCAGGTTAGGATGCAGCCACAAAGAAATGACGGAGCCCAAAACGCGAACGGCCGGCACCAGAAAAAAATTCAAGCAGTGGCAAATAAAGGACGGTGTGGGTTATAAAAAAAGTGTAAACCCGGGAGTCTCAAACAGGATGGAACGGAAAAAATTCAAGAAACCACACGTAAAAAACCGGAGGGTTGATAATGTCGTTTTTTGGGTCAGAGGAAACAAGGGGTGGCTGGGACCCAATACCAGCGAAGAAAGAGAAGCCGAGCCTTTTGAAAAAAGAGAGATCTGAACAACTCGTACCAAGCACAGGAGGCGTGCAGGCAGGGGGGGACTTGATAAGTGTGTTGCGCGGCTGGTTCGGGAAAAGAAAAGCGCCAAAAGGGGATGCAGTCCAACGGGAGTCTGTACCCCAGAAGGGGGGGGGGGCTTTGCGGAGGCGGGCCAAGACTCCTAGAAAACAAAAAAAAAACGGAGGACACCTGTCTCTGGAAATGGAAAAACCCAAGAAAAAAAGTTGAACAAAACCTATTCAGAGGGGGGTTTTGGTAGTGACATCCGGACAGTACCAGGGGAAGGAAAGCCATTGAAAAGAAAAAAGGGAAAAAATCAGAAAGGAAGGGGAAAAAAACCAAAAAACCCGAAACGCTTCGCCTTCGGGGAAAGAGGGGTTTACTCTCGTAAAAGCTAACGGGGCGTGGGGGAGGAAGAAGGGTTAAAAAGCCAAAACATTTCAGGAGGTATGGAACCAAAAAAGAAGGTTGAAAAAAAATCATGGGGGAAGGGAAAATTTGAAAGTGTTACAAGGGAAGCTGGGGGGGGGAGAGAAACTGTCTAGGGAAAATCAAAAGTTCCACACCGTCAAAGATATGGAAACCAAGCCGCCACTCCCATGAAAAATCACCGGGTGGGTGGGGGGGGGCGCACGGCCGGGGTTTTATCAGAGTGGCAGAAAGGGGTGCCTGTCGGGAGACGGGCCCAAAATTTGGAAGGGACAGACAGGAGAAAATTTCCAGAAACAAAAGACAGGGGAATTGGGTGCATGCTGCAGGGGGTGGAAAGCCCAGGATGCCTAGGCCGCAACAAGTCCAAACGAGGAAAAAAGAGCAATGGGGGAAAAAAAAGGGTTACCATGGAGGGGGAAAGGAAGAATAAAGCCCAGCAGGGGAATTCCCGCCTAATTACATCACAAAAAAACGAGCCAGGGAACAGCGCGCAATCCCTTCCCTTCAAAGGGGTGGTAAAGTTAAAATTGTATGACGAGCCGGAAAAAAAAAAGGACCGGGAACGCCAAGCGGGTTCCCCACATCAGACTGGGGGGAAGGGAAAAGAAAAGACGCCAAAAAAGAAACATCAGTTTTGAAAAGCATGGGGGGAGAAGTAAAAAAAAAAAAAGGAAAAAAATCCTACGGAAGAAGAATTAGTGAAGTCCGTCATGAGAAGACCATACGTTGAAGGGTAAAACCTTCGTCATGTGGGTGAATTTTGGGGGTTCAAACTGTCTGGGGGGGAAGGGCCTGCGAAAAAAAAAAAAAACTATGAAGTGCGGCAAAAAACCGAACATCACGCACAAAAAGGGCCTTCAAAGCAACCAAATTACAACGTTTGTACCTCAAGGGGGACTCAAGAAAAAAAAAAAAAAAACAACAAAAAAGGGAGAATCAGGCCCTCCCACGGGAGAAAAAGAAAGTGTCGGCCCCGGGGGGGTAAAAAGGGTGGGGGATGCAATGATACAATAGGTGGGGGGCCGGGGGGGGAAAAAGAGTACGTGGGGTCAAAAAAAAAAAAACTACGGGGGAGGAAGCAGTAGAAGGAAGTTTCATCGCAATCAAAAAAACAGGAAAGGAAAACGTTGCTGACCATAGGATACTAGCCCGGAACCCAGGGAAGGTCTTGGAGGGAAGAGGTCTTTGGAATGGGAAATCGTGGGCAATATAAAATTAATGTGGAAACCTAAACGGTAGGGGAGGTAAAGGCGGGGGAGTCGGTGCGGGTGAAAATAAAAATGGGGGTAGGCGGAGTGGTGGGGAAGAGGGGGTGAGGAAAGAGGGGGGGGAGGGAATAAAGGAAGACCACAGGGGAGTACGAGTAGAGGAAGATAGAAGGGGAGAAGGAGAACAGAAAAAGAGGAGGGAAAGAAATAGGGGACGGAAGGGGGGAAAAGGAGAACGATACAGGGGAAAAGGAAAGGAACCTGACAGAGGAGGCAGTGTTCATAGCAGGGAGGGGACTGCAAACAGAAAAGGGGTTCCAGTTCACAACGTCAACCGGGAGATGAAGACGGACAGGTGTAAGCAAAATAAAGGGTGTTTCGGGTTTCACGGGAGGGGAAGGGGGACAGATGGAAAAAAAGGGGAGCGGGAAAAACAGGGACCGGACTCCTTATTGGACAGCAAAAAGAGGTGGAAACTGGGGGTGCTGATGCAACCTGGCGGGGCCCGGGCAGGGGGATGGGAAGGAAGAAAAGGCTACAGGGAGAAAAAAGGGCAGGGCAATGAATTGGAATCGTCACTCGGCAAGAGGAGAAAAATGGTCAGACCGTGATACGGAATCAATTATTAGGAGACTAACCAAACGCAAAAAATCGGAACAGAAAGGAAACGACAATATTTGTAAAGGACTTTTGGAGCACCACAGAGGGGAAGGGTCTATAATCGGGAAATTCAAAACAAGAACCTGCCCGGCAAAACCAAAGGGACTGGGGGGAAGAAAATGGGGGACTCAACCCAAAAATCAAACAGTTTTACTCGAAAGAAGCAGAAAGTGAGGGTGTGGATGGCGGAAGAAAGGGGATCGGAGGAACCGGGCACGCCGCCCATTGCAGGGTGGTAGTTGGAAATCAACAGGTCGAAGGGAAGGCAATTCTGCCTGGGGAGGATAGGGGGGAAAAAACGGGGGAAACAGAGGGTGAGAGGACCCCATCCGGTCGCTGAAATCCAACTTTCAAAGGAATTGGGGGGAGGGGAAAGTCGGGACATCCCGCTGGGGGAGGAATTTGCTCTTGACGAGGGGGTAGTGGTCTAGGGGGGAAGAAAAGGGGGGGGGGTAGTGGGGCGTTGTTAGGTTTCTGATCAAGACACGGAAAGGGGACAGGGCGGAAGCTGCGGGAACCGGGCTGGTGTGGGATGCTAAGAAAAAAGGTCAAGTGTTTCGTCGGTCGGAGGAAGGAGGAAAAAGGCACAGCCCAAAACCCTCGCGCCCGAGTGTCTCCGTCCTCGAAGGGGAAAACAGACAAAGGTAAACAGATTGGGGGCGCAAAAGAACCTGTGAACACAGGAAAACTCGGAATCCGCTCACAGGGAGGAAAAGAAGAGAGGGGGGCAAGGAAAACAGGGGGGTACAGCCGACTGAAACGATGGCCATGACAAAGGATCGAGAAACCGAACATATTGAAAAAGGGCACGAAAAGGGGCCATCTGTTCAAAGCATAAAAAAAGAAGGGGGGAAAAAAGGAGTGAAATGAACATGTTTTGCGGAGAATGAAAAGAACATCCAGGCAAACACATTGGGAGCAAGGGCTCAATAAGTCCTAAGATTAACAAAAAAAAAGAAGAGGGAAAGGTCAGATTTATCAAGACGACATCAAAATGCCGCAACCTCGTAAAAGAAAAGGGCCCAACATGTTTATGGTTTTGACAACAAACCAGGAGGGGGTGGGGGAGGGGTGTTCAGTACAATGATAAACGTCAAGCATTATTCACTAAAAACGAAAAAAACAGAAACAGGGGGGGTTAAGCGAGGAAACTACGAAGCCTGCGGAACGAAGGTTCATTATCAACTAAAACCGAAAGGGAAAGGGAAAAATTGGCGGTCCCTATTCTTAGCACAGACACAAGGAAACAAAAAAAAACAAAAAAAAAAAAAAAAACCCGACTGAGAGGTGAAAATTCGCAACAGGAAACGTGTTGAGGGGGGGGGGGGAAGGAGAAGGGAAAGAGATTTAAGTGCTTACTGGTAAACCTGGTGAAGGGGATAGGCCTAACTCTCACCCACAAAAAAACGAATTCAACACAAGAAACTCAAGCATGTGATACGGCGGGGGGAGGGGGGAAGAAAAAGAAGCGGACTTAAGGCGACTCTGAGCCAGGGAACAACGTGCCCTTGTCAAAGGGGGGCCGAAGGGTACCAAACTAAAACATCGGAAAGGCACGATAAAAAAAACAAAAAAAAAAAAAAAGACGAAGTTGGGGGGGGGGGGGAGTGAAGGAGGATAGGGATACACGGACCAGGTGCCCTAATCAAGGGTTCCATTTCAGTCGCCCAACCTTGACTCCGGATCCAGGAAATTGCCCTATCGTTAAGCGGCAGAACCAACCAAAGGTTGGTGGGGGGGGGACTGAAAAGAGGGGGAGAAGAGGGGGGAAGAGGATCATCGGGCGTCCAATACCACACCACAGTGAAGGACTTGGGAAGGGGCCGAATGAATCATCGCCGTAGGTGGGTCAACAGTGGAAAGAGCCGTTAGGAAAACCAAATGACCCCCGGGTACAACTCTATACGAAATCCGAAAAAAAAGGAGGGAAGCAAGGGAGTCACGTTCGTGAAACCGAGAAGAGAAACAACAACAACATAGAGGGAAAAGGAAGAAGACGGGTTAAACGACGACACCAAGGAGGGGAATCCCTAAGGGAAAGAAAGAAGGGGGGTTGGGGGAGGGGCACGATCGAGGAACCGGTCCTGGGTTAGTGAAAGCCGAATCAAAAACACCACTGGAGCAACTGGGGTGCCGGACCTAGGAAAAAGGATCGCCCTCCAAACCTTCAACCCTAAAAAGGGAAGAGAGGGGCAACGACTATCAGTCCCAGCTTTCCCAGCAAAGGCGCCGGGCGGCCAGTGATAGATTAATCGCAGGATGATGGGAAAAAACTGAGTGCAAAAGCCTAATCCAGGGAAGGAAAAAGGGAACAAAACCTCCCTGGCGGACAAAAAATCACGGGGGGACAAAACAATCAGTTAAATCAACAACCTGCAGGTAGGGACCCTTGAGATCTGAAAGCCATAATGGGTTACGGGGGGAGGGGGGGAAGGGAGTCGCAAACTTTGAACAAGGGTGCCAGGTCCGTGTCCGAGAAGCGCCGGATAAGAGGGGGGACTAATACGCCCTCAACCGGCGCCGGGAGGGGGGAATTATTCCGCGAGAAATCCAATCTGGAGGCGAAAAAAAACCTTAAAACCAACCATAGTCCATACGAAAAAAGAAAAAGGAAAAAGGGAGAAGGCCATGTGACCCGAGCAAAAAAATAACTCAAAAACAAAAGGTGGAGGATAGTGTGAACCAGACGGTATCGGAAGGTCGGGGGGTTTTCGTCATGTGAAAAGACGCAAAAATCTGCAAACCTAAAATTGGGGGCAAGAAAGAGGGGGGGGAGAGAGTCTCATGACCATTGTTTCGGTGAGCCAGGGGGATTCACGACAGAGAATCCCCCATTCCAGTGAGGGGTAGGGGAAAGTAGGAGGATACGGGTCTCCGAAGGAAATTCACCACAAACAGGGTGAGGAACCCAAGAAAAAAACCCGGTCCAAGAAGGGAAAAGAAAAAGGGGACTGAAAAGAAAAACCAGGGAGGGCAGTTGAATTCCCTTCTTAACTGGTTGGAACAAAATCGGGTCGACCAAAGGGGTGAAAAAGGAGTAGAAACTCTTTCCCAAGGCCGGAGAAAGGGGCACAGTGGTCCCATAAAATCTCAGAACAAATTAATTTCCGCCCTGCAAGGGCCTGGGACCCCCGTAGTGCGTCCCACTAGCACAAAAAAAAAGGATTCTTCAGGGTGTTATTGCGTCGGGGGAATACTGAGAAGGGGGAAGAAAAGAGGGGGGGGGGGCAAACAAAGACACGCCTGAAATGGGGGCATGTAAGGTTTAAAGGAAAAACAGCAGCGAGGGACAGTACGATGGCACAGTTATACAAAACGAACAATGTGCCCAGTTCATAATGTGCGGCACTACGGGGGCGGGGAAGAAGGTATTGACTCTGCATCTATGTCGCGGGTGGGGGCATGTGGGGTCTCCCGGGGCCAGGGAGGAAGTGTGTCGGTGCCGTGAACTGCACACAGTGTGTTCAGCTGTAGTTGCGAGTGTGAAACAAAGTTAGGGTGGGTGGCCAGGGGGGGGAAAAAAAAAAAAAAAGGGGGGGGGGGGGGGTTGTGGTGTTTGGGTGGGGTGTGGGGGGGGGGGGGCGGGGGGGCTCTGGTATGTGGGTGCAGGGGGAAAAGGTGGCGCGGTGGGTGGGCAGCGGGAGGCGGCGGCAGCGCGGGACAGAACAAGCCGGACCAAAAAAAAACTCTGGTGTATTGCGTGCGGTGCGGGGGGCGGGGGGAGGGGGGGACCGGGGGCTGGGGTGTAAAGTGGTGTCTGCTGGGGGGGGGGGTCCCGCTGCTAGTGACGGGGGTGGGGGGCAGGGGAGGGGGAGGGGGGGGGGGGGGGGGGGGCGGGGGGGACTGTCTGGTGAAAACAACTACAAACAAACAAACCGCCCTGCAACTGAAGAAAAAACCTAGCTAACAATAGAAATCCAAATAACAATAAAATATTTCAAGCTAAGGAAAAAAACCACTAAGGACAGAGGTATTTGGAACAGTACCCCGTGAAGGATTCGGCCATCTAGCACCCGAAAAAGGGCCAAAAAAAAACAAAAGACAAATGTCCCTCCAAAGGCCGACAGGGATCAAAAAACACAACCCAAACAAAAACCCACCCCACCACCAAAAAAAAAAAAAAAAACAAACAAACCACACTCAAAAGGGGAAGGGGTATTCAAAGCAGTCCCAAAAAAAAGCTCATATATACGGAAGCTTCAAGGGGAAACTAACAAACTAAAAACACATTGCTTCCGTCCTAGAAACAGAACCGGGCAAATTGGGGGGTGTCAAAAAGGCGAATGGAGGACACTAGGGGCCCCTTTAATGTGGGGCCCGGTACGGGTGAAGATCGAATAGAATACCATAACAAAAGGAGGAATGGTAAGGAACGTAGGGTACACAAAATATTGCTAAAGAACGGAGGAAAAAGAAGACTAAATGGGAGAAGCAAGCATAATAAGTAAAGAGGTGGGCAAACACTTCATTCAACGGGGGGGATAGAAAAGAAAAGGGGGGGAAAAAAAACTGACAAGAAAAGCCACAGGTGCTTAGCCAAAAATGACACATAAAAATCTGGGGGACAGCGAGGGGGATGTCAAAAAAAAAGGGGAGGGAAACAAAGTGCGCCCCCACCGTTGAGGACCAAAATCATAAGTCCAACCAATCGTGGAAAACGGGACAGAAAAAAGGAGGGCCTTCCAACAAAGAAAAAAAGGGAAACAGCTTCGCGCCAAAAAGGAAAACCAGCCCCCAAAATCGTGCGACATACACAAAAAACCCACGGACCTGGGGCGGTCAAAAGGGAATTTTAAAAAATGAAGAAAACGGGCCGACCCGGCCAAAAACCAGGTGGGTCCTATGTTCCAGAAAAGCTCGAATAGACAGACTTAAGATCGTGGTCATGAAAGAATGGGGCGAAAAAAAAACGGGGGGGAAATTCGAAAACAGGTAACATGAAGTTAAGGGCAGCCCAATATGTAAAAAATGAACTGTTGGGTCCGGACGGAGGTACCGAGGGACTCAATTGCGACCGGGGCTTCAAGTAAAAATGGGCGCGAAAAAAGGGGGGTCAAGAGAAAAACAGCCGAAAAAAAAAATGGCGACAAGGGAAAAGACACGACAAACAAAAGTTTATGAACAGGGACAAAATTCAAACCAAAAAGGTAAAAAAAAATGACGACCAGCCTTGCCGTCTCTAACCGCCCAGAAATCTTGGAAAGGGGAGGATAAAAAGTCGAACAGTGGACAAAAAGAGTGGAAACTTGAGCAAGGGGGGGGGAGGTGGGGTCAAAGGGGGGCAGAACCGGAAAGAACCTTGTCAAGGTCGCGCCCGGGGTAAAACAGAGGAGCCGTGCCGACTCAAGTAAGTCAAAACAAAAAAAAAAGGGGAAACTTGAACAATAACCAAGCGATATCAATGGAACAGTCAAGAAAAGGGGCGGTGAAGTGGGGAACGGGTAAAGCAGTTTACTGCTGAAAGTCAAATTCAGGGGGGAAAGGTCTATCCCATGGGCACAGAGGGGTCGTAAAAAAAAAATCATTTCGAAGGGGGGGGAAACGGTCAACGCCCCAAAAGGAGGGGGACAGGGTTCCGGGTCACGCCGTCGTGTAAACCCCTGGGGAAATAAAAACCGTTGGTTCAAGGTGACTGGGACAGCAGAGGATTGATGAAGTCGATACGGAGCGGAGGCGTGCCCTTCTACGAAGACATTAAACTGCAAATCACGCTGGTGAAGGGCAGTCATCCGCGCCCCCGGAGGGGGGCCTACTCTACGTAAGGAGGGGCAAAAAAACCGGAAAGCGACTCCAAAGGAAGAGTGAAGCGAATGGTAATTACTGGGGGTTGGAGGACAAGACCAAAAAGCAAAAAGAAAATCAGACCATCATTGGTAAAACCCGGTTCGGCAGGGGAATAACCAGGCCGGCCGGCAAAAAATAGATCGCGGGGGAGACCGTCTGTATCTTTGCGGTTGGAATATCGCAGGGGGTTTGGAAATCGGATTGGGGAAAGGGGGGATATCATCACGAAGTGAAGGTTAAATTCATCTTCTGGAAAAAAAAAACGGGGGGTGGGACGCAGTGAAACATAGGAGTGTTCAGGGAAAGATAAAAAATGGGGAGGGGTTGAAAATGGGGGCCACTAAAAGAGGAGCAATATAGAAAGAAAAAAGAGTCAAAGGACCAAAGAAAGGCGTGCCCCAGAAGCGGGTTTCGGCCACTAAAGTACGACTGTCGATGAGCAACCCTCGTGAGTCGGCAACGAACGGATTGTTCGGGGGGAACATACAACCAAAGGATCGGGTTTTCACCCGGGGGGGGTGCCTTGGAACATACCATCCTCGAAACCGGAGGGGAGAAAGAGAATTCAGCCATCGAGTTCACGAAAATGGTCTGATGTGGGGAGTCCCAGAGAAGGTGGCCCGCCACGCCGGAAGCCCGGGAGGAAAAATTGAATCACGGGAGAATGCAAGACCAATTCGGCCATGCACACCGGTCATCCGGTGTCACATATCGAGGAAAAAAAAAAATGATATTAGTAGGAGCCAAGGAACACAAAACCTTGTTTGGGAGAGGGGTCGACAAAACGAGTTGAAACATGCGAAACACTCCGGGAAAAGTGGGATGAATTCTGGGGCACTTCCGCCGGGGAGGGAAAAAAGGTGACCACTGAAATCAACGGGGAAAAAAAGAGAGGTATGTACAATTCAGCTCCCAAGGAATAGCCCCACCGTTCGCGGGGTGTGGGGGAGGAGGGGGAACGTTGGACAGGAAGAAAGGGGGTGTGAGGTCGGTGGCAGAGGGGGGGGGGAACAGTGAAAAAAAAAACGAGGAAAGTATCCAAAAAAGCCGCTTTGTCGGAAGAGGTGTATGGGTTCCAGGGGGCCGAGGGCGGTAAGGAACCACTAGAAACGACGGAAATGAAAACCGAAAAAGGGCCCCGGGGGGGAACCCAGTGACAGGTTACGTGAAAAACAAGAAAGGGGCGAACAGCAGGAAGGGGGATTACAGAAAGCAGTGCCGTTAAAAAAAAAAAATCAGATTTAACAAAAAGGGGGGTGTTGGTAGGTGCAGGGGAGTGGAGAGACCTTAACCGAACCACGGGCAGGGGAGGGGGGAAAAAAATCAACAGGGGACACAGAAAAGGAAAAAAAAAGAGGTTGGGGGGGACGAGGAGCTAAGGAAAACCACAAACTCTTGAAAATTCCTTAACTTCTTGAAAGGGGTCAAACCAGGAATCAACTTCAAAAATACTTGTTCGAGGGTTCTTCCTTGAGAAATTGGGCAATTGGGGGGGGGGTAAGTGGGATGTCGCCACCAAGGGAGATTCTTATACGCCGGAATGGGAAGGGACAAAACCCCAGGAGACTGATGGTAATTAACTTGGTTTGAAACTCCGGGGGGGGGAGAATCAAATCAAAAAAAAAAACGGTAAGGGCCGCCGCCAAAACACAGATCCTTTCGAACACAAGGTGGGGAAAAATTGGTTAATGGGGGGGGGTGCGGTGAATCCACTTCGGGGGGGGGGGAAAGAAGACGGGGAAGTTTGTGGGAAAGCAGCGGGGTTCGAGAGAGTACTTAGAATCAATTCAAAAACCATTGCGAAGGGAGGAAGTTGGCTAAACAGCGGGGAAACGGCGGGAAATTGGTGAAAAACACCCGGAAAGGTGGCTGTTAGAAGATGGGGCGTGTGCAATTCAAGAGGGGTCAAGGGTGTGTTCCCGGCCCGATAAGGGGGGGAGGAAAAATGGAACTGAAGCGTCAATTATGAGCGCTGGTGAAGAACCGACAAGTCTGGTTAAAAGGAAGGTAAACGAAAAAAAAGAAACCATAATTCATGGAACGGTGGGGGAGACCAAAAGGTTCCCTGTATGTCAAAAAAAGAGGTGTCGCCGCGGCACCAGGCGGTGCCGGCCTTGCTGGTCTTGTAGAAAAGAAGGAAAGGTTTCGGAGACCAGATTAATGGTGGGGACCCGGGTGGGCTCAACTACAACTGGCGCCTGAGGGAGAAGTAAAAAGGTCCTCAAAACGGATGTAAGGGGCTGCAAAATGGTCAAAGTTAAATGGTTAACCGGTGTTCATGAGAGCACAAGGGGGATTTATGGAGTAAAAGGGGGAGGGAGTCATGAAGGGGATTAAGACGGATTACTCTCTTCTAAGAACAAAAGTACTTCGGGCAGGGGGGACAAAAAAAAAGGGGTGGGATTGTGGGAATAACCAACCAATGGCAGAATCGTCCCACAAGGGCAGTATCGGCATTCTCAAATACCAAAGGTCAATTGCACAACAAAAGCCATGGTGGCCTAAAAAAAGCTCTGCCCAAAAACCAACAAAATGGGTTAACAAGGAGCAAACCGTTGGGGGCGGGGCAGTGACAACTCGAGAAAGAAGGGGATCTCAATACCAGGGAAAGGGTGATGAATCCAGGCGAAAGTTGGGGGGGGGGAAAGACCGCGGCCGTGGATAGTCTGGTTTTAAGGGGGAACTAAATTGGGTTCTAGGCCCGCCAGCATCCGGGAGGTCCTGAAAGAAAATCCATGCCCAATTCGCAACCGAGGGAGTGACCATCGGGGGGATATTCTGGGTTAGACTCTCTGGCAGGGGCGCGAGGGAAAAAAAGAAGCGCTTTTTGGTGAGGGGTGGCGGGTTGTTTAATATGGGAATCGAGAGGGGAATGAGGGTAAGTACTCGGAGCTGGAAGAAGGGGGTGGGCTTTTTGGGGTTGGGGCAGCCGAAGGAATCAAGGTCCGCGGGGGTGGGTGCTACGAGGAGACCATCTCCGTCAGGAACTAAAAGACCGTCGGCAAGTTTAAGTAATAAAACCTGGGGGGGGGACGACCGACCAATCGGGGAAAGCTGAAGCCTGACCGGAAATATCATGAAAACTAAGCGGAAAGTCAAACGGGAGGTACACGAGGGGACGGTTCAACGTAATTACCAACAATTCCGTAGGCGAAACGGGGGGGGGGGAAACCTTACTTGGATAACCAAAAAAACGGGGGGAAGAATGGGGGGGTTATATTGAGGAAAGGACAAGCGTGGGGAGGGGGGGAAAAAAAATCAGGCAATTGGGGGGGAAGGCAGGAATTCAACTGATTCTATAACAATATGCAAAGGGGGGACGATTCCAATCCTCATGGGAAGCAAAATGTCAGAAGAAAATTCCACCAAAAAAAAAGGGCGTCGCAGCCTTGAAAAAATATACGTCATGAAGTAAAAAAAGACCCAAAAGAAAAAGCTGAATTCCGCCGAAAGGCGTAGAAAGACACGTGGGGGTTAAAATGGGCCACGCCTGAAATGAGGGTTGAAAATGTTCTTAGGGAAGGGCGATCAAGTAAAAAAAAAAAACATAATCAACAGAGAAAGGGATTCGCAAGGGAGGGGGGGGGAAGACCAAAATCTGCAGGGGGTCTGAGAAAGTCAAAGAGAAAAAGAGGAAGTCAAAATTACCATTTCGGGCAAAGGGGAGGGCGGTCCATCAAAAAAAAAAAAAGAAAAACTAAACAAAGGAGGAAGGAGGGTCAAGTCCGAACACAAACGGGCAGAAACGGTGCCAGTGGACGGAAAGAAAAGGTCATTGCTCGAGGCAGTTGTGGGGGCCGTCGGAAAAGTGGAGGGGGGAAACAGTTTCGCTCACGAAATTCACATAAAACCGCGCAGGGAGGAAAAGAGTCTGTTACTGAAATCTGATCTGAAGTACCGCTCTAAGAAAAAAAAAGGGTCAACTTTCAACTGTTCAAGAAGGCAAAGAACCGAACAAAGTAACTAGAGGCTATTCAACAGAAGACAGGTGGGGGATGACTTGCAAAAGAAAGAAGCACTTAAGCGAGACGGGCATGTAGGGACGTACAACCTTTTCTCTGTCCTTCTGCACCGAGGAAGCAAGGGGACAGGGACCGAAAAAGAGAGACCAAACGCAAGTGGGGGGGAGGGGGTACTGGGAGAGGAAAAATTGTTAGCGACACCAGGAAGGAAAAGAGGGTCGGCAAGTAAAAAAAAAACCGGTAATTACCGTTCCGGTTCCTAGAAGAAAGAGGAAAGGGGGGGGGGGCGGAAACTCTTGGGGGGAAGTTTTAGAAACGCACCGGGGGGACAACTCGAATAGGGAAAGGAAAAAGGGAATGGGAAAAGGGGGAAACTGATCAAAACGTTTTTGGGGGAAAAACAGGAAGGATATACACAACAAACAAACTTAGAAGGAAATGGGGGGGGCCCAGGTTGTGAAAAAGAGGAGCGCCCGCCGGGATGTTGGGAAAGAGACATCGGGCGTGAATCAGGTTGTAACCGGCGGGGGAGTGGGAAAGGACAGTTCGCACCATGGGACTATTTTTCACATCGAGAAAGGAAATATATGCCCGCCGGGAGGAAAAACTGGTCAGCCGTGGTGCAACGACCAAAAAAAAAAAAATTATCTCTTTAGACTTAAACTATCAGGCAACAAGCTCTCCAAAAAAGTTTCAGGGGGGGACAAAGCCAGAATATAATCAGTACAAGGACGCGGGGGAAGGAATGAGAGCAAAGGTTTTCCTACTACATAACAAACGAGAGAGCAAAGAAAGGGCCGTAGGCGATAAAAGAAATAAACCAACCGGCAGGGACTGAGGATGTTTGTTTCTGTGTCCTCCCTTCCATATGTGTGACGAAAAGGTGGGGATAAAAAATAAAATGGGGTTAAAAAACGGGGAAACGGGCGTGGAAAGAAAAGGAGACACGTCGGGCAGTCGGGTGGGAGTCCCAGTTACTAAGAAGAAAAAGGAATGCGGGATTGAATTCGCCGGGAGGGAAAAAAAAGAAGACGAGGAGAACCAAACCCCCCAACAAAACAAGCCAGTTCCAATAAAAAACCCTACCGAAAAGACCATTCATTGCCTCAAAGTCCACAGGGGGAGGACCAAAACCGGTTGAGGGATTCAAGACGAAAATCACGGGGGAGGGGGAATGTTTCTTTTCTGGTGACGTGATAAAAACAAGCAAAGCACGAAAAAAAAAGAATGGTCATGAAAAGAGGAGGGGGGACATAAAGGGATGCTCATTGACAAGAAAGTGGTGGAAGGCTTAACGTGCGCAAGAGAAGGGAAAGAAAGACACGGGACTATATAAATGGTAGTGGGGGGGCCGGGGCGGGACTACGGATCACGTGCGACAGAAGGAAAAAAAAAAGGACCAAAAAAGGAAGGGCGTACCAGGACCACAGAAAAAACCGACAAGAAAGGAGAAACGAAAAAATGTTGTTAGAAAAGAAGGGGGAGCAAATTGAAAGCGGAAAATCCCAGTAGAGGGAGGAAGGGGGGAAACGCGAGGGCACGAAATCAGGGCTGTGAAATCGTCACTAAAGACTCTCACAAGAGGGGGAACTCTCCAGGGAAGGAATGTGAATGCAAGACACGGGGGAAATTTCCCAGGAGGAAAAGCCTGCCAAAACACGTAATGAGTCAAAAACAGGCACGTGGTGACTACTCCAGGAGGGGAACCCAAAATCAGTTTTGAAGTATAAATAAGAGGGATCACAGGGGTTCACATCAAAAGAGAGTTTGATTGGGGAAGGGAAAGGTTGAAAGCAACACCGAACAGTGGGGGGCTTTACCTTTCACGCGATTCTGGGTCAGAACTTAAGGGGGGGACGGCAAAAAAAAAAAGGACTTTTCAACTGTGGGGGCCGGGTCCGGAACCAGGCGAAAAAAAAAGAAAAAAGGAAAATCTGAAAGCCATGAGACGGGTCTCTGAAGATACAAAAAAAAAAAGAAACAAACGGTCCCAAGAGGCCTCAGTGAAAAAAAAAAGGCACAGCAATAGCAGATAGCAAAACAAAGGCAAAGGAAGTCCAAGGAGGAACACAGCAAACCGAAACACGCCACCAAAAAATAACATCACCCCTACCAAAAACCGTCAGAAAAGGAGACATAATAAGACTAAAAAAAAAAAGGAAAAAAAAATAAAAATAACAAAATAAGCTATTGTAAATCATACGGGTACAGACCCAGGGAAGGCCTTGATTGAAAATAATCAAACTGCAGGCGGAACGGCGTTAAGAAACAAGAGGGGAAAACCGCAACACAACGCACAAGACATCCCAAGGAACCATGGGGACGCAATTGTTATGCAAAGTAAAAAAGAAAAGGGCTGGAAGGGACCTGAAAAGGCCAGTCCAAAAAAAAAAATCTCGAGATCAAACGAGGGTATCCCACTACACGACCCCTCAACACCCAATCACAAAAAGTCGGGAGACCAAAATGAGATCAACAATGGGGGGGAGGGGTTGGGGGTGTTGCAGGAAACAAAATGGGGACACAATGTGGGCAATAGAAACTGTTTTCAATGGAATGGTGGTCGTCGTGGAGAAGCGGAAGCGAAGATAAAAGACACTGAGAATGGGACAGGTTAAAATAAGCCTAAAGGTTCACAAAAAATATGGGGCTTATCATGGAATAGGCTAAATCACGAAAGCAAATAATGGGGGGAAGGTGACCCACTGGGGGGGAAAAGTTGGGGAAGAGCGAAAAAAGGAGTTTTTCACTTCCCCCCAACAACTGGGGTTCTTAGAAGAAACACTCAAAAAGACAATCCCTCAAAAAACGTCAACCAGGAAAAGAACTTCCGTTATCGCAAGGGTGTCAAAAAGTGGGCTAACTGAAGGCAGACGCGGATACATTATCAAGCAACCAGGAGGAACCAGAAAAAAGCTTGTAACTCAAAATCAAAGGATGGTAGTCCACGGAAAGTTTGTGCAACATAGGAATAAACGCAGGGGAGGGAGGTCCGTAAAGAACCCCGAACCAACCGAAAAAGATCAAATGCAGAAAAAAGAACCAAACAAAAGGACCTTGGGGAAAACAGTTGGCAGGGAAAGGAGAAAAAGAGTTTGAAAACGGCTCAACAGGGGTAAGGGACGGGGGGGACACGGGGAGAATCGAATGGCTACGGATGGTGAGATAGTGGTGTCAATGACAAAAAGAAAAGTAAAAATCAGGGGGGTAAAGAGGCCAGGGAAAGGGAAAAAAAGAAAGTTGGGGGGACAAAAAAAACTGGACCATTGCGCACAAATCCTGTAGACAAGAAAGGACAGGGTGGCAACACCTGACGAAAGGGGAAAGACAAGGGGTATAGGCATGGAGTTCGGGTGGTTAGTACGAGTTAAATGGAACCGCAATACTAAGACTTCGGAAACCCTAATAAAAAAAAAATTTGCGGAAAAAAAGTCAACGACCTGCCAACTCCGAAACCGAGTGGGGAAAAAGAAAACCTTCCAAATCCGCAAAAAAGTGAAGAATTACCACTACGAATTGTGGGCGTTAGGACCCAAAAAAGGGTTTGAGCCGGATAGACAAAAAAAAAGGGGGGGGGGGTGCGATCTCGGGGAGGAGATCCGGGGAAAGGTAGGAAGCGAGATGATCAACCAGACTTTGGGGGGGGAGGGGGTACAATACTATGGAAGAGGACGACAAACGTAGATGTACTCCCCCTGGCTATAAAGGAAGCAACAAAGGGCAATAACTCAAAAGGGAAAAAAAGGAAAGAAAAAAAAAGTAAGAGAAGTGCGTTTCCAAGAAAATTCCGGTCAGTGGTCCGGATGGTCCGGGGGGCCTTACGATCATAGAAAACAACAAACCGTAATGTCGTGGGTCTTTCTAAGGTTCAGGGAAATGAGGGGGGGGGGGGTAGGTCCCTCCAAAAAAGGGAACTTTTCAGGTACGCGCACAGGCAAATACACTGAAACAAACAAACAAACTTTTAAGGAATGAAGGGAACGACTCAGGGGGTATAAGAACTAGAGAGGGGGTATAATCATTACCATCTGCAGGGGGGATGGGGGGGGTAGGTGACTTCTTACTAACATTAACACAAACGGGGGATTACCAGGGGGCAAAAACGGCGTGGACATCGCTGCAAACTGCATATTGTACTAAAAAAACTAACCAAAGCCCACCATAAAAAACAAATAATGACTGTAATGAGGGAAGGGAAGGGGGCTGCAAGCCAGCAAAGCCAAGGAAAGAAAAGAAAAAACTTCGGCAAAGAACACTGCAAGAAAAGGTGGGAAATCGACAAAAAGACGAAAGGTTCTTACTAATCTTTTAGAGGGCAGGGGAAAGAAAAACTGAAAGGGGTGGGTTTAAAGGGGGATGGGACGAGGAAAACGGTATATCAAAAAAAAAAAATGAGGACGAATGTCACAAGAAAAGTGAAATCTGTGTTTTGAGGGGGGGGGACTGAAACCAGACTGGTGTGTTGACATACCAGACAGACGGCAACAAGGGGTGGCTGATCCTCCCAAACGCGGAAGGGAAAGAAAGAAAGCCGCCTTCGGGAAAAGAGACAAACCCGGAGGGTGGAAAAAAGACCCCAGAGGGTACGGGGCTTCGAAGAACTTTGTCTCTGGGGGGGGGTTCGAGGACAAATGCCAAGGAAGTTTCCGAGGGAAACCAGTATATGGGCAACCCTACTACTGAAGGCGTCCATGGAAGGGAATGGGGAAAAACTCTCAAAACAAAAGAGGGGGAAAAGGGATAAGAGCGTAAGGTAAACAACAACCAACGTGGGAAAACGGGGGACATATTTTTTTTTTCGCAAAAAAAACAGAAAGGAATCCAATCAAAAGAAGGCATGGCAGCTGTGGAAGAACGACGACGGATCAGCGAAGCCAGGAAGGCAGGGGCCTGTTGGAGCCCCCGGTCCTGTTTACAGAGGAAAGAAGGATAAGGGGAGAAGAAAAAGGTCAAAGGAAAGAAAAAAACAAAAAATGGGGTCAAACTTTGGGGATGACCACTCAAATTTTCATGTGAGAAAAAGCCTGTGGGTCAGGACTTGGGAGGAATGGAAGTTCAGACAAGGAGAGTGGAGCCAAGGGCACCTACAGAACAGAGGTGAAAAACCGATAAAAAAACATACAAAGAAAAAGAGGGGGGGGGGGGCCGACGTCCTCAGTTGGTGGGGGGAGAAGGGGGGAAATGTGGAACTTGCCAGGGGACCGAAAGGGGGGGGGGGAGTCGGGTCCGGCACGGGCGTGGGAAGGACAGTACAGGACGCCAGGAATTGCCGAAGGAATTGGAAAGGGGGTTCAGGGGGTGGTGTCGACGGTGGGTGAGGACTCATAACGGAAATACGAGCACGGAAAGAAGAGTTTGTGGGGGTTAAAGTTCCATTGGTATTCAAAATCCAGAAGGACCAACCGCTGCGGAAGGAATCCGGGGGAAAACGAGCGTAGGAACCAAAGAATCAATCCTTAAGTCAAAACAGGTTGGGGGGAAAAGGGGAAAGGGGGAACGTCCTTCACGAAGAAGAAAAGTCGGAGGAAAACAAAATCTATGAAAAGAACCCAGAGGGACAGGGACAAATAAGTTGTTTGAACCCAAAGTGAAAGCGAAAAAAAGGAAAGCGGGACAAGGGAAAAGGGAACTTTGTCAGTGAGAAAAAAAAAAAAGTAAAAGACGGTCCATGCTTTCGGTTGGGTGGTAATTCAGGAGGGGTTGTCCGTTGGGGTGTGGGGCCCGGAAAGAAAAGTGAAATGGGGGGGAGAAGCAGACTCAAAGAAAGGGAAAGGGGGGGACTGAGAACATCCGAGAAAGGGACAAAACGGTATTAGACCATGCAAGCAAAGACTTAACGGGGGGTGAACTCCTTGCTAAGCTATCTTAACCAGGGGGCGGAAACAGACCTAACAGAAAAGAGGGAGAAGCCAAGCTTGGTCGGCGTTGGTTAATTGGGGTAATTGACGGTTAGCAAATGAGGGGGTTTGAGTGCAAAATAACCTTACTGGGGGGGGGAAAAAGGGGTAACTCAAAGGGGGGACTCCATAATGAAAAGGTTACAGTCACAGGGGGCAAAAGACAAAAAAGTTCGCGAAAATTCCTTACAAAGAAAAAGACGGGGTGAAGGACGCCAACCTGGGGTGAACACCGAGGGACGTGTCGAAAGTCCGGGTGGGCGGTCAATTGGAAAAAAGTTTTGCAGATGGTGGGCCTGGCCGATCAGGGTTCATTGACACACGATTTGGCTGACATCGGGGAGGAAAGAAACCGATGAACGAAAGGGGAAAATAGACAAGAACACGGGGTGAAAAGAAAGGGACACGTAACGCTTCAAGAGATACGGGGATGTCAACGGGAATGGGGGGCTTGTTTCACGAAGGGAGGGGGGTTGAACTCGGGAAAGTGAGGTTCCGGCGGGGGGGGAGTGCCAGGAACAGACCATCCGGGGGGGGTTTCTGCGACCCCAGAGGGTTGGGGAGCAGTTTTATGGGGGTCACGGGGAAAAAAAATGTCCAAAAAGGGGGGAGGAGGACCTTGTCATGGAAAAGCAAGAGGGGCCGAGGCCTAAATCCGAGCTTGGGGGGGGAGTGAGGATGAAGAAAAGGGGGGGAAGTTTCAGATACACCGTGGGCGGGGAATGGGAGTGGGAAAACTAAAAGGGGGGAAAAAAGGAAGTTCCAGGAAGGTACCTGGAAGGGATTTATGCTGACGTCCTCAAAAAAAATTCGGGGTTTATGCACGAACAAGAAGTCAAGGGGAAGGAAGTTTTTTGAAAAAGGAAGGGGGGATGTAGAAACAGGGAAAATTACAATAAAAAAATCTGTCACACTGGGATAAAATGAGGCGTTCTCACAAAAAAGCAAACCATTGCCCAAAAGGGCCATGTTGGGGAAACAGAACTCGGGCAGACCAAAAAGAAAAAAGAGTAACGGAGAAAGAAAGGGGAACAAACTTCGGGGGGGGGAAATGTTTAGACTAGGGAAAAGATCGTAGGGGAAGCCGGGCAGGAAACACAAAAAAAAATTCTTGTTAAAAATAAGGGGGGTGCAGAAACCAAGTCGGACAGGGGGGGAAATAGCTTTTTCGGGGTCCATAGGGGGGTGGTAGAGGACGCATAAGAGGGCCCTTTGGGGCGTTAATCCCTGCGTATGTTTTGGACGGAACCGTAGATGAAAAGCCTCTTATCGGTTGTGGAGTCAGAGGGAGGGGAGAACTGAAGACCATGGGGCACGGGGTGTTGGGGGAGTGGGTTTTCTGCAAAGGAGGCGGGACAGAGGGGGGAAATGGAAAGGTGGGGTGCTTTGAGTAAGGGCTACTTCCGCCCTGACTGGGTTGGGAGGGGGAGGGGAACTCCAGGGAAAAAAGAATTTCCAAGGGGAGGGGGGGGGGGGTGTGAGAGGGAATGAGAGAAAGGAAAAGAACGCAATCAACAACACCAGTTGGTTCAATACGTGTAGAAAAAGGGGGGGGGACCCTACCTTCCCAAGAAACGGAAAAAACGCCTGCAGGAAGAAGGAAAAAGGAGCAAAGGAAGCCCCACTACGAGTCGCGCCACCGGGGATCCAAAGACGCGGGGTGACTGGAAAAGTACAGAACAATCAAAGTAAAACTATTCGCAAAAAAAGGATAGGGGGGGAAGAGAAACCAGAAGCAAGGGAAGAGGGGGGGGTTGGAAAAAGGTGTGAGGAACGGCAAAATACGGGGTCTACCCATACTTAAGGAGGGGGGGGGACCGGCAAAAGGGGAAAAGGCGGTGAGGGAGTGACATCATGACCAGAAAGGTGGAAACATTAGGGGAGCGTGGCAAGAAGAAGCACAAGAAATCGTGTCGCTTCCAAGGAGTCCTCAGGAAGTGAAAAGGAGAAGGGCAGACACCGGGGGGTCTCCGAAAATGGGATAACATCCCGGAAAAAAAAGGGGGAAGAAGGGTACCAAGGTCACTTCTGAGTTCAGGATGATGAACAACCGACCCTTAGCGCAAAAAAAGGGGGGGGGGAAAAAGAATACACCAGAGAAAGGGATGAGAGGAAAGTGTGCAGAAAGAAAATCCAAAAGAATCTTAACTCATGTCAGCATCATATCCCAGCAAGTACATTTATTGTTCTAATGGGGCATGTAGGGTATCGGCAACCGCAAAAAAAAAAAACAAGCCGGGGAGGAAGTCTGGGGGGGGTAAATCCTATCGCCAACAACGAAACCACGACCCGGGTGGCAGGAAAAAGGGGGGACGAAAAGGAAAAAATCATGGAGAGTTTTTCCAGGGGAGGGGACGGAGGGAAAATGGGATGGTGGGGGGGGGGGGAGGGTCGCGCCACAAGTAAAAGAGAGTGATTTAAAAGACGAATTCCAAAAAAGCACCCCGGAGGAGTAATTGGGGGGGGGGCACACTAGATTAAGGAATCTCCGACAAACACGACCAAGGAAAAGTTCAAAAAACGGGGGGGGCCATAAGAATACAAACTACCGCAACTTGAAAAACTGGCCAAAATCAAAAAAGTAATTCAACAGCCGAAATCCAGTTTGGATACTGACATTATAGTCAATAAAAGGAAATTTAAGAAGAAAGAGGGTAAAGGTCTTCGCCAAAAAAAGGGTCTCTCCAAACGGAGGACACCGAGGTCACCCCTGGGGGCGAGGCATTGGAGTAAGAGAGAAATCTAAATTGACTGGAATCAGTTTCCTTAAAAGTGGGTAGGGGAAAAAGGAAGGACGGAGTCAATATCTGTTTCTGTAAAAAACAAAAAAAAAAAGGAAAGGGGGGGGAATGGCGCGGGGCCGAATTACCATGAGAGTCTTTGCCCCACAAGGGCGACAGTGGGGAGGTAGCAGTGAAAAAGAAACCTACAAGGGGGGGTTAAACAAATCACTAAAACAATGAGACCAGGAAAGAGAGGGAACGCGGGAAACGAAAAAAAAAAAAGGTTTTCGGAAGT
>Ga0179593_1457214_pt1 | contig 23015 bp, 25 predicted proteins | sample CZODoug2_1_08_16_FD_185931 | JGI IMG/M metagenome (GOLD analysis project Ga0179593, IMG submission 185931) | Vadose zone soil fungal communities from Angelo Coast Range Reserve, California, USA - CZODoug2_1_08_16fungal (PacBio error correction) | ecosystem: Environmental > Terrestrial > Soil >...
TTGGTCGGACTAGACCAAGATGATCGGCGCGACCCGGAAAAAAATAGAAAATTACGAGACATAGATGACTAATTCACAAAAGGGAGCCTAGGACTTTATGACAACCGACGGGGGGTGCCTCCTCAGAACTTCTCACGCCCGAACTTAAAAGCCACTAAAATCGCGCAGTAGCAAGAACTTCAGAAACATTGATGGGGGGGGCATCAACCTCAAAAAAAGATGACATCACACTACAAGACCAATATAAAAGAAAAAATCTCGAGTTACAATGACTCCGGCGAGCCGAGAGAGAAAAATGGTATAAACAATGCAGATACTTATTAAGCCAGTTGACGACGGAGCTGCGAAAGAGCTAACACCGAACGGAAGTAGAAAATTGGGTCAAGAGGGAAGCTGAAAAGTCGCGGAACACCGCCCACGAGCAAGGCATACTGTCGACATCCAATGTGAGGAGGCTAAAACACACAACTGATCTTCAGCAGCGAAGTACAATCCACCCCGTTCACCATTCAAGTGGTCCGACTCCTACACTGCAAGACCCTCGTCTGCCCCCTCAGGCAGAAGATCTAAACGCGCTGGCCGGCGTGCATATAAAGAACGCCTGTTTCAGTAGTTGCGAAGGGGTCTTGAGTTCGGGCAATTACTGTGCCTCCCCGCCATTTTAGTGTTCTAGGCCTCAGAGTTCCAGCGAAAAATCATCTCAGATGCTCAAACTAGTTTGGGGAGGGGAGCACAAAGTCCTACATCTACTGGATAAAAGTCACAAACGCTCCGGGACCAAAAATCCACAACAAGAAAATCGCTCCGGGAGCCTAAAGAGTCAATCTTCGAAGCCTCGTGGATTCAACGTGCACCCAAGGTCAAAGCGGGGGGGAAACGGGCACGACACACGCAAGAAAACAGATTTCTCAAGGAATTAGCCACGCCTCGTATTGCAGAAATTGTGGCTTTGGAAGGCAGGGGGTATTCGTGGGAATCGGGCGCCCAAGGGAGGGGAAATACTCAAGACTCCCTACATTCAATAAAAAAGGGGAAAAACAGGACGGCAAAAGGTTCTTTGCTTACCGATTTGTGGATCAAAAAGAACAAAAGAAGAACTCGTACGCGAAATGTCCAATACAAAGGAAACTGGCCGCTTCCAGAAAGAAGAAAAAGCCAGGAAGTTGAGAAGCCTCAGGAAGAAAATAATATCTCTCACCAACCCCTGGGGATTAGGAAAAAAGATAGGAGGTCTACAGGGACGTGTGGACTGTTGCAAGGAAGGGGTGAGATCATTTCTAGGAGTGGGTGGAAGCGGACGTTTCCAGAGGATCGAGGCGCTCTTCTGGGAAAAGGGCACAGCACATCGCTCTACCTCAAAGAGGAGGGGTTCCAGCTTTTTGGGAGAAGGGGGGAAATGGTAGGAGGAAGGGGACCGGGTTGGCTAGGAAACTAAAGAAAGGCTAACCTTTGGGGGTGAAAAAATGATATGGACGGGGGCTATTTCGCGAAAACTGAGAGGATATGTGACTACGGGTTTGAGGGACGTGGGGACACTCGGATGAACCGCTTCGGGCGGGGTGAGGGCCTTATTTGTTGGTGGGGGCATTCATTGGAGCGGAACTTGGACGGTAAATCCTTGCAACGGTCCCTAAAATCTAAACTGTGCTATTCCCTTCGTTCTTTTCTCTTGAACCTGGAAGGGACTTCTGCCGGCATACTAGGGTGCACGTGAAACACACGTCAGAAAAGCCCGCAGCTGGCGCCAAAAGAGGGATTCGGCTACGATGGGGACGAGGGTAGGTAATTAAGGAGGTGCGCACGGTTCCATTGCAGTGTAGGGAGGATTCCCATGGGGGACACTGGCGGCAGGCCGCGCTCGGGTGACCGTCTTCATTGGGTCGTCTTGGCGAACCTTATGGGCTCCGCGAAGAGGGTTTTTTCCCCTGCTTATGCATAGCCAATAGGCATGAAGGGTGCGGAGGGGTTGCAGCGGCGGAGAATCCTAATAGTGCCCGGAGAAAATAATCCTTGGAGGAGAGGCGTAACTCACGTGTGGTGTAGGAGTGGGGTTGGGGGGGCCTCAGTAAAGGGACGGCCCGGAAGGGGGAAAAAGGAGGCCTTGGGGCAGAGACAGGGTGTGGGCCGAGGGGAAAAAGCGTTTCTTGTCGACAGATTGGGGGGTTAGGGTTCTGGCAGCCGAGTCAAAAAAAAAGGGTTAATCGGTTCCAGATGAGGAACGATGACGTTGGGAAAACTTCACGAGAGTAGGGGATCTTGGGGGGCAACATTTTTGGATAGGTGGATTCAAATAGCATGCGACGAAAAGCGATTTCAAAGAGACATTTAAGATTCATCTTCCCTTAAGCGATGTGCGGGTGACGCGGGGGGCTCAAGTTTGGGGAGACATTCGTATTTCAAGTCGCGAGGTCGCGTCGGTGATTCGGGGACCGACAAAAAACTGGAGGCTTGGTCGGGGGAGGCGCGGGGCCGATTTGCGGGGGCGGAATGTCAGATAAAAAAACATTGACGGGTAAAATTTCCTGGAAAATGGGGGGCCGAATTGGGGGGCGGAATTTGGGAGGGGAAAGGACGGAGAAAAACAGATAGGGTTAAGGGGAAAAAGTTGAAAATCAGGCGTGAAACCGTGAAAGAAGTAAACAAGCTAAAAACATATGTATTAGCCTCAGTCAGGGGGTATGGATTTGAGTACCCTTCATGTTAGACTGTTGTTTTATTTAAGGGGACTGGGTCTAATCTTGGCCCTAAGGGATGCCTTCCAAGTTTTCGCATTCTCCTTCGCTGGGGTTCTCTAAAAGGCCTTTTTGGTTCTGGATTTCGCTGTTGTTTAAAAGAACAGAAATTGCTCAAGTCGGGGTCACTCGGGTCGGCGAGTTTCCTGCTGAATAAGGAATAGCATCTTGGAAATGGGGGTCCACTAGTTACTTGGTATAAAAAACCACAAAAGGGGGGAGGAAGAGAGATTACTCGAAATAACCGTTTCCCAAAGAGGGGACCGGCGCGGAAGGGATGAAAAAAAGAGGCATTGGCGGGAACGAGAGCGACGGATTTTGGAAAACCAAGGAAAAAAAAGACGATCCCCATTCACGAAATAAACTAAAGCAGGGGGAATGCTTCCCGGAAACGCTCTCTCGAGCCCAGGACAGATGGCAGGAAATCCATATGTAAAACTTAGATAGGAGAGCCCTCCTCTTTTTAAATGCGGGTCGCGATGGTTAGATGCATTGGAAAATTTCCCCCATGAATTTTCTTTGCAAAAAAAAAAAGCGCTCTGAAATATCACTAGGAAAAAAGGACTCCTTATTTCAAAAAACAACTCGCTGTCAGGAAGGAATGCAAAAGTTTGCAAATCCAAGAGGAAGACCCACTCGGTAGGGAAAATCCTGCGCACCCTTCTCCGCCAAAGAAAGATCCCGTCAACGACAAAAAGGAAAGGGCCCGCTCCAACATTTGGGAAAAGACGTGTCGGCAAACTGAAAGAAACCTTCGCAACAAAAAAAAAAAAAAAAAACCAAAAACAGAATTACAATCTAGAAGGGGGGGAAGAGGATTAAGTTTCAGACCAAGGGATCCGCCGGTACGTCGGGGGGAGGGAAGGGCAGGGAGGGACGGATATACGGGAAAAAAAGTCCGTTCACCAATGGGCGCTAAGCATCTAAAAGCAACGGGAAAAGTCATCATCGAAACAAACGCGAAAAAAAAGGGCCCAGGGACACTGCAGGTCATTGAATGACAAGACCTAGACATACACGTCATTTACCCTCCGCCAAAAAGGATCAGGAACGGCGTCCTTAGGAAAAACGAAGGGAAGCTAGATGAAAAACTCATCAATCTCAGCTACTCAGTCTGCCGGGCACTGGAACGCCGCAGGAAGTTAGCCGCGAGTGATTCTTGTAGGAGATTCCAAATCGCGAACCATCCCGAAGGGGCACGACGTCCTACGGAAAAAAAAAGTCCCACCCTAAAGAATAGGGGGGGGCGACCTAACCTGTCGGGTAGAAAGCTCCACCCCAATGAAGAGTAAAAAGGAAAGCCTCCGCCAACTTCCCAAATGATCCCTATCGAACAAAGGGGGAGAGGAGTTCGCCGGCCGAAGTCAAAATCCTCAATAGTTCACGAATTTGGGGGGCTTCGATTCGTGAGGTTGCAATTTAAGACACTAATGGATACGAAACGGGGAAACGCGAAAAGGAAAATATTCTAGCAAACTAGTGGAATTCAGTCTACAACTTTCCCATTCAAGAAGATCAGACAATACTCACGTCATAAGAGGAAAGGGACCTCTACGGTTCCCGGGAAACCATCAAATGGACTTCAACGTGACCGAAAGAAGACGGTCAAAAACCAACTAGAAGTCCAAGCGCCTCCCCACACGAAACAACAGAAATTCCAACATATTAAACTTGGGGCGGGGGGCCTTTCGCAAAAAGGCCGCACAAGCGGGTGACCAAGCACGCAAAAATACTCAGTGCCAGTCGCAAAAGAGGAAAACGAAAGACAGCTGTGGGTGATTCGGTCCCGGAGGGGAGTCATCAAGACTCTCGCCGACGGCAGAGGCCGAGAAAACGTACGAGGGAAAAGCCAAAAAGAAAAAAAAAAACCAAAGAGGAATCATCCGCCACGCCCAACAACGTAGGATAGGAAAAAAAAGGGAGGGCGAGCTGTTGTAAAAGGGAGGGGCATGGGGGGGGTTAACCTCAAAAATCGGGATTTGCAGGGGGGCGGAAGGATGAGTACGCTCCTTGCAGAAGGTCTGGCCCCAAACTGGAAAAGGGGAAAATCCGACCACAAATCTAGAAACAACAAAGAAAGGTTGTTCCACGCGGGGAAGTGAAAAATGAGGGAGGAGTTTGGGGGCCACTCCCTTGCGAGGCAGGGGGAAGCAAGACCAGCCACCAGGAAAAACCCCCAAAATAAAGATTCCGGGGGGGTTAGCTATGCCGAGAAAAGGAAGACTGTCGTCCGGTGCGAAGAAGGGAAGGCAACCACATTTTAAGGACAAAAGAAAAGAAGGGACCTTGCCTTTCTTACTAGATCAGGGGGTATGGTTGGGTGAGGCTACTCAGTTACATAATGCTCTTAATGAAGTAGAAATAAACTATAATTTCTTGAAAGGAAGGGAAGGTCGGGAACCAAAACGGAAGGAAATACCCATTCTGGGGTTTACAAGAAACTGTCAAGCAAGACAAAAAACTGAGTGTAGTCATGAACTCAGAAAATTATTATTGAGAAAGGGGGAAAGGCTGCGATCGAGTTCCTCCTTAAAGGGGCGAGGTGCCCCTTCAGAAGTTGGCGGAGGCTAGAGCTTTTAAGAGAAGGGGGTGCGGGCTTGTCGAAGAAAGGGGGAAAAAAGGCGAGGTGGGGGGGGCGAGCTTGACGGGGGAAAAGACAATGTGCGGAAGTGGAGGGAAGGGGCATCAATGGGAGATGGGAATCTCTTTTGCAATCGTGGGATCATATGATTGGCGGCACGGCGCAGGAGAACCGGGAAAGAGGGGGAGGACAGGAACTTTCGTTGGTTAGAGTGGAGGAATACGGGTGATGCGAAGGTGTCCTGGACGGCTAGACAGTTGGGGTTAACAGGGGGGGGGGAAAACGGTATTTAGGGAGGTTGGACTTTCATAACAGAAAGGTTCACGAAAGAGGCATCGGGTAGATGATGTGTGGGGAACTGGCGCGCGGAGATTCGGACAGGGGCGCGGACGCCCTTGTGAAGGGTGCCAAAAACAGCGCAGAAGCCCAATCGAGGCAGGGGGCACTTTGGCTTGAAACCTTACTGAAGGGAAAGTGGTAGAGGTGTCTAAGTGGGGAGGCAAGTATGGGCATAGAACAAAGGGTGGCGCGAGTTCTGGAGAGTCGGGGGGAAGGAAGCAGAACTTGATGTCTTCGGAGAGGGGCGCGGATGTTGGAAAAAAAACCTGTTGATGCAAATTGAGCCGGTTGTCCGAAGCGGAGACAGTGCGATTGACTCGAGGGGAAATGGAGATGGGTTGCGAAAATCTGGACATGGGGACTGCTACAAATACCCGCGGGAGAAGAGGGAGGGGCTGAGCCGCTTATCAATTTGCGGGAGGGGGGACACCCTTGCATTGTGGGTTGGGACTTGCGAGCGGGCGCTTCGGTACCGGAGGACCCGCGGGATTGTTCTGCGGAGGGAGTATTAAGCGCGTTGCTCAAAAAGGGTTTTCCCAAGGAAGCGGGGGGGACGGGCCTCAGCAACAAGAACGTAAGGGCAGGGCGAAAAATAACGGCAAGCGCTGGCAGAAAGGGGGTCCACGAGTGTGGGGGACAAGGGTGGAAAAGAGATAGGAAGTTACCAGGCATCTGTTGCACCAAATCGGGAGGAAAAAATGGAAGTAGGAACAGGGAAAATCTTTCAAACGAAGAAAATAAAATGCGGAGAAAACTCAACCGCCCAGACAAAAAAGAACAATCCAGCTTAAGATGAGAGAAAGCCGAGCTCCGATCCGAAAAAAAGCATGGCAAAGTTTCCCAACTCAAATTAAAAACAAATCTCAATAAAAAGCCATTTTAGAAGGAGACGATTTTCTCTGAAAGGGGCAATGCGGCTGGGGAGGAAAAACGGCAACCAGGAAATTTTACGTGGCGCGAGGGATTCACTCCGATCATGACACTCCGAGGTATGCCATGCAGACCGCTTCGGGCATCGCAACATCAAAACCGCGATCGACGACAAAGAAAAAAGTGGCGCCGTCCGAGACCGGCCCTCGCGACAAATTTATGAATACGAACTCAAGGCTCCGGCAACTGCAAAAGGTAAAAGATAAAAAAGATGGTGAGCTTGGGAAAGGTTTTTGAAGAAAGATCACGACGAGGGGGGGGCTTCTTCGGAATCTGGGACTGTCGAATCCAGGGGAAGCTTCACCAAGCGAACGATGCAAAAAAGAGCATACTCCGCGAGAAGACTCATCGTCAACCACTATGGCAACGGCCGTCGAAAAGCCAAGAGGAGGTAATGAACCAACCTAAAAAAAAAAAAAAAAAAAAACCATCGGAATCCGTTCCACCCTCCTTACCCCCGCCCTTGAAAAATCCTTCATGAAAGTAGGACAGTTCACGATACCAACTAACAGAACAAAAACAGACATAATCCTACTCGCTGCCCGCACATGGATAAGAAGGAGTTGACCTCCCAATCAAATATGATTAACCCAGTACAGGGACGCTTCCAAGCGCAAACCCTGCCGTCGAAAAGACATCATCCTAATCGACATGAACGTGCAAAACAAAAACCCAAGCGTAGGGACCGAAAAGGGGGTCGGCTAAAAAAAATCCCGAACAAAGAAGCCTGAAAAACGGCTTCCAAAACGCCCAAGTTAAGCCTCGAGAAGGGGCCACCATGAAGGAGAAGACCTCCTTAAGGGCGAATTTCGAAGAAATTGCACACAAATCATACCTCCTAAACCATCGGTCAGAGAAAAATCCCCTGTGGGGGAGGGAAGGGGGACCTTTCCCTTTCTTACTTCCTGGTAACAAATTTTTTGAAATAAGAATGAAGACAGCAATCCTCCAAAAGAGAGGCACCTGTTCTCTTTTGGTTTCGAGGAGAGTAAGCCCTTATATTTAATGCAACAAAGCAAAAAAAAAACGAACCATAAAAAATCAATAAAAAAAAATATGACCTACGAGGGAACGTATCCGCGGGACAACTTTCCAAGACAGCGTCGTCAAACAAAACTCGCATTTCGCGGCTACCCACTTGGATCCCACCCTAAAAATAGCCCAGAGGCTGTCGGGGGGAGTGTGCATCTCGTCCAAAAAAATGGGCGGGTCCCAGCAAAAAAGGGAATTGCAGTCAAAAAGCACTACAACTAATCCTGGTTCGGGGGGGGAGTCAGATTTGACGGGGACTCCAGAACGAAATCCGAGAGATGTCCCCCAAAAGAGAAAACAAGCTGCAATCCGAAGAAAAAACTGAGTACGAAACCGACGAGCGCCCTCATCAAATCCTAAAACAACTTTTCTAGAGATGTGGTTCGTTTTGGTCTTTGGCCTTTGAAGAGTCATGATGAAGCGGGTTAGATTAGGATGAAAATCGGGCCGGCAGTCTTAAATAAGGGAATACAGTTGAAAGTTCCGAAAAGAAGAAAACCGAACCAAACTAAATTAGTATTTGTTATTTGGCGACTGGCCAAGGGAGGGGGGGTTTGATTGTTCTCGGGGCACTTGGTAGTCTGAGGGCCCATCCAAAACAAACACTTTGGCAGGATAACGATTGGGGATTCTATTCAGGGGGGGAGGAACTCTGGAGCGGTCTACCGCAGGGTGGGGCATTTGAAGGAACTTAGGGGAATACTCGCGTGGACTATGTGATATCAATTATGGGGAGGGGGGGGTTTGTGTCGGAGAAGTTAATTTAAAGAAGTGCGACTAAAATCACCTACAAAGATTGCTGCGGGAATGAGGTCGCGGCAAAGTCGGAGTAGCCCCATGCAGTGGGAGAAAGCCAGAAACGCAGCGATAGGGAATAGTGTAGTCGGAAGAAAGAGAGTATTTTCAAGTAAAAAGTCGGCGGGAGAAGAATTCTGGGTGTAAAAGGTCAGGAACCTCATGGTGTGAAAGAAAGTGGGACGGGCTTACAGCATGGGGAGGATCCGTGGGTGAGGTATTCGGAAGGTGAGGAAAAAAACAGGGACGTTTGGGAAGCAGACCCAGGAGGGAGGAGCTAGTACTTCGAAGGAGGGTTGACAAGCAGGGGGACGGAGGTCGAACATGGAAATTTCTTTGGGAAGGGAGAGACCGGAGAATCCGGTTCGGAGGAGGGAGCGTCTTATCGTGGGGGGGGGGTCAGCTGACGGGTGATAAGTTTGCCTGGTGACTTGGAAGCGACGTTGGGGTAGCAGAGGAGGGGGGTAAGAAGGATTTTCTGCGGAGGGGGGGGTATGAAGCACGCGAGGACAAGGGGGAGGAAAACATCGCGGCTCGTTTCACGGCGCCGGGAGAAAGATGTTGCATCACGCCCTGGGGGCGTGGATTAAAGACTACAGAGCAAACAGAACCCAGCGGAGCGCCTTGGTTCTTGAAAAAAAAAGGAAATCCAAGCACCCCTCGTAGGGTGTCAAGAGGGGGGGGAGGGGGAAGGTTGCAGAGAAAGGGAGTCGGGTGAAAGATTGTTCGATCGTCGGGAAAGGCCGTGACGGCGGACGAAAATGGAGGAGTGTCTTCTCTCGCGGGGAGAGGGTGCAACGATGCGCAAGCCTCCAGTGATGTGTTACTTAAGAATATGGCCGAAATGGGGTGGAGGCAGGAGGACGCAGAGGGAATGACTAGGGGTTGTCGTTAAAAGGCAACCGTTGCATCGGAACAAAAAACCGGGGGGGGCTTAGCCCGGAATGGGGCCTCGAATATGAGGGGGGGAAGAGTCCTGAAAAAATGGTTGTTGACAAAAGGGAGGCTTGGGCCACCGCGAAGGAAAAGACGGGGGGCTGCGGGCCTGGGAGGAGGTGGAAGCAGATTTGTCTCAGCCCAATTCGCGGGCTTTGATAAAAGGAAGAATTCTTCATGCGGGGGAAAGGACTAAGGCGCTGTCCTGAACTATTTGGGAAAAAAAAAAAAAAACACATATTATGGTACAACACAAGGGAAAAAGAGAGATTAATTACCAGTAACTCTTGTGCCAAAGGGGGGGGGCCAACGAGGTCCCAGCAGGAAGAATTCCGTGCGGGTACCGCGAATTTAAAACAAAAAGAACTGAGGAATAAATCAGCCCCCAAAAAACCAGGGGAAGCGGCGGCCCCCAACTCCACACCGAACACCAGAAAAAAAAAAAGAAGGTTTCCACGGACGACCAGGTAGCGAACCCAAGCCTGGGAGCGGAACGGGGTGTGAATGCGGGTTTCCGCGCGGGGGGGGGGGCCAAAGCACCCATAGCAGGTTAACACCGCCGAAGGGGGAAGACTACTCAATGTAAAGGCTTTCGGAAACTCAAATTGGCATCTCCGGGTGGCGTCGGCCGCTCGGGGAGAAAAACTCTGACGGCCCCGGGAGGACCGACGCAAATAGACATGGGCTTACGGCACTTCAAGGAGAAAAACAAAAGGGGGAGATAATAACAACGCGGAAATTAATGGTAAATAGGCGCATTGACTGTCCCACGTCAACCAAAAAAAGGAGAAAGCTCGTTTTAATTGAAGCAAAGGGAATTGGGGATTAAAAGAACAAGGAGCCTCAGAATGTCAAATCGTGCGCGAAGTCGTAGGAGGGGAAACTGGGACTCTTCAACAAGGGGGGAGGATAAAAAAGATCATAGATCAGCGGCGAAAAAGTAAGAGTCACGCTCCACCCGAGGCCCCCGAGGAAAACCTGGACCTGCGGAATACGACAGCCGGCACAGACACTCACGTGTAACAACTCCTGCCCGCAAATTCGCTCAAGTCGAAGGAAGAGAAGAGAATCAAACCAGGCACGATGAAAAAAAGAACCTCAACTACACCCCCAAGAATAGCTGCCGAACAAGCAAGGGAAGCTGCCGCCACAGGAAATTTTCTAAGAGAAGGCCAACCGATCATCGGAAAAAAAGTGGCTAATGTCGACAGGCTACTCCATGCGAGGCACCAACACAACAGTGTGGTCTAAGAAAGTGTTCTTCTACATCCCGAAAAAAAAGGCATCCGAAAAAGACGCCTGAAAGAGCAGGAACAATGTAAGGGCCAATCATAAGCCGACCGGAAAAGGCTCTACTCCGCCAAATGGCACTTCGACCGATCAAATAAGTAGGGGGGATTCAACCTAGAAAAGAAGTTGTAAGAAGTTCGTGAAGGGGGCCTCTAAACTAAGGTACTCCTGCTCGTTGGGATGGGCCGCAGACCGGAAGAAATCTACTTGAACTCATATGGTGTAGGGGCGGACCGGCAAAAGGGAAGACTGCTTTCCCAAAAGGAAGCGACGAAGCAAAGGAGAACTAAAAATCATCCTCGACAGCCAGCGGCAAACTCGTGTGCATCCGCGTGACGAAAAAGGGGAAACTAAAAAGAACTATAATCAGTAAAAAAGAAACGCACAAAGTCTCGACTCCTTGAAACCCACCTACCTAATAATAACTCCAATGGAACCCGGACTCCTGGGTATGGGGGGAGAGAGGACCGATCATTTCTAAATGCGGTAACCAGACCACAGCGGAGGCCCATCATCCCTGCCATTTGACAAAAAAAAATGGGGAAAAAACTCAATCGGCCAGCTGGGGTCATTTAGAGCAGGTGGGGATTCCATTGAAAAGAGTAAAAGGGGACCCATCCGAAGTAATACTACCTAGAAAAAAAAACGGAACATCCATAAGATAAGGAAAAGCCTTTTGGCGAACCACTAGCCCATATTAAAACAGGATTTAGTAAAGATTCATAGGGCTGTGTGGTATGTGGTGCTTTAGACTTTTTCCTGTTTTTACAGTTGAATAGAAGCGGACGGTTGAGTATTGGACTAGAAAGAGGAGGACTTGTCACAAGAGCCGACAAATCCGTCCGATGGGTGGGGGTAAACTTCTAAAGTTGGTCAGTTGGTAGTATTGGGGAACGCCCTTGGGAAAAGAGGCAAATTCCAGCACCAGACGAAGGTGTGAAATGCGTAGGGACGATTGTTGAACTTCGCTATCTCGTGTAGGGAAAAGGGAACGAAGGGGTCTTTGGAGGGGGCGGAGTCCAAACGGTTCAGAAGACGCGTAATGGAGGTTATGTGGAGGGGGGGGAATTGGACCGTGACTGTAAGCATTTCGGAAGGAAAGCTAAAAATCTTCCTGTGCTGGAAGAGAATCAGTCGGGGATTCGGAACGGCAGGATTACACATTCGTTAAGGAAAAAACAGAACGTTAAAGAAGGAGCGACCATGATAATCGACGAAATTGCCAGGAGGCTACTAGTAAAAAAAAAATAAGGGGTCAAAAGACACTCCAAACCCCGACTGTAAATATTTTGCTCCTGTTGGGGCAGGAACTTAATCCCCCCAAACATCAAACCCCTTCTGCACCAGGGGGAGGAAAGACTGGCCTTCCTGGAGGGCAGATTCTGCCCATGCGTTGGCGGTCGGAAGGGAACATACCGTCGTGGACCTGAGGAGTGGCGGGCTTGTCGGAAAAAAAAATTAAATTGTCTACTCCTGGCGTTTGGTTGGGCCATGCATGGGGGTAGCCCGTCTATCGGACTTCAATTCGGGAATAAAAAGGGGGGTAGCGCTTGGCAAGAGCGTTAAGAAAGGGGAGAAATATTTATGGTAGAGTCTAGAATCTTGTTAGCAATAGAGTAGAAGAGGATGGGGGGGTGGGAGAAGTGATGTTGGGTCACCAAACTGTTGCCGAGGTGCAAGTTTCGCCGTTAGCTAGAGTTGGTTGAAAGGGTTGTGACGGTGATGTGGCTCGATTGGGGGGTCGGGTTCTTCACTACGAGGAAAGATAGGGGAAAGAGGATGGCGGAACTTTTTGGACAACGTGCAGAGCTTCTTGCAATCAAAAAAGGGGAAGTAGTCCGGTGATCGAAGAAGAAAAAAAGAGAGAGCCGACAAAGAAACCAGACTTGGTCTTGAAACCTTGAATCTAAACCGCGATGGTGGCATCGGGGGGAAATGAAGCATTGTGAGGCAAGTACCGAAAAGGGAGGTCCGAAAAGCTCTAGGGTCTCGAAAGCGTTAACTGCGACTAACTGGTATGTCTTACTTCAGATAGCGGGATCATAGTTGAAAGACCGATCTTATCAACTTGATGGGGTTAAGACACTATTGCTGGGCAGAATGCAGAGGAGGGACGAGACCGGGTAAAAAAAAAAAAAAAATACCTATTTGTTCGTAAAAAAAAGGGTCCAACTCTCAGAGAAACAATGTCATCATAAAAAACAAGACAGAAAATTTAGATAATGGCCCGAGAAAGGCTCTTTCCTGTAAAGGGTCTCGAGAGTCCGAGATGAGTCCGCCTGAATGAACTTTTTACTGCAGGGCGCGGATGGGGGGGTAGGTTTTTAGACTTTTTGAACAGGGCAGCGGGGGCACTGAAGGGGCTTCCAGGAATAAGGAAAGCAGGCCAAGTTGTGCACACTATTAAGGGTAAAGCTCAAAAAAAAAACAGGAGGGAAGAGGAGAGAAGTGAGTTTGTGCCAAAGAAGCCGGACATCGAGTGGAAGGTAGTAAGGCATTGATTCGCGTGCGAAAGGAAGAAGAAGTTTTAAAAACGAGACGAGAAATTAAGTATATAAGACCCAGAAAACATAAACAATCCCAGCGGAATCCCCGAAGTAGCCGCGCAAAAAAACCATCCCATGACAGCTGGGTGTCAAACAATATTCGACAGATGCCTAAGCCTCCGAGTGGAAAAGTGGTGTGCCGTCGCTGCAAGTGGGGGGAGAGAAGGTACATGGGTTGTAAAAGCAAAACTGAACAAAAACCCAGAGGGAAGTAAAAAGCTCCCTCACAGGCAAATGTGGAACACGAAAGGACAACAAGTATTCACAGTTGTGCCATCCCGGCAGGAAGAAAAAAGCCGGTCAGAAACACAACTTGCTCCACAAGACTACAAACGAAATCTCTTCCGAAGGTCCAAACTACTGACCCACGACAAGTAACCTCCCGACGCGGGGCCATGATACGAATAAAGCTCGTAAGAGGCGCACCGGAATCACAACGTAACGGGGAAACCTGGACACAATCGGCTTGGGGGGCCAGTCTTAATTGTTGAAAGACACTTGAAAGCCAAAAAGGGGGTGCGTCTGTCGGCTACAGGTTGTATCTGGGAATCAACCTTACTCTTGCAAAAGTGCGTCGAGGGAAAAGAAGCCCTAAAAAAAACCGCACTTGAGTAATCCCGAAAAAAAAATGGCTACACAAGGAACATTCGTGAAAACGCGGCGGAAGGACCAGGGTACATCTTAGCAATCACCGCTCATTTAGACAGCAGAATGGGACCCCCCCAGGGAAAGAAGACCAGGAAAAAAAGTCCTTCAGGGGGAAAAAGGTCGCAGAAAAAACGGAAGAAACCATCCAATCAGAAGCTACTGATCTAAGGAAGATTCCGCGCGCCGGTGAGAAGCCATAATATCCAGTTTAAAAGTTGTCAAGAGAATCGCTAACCACAGCTCGTCCGTCCATGGGGATTGGGCCCGATAGAAAGAGATCGTACTAAACGGCTGCAAACCCCCATCAGAGAATTTCGTAAACACACCGTTTGGCGTCGAAAGAAAAAACCAATGTCAGAACCCGCTCTGAAAGCCTAAAGAAAAAGTCCCCAGAAAGGCCCATACCAACGTAAATCGTCTCGAATACTTCAAGGGGCCACGAACGCCAACTAAGGTCTTCTATTCGCAATAAAATAATTCTGGGAGAAAGGAGAATTCTGGGACTGGGAAATAGGGGGCGAACTGAAGGGGGAAGTCCTACAATCAGAAAGCAGGCAGATTTTGTGAGAAGTAGTCCGCCCCCTTAAGGGAAACAGTCCAATGTCAGAACGAAGAACTCAACATCGAGGTCTGATCGAAGTAACGAAAAAAGTCGTTCAGAGAGGGACTAAGTCAACGAAAAAATTCACGACCGAACACGCGCAGATCGCGAAGCTGCTCGGATCTACAAACCCGCCCATAACCTCGCACAGGAATCGTTCGTTTTCTGTCTTTTGCGGAACCCAGTTGTCCGCTCCGCATTGATCTCGAAAAATCACTCCTATGGGTCCTGAGCTCCCAAAGCGACACATCCCGTTCGTTTTGCTTGGAAAAGGGGGATGTCAAGGGACAGAGTCAAAAATCCTACTCGAACGGATGGGTCCCTCCGAACTCGAGCTCCAGCGAAAAGAACACGCCGTTTCGGGGAAACGTCTAACTCTCCACAAGGTTGGGTATAAAAGAAGAGGTGTGGGCTTCAGGGGAGGGAGCTTTATTTGGGGATCGGGAGGGGAACGGACGGTGGGAAGAGAAGGACATCGCCTAAGAGACACACTTGCAGACTTGGGGTAGGACAGGAAGACACAAGAAGAACCAGCTGGGGGGGGGGGGAAAGGGGTTAAAGATTTTTGGAAGGCATTAGGGAGTATGGTGACTTTAACTGAAAAGGGGGCGGCCGAGCGAAAAAAAGCAAAAAAGTCTACCGCCTGTTGCATGACTGCGAGGTGGAGAATAAAACGCCGGTCAGGTTTAAAGAAATAGGGGCTTTGAGGGCACGTTGAATCCTCGTAATAAAAAAAGGGATGAGGTCGAGCGGATGTTGATTTGGTGAGTAGGTCCGAGTCTCGTGCCTGAAGGTTACTTGTTAAAAAATAAACTGAATAGGGCCATTATTTGAGGGTAGGCGAAAATAAGGAGTGAAAAATTTTTCCAGACCAAAAGCTTTCACGAAGGGGATCGCCGAAAATTAGTTCTGGCGGTAAAAAGGAGTAGATTTCGATTGCTAGGATACTAAAAGTTCAAGGGGGGGGGCCCTATAATACATGTGGGTCCTGGGTCTTTCATCGAATACGATTCCGGGTGGAGGGGTCTTGGCTAAGAAAAGTGATTATCGAGAAAAAGAGGGACGTTTGCAAGCTCATGGGCGGCTTCGAAGGGAACTAATTCGGAATACGAGGTGGGGAGCGGATTTTTCACGAAGGGCGAGAATGGGTATGGTCTCACACGGAGAGATTTTGCTTCCGAGAACGGAAGTGGTGTAGGAGTGGATGGGGGGAAGAGGGGAGGAATGTGATGCCGACTTTCCTGAAGGACTTCAGGTAGAGAGGTTTGGGGGTTATGGAAAAGACGTGATTGTAAATATTGTAGGTCTTGTCATTCAAAGAGGAGAAGTGTGTCCATCTCGGGCGCAGTGGGTTCATCAGGAGCGCGAGTCAAGTCAAGTGCAAAGGGGAAGAGTCCGGTGGATGAGGGGAAAAAAGAGGAAACCTACCGAATAAGAGATGTCGGGGTTCGGAGTGAAAAAAAAGGGTTACCGCCAGGGTCAACGGAGTGACTTTTATGCGGTTAAGAACGAGTCGGTTGAAAAATGGAGACGAGTTTCTAGAGGAATGTGAAGGCGAAGAAAGGGGCGTCGAGCGCGTTGAAATGAAAATTCTGCACGAAGAGCAACTGATTGGGAAGGAATGAAAGGGGGGAAAGGGTCAGAAAGGGGCAGTGCAGGGGACGGAAGGGGGACAAATGGGGCAGTTTTTGGAAAATGTAAAATCATCTAAAGTCATCTAAACACGCCATGGAGGCTTACCGCTATAGAGGGGATATTGTATTGAGGAAAGGGGGTACTGATGGAAGGGGGGCTGTGTTGGGGGGCGCTGCGCTTCTTTCCTCAAGGAAAGCGGGATTGTTCTTCTGGCGCGGGGGGGGGGCGCTTCTGTTTGGCGGCGCTGGGTGGAAAAAGTACGCTGAGAGGTGGCGCACGGAAGTCAGGAAATGAGAAAACCGCTTTCCCCCCACAAAAAAAACAAGGGGGGAATAAGTTGGGCACGATGGACTAGGCTCACAAAAAAAGTAAAAGAATATAGAGGGGGAAAAACAGGGGACCAGTGGATTCAAAGAGTGATTATTAGTAAGAATTACGAGGCCAATCCCTAATTAAACAAAAAAAAGAAGAGTAATAAAACCAAAAAAAAGAGCCTCATAAAAATCTCGGGGGACGAAAAAGGGCTGAATCAGCCGCGCTCCTAACCGACAAAAATGCAGGTGTGCCACAAATTAGAAGGGGCCAGATATAGGCAGAAAAAATGTCTGAACGGAGGTGGGTGTCTCTGCAAGCGTGCCGTTTACATTGTCCGGAAAATCAGTCACATGTTCACACAATCACGGCCCTCTCCGAAAACTGGGGCATATCGACACTGCATCTGAGGTCAAGGGTGGCACAAACGGGATCTGGACGGAGAAACAGAAAAAAGCGCTCAGACGAAAAAGAAGGGCTCCTCAACGACACACAAACTACCGAAGACCCAGAGATTGAAACCGACTGCCTTGAAGGGTCAACTTGACGCACAAAGGCGCACAACCGATTAAACCATGAGTGTGGAGGGAGAGATGGCCAAAGGAACGCTAATCTGGGGAGAGGGACTTTTCTGAGATCGTCGGTAGTAACGACTGAACCAAGGTTAGGAACCTCGATCGCGAGAACGTTAAAAAAGAAAAGATTCATCCTAGGGTCCCCGATGCCACTGCCGAAAGTTAGGAGGCAGAATAAATTTCATCACAGGATCAGGAGAATCCTCAACAAACCAAAGCGAATCATCGCAAACGATTAATTCTCAGAAACACACATACATTCACGAAAAACCACTCCTAACCAAGAATCTAAGATCTTCCGCACCACTCGCGAACATGAAGGGAAGCCATCAAGGTATTCCCGGGAAAAACTCGCCAGAGAGAAAACTCTTTACTAAGGGGAAAAGATCTACGAAAACCATCTCGTGTCCCACCCGAAGTTCGGGAGACCAGAAAGTTTTCGGAGAAAAAACCCTAACCAGGGAATAACAAAAAGATGAAACGCAGCCAAAGGCGTCCAATGAGGCTAAACGAAGCCTTGTATTAAGGCTCAAGCCCGACTTCAAGGTAGTGGCGAATCCTCCAAGTATTAAAATACCCTAGGTGATGAAAAATCAGGATCTTTAAGTTCGGGGAAGGTTCACACGAAGGGGTACTAAAAAAGGTCCGCGACCGCAAACCTGTGGCAAAAAGGTTCGATGACTGCCAGTCAAAGGAGGAGATGTCAACATTCCCTAGCGACGAATATGAACAAACGAAAAAGAGACGTCTCGGAACTAAAGCGCGTCTTCATAGATTTGACGGACCTCAAAACGGCGAGACGAAAAAGGTCGGAGATCGAAGAACAACCACAGAAAAGCCGAATGCAAAAGGCGGAGCAAAGGGGGGGGGTGCTGTGTAGATCACGGCAGCCAAAGGGTTACAAAAGGGGCATACTCCCTCATAAAAGAGCAAAGCTGGGATCAAAATAAGCTGAATTTGTCGGTTTCGATTAAATTGGGGGGGAGGGCAAAAACTGGGGAGCACTATAAACTGAGAATGTCATCCTCCTAAAAGGTCCGCGGACATCGATAAAATGACTCAGAACGGACAGCTCGAATCAAACTCACTCGGAAACATATTAGGAAAAAGATCAGGGGGGGGGGGGGTCAGCGGTCGAAAAGGCGTAAGGGTAGGAGTTCGGAAGGAGACGTGAATTATTCAGTAAGGTACATCATCAAGCTTGCAAAGACGGGTACGTAGAAAGTACCAAAGCGCAAAGAGACCACACGACCAGAAGAAACTCAAAATCTTAAGAGAAAAAAAAGTCCCCCCCTTCAGCGTCTTCTTATGGGGTGGTTCAAAGTAACTTTCATTCGGTTATTTGGGGGGAAGAGACGACCCTTGGCGTCAATAACATCCCCACGACCTGGTTGCAAGGGAGAGGGCGGTGGGGGGCGACAAGGGGGAAAAATCGAGCTCTTTACGAAGACAGGTTGATGTCACTTGAAGTCCAACCTCGGAGCTGCCGCGTGGGGGATGGGAAGTTTGTTCTGAAGTGGATTTTGCCCGAGAAAGGGGCCCGCCCCTACAAACTAAGAAATTGCGGAAAGAATTGATGAGTCGCGAAAACGTTCGAGGAAAAAAGGCGTTTTCCCCAGGGCAAGAAGGGAACAGCTATTCCGACACCCGGAGTGGGAAGAAGAACTAATGGAGGAGTGTAGCGGAGTCGGCGGGGATACGAGGGGAGGGTCAGGGGGAAAGGGAGGATGCCCTTCAAGGCGGGGACGGCGGCTTTTCATAGGACGGCGGGGGACGATTCGGTGGGGTTCAGGGGGGGGGGGGAGAAGAGGTAGACTACAAAAATGGGGGGTGGCACAGAAGGGGAGAGCAATACGGTGCCCTTAGTAGGAATGCGAGGTGACGACGGAGGCTCCGGCAAGATGATGCGGCGGCACGGCTCGGAGAGGGCATAGAGTATCTTCTGGAGGGGGGGAGTTTCAATCTGCAGGGGGCTGTGTGAAGGGGGTTCGGGAAGGACTGGGTGCGAAGTTGTTTTTGGAGCGTGGATGACGGGTGCAAAACTTGCCTGGGGGTTACAAGCAAGAAGGGGGGTGAAAAAGGGGGGAAGGCTGGCGCGAGATGTTAGTGGTGTTCACGCGAGAGGGGAGTGCTAAAGTGTCACTCGACGAAAGTGGGGAAGCCGGTCGGAAAGGAGGAGACGCTCCGACAAAATTGGGGGGATCCTTGTCTAAGAAAGACTTCCTTCAGAAGAGGACGTGGGGGGCTTAACTTTTTGACGTCAAGGTGATAACTGTAAGGGGGGATTTCAAAAGAGGGTCTTCGCAGGACGGAGGTGACGGCTCTGTGGAGGAGGAGAGGCGAGGTCGCATGATGTTGAAAAAGGGGAGGAGGACCAATATGCCACCCGAAAGTACGGATACCAGATGGCAAAGTTCGATTGCAGGAGCAGTGACGGGGACGAGTTTGTAAAATCGATTGGGGTAAGGGGTAGTACAACCGCAGGCAGAGGGCATGAGAACAATCGTAAAGAATGAAAGGCATTCTTAAAAAAAGAAAATGGGGTCCTTAAGGGGGGGTAACTGCATCTTCCTGGGAGGGTTGGGGGGGGGAAGCGAGAAAAAACTTCTCTGAGTTGCCGCCCTTCCCTGGATGGGGTCTGAGGGGGGGGTGAAATTTATTACTAGTTTTGGGAGGAGTCGTTTCCAAATTGCGGAGGGGAAGCGCAACATAATAGGTGCCTGGGATAAAGGCTTTGAAAAAAGGGATTAAACAAGTTCTGGTATCTCTTCACAAGGGGGGGGAACAGAGAGAGAGGAAAAGACTTGTTCCCAGCGTAGGAAATCCAGGGAAGGGGGAGTGGGGACAAAACCTGAGGAAGGAAGAAAAGAACAAGAGGGGGGGGGGAAACATCCTATAAAATCGAAACGAAAAGAAAAATCAGCGAAATGCCCTAAGAGGAGACGCGACTCAACCTAAAAACGCAAAGACATATGAGGTTTCCACGGAGAGGATAAGGCCAGGTCTCTACCTCGCAAAGAGTCTTGTGTCTCTGAAAGAGCCGTGGTGGGGGGGAACCCTCAACCCAATCTTTACCAAGAGGCATCTCCTCACATGAGCAAATGTAGGACACTCAACATCGGGGTTCCACTCAAGGGGGACTTCGGCCGCCGCAGGGGTTCGGAAAAAAGCGCCAAAACGCTCCTCAGACTGAAAAAGGGTCTGGGCACTTCACCGACTTAAGAAGAGAATACAAAGAGAATCACCTTGGTTAAATAGCAGATGGAACAGCCTGACAAAGGCAAATCAAAAAAACGGGGGTGTGAAGGGGAAGGAAAACTTTGAAGGGGAAAACAGACGAAGACAATCGCGTTGGCTTCTGTCGGCGCAAAGGAGACTCACCTTAAGACAAGGGGCGCCAAAGCATCCAGGGCACGCGAACAAGATCATCATCAAACGACAACTAGGGGAACCGATTCCCTAAAAGAGCTTTAATTACAATACCACAATCAGCAGCCAAAGTCTTACAAAAAAAAACACTAATGAAAAAATTCCTCAGGCCGATCGCCGTCATAAAGGGCATAGGGCACGAGTGCACCATAGACCAAAATCCTAATCTCGGGCTGCACAGTGTGAAGGACGAGCCCCTGGGCACACAATATGTTCCGAGGGAACAACTCCAAAGCGATCAGACCTGCCAATAATTTAATTAAGCGCGACCACGCAGCATACGGCCACCCAACGGAAGATAAATCAAAATCAACTGGTGAGTCGAAACAAAGATCGAAACGGTGAAGACTTAGGGGCAAGGAAGTCCTCCTCCAAAACGATGCATCACATCACTAAAAAGGAAGAACTCGTCTCGGCCTCCAGCCACGTCAATTGGCTAAGCCTCCATTGGCGATAGATACCCTAAAAGGTGTAAAGAAAGCTTGCGGAAATTTCGAAGGAAAAAAAAAGTGGGGGAGACTCCGGTGGAAAATGAGTACCCACGCATCAAGCTATGGAAATAAAAGGAGAGGGGTTAAGGGAGGAAAAAGTGTCAGTCCGAAGGATCGGGGGAAAAAATCCCGAGCGGAACAACCTCACAATCATACGAGAGGAAACCCTCTGAAAAAGTCAAGCGCTGGAGGAAAGACAACTATTCTTCGTAAAAGACTCAAGCGATTAATCTAAAAGATCCCCCACAAAACCGATAAAGGCCAAGGGGGCACGAATGAGGGATCAGCTTCTCGGACGGTGCGGTCAAAGAGACAAAAAGAAAATAACTCATGCCAGTCAAAAATGGAAAGAATAGGAAAGCTGGGGCGGTGGAAAAAAAAGGGCCATTTTGTCCGGGCTGTAGTCAAGGAAAAGAAAGGACTCGAAAAACGGAGATGTGCTTCAGACAAACGAAGAGGCTCGAGAGAAAAAAAAAGGGACCAAGCCTTTTCGAACAGCAGAACGCCGAGGGAAAAAAAAAAAAAAACGAGGAAGGAAGAGGGTGAGGGCGCGTGTTTCTAAAAGGTCAGGGTCATTTGGGGGGCTGCGATGGGGAAAGCGACGGGGTAGGAGTACATCGTCGGCGAAGGAGGGAGGGTGGGGACTCGGGGAAAGGAAAAACTGAATCAAAAACGAACACAGCAGGCGAGGATTGGCCCGGCTTTTGGCGGAATGAGGGATTAGGGTTTTGGGGGGGGTTGGGGGGGTTTTTTTTTTGGTGGGTTGTTTTTTGGGACGGACCCGAAATGGGCTGACCGAAGGAGGAAAAAAAAAGCGACCTTTTTGATGGCTGAAAATGGGGGGACGATCTGAAGGAGGCGGGGGTTTACTAAGACGACTGGGCGTGAAGTAACACAGTATGAAAGAGCGCTGGGCAAAATCAAGGGATGATGGTGGGAAATTCTTAGGGAAAGCAGGCACTGGGGCGGAATTGCGGCCGAAGCCCAATAGAATTTGCATGCCATTGAGAGGGGAAGGAAAGTCGGGAGGAAAGGAAGGAGAATCTTGTCGTTAAAAAAGCCCAGAAGGCCACAGAGAGGAAGAGCCGATTTGAGGATCGCCGATGAGGGACTGATTTCACGTGAGCCGTGAGATTTCCTCTTAATGAGGCAGAAGGGGGGCACAGGGGAAACGTTGGCGCGGCGTCAAAAAGGTCGGAAGGTATTCCGTGGGCGATTGGGAAAAGGGAGTACTCGGATGACAGGGGGGTTGGGCCTAACATTAAGTCCTTGCCCGGGAATTAGGGAAAGGGGGGGGGGGAGCGCTGAAGCCGGGATCAATATTGGATTGAAAGGGTTGGCAGGGGGGTAAGATAGGGGAGTTGGTCGGAGTGGATGGGGTCAAAAACATGCAAGAGGTTTAGAAGGACGTTGCTAAAAAGGTTTTGGGACCAGGGAAGAAGGGGACGGGTTATGAAAGGAGGGGGTGTAGGAGGAGTCTCAAAAAGGGGGGGGGCGGCAGGCGGAGAATGCTTGGGGGAAAACGGAAGGAGAATGCTATGGACACCCGGTTAATATGAAACTCGGGATTCTACAGAAGAAAGAAGAAAATGTCTGGGGGATCCTTGTTCTTGAACCTTAAGAAAAACCTGGAGGGGAGATGGTGTTCGGTGTGCGGAAAGACTTGAGTTGGAAGTGAGAAACTGGAGTCGGATTTCAAAACGAGTGGGGAGTGAAAAGGGCTAGGGGTTTTGGGGGCGACGAACTGATGGGGGGGGTGAGGAGAGCGAGGTGGCGCAGATGGTTAACCGTTCGAAGTAATTGAATGGTTAAAGTAAGGAGCCGGGAGTGTCAGAATCTGCGCAGGGAAAAGTACGGGGGCCGGGAAAAATCTATGGGTGAGGGGAAAAATGTCAACGTCGCACTAACCTGTTGAAGAAGAGAAAAAGAAGCAGGAACATATGGAGCTTACCGCTATATGGAAGTAGAAAGGGAACGGTCTGGCGAAACACTAGTCGGGCAAATTCCGCTTATTTTTCGTCTTTAACTTGGTATGGTTTATTACTCGGCATTTTCTAGGGGGGAAAATGAAGGACGGGATGATCGCTACTCACCGGAAGAATTAGAATACCTTCAATCTCTTTCAAAACAGAGCTGTTACTAA
>Ga0179593_1435674_pt1 | contig 23014 bp, 41 predicted proteins | sample CZODoug2_1_08_16_FD_185931 | JGI IMG/M metagenome (GOLD analysis project Ga0179593, IMG submission 185931) | Vadose zone soil fungal communities from Angelo Coast Range Reserve, California, USA - CZODoug2_1_08_16fungal (PacBio error correction) | ecosystem: Environmental > Terrestrial > Soil >...
ACTCACTAAAACATCTACAACTTAAGAACCCTCTGATTGATTAGGGCAGACAATACTCCAGCCCGAAAAAAAAGGATACAGAAAAAAATAAGGGTAACCGAAAAAAAGAGAGAATTCAAAAAAAAGAGAACTTATAAGTAAAATATGCTTGGGGGATGGAACTACCATCCTCTGCTGGATGTAGAAAAAAAGCCATACCAACAACTACAAATTCGGGGTGCAAAAGGAAAGGGAAGATCGTTGGAGGCATCAATTTATCCATGGTAAATGATCAAAGCATGAAGGGGGAAAAAAAAAGCATAAAAGTGCACAAAACCAGGGATATTAAAGAGAACAAAGGGCCGTGGACAAAAATGCTGAAGGAGGATACTTACTAGGGGAAATCTGTCCAATAAATGAGGTAAAATAAACGGGGGGTGGACAGATGACCATAGACTGAATTGCGAGGGAAACTTAGAGACTTATAGGGCTAATATACATTCAACGGCAAAACACAGAAGGACGGAAAGAAGAATGAATATCATGATTCATGAAAGTGTTTCAGGTTTCCCCACTACCTCCCATGAGAGGGGAGGGAAGGGGGGAGCACAAGACTGTTAAGGGGGGAGCTAGGGGGTTCCAATTGTCAAAGAAGCAAAGTGGCACAAGAGGACGAGATGGGACGAGCAAAGAAATAAGAGAAGGGGCAAGATGTCTGAGGGTTGGTGGTTGTGGAGTTTCCGAGTGAAGGGGAAATGGGATGGGGACGGCCAAGTCCCCCAACATTGGCCTTAGAGAAATGGAAATGTCCCAAATGTTGAAGAATCATGACATAAGAGAACAAAAAAAGTACACACAAAGCCGATGTAACATGCCATTGGGAGATACAAAAATATGATGGGAAAAAAATTTTGGGTGAGGAAAAAGGAACAGTGGTCTAACTTTGGAAAAAAAAAAGAAAAAACAAAAGGAACAGCCAGGGAGAGACAAGAGGAAGGGGTAAAAAGGTGGTAGGCACGCGTACCGCATGGAAGGGAAGGACCATAAACATAACGTTATGAAATTAGGAAGAGGCAGAGTTGAAACCTTGGGGTTACGGTCTGGGGGAAAGGTATGGGTAGGTATTGGGGCAGAAGGTAGTTAAGACAACAATCGCCAAAAGCGGGCAGAACTTAGAGTGGAAAGGTTGACTTTCATAGAGTTGGGGGGTGGAGGGACCATAAGTTGTTATGAGTTTATCCACTCACAGAAAGATAAGGGTCATAGAGGGGGGGGAAGAAAACAAAAGTGGGGAGGGTGGGAGGTTTGGGCAAATTGAGCGGATTTCTCACTATAATTCATGGGTGGCAGGGGAGTTGACCTGCGGTAAGCCAAAAAATAGAAAGGGGGGGGGTAAATATGAAAAAAAACAAAAAAGGAACTCCAGGTCCATACTCAACTGGGTAGCAGGGAAACAGGGGGGACTTATAAACTAAAGAAAAAACCCAGCACAAGGGAAAGTGAAAATAGGATGGAAAAGAGGGGACTTCGGAAAGGCACATTAAAAAGTGAATTATCATAGGGGGGACAGCTGGCAAATAGAAATTAAGGTACAGCTAAGTAGGGGGCATGAGGGGGCAGAGAAGAGTTAGAAAATTGTGGGATGGGGGGGTGGGGGAAATGCGTTGTTGAGGGGCGGCTGGGATTGTTTGTGAAATTTTGAGGGGAAGGAACCATGGGGAAGTGATTTGGTTATGGGATGTTGCAGCGGGTAAGGTGACCAGAGGGAAGAGGGGAGGTCCAAGGGGGGGGAATTTGGTAGGGGTGGAACCGGTTGTTTGTTTGACTGCAACTTTTCCATGGTGAAGTGGGGCGATGTTTGTTGGAGGGGGCCAGTCGGGGAAGAAAAAAATCATAAAGGGGCAAGATCAAGGGAGGGGGGGAGTGGGGGGTTAGTCCATATGTGGGCCAATGCAATCGAGGGGGGGGGGGGGTGATACAAATTTGTGGGAGGTGATGGGGGAGGTGAGCAGCAGCAAGGGGTAGTTGTCAAAAAAAAAAAAAAAAAAAAAAAGAAACTGGAGGGGGGGGGGGGGGGCTGGGTCTGTTGCGTGGCAGTATGCCAGACCAAAAGGGGGGGGAAAACAAAGTGAGGGAGGTGAGTTGGGGCGTGGATGGCACACCCGGGGTGAGACAGTGGTTGAAATAGAGTCAAAAAAACAAATGAGGAAAAAATCCACAATCCGAAAAAAACGCAAAAAGGTGGCCATCACCCCACCACATGTCACCAAAGAAAGGAAACATCACTGCTTGGGCGCAACTGGACAAGGCAAAAAAGGTTAACATAACAACAAAAAAAAGAAAGGGTATCGGGATTACAGTACCAGGCTGCTTTCCTCACACTAAAAAAAAACCAGAAAACAACCATGGATCATAATCAACCCCATCCTCACCATACCCACCAAAAGAGCATTGCCACTATGGCAAGGAAAAGCAACATCTGACCATCTTCGGAGAGAAGAAACGGAGGTGACTCAACACCCAGCACGGGCAAAGACCCAAAACCATCAGCCATTGCAGAAAAACCGCACCACTGGCACACAGAAAAAAAGGGGGCACCAAACAAAGTCCCAAAAGAAAAAATGAATGGCCCTATCGGGTAGGGGGCCCCAAAAGGGCAACATCCCATTTCAGAACAAACCACTGGAACAGGACACCATTCAAAAAAGCCCCATACAGAGACAAGCAACAGCCCACCAAAACAGAACAACCCAAAAAACAACAATACTCAAACAGAAAATAAAACCTATCTATCCATCAAAAAAGAGGGATGCCATTGCTTTTGTAAATTGGACTATTAGGAATGACAGGGCCACGAAAGCAGGGAACGAACAAGGGGCGGAATGGGCAAGTGCTAATTTACCACATCGAGAAAGTGGCTAATTGCACTTGCATCAGTTTAACGGCCTGGGTTCGTAGAAACAACCCCCGAAACGGGCCAAAGTAAACAGAGAGAACCAGTGGGATTGGGAAAGCAGTGGGCAGGAAATGGGTTTTTTTCATAGAAATTGCACTAGTGGTCGGGGGGGAGTATCAAGAAGAAAAATACAAAGAAAAAAACACCAAAGGAAGAGAGCATGAAAGAGCCAGCCTCACTTTGGAAAAACAAAAAAACCTCAGCATTTGAATCAAAAATGAAGGAAAACTGGGGGGATGTAGTGTACTAACTTCATGGTAGGCCAACAAAAGAGAGTTGGCACGTCATCTCCAACAAGTAAACAGGGTGGGAAGATTGGGCAAGTCCCAGTAGCAGAAACAGAAATCCCCAGACCAAATACCATAAAGAGAAAGGTGACCCAAAGGGGGGGCCAGAGGCAAAAAGGAAGAAAATTACGGGGATGGTAATGTACATACCGGGCAAAGGTCTTACAGGGCTGCCTACCATCGGGAAAAGAAAGGGGTAGCCTTCCTAGGGGGATGAACCTGCCTTTTTTGGGGGAGGGGGTGAGGGGGGTGCTGGTGAATTCCTGAAAAAGACAAAAATTTTAAAAATGCCTCACCCAAAAATAGGGGGAAATTTTCCACAAGTATGAACTGGAAGGGACGGAAGTGCTTTTGTTTTAAGAAGGGGGTGAAAGAAACCCTGAAAAGAAATCAGGAAGAGACCATGCCTTGGGGACTTAAGGACAGTTGGGGCCAAAGAAAAACCGAGGAACTACACAGGAAAAGAAAAACCACAAACCAGAAAAAAGTTCCATTTATCAGGGCTTGGGGCATCTTCTTCGAAGGGAGTAGATAGGGGGGTAAAGGAGGGGTGACACTGGGGGGGTCTTAGCTTGGAACCTCAAAAGACAGCTCCCTTGAGACCCCTAAACCCAGACCCATGAAAGCCCTGGCACATGCAACAAAAAGGGTAACATTGGAACATGAGAACACCTATGATAGGGGGGACGTGAATGTAGAGGGGAGGATATAATAACATAGAAGTTGCCTAATAGGGTCAGCCAAAGGCGATCAAGGAGGGACGCCCACTTTTCTGGGGAAAAAACATCACCAAAACGGCAAGACCAGGGAATGGGAGGGAAGAGGCCAAAGGGTGTGCTACTTTTTATAATCCAGTTTGGCTTGACACTTTTATTAATCTATTAGAGAGAATAGGAACAGGATCTGAAATGAGTAGCCAGCATCAACATCTTATGGATCGGGTGAAAAGAAGGGGTGAGTTGGGGGGGGAAAGGACAGCAGCGGAAGAACCTGGTGAGTGAGGAGAGGACCCAAAGGTGGGGGGTTAGAAAAAGACAGAAGGGAATCCCATGTGACTGTTCTCGAGAATTGTATTGTGTAGGATATGTTGGAGGGTCGAGTCCAGGGTTGCGCAGATGCCACAAGGGGGAGAGGGGCTTTGGGGGCTGTATGGTGACTCCTCTCCAACAAAAAAAAAATTGTAGGAAAAAAATAGAAGAGAGCCAAGAACACATTCTCAGGAACACATAGAGAATGATCGAAGGAAAAAAATAAGACTTAACTCTATCGCCCTCAAAAAAGCGAATAATAAATACAATACTGAAAAAAGAACTGGATCATGTACGTAGAATAAAAGAGTTGGGGGAGGGCAACAGACAAACTCCAATCAATGTTTTCGGATGGACAAACAAGTCGCCACAACAATCCAAAAAAAGTTGGTTCAAGGAAAAAGTGCAAAAATCGAGCTGAGCTAGAGCCTGGGAAGAAAAATGCGAGGGCAATAGAAGTTGAAAAGACATAGTTCAGACAAAAAAAGGGGAAAAAGTACCAACAAAAGGGCCATGTAGAAAGCGAATGAAAGTCTGGTCTTGATGGGAATCTGTGAGGAACAAAAAAGTGAAAGAACAGAAGAAGACAACGAGGGAGGACCAAGAGCAATCGAACAAGAAGAAAGAAGTATAGTCCCTATATAAGAAGAATAAAGAAGGCAAACCACAAAAAAAAAAAACTGAATCACTTGAATATGATCTCAATTTTGGGAGAGGGGAATGGACATCAAGAAAAGGGAAGGTCTTGGGGGTGAAACGTCGCCGGTAAGTGTGTAGACTTTCACCATTGTTTCTCATAAAAAAGGGGCAAAAGAGGAACAGATGTAGGAAAGCACGAAAAAGGAAAAAACTATTGAGAGGGGTAGGAATGGAGTGGACTGAGGATTGGAAGGGGTTGGGGAAATAAACAAAGGGAAACTAAAGTCCCCACATTGCAGTTTCAGAGAAAAGGTGTAAAAAAGTGGGCATGCAAGAATGTCATTGGAAGGGTCCTCAACAAATCAACCACCCCGATCAAAAGTGACAAAGGGTATATACAACTGGGGGGGATGAAAAGAGGGGGGGGGGGTGAGGGGCTTCACCCCTTTTCAAAATTGGTCCGTCCGGGGCCAACTGGCAAGCACCAAAAAAGTACCAGAAGGGCACGGAGGAAGGGCGACATGTAGAAGGGTGGAAGTTGAGAATGAAAACAGACAGGAAAGGGTGAGATTAGAATAGGCAAGTGGGGGCAACCCCTTTGGGACATTGTAGTATTGTTTGGGTAGGGGGAGGGAGGGGTAGTTGGTGACATTGCAACCCTCTGCAACTGCTGTACATGGGCAACGAAATCACATAGTGTTGGGGGAAAGAAAGTATGGGAGTTTGGAATAAATCCATATAAATCAATCATGGGGGGGGTTCTGAGTGAAGCAAGTGGATAATGGGGGGTGTTTTGTGTAAAGGCTTGCTGAATTCTCAGATTCCATTTTGGGAGAAAAAAAGGCCAAAAATTTTTTAGAAATTTCCTTTCTGGGCACTCCAAAAGAGGTTCAAATGGTAATGACAAAAATGGTACGAAAACTTCCTGACTACTGGGAAAAGGGGGTGATGCCTACAGAACGCAATAGAAAGGGGAACAAGGGAAGCCTTAGTCCCCCTAAGAGTGTATTCTTAAAATCTTTGAACTTGGGGGATGACAAGGAAGGAGGGAAGGGGGGAACAACGTGAAAGAGAGAGGTACCACAAAAACATGGCAATAATAGATTTACATAGTAGGGAGAAGGAATGTGGAGGGGGGTGGGTGCAGACGGGGGTTTGCTGTGGGTCTGGCGATTTGAGGGGGGGGTTGGGAGGAGGGTGAAGGGGGTGGCCAGTGGGTGGCTGGGAAATGAAAGGAGTGTAAGGACCAAGTTTAAAATCAGTATGGCAGGGGGGCTTGGTGGGAAGGGGTCTGGTTCCATGGTCTTTCTATTCAAGATTGCAGGGGGAGGGGGTTGTGGAGAAAGGGATGGTGAGGAACACTATATGCAGACATAGGTGTCTGAGGGTGTTGCTGGAATATTTGCTTCGAAGGAGGGGGGGGAGGTGAGATGATTGTCAATGTGTATTGGGTGGGTAGGGTGGGAGGCCAAGTCCCAAGGAAAATGGGGAAGTGGAAAAGGAGAATATCAATGCTGTTGTGGTGAGGTGTTTGTGTCCAATGGGACATCGACCAGGTGGGAGTGAAAGTGGTTGTAGAAATTGCGTTTAAACCATTGGGCTGGATGGAAAAAGGTAGGAAAAACAGGGTGTGTCTCCGCAACAAGAGAAATAGACACCAGCACACCAGTGAAAAGCAAAGAAAAAAAAAATCCATCACTATCTCCCTCACTGTGGTGGGAGCCACTGGACTATGGAAAGAGGACCAAAGGGGGGGTCAACAGAAAAAAAAACAATATCTGTATTGAAAAGACCCCAGGCTGCAGTGCTCAAGAAAAAAAAAAAAGAAAAACACAAGCCAAACAGAAAATCATATCACCCCACACCATAGCATCGAACACAGGGGTCACAACCATCAATCATGAAGGTGAGGAGACGAACCCACAAAACCCAAAGCACAAAACATCAAGAATCACAAACGCACATTCCCAATTTCACGAACAATTCAAAAAAAAAAAGGGGGGGGGAAAGAAAAGAAGTGGGCTGCCTTCTGGTGATATGGTCAACCATACCGATGGCAAGAAAAGCAACAAAGACCCCCAAAGACCAGGGAAAAAAGCCCATACAAGATAAAGAAAAGAAACAACACAAAAACAACAAGCACAATAGAGAAAAAAAATTTAACTATCATTGATAAGGGGTATCAGAGGTAGACTTGTCAAAAGAGGGGGAAACTGCATTTAGGTTCCAAGTGACGAAGGGAAGGCAAAGGGAAAGAGGGAAGGCAGGAGGAATAAAGTGGCGGCCACCATTTGGCCCGGCTTTTGGGGAATTTATGAGAAAAACCAAGAGGAAGGGGTCCAGAAAACACAAAGTGGGGAATGAGGGGGAATAAATGGGGTGGGCAGGAATTGCACTGTTCTGGTGGGAGGAAAGCACGGGGGGAAGGGAAAGAAAAATAAAAAAAGGGGCAGTTTCAGAAACTGATAGATCAGCTGGGAACAGGCAGCACTTTGAAAAGAAAGGAGAAGAAAGAAAACACACCTATATGAAACGGATGAAGGGGGGGTTTCGTTTAAACAATGTCGTGGCACATATGATGGACAAGCAGAACCCGGAGGAAGGCGACGGGCCAATGGCCACATTGTCAGATTGTTCACACCCCGAGAAAAAATCCCCGAACATAAAAAGAAAGGAAATGTAACAACCCCAAATGGGTTCAAACTCGCAGCATAAGAAGGCAAGAAAAAGGGAAAGGTGGAAAGGACCAATTGCTGGTTTAACGCGCTGCCTAACACGTACGGAAAGCCCTCCTTGTAGCTCATGGGCTAGGTCCGACGGGGGGGGGGTGGCTAGGGTTGCAGTTGAGGGACATTGCCTACCACTTAGCCCAGGGGGAAAAGGAAACGAAAAAAATATTAATATGAAAAGGTCCACCAGCATTGTAAGGGAGGATGGGTTTGGGGGAAAAGAGGGGGTGTGGGGACCGCACTGGAACGAGGAAAGGAAAAATTAATGAAAGGGGGAAGAGCCCCTGGGAATGGGGGACTTAAAAGGTAGACAACCATGAAAATGCTCAGTAAAAAACCAAACCAAGAAAGAAGGGGGTGTATCATGGGGACTTCATCCTTCTCACTGTTTGGGAGGCTGTTAGTAAATATCGGGGGGGAAATGAAAAGGGTGCAAAGGGGGGGAGGTGAGGAGAATGGGAGTATCAAAAAAAATCACTGTGCTCGAACCCGGCAAAAAAAAAATCATGGGAGCAGAGGGGGGGGAAACAGAAACTCATCCGGTCCATCTATCTAGGAGGTACGAAAAAGGGGGGAGGTTTGAGGAAGGGGTATTTCATTATATAAGAGAGTATCTAAGTGTGCCAGGCCAAAACATGGAATCTCACGGGGACGAACGGGGCAGGGGGTCTCAGCCCAGAGTAACTCTCCGTCAAAGAAAATAAAGAAAAAAAAAATCAAGCCAAGGATGGAAAGGTCCACTGGTGCCGACTTTTCTTGGTCCCTCCTGTGAGAAATTGATTGCTGGTAAGTGAAGGGCTTCTCTGCACAATGATGGAAAGGGAGAGCCCCAGCTGAAGGAAAAGAGGAGGGAACGGGGAAATGTGAAACAGACTGGGGAGGAAAGTGGGTTTTGTCATCCAGCCAAAGGGGTAGTGGGGCAGAAGCAGAGAGGTTCATGTTTCTAAGTACCCTTTAGGCCCAGTGAAATTCCATCTGTTGGGAAGGAGGGGGGGAAGGGGAGGTTTGGGAAATGCGACAGGGCACTCAGGTTCAGAAGTGGGGAAGGAATTGAAGGACGATCTCAACCACGTTAGTAACAAGAGAAGTAAATCCTCAGAAAAAAAAGGCAGACAAGGAGAACCCAGAGAGAATGTCGTTGGACCTAGAGGCAGACGGTCCAACACTAAAAAGATACACCTTGAGAAAAGAAATTCAAAATGGGAGAACCATGGATGTAACTTAGACATATAGCTTGGAGGACACATAAGAAGAAGGGAATGAGGCTGGGAAAGAAAAAAAACAAGCAATCACACCTCCAAATCGGTTAAGCAGGGGAAAGTGCTGGAGAGAGGAAGTATGGGCAGGGGGGAAAGGACATATAACAATATAAAGAAATTTTGAAGAAAAAAAAAAAGGAAGAAAGAGACAAAACAAATGGCCATGGGCCGGGGCAAATGATGGACCAATCCTGGTTCAAGAGGTGAAAGTGATGAAAAAAGAACAAAAGGGAGAAACCTACGTGAGATTATGGGGAGCCACGAGGAACGGGGCACCCTTAGAGAAAGATCTTGGAAGAAAGAGAGCAGGCAACCGGCATCACTTGACAATAAGAGAGGGGAGATAAGGGACAGGGAGATGGGGTCATGTGCCCAGCCCAAGGAATAATAGGTTGCAAGACAAGGGAGCTTACGGGTGTGGGAGATAGTGGGCCAGTTTTCCATAAAAAAAAGGGGGGAACAGAGGAACATGGTAATAAAGAAGCATAAAAAATGAGAAGAAAAAATTCAAGAAAGGCAGAGGAATGGAGGGGTGTGGGTGTGGGGCGTTACTTGGGGATGCAGCGAGGGGCCTGGTGTTGGCATACATGGGGCCTGAGGAAAAAGACACAATGGAGGGCCGGGGAGGGGGGACTCAGACTTAGGCCACACACTTTTTAAAAAACCGGAAAAGCAGTGCAAGTGGGAAGGTTGCTAAAACAGAAACAACACCAAATCAAGACACCAATAAGTGGGATAACATAGGAGGGGGGGCAATCTTCATTGTGGGCAGGAAAAGGGGAAGCTTGTTTCGACCTGCACCCAAAAAAGGGGACAAAAAGGGAGCACGCTCTCCCCGACTATTTCAAGATGGGAGGGGCAGCCTGAGGTGAAGACAGCAGGGGATAATTTCCCATACTCCCTTATTTCGTAATCCGTTTGAAAAAAAAAAAGGGGGTGGAAAGAAGAGTGAAGTGTGTTGGATGGGTGGGGAAGCTTGGTACCTGTGCCCGCAAAACAATTTAAAAAACTGTGGACATGAAAACGGAAAGGGACTGCAAACTCACAGGTGAGTGTGGGGTTGACCCTACATTTTGGGAAAAACAATAAAAGTACAAGTTTGGTCTGATTCATGGAGGGTTTGGCAAGTGAAGGCTTGCTGATTTCCGAAAGGAGAAGTCGTTGTGGGGGGGACGGAAGTGAGATTGGGTGGGTCTTGGCTGGCATCACCGCCAGAAACTGTGCAATTTACAGGAAAAACACCATGGGTAACTGCCCAAATTCTCCGTGGAAGAACTGTTCGCAGCGTCCCGAGGGGTTTTGCTTGACAGCGGAAAAGGAAAGGAAAAAGAATGGGAAAAATTGCAATGCAGCCATGGGATGGCCTAAAAGGGAAAGGAGAATCAAAACATAGTGGAATAGGCAGTGGGACTCTGGCACAAGTCATTCATGTAACCACCTCATTTAATAGTTTGGTCTAATGGGGGGGGAAGAAAGAGGGAGGGGGAGGGTGAGACTAGTGTGTTGGGGGACTGTGGCTGGGGACTGTGCCGAGGGTTATGGTTCTGAGCAAGGTTCAATGGGGGCCAGGGGGGGGGGGATGGGGAGGGGGCCAGGGAGTTTTTCAATCTTATTTAACGGGGTGGACACAGAATCAAAAGTACTTTTCAGGGGGGGGAAAGGGTGGGGGCCATGGGAATGTGCTTGCCATGGGGAGGGGTGTGGGGAAAAGGGAAAGGGGCGAGGTGTTTGGGCTGGGGCGCTGGGGGTGGGGTACCAGCAAAGATATAATAAGGAGGGTGGGGGGTGTGGGTGGGAAGGGTTCCATATGTGGGCAGCATCGCTGTGGGTTGGATTAGGGAAATGGAAAGGGGGGTGGGGACTTTGATTGGGGAGGGGAGGTAGGCACCTCATGTGTAAGTTTAGACAGAATCGTTGTTTGTGGGAGGGCCACGGGTCTATCCATCTGCAGTGCTGGAAAGGGGAAGAGATGGGAGTTGGGTGAACCAGTGGGAACAGAAAGGGGGGAGGAAGACATCAAAAGAGGATGAGGAAAAGAGATACACACTGTCGCACCTACGTCACCAACAGCAAAAAATGGGGAAAAAGAAAGGACCTCAAGGATGGGAACAAGGCAGCCCCCCTTTGGGGGAACAGAAACAATCATACTTAATGAGGGGGTACCATGAGAAGGGGGAAAGAACTCAAAAAACCAAGAACATCCACACAGGCCTAATCACCCAGGCACGAAAAAACCCGAGAGAAAGACAACATCGGGCAAACCGAAAAAAAGAAAAAAAAAAAGAAGACATGGGGCCTGCATTCGTTTTAAGACACCCCAAAAAAATCAAAACATAAAAAAAAAAGCACTCAAGCACACTCAAAAACTGGCTACACAGGCCCGATGGCCCAGATTACACAAAAAAAAATAAAGAACAGGAGGCTGAAGTATGGGGGGGGATGAAAGATTGAGCATGGCAACCAAAACCAACTGGCAACATGGCCACAAAATGAACCCCAAAGCAACCAGAAAAGGAAGAACCTCCACCATCACAAAGCAGCAAAACCCGAAACACGCTCGCAACTGATCACTCCTATCATAGAGTTCCCTAAAAACACGGGGGGGGGGGGAAAGATTAATTGGGGTGGGAAAGTTCACCTATTATATAAGGGTGGAGGCCAACTGGGAGGGAAGGGAGAGGCCAATTTTCGCGAAGTTAACCATCGAAATGACTTGCAGACAATGCAAAATGGGAAAAGGGTTGGTTTCATGTGAGGGACAACACCCAAATCTGGCCAGAAGCAAAAGGGAGTTCAAGAAGGGGGACGAAAAAGGGTTTGGGTTTCATAGAAGCCACAGGTGAGTGCCAAAGAAGAAAATACATGAGCACACACCACATGAAAATAGAAGAATTGATACACCAATACAACGGTGGACAAAAAAAAACCGAAGGCGACAGGGGTGGACGAAAAAAATCTTAAACCGGGATTTTTAGTTAAAAAAGAAGGGGGGACACACCCAACAGAAAGGGGGGGATGAAAGATCATTGTACTCTAGTACAAAGGGGCCAGTTGGGAGGGGGAAAAGGGCAAGGGAAACTAAGCCCATACCCATAACCAATACAAGACAGATGAAAGGGAAAACACATGGGCCAACCAAAATGGAGTTATCAACGTGATTAGAAAGGGGTCTTCCATCCTGGCGGCACTCAGCAGGTGCCTACCTGTCGACTCTCTTGTAGGCTGCAAGAGAGGGAGGGGGAGGTCCGCTTTTCGGGTTTCTATGTTTCATTGACATGAAAAAGGCTCACTTTTCAAACCCAAATAAGGGAGAGCCCATAGGGTTGTGAGAAAAGGGACAAGTGGGCAAGGGGAGAGGGGGGATTTTGTCCTTTGTTGAGAAACAAAAGGCACGGAGTCAATGAACATGACATTCAGGTTGCCCTGGCCAATTTTGGGACCCGTTAGGTTGAAAAGGGGGGGGAAACAAAAGGAAAGAAATAAGGGAAATCCACAAACATTCCACACCAAAACCAAAGACGGAAGAGGATCCCAGTTGAGGAGAAGTGCAATGTGAGTGCGGGGAAAGATTATGTCATATCGGGGGAGGAGTGTGCCACGGTGAGTGAATGGAACAACTATCAAACTTCACAGAGCCCGTGGCTCACCCGCACCCAAAACATATCGGGAGCAGCATGCATCAGGAGAAGGAATCGAGGACAGGGAAAAAGTGGTGAGGTGGGTTTTGCCTGAAGTCGTAGGACATAATTATAAGGGGTGCCATTTTTAAAAGCGATGGGGGCAGCAATGTAATTCAAACTGTAGTAGCACTTGGCTGGTGGCTCATCAAACCAAGGACAGAGGAAGAAAAGAAAGAGTGACGACCATCCATGGACAATGTTTGAACTCTCCACAGAATGAAACTTTGTTGCTTTTCAAAGGCTAGGGGGAAGGTCTCTGCAAGAATTCCAGGAGAAGGACCACATCCAGATCTTGGAACTTGCACTGTGAACGGGGGAAAAAAGAAGGGGGGGTGGGGGTCAGCAATCAAATGATATGGTTTGCAAGACCAAAAAAAAGAAGCGGGACAGGGGGAGGAAGACAGAACATATCCCATGTGAAGCTCGGATAGGGGAGTCGGGTTGGGTAGGGATGGCTGAAGTGAATGCGCAGGAGCAAAATCCAGAGGGGGATAGTTGTGTAACTGTTTTGTCGCTTAAGCGCAACAAAAAAAAAGAGGGAAAGGAAAAGAGGAGAGAACACCCCATTCTACCACTCAAAGTCACCTCGGAATATGGGTTCACGTGAAAAATTTTCAAATAACCCTCAAAAGCCCCGAAAAAAATATACCACCTAGGCGAGTCACATTGGAAAAACCGGGGAATTCTAAAAGAAAAAGGGGGGGAGGGGGTGGAAAGAACATAACTCATCATGGGAGGCCTGATGCACAAAATCTACCACCCCCAAAGTCAGGGGAAAGAGTGCAAAAAGGGGGGATTGCCTATCAAAAAAACAAGATGCCTTTGAAATGAATGAAAGGAAGCATGCAATTAATTGAATCAATCAAATTTCCTCCCCAAAGGGAAAAAAATAAGGAAAAAAAGGGACCAAAATGAGGGCAGCAAGGAAATGAAAGAAAAGGAGATATTGCAGAGAGTTAACTCGGGTGTAAAGAAAGTGGAAAGTTCCTAGGTGGGGGACACCCGACAGCGGATGGCAACACGTAGAGCGTTAAGTCCTGGGGAATTCCAAACAATCAAAAAGGAAAAAAAGCACTTGAGCAAAGAGAAGGAAGAAAGAAATTCAGTAGATTGGGACCCGGCCTGGACATTCTTGAAGGGGGGGGGGAAGTTTTAGAGGAAAAGGTCTAAAGAGCAACAGTGCACAATAAAACAGATCTGTACTCATAAAAGCAAAGATAGCAAGATGAAGAGGAAAATGAGCAGGGGGGGAGGGGGGGGGGGGGGGGGGGGGATTCCGTTGAGTTCAACTGAGGTTCCGTTGTGGAACCGCACCGGAAGGGAAAAAACTTCCAATAACATGGACTTTCCAGGCAGGAAATGGCATTTGCCAGTGGGTCTCAAAACTTCCACAAAAAGCACCGATCAATACACTGCCGGGGGAGAGAAAAAAGAGAGGGGGCAAGAGAAAGAGGGGGTGGCCTGTGAAGCAGGGAAGGAACCAAAAAAATCAACCGGCAAAACACCGGTCAAAAGGATATAAAGGAGACAAGATATGTCATAAGTTTCTTACGTGAAGACAGCAGGGAGCCTCCTCAGTTATGAAAAGAGGAAGCATAAAGGAGGGGGGCAACCATGTGCCATAGGTATGGGGGATGGTGAGGTCAGCAAATGCATCTGCAAAAAAAAACACATACAAAGGACATGGCCAACCGGAAGATGAGCGCCATCAAAAGATGGTGGGATTTGGCCAGGAAGAGGGACCTACATAATAGAATAAGCAGTGGGGGAGGGGAGCAATTGAGAATGGGTTTTAAGAGAGGGGAGACGTATCGTGTTTAGGGGGAAAGTCTCTTTGGAAGTCTTCCTTGCGGGCACTCCCGAAACTAGTGGCAAGGGAAAAGAAACGGAAACCAAAACATACTGCAAAAACCGCCCTGACCTGTCATCTCCAGGGGTATAAAAGAAAGAAACACAAAGGGCCATGCACATCGGTGCAAGTGCAATTCCAGCCATTTGGGGCTAAAAAGTCGGCCAAGAAAGGTGCAAATGGAAAGGCATGCAATGCAGTGCACCGCAGTCATAGAGAAGACAATGGCTAAATGGGACATAGAGGAAAGGTGATAATTGGGGGGTTGATGTTGCTGGGGGGGGCTGCGTGTTTTTGACTGGAGGGGGTGGCGTGGCGAGTGGGGGGGGGGAGAAAGGGCGTTTGATGGCGGGGCTGTGCATGAGCATGTGTGGTGACCATAGGGTTAATTCACATCAAAAACGTATGGTTCCGGTGGGAAATTGGGAGGGGACAGAGGGACTGGTGCTATTGCAAAAAAAAGGGGCATGGCGATGTTTGGTTGCCCTTGAGGGAAAGGAAAACAGATAAACATGACAATGCTGATGTTTGTGAAGTTGGTACCTTTCCTTATGAATGCTTGGTGGGGGGGAGGGGGGAAACTTTGATGGAAAGGTGGGGGGGAGTGTATGGGTGGTGTGGAAGCATCCGCGTGAAAATTACACAAGTTCCAGGGGGAGGGTTTTTGACGTAAATGGGAGAGGAAAAAAGACGCCAGTGCTGCAACAGCAGATGAGATAGGAGGTCTGTTGATAAAAAGGTTGCGACAGTGGGGAGATCTCTCAAAAAAAACGGAGGAGAGAGATTCACCCACGGAAACCCAATCACCCGACCCTGTGCCCACAAGGTCCCAAAAACAAAAAAAAGGCCTGGTAGCCAAGGCTCTTGCATAAAACACCTTTGAAAAAGAAACAAACCAGACCGGAAAAGAAGGGGACATCAAGCTGCGAAAACTCAAAAAGCCATCAAGCCACACAAAAGACCGCAAAGAGCAAAACATATGGCAACAGAAAAAATCACGCACACAAAAGGATGTCTTCATTATAGGAAAGGGGGGCGGACGCAACACCCCCCATACGGGGGCAAATCCAAAAAAAATGGAATCAAAGCCAACAACCACTGGCATAACAGTCCCCCACGAGGGCACAGAACACTTCAAACCAAGACAAAAAATACGGGGGAGGGAGAGGTACTATGCAATTGTCCACAATACAATTTACAACATGACACAGCAAAACCAGGCAAAAAATAAACAGTCCCTCACCTCCACATACAAGCGCACACACCAACCCAAACAAAAAAAAACAATGCTCTCAAAAGGTCTAAAAGGAAGGTCTAGGACCACATAAGAAGCAACATGATGAATCCTATTATAAGGGAAAAGGCAACTCAGTTAATGGCAATTACACAAGGTTCTGTCATGGCCATTTTAGGGTTAACTTAGGACAGAAAGAGCAGGGCAGTGGACAAGGTGCCGCGGTGTGTCGGGAGGAATTCACATACACCCCTCCTGGGGATGTCATAACCAGTTGGACAGGAAGGGGAAGTTTTGTTCATAGGGGAAAATTGGAAAATAAAAAAAAAATGGTTCTGGGGACGGCCGGAATCAAACGAGACCCCTGGGGCACGTCACAACAACCGAATAGATCAGTGAGACTGCCGCACAGCGAAAGGGGGACAAAAAAAAAAGAAGAGAAAAGGGGGGGGAAAGAACAGAAAAAAATTATGATTGTATCTTTTAACTAAATCGTATCCACCTCCCAAAAAGGCAATAGTGAGGCAGCTCAGTCCTACTCTAAGTGAAAATGTGAACAAAGGGTGGGGGCGGTGCCAATCAGCATGGCAAGAAATCCCCAGAAACCATAAGACCTTTTAACCCAATAAGGGGTTTGCAACTCCAGGGCGGCCTAATAGAAAATTGATCTGGAAAAGTCTCCATCTTTTGACTTTCACTCAGCTCATTCAGGAAGAAAGAAGTGGAAAAAATTCAACATCGTGGCTGGTTTCCCGAACCTTTTGGGTGGGGCGGGGGGGAATTGCGGCAGACAAAGTCTTCACAGGGGGGGATCAACAACTGCCACCAGCGGGTTTATATAAAAACACATTGTAAAGTGATCTGTGCTGTTTGTAATAGGGGTGGAAAGAAACGGAAAAAAAAGAAAGGATGCATAAGGACATTCCATTTAGACCCCTGGCCGTTGGGATTGCAAACAAACAAGGAACCCAATCGCCAAAGAAAACTACCACACCCCTCAAGAAGAGACATGGGAAGAGGGTGAGGGAGGCCTTTCGAATTCTTTTGGTGCATGAGGGTTAGGTCTTTTGGGAAAAAATTTGAAGGACAAGGCAAGCAACTTGCAGCTCCCTTTGATCCACTCCAATCCTGGGCCATGCGGAAGAATCAATCACGGGGGACCAAAAGAAGGAGAATCATTGAGGACGTTGGAATGGGGTGTTGCACGGAAGTAGATTATGAGGAGTCAAGGTGCCAAGCAATCTATTGGGGGGGACGATTGTAAGAGCACGGTAGGATAAGGGCGTTAGGATAGACTCGCTCAAGACTTTTCATAAGAACACCGAAAAAAAAGGTTGTGAGCTGGTCTACTCAGGGGTGGCTGCCACGGGTTGCGTTTGGAAAGGAGGGCGGAGATTTGAGGAAAGGTCAGAGAGGAATACCAGCATCAACGGCTGGCAAACTGTGGAACCACTGGGGTGGGGATGGGGTTTTTTTCATGCAGAGAACAGAAGAGGAGTGTGGAATCAAAGCGATCTTAAAGGACTGTGGAGAAGAAAGAAAAAAAAACTGTGACCTGTGAAAACTATGTAGGGAATTGGGGGGGAGAGTTTGAGGGAATCGGGTACAAAAACGCATAGTGATTATCATCGAGCAGCCGTAGATAGTTGGTGAGCGGGGGGAGGGGGAGGGAAGAAAACGACACAACGAAAAACTGGGAAGAGATAAAATCAGAAAATCAACAAATGGAGAAAGAGAAGGGGAAATAAGGCACTATGCCGCCGGACTTTGGTACAAACCAACACTCCCTACAAAGAGGAAAAGAAAAGAAAGGCAAAGTGGAGAAAAGGGAAAGGGACGTAACAGAAGATAGCTTGAACAGCCAGGACTCCTACGGGTGATGCTGAAAAAAAAAGAAACCCTCCAAAAGAAAGAAACATTCAAGGGGAGAATCTTGGGATGCTGGCGCATTCATCCTAAGGAGGCAAAACAAGAATTTAAAAAAGGGAAGGACACAACAGGAGAAAAAAGTCAAAACAAAAGGGGGAATGGGAAGGGTGGAATGTCTGGAGGATTTGAGAGAGTTTCAACAGGTGAGACCAAAAGTGAGGACCACATGATGTACCCTCTTGATGACCATATCACCGAGGGAAAAGTATGCAACACAACTGTATTCAAACGACAGTCCCAGGAACAAGGATCACTTCGCAAATATAAGCATGAATAAAAGGCAGTGGGGAAAAAAGGTTGACCAGCCGGCAGACCCATGATCTGTCTGGGGAGGTTATCAAGGGAGCGGTAAGGTAGTCAATTGTGAGAAAAGACAAGTGGAAACCATAAGGAAACATAGGGTAACTATCAGTGAGCAGATTAAAATGATTACTCAGATGGACAAAGGGGGTGGGGGGGAGTTCATGGGAGTTCACTATGAGTGTTCCATTTGTTGGAAATAGACCACTTTTAAAATAAGCCCCAAGGGAAGGGGGATCTCAAATGGAAGGGAAAGGGGAGGGGAAACAGTGAGTTCTCAACCAAACGCGGACAAAACAAAAGCAAGAAGACGCAGTTTGAGAAGAAAAGATTCCCTAGGTTTGGGGGAGTCCGAAAATTGAGAGTGGAAGAAAAATACCCTGAAAATAGCCAAAAAAAAGGGGAAGGGGAACGACAGCAATATGGAATCTACAAATTATTGAAAAGTAAAAATCATGGAAAAGAGGGAACATCCATCAAGGGATGAGTACACTTCATTAGTTTCCCAATGTGGGGGGGGAAGTATAGGGAGGGGAGGGGGAATGGTAATTCCCGCTTTTGGGTATACTGGAAATGCCACCAAATCGAAAACAAGGTACATGGGGGCCACTGAAGGGTAAATTATTGAGCTCACCACAAGTTGTGGTGGGGGGGGAAAAGAAGTATTGAAAGTCTAAATATAAATGTAAAGGCTGAGGCGAAAAGAAGGGAGGGTGGTGGTTTTTGTCCAAAGTGCTGTCTGAAATCACTTAGAGTCAGGGGGGTTTGAGGAAAAAGGTGGAGAGGGGTAATCTGATGCCACTCCACATAAACCTAGGCAGTACTATATACCTAAACCAAGGGGAAAATGAAGCAAGGTAGCAGCTGCCATGGGTTCTCCGACCTAAAAAAAAAGCAAAGAAAAAGCTGGAAAGTCGCAGCCATTAATGTCCATACGCGGTAACTTGGTTGCCCGCCAAAAAAGGTCCAAAAAATGCAGTGCAAAGGCACAGTCCATTAAAAGAAGGAGGCTATCTGTGAGGAAAGAAGAGAAGGGAAAAAAGGGGAAGAAAAAAGGGTGCTTGTGTGTTGCAAAGGTGGTGTTGGCTGGTGGCGGTGCGGGCCGAGTGGGAGGGGGGGAAAATGTCTTTGCTGGGGAATGGATTTTGCAAGAGGACCATAGGTGAAAAAAGGAAAAGCGGACAGCAGTAAATGTTCTTGGTGTGATTTCCATTGACGGGGGCATGTTCCAGGGGAGGGGGAAAAGGGCGAGGTTTTTGGGGGCTGTGCCAGGGAGGGTTGGGGGGGTGTAGAAAAGAGAATATAAGAGAACAAGAAAGGGAGGGATTTTGGTTGGGGTGTGCCAAAGGGGTGCTATTCTCGCTGGGAGGTGATTATGGGGGGACTGGATGGGAAACTGGGGGGGAACACAGCATGGGTGTGGTAAATACAGTATCGATGTTTGTGTGAGTTGGGTTCTGGGGGCCACAGGGATTATGCCACGGAAAAGGTAAAGGGGAAACAAAACAAAGTGAGGAGAGATGGGGACAGGGTGGGAAGTGTTGCTTGCCCAGGGAGGGGGATCGTGGTGGAACTCACCAAACAAAGGGAGAGAGCGGACACCACGAGAAACCCTCCCTGTGCCAGCACAGCCCACATCCCAAAATCAAAAAAAAAAAGGGTTCAAGGCGAGCAGAGCCAACCTGTGTGGGAAAAGAAAAAAATCCACTCCCACAAATGTTACCAGGAAAACGACCCCCCACCAAAGAAAAAAAACCAAATTCATCAAATCACCACAACGAGAGCAGAGCCACATTATGCAAAAACAAGAAACACCAACCAAAGCATTGTGGGACCTTATAGCTCAAAAGGTTAGTGCGGCAGAAAAAAAAAAGCAAAACTGGCATCACAAAAAACTCAACCAGGCAGCACACTGATAACATATAAACAAATTCAAAAAAAGCCAGACTAAGGCGGCAAGGAAGGTGAACGAGGGGGGCAAAAGACAGATTTCAACATCTCAATCCAAGGTGCAAATCAAAGAAGAAACCATAAGAGCACCAGACAACAAGCAGCAAAACCAGCAACCAAATGCATCTCAATCCCCTAACAGAAAACATCTCAAGATATTATGAAATGGGGAGGGGACGGACTAGGGAAGGGGACTTGTGCAGTGCCCACGACATTGTGGCCCATTCTTAAAAGGCAGTTTTCACAAAATCTTAGAGATGGGATGACAGGTTGCACCTGTGCCAGCATGTGCCTGGATGGGGATGTGGAATCAAACCCCACCCGGGGGAAAGGGAACCAGTTAGCAAGGAAGTGGCATAAGTGGTTAGAAAATTGCATGGGGAAAACGTTGAAGCAGAAGAATAGAGCAGTCACAACCACCCATGAAATATGACGGAGAAGCACACTTTAAACCTCAGGGAAAAAGGGAAACGAAAACACAAAGGAAGAGACCAAAATAGGTAGTATTGTCCCTGGGCTAACTGAGTGCCACAGAAAAAAACACTATTTTGAAAGCAAAAAAACATGGCGCTGAAAAAAATGTGGAAAGCATGTTGGAAGATTGGGGTTGAGCCCTTCCATCGCCCCAGAAACTAAAAAGACAAATACCGAACCAATGGACCAAACATGAAGAGAAAAATAAGTGATGATTCATTCGTCCAATGGATTTCCAAGATCTGGATAAACGGAAGACTGGGGACTCTATAGGGGTCCCTGGGGAAGAAAAAAATGTGGTTTGTGGCTATTTTCACTTGTCTTGGCGTTCCTTACCCAAGGGGAGGTGAAATTTTTCATTCACCGTTAACACAACCAGTTATATAAAAGGGAAAGGGGGAAATTGGAAAGTGCTTTTGTGGTTGAGCTTGTGGTGAGCCAAGCAAATGAATGAGTGCATGGAAGTGGGAAAGGAAGTACCTGTCCCATTTGTACGTAGGGGCCCACAAAGGAAGCTAGGAAAAAAAAATCAAACAAAACCCAACATCAGAATCCTGATGAAAGTTATCATTTGCTTTTCAGAGGGACGCGGTATGGTGAAAAAGGTTGCTGCCTTGGGTTACATGTGGTTGGCCACTTGATGGGACAATCAAAAAGAAGCGCCAGGGTGCTCAACCCCTCAAAAGAAGGGAAGCAGGCATGCCAATCAGCACTGTAAATCCTGCTAGGAGGGGGGGGCCTGAATAGTTCTCTGATAATGATAGAAGGATCTAATGTGCAAACATTCAAAAGGGCCAGAAAGAGGGAGATCAATGTTCACGGGTGAAAATGTTGACAACGGAAGAGGAACAGCTGCTCCTAAAACCATCAGGGGCTTGGGGGAGCAAATGGCCCTTTGGGCTAATTCTCGGGGGCGACCAAAAGGTTATTTTAAGCTATGTTAACTCGATCTGGAAACTGAATTCGCCAGCGCCAGATAGCGGGGGGCACTTTGAAAGGGGACATACTTTTGGGGGGAGGTTGGGTTTTTTTTCATAAAGCACAGCACAAGGATGAGTATTGGGGTCAACTATCTGACAAAAGTAAATCCAGATCCCCTGTAATTAACTCTAAATTGGGGGGGGAGGAAGGGGGGGGGGAAGGGAAAGATAGGGGATCGAGAGGGGGACATAGTCTAGACAAAGGGTAGATAGTTGGGAGTGTTTGCGGAGAGGTCATCAGGAAAAAAAACAACGAGGGGGGGGAGGAAAAAAAGGAGAGATAAGCCCGAAGAATCATAAACGGTAAATGTGGGATACCGAAACAGACTTGGTAGATCCCCTAACATATCACAGCACCACATAAGGGAACCAAAGAAGTCAAAAGGTCCAATGGATGAAAGGAAAAAAAGAAAAAAAGATAACTGGCGAACCTACCATAGAAACCTCTGGCGGTACATTAATAACAACGAAATGTCAAAAAGTAACTTTCAAGAGGGTTGGCTTGCTATCAATTGGAATCCTGGATGATGCAAGAAAGAGATTGAAAAAAAAAGGGGCAAACAAAGGGAAAAAAATTGGGCCAGGGAGTGGCAGCAAAGGAGAAAGTCTGGATTGATTGCAGGTTCCTCAAGGGGGTAAGAAAACAGCAAGGGAAGTGGAAAGTGTATTCCAACGCGTATGACCCCTAAAACGACGCACAGGGAAGGAAGATAGGAGTAGAATAGAAATAAAAGTTTCCGAACCACCCAAACGAAAGACCTAGTAATCATTAAGAGAGGGAAGGCGTGTAAAAAAAGTCCCAAAGGCCCCATGAGATGTTCGGAGTGGTTGAGGGGAGCGGGTGAGAGAGTGGTTCACCTGTGGGGTGGACATGGAACAAGACCAATAGGGGAACACAGAATGTGGGGTCCTAGGAAAAAAAAAAGCAAAAAAAAAGTGAGTGAACCCTGAATCAGAAAATTGGTGGTGGTTCCTGTTGGGAGGAACTAGGAGTTCAAAACACCCCGTGTGGGGAGAAAACGGGGACCCGAAATCCCAAGTGGATCTCCTGTAGGGCCCAAATGTCATGCAAGCGGCAGGTTGAGGTCACACAAAATACATACAAAAAAAAAAGCAACAAAAAAGAAGAGTTGACACTTCAATGTTTAGTATCCCATAGGATTTGGCAAGAGGAAGAGGGGGGGAGGAAGGAAAAGAAGCTGTAAAGTTCCAAATAGGGGCACGCCAAAAAAAAAGGACCGACCTCACTATATGAAGGAAGAAAAGGTCAGAGGGGTATGCAGGCTGGGTGTCATACCAGCAGGAATATGTCCAATAAAAATCAAGGTGTAAGAGGATAACTTCAGAATGTGGCAACAACATGTTTACAGTAGGTTGTTAGGGTTAGCCATAAAAAGAGGTACCTGGACCTGCACCAGGCTTCCACAAGGAAAGGAAAAAGGTGGAAATGAAGGCCTGCAAAAAAAAAAGATTGATGGATGTGGGGCAATAAGTTATGATTTCGTTAACTTATACCTATAAAGATGTCGTCAGGGGGGGTTTCAAAGGCGCAAAGTGGAACTGGGGGGTTTTGGTCAAGTGAGCTTGAGGAATGTCTACCCTAAGATATTTGTTTTGCTAAAGGGAGAAAAGGGGTGTACTACGTCAAAAAAACTCACCAAAAACTAGTTGCAATACTATGAAACCCACCATTTGCTTCGCCACTTGACTCAACGGGAAGGACTGGACCATGGAGGGGGGA
>Ga0179593_1360301_pt1 | contig 23013 bp, 22 predicted proteins | sample CZODoug2_1_08_16_FD_185931 | JGI IMG/M metagenome (GOLD analysis project Ga0179593, IMG submission 185931) | Vadose zone soil fungal communities from Angelo Coast Range Reserve, California, USA - CZODoug2_1_08_16fungal (PacBio error correction) | ecosystem: Environmental > Terrestrial > Soil >...
AGGGCTTGTCCGCAATTACATGCCCGAGACGCATGGGGAAAAAAAGGGGGAAACGTCGACCCAGTCTTTAGAAAATTTAAGCGCATTGAATCCGATTTCATACGTGGGGTAGATGGGAGGGACAAGGCACCGATCATTGCCCAACTCAAGTACGTCATCCCTTTTCTTGAAAGTGCGCGATGAAAAAAACAAGGGTCGGGCATATGGGGGGAAGGCAAGAACATATCTTGTTCGTCATGGGCAGATATTTTAGAGATGAGATCAGAACTATCAGGTAACATCGCATCTCCCGCGAACTTTGTTGGTCCGGGTTAAGGGTGACAAGCTAATCGGGGACAGAATCCGCACCCGTTGTGCTCTCCGTGCAATCACCGTTCTACGGCGAAGGAAGGATCAGTAAGGGAAGCTTTCACAGCGGACAAATGATGCAGGGGCAGGAGGTCAACCTCTCTCAACCCAATTATTAAAAGATCTATCTACTTACATGCCTGACTGAAAAGAAGAACATGCGGAGGAGCCGAACGTCGAAAGTGGGGAGGGGGGAAAGGATTAATATGACAAAGAGGGAAAAGAGAGAGGTTTCCCCCCAAAGCATGCCGGCACAAAAATAGGTAGGTGGGAAATGGGAGGGTAGTTGGGCCTATAGTATATATCTCATCTAATTAAAAGCACTAGAAAAAAGTTCGGGCTGGTTCGGTGGACTGGAGAAACAGGCGGGGGCTACTTGTAAAGAAGACGCTATTGGTCCCATCACTTCCCCAGCATTCGTCAGAAACGATTGCGCTGATTTTTGGGGAACAATCGTAAAAAGAGTCATAAGTTCAGGCCCTTGCCAAGTCAGAAAGAGGGTCGGTGAAGGTCATTTCGCTATGAGTTGTATGGAAACTTAATAACGTGGTCAATGTCGCCCTGGACGGGGCTTTTCGACAGACCAGGGAAAAATACTGGTCCATAATCGAGCTTTAAGGACTTAAAAGAATAGTCACGTCTCCCCACCCGAGTTAAAATTCACCAAAATACCAGGGGCTTTACCAATACTCGTTGGGCCAAAACAAATCAAAAAAAAAAATTGGAAAGGGGAAACAGCCGGGAAGAAGATGCTTTTCCAAGCCGGTCACCTTGTTTTTCAACTGTAGACCATGCGCGTGGCCTCTGGAAGAAACACCGGGATACATAGTACCAGAGGGGGGGGACAAGTAGGGGGGCGCAAAAAAAAAAGGGGAAAGAGATATGTCATGAACGCGCTAGAAGAGTAGCCGGGGTACTCTCCAATTTTTCCATGTCCAAAAGGTTTGCACAGGAAAAAAAATTTCAAAAGAAGCGGTGGGGGGCTAGGACCAAACAGGTCAAAGGGGGGGGGCAACCTTCGGAAGAATTAAATGACTTTTTTTACCGACGAGGCGCCTATAGGGAGACGTCCACAGGTTAAAGCGCGAGAAAAACGGATAGAAGAGGTCTATTCTCTGTGAAGGTCCGTATCGCTCAAAAGGGGGCATTGCCTGGGGTGTTTTGCGCCCCAGGACCAGAGGTTGAAATGTCAAGAGTTCCGAAACCCAAGGTAACGAAGGAGGGAAAGAAAAGAGGCCCAATCACCTCGGACTCTTTTCCTTATAACCTCAACCTTAATTCGGCGGGACGCCAAAAAAATAACTGCCAAGCGATCACCCGGGGCAACCGAAAGGGAGGGGATGAACGCAAGGGAAATGTTTGTAGAATCCGCGAAGATCCAGCTTGTTCAATCACGCCCTCTGGTCGATTCAGTAGGGGAGGATGGGTCAAAGCAAAGAAGTGTCTCTTTCGGAGAGAGAAGAGAAAGGGGCGTGAGAAAAAACGGAAGATCGGAGTTCTTACTTACCCGGAAACCTTCCCCGTGTTGTTGGTCGATAACGAAAATTTTGTGTTTTTAAACTCCCGCGAATCGGCGCTACCAGCAGTGAAAACAAATAGGGCCAGGTGCCTTGAATTGTTTGGAACGGGGGGCACTCTTATTCATGTAAAAAAAAGTTAGCGGTCAGGCTCCGAACAGAAACAGAGGACGCGCCAACCAAAGGAGGAACATTCCGGCAAGAGGAGGAATCTTTCCTTCGGTCTTCCTCCGCCCATTCCTCCAAAACTAAAGAAATTGTGCCAGATGGAGAGGGAAAAAAAGAACAAAACTGTAGGGCCCGAGCGAAAGAGGACAGGAAGATCTTCTTGTCGATCAGGGATCAGCACTTCCATCCTTCCCCATCCTCACAACAACGAGAGTATAAATATATCTGCAAATTCGAAGAAATCTGCTGGAAAGTGGAGGAAGGAAGAATGTCACTCGCAGCTGATTTACGCTGTTCGAGGTGTTGGCTTCTCCTGCAAGCGGGCTACAGGTTGCTGAGGGTTGGGGGAGATGGAGGGGAAGGAGGAGTAGCTGGTAGGAGTGCCGGGTCATGGGGGGACCTGGGTTGCTTGGGAGTTGCCTCTTATCCTGCCTCGAATTTTGAATAAAGCGTGCGGGCAAAAGACAGAAGGAGGAAAAAAAAAAAAGAAGGGGGCAGGAGAATTTGGGGGGAATAAGGGGTTGTTACGGGATCTAAAGCAAGAATCTGTTCTCGGGGAGCGGGCGAGAAGTCGGCAAAACGGGACGGGAAAAAGACGGGGTTGAATCAGCAAGAAGAACGGATTACGTGGGGGAAATGCACCTACCGAGAAGCGAAAGACTCTGCTTGACATAAAAACGCAAGGAAAACTGTGCGGAGGGGAAAAAAAAACAAAGTGCGGATGGAAGACAAAGAAAAATGATTGCGGTATATCGAAATGTCGGGGCGTGCCGGTGATCACGGTTTCCAAGGAAAGAGTAGTGTCTGGGTAAATTCCTCTTAGGGGAGGGGGGAAAGGACACAAGGTTGGAAAGCTTGAGCCAAAAAATTGGGCGGTGGCAGCGGAGTGTTCGAACTCGGGACATGGCAACGCGAATTACACAAGGCTACTGGAGCAAGGCAGACTTGTGAGCGAGAAGGGCCACAGAGAATAAAAAGCAGGGGAGGAGCAGCACGGGGGGGGGGAAAATGGAGCACGGAAAAACGGACCTTCTTAAGTGATACTAAAGCAGGCGGGGGGGCCGAAAGGCCGCAAGAGAAAGATACCGGAAAAAAGGTTGGGGTCAATGGGTTAAAATTTGGGTGAAGCCCAGCCTGACACCAGGGGGCACGGAAACCGCAGGGGGGAAGGGCAAAAGGGAAAGAGCAGAGGAGATGGTTTACTGGTCAGAAAATGATACGGAAGAAATTCTTCTTGGTTCCCGTGATAAAACAAAAGGGGGTGGGACGGTGCGGGAATCGGGGGGGACTAAAGGGGATCTCAAAGTGGTGAGGTATAAACGTGAACACAGGGGGGGGACCGTAGTGTCCAACGAAGACCTTCATATATACATTAATTGGTTGGGATGGTTGACCTCGATGTGTAAGGAGAAAACGGGTAGGGTGACTGGTCCGATTTGGTGGATGGAAGGGTATTTATCAAGTGTCCCTCTTTCTACCTTCGCGAATCACGCGAAGAAACTCAGAAAAGGCGACATAAAAGCGGACGGGGCCTTGGACGCAAGGGTCGAAAAGACACAATGGGGGGAAGTGCATCTAACTAGAGATAGGCGCGGAAATTCATGTAGAGCTGGGGTAGGGTGTAGTCCTCAAAACGACGGAGTACCAAAAGACAAGAGAGACGACATCGCGGGTCGGGGAGATTCCGATTCCTGGACAAGCGCGGACGCCTGTTGAAGACTAAGAATATTTGCAGAGCTCAAAGTGGGATGAAATAGCTGAAGAAAGAGGAGACGCCTATCTGACCAATACCGCCGAAGGGACCCCTGGTGTGGGGTTTGCGGGAATGGTATCCACCTCTAAAAGGGGTCCGAAAAGGGGGAGAAGTAAAAATAACATAACTCGGTCGACGCGAGCTACGAGAGGAGGACGACTTTCCTAGCCACGGAATGGCTTAAGATCTCTCTCAACAACAGGAGAAAGAGAAAACTGAAGTAAAAAGTGAGGAAAAAGCCTCGGGGAAAAACTCTAGGAAGCGCGGAGAAGGAATAGAAGGTTTATGGCCAAAGTACATACATTCAAAATTATAAATTAGAGGTGTCAACTTACCTCGAAATACCGGGAAGATTGTAAGGGGGGCAGGGAAGAGGAAAAGGGGGGGGGAAGGGGGATAAAAAAAAAAAACGATCGGGGATTCTGAAGAGAGGGAAAAGGGGATCGGAGGAGACATGAGCAAAATAATCTGTGCGCTGGGGTAGTTTTCTGTCAGGCTTACTTGGGTCACCTGAAATCTCTCATAGAACCCATTAAAACTGCCGCTATGCGGGGGGGCAGAAGACTGGCCTGAAAGGGATTCGTAGTGGTGGGGGACGACAGCGTGAAAAAAAAAAAAAAGAGTATACCGGAAGTGAAAAAAAGTCCATCATTTTGAAAAAGGAAAAAAGGTGTGGCAGATGGGAAAGGGTAAAAAAAAAGGGGAGTCTGACGCGGGAAGGGGGCTACCCGTCACGCTTGGCAAGTCGCCCTTTTAGAGGTAAGAAAAAGGTTTCTGTTCGGGTATGCAAGACGAAGGGAGAAAACTGGCTAGCGAAGGAACCACAGGAAAGAAGTGGAAGCGCAGCAAGTCAAAGAACAACACAGCTGGAACACCCCGTGAGGCGAGTAACCTACAAAACTCGGTAAGGCGTCAAACCATCAAAAACAAAAAGGGAAGGGAAAGGGAGAAAAACGTAAGCCGGATTCCGGCAAACTTTACCTTTCCAGCAACGAACAACGCAACCCTTCAACGGAGATAGGAACGATTAGGCACGGGACTTACCAGCAGCCGAAAAACAGGGGTCAGCGATGGCTTGAGGGACCCCCCCAAGAGCTCGCGAAAATTTTAATGACCGATCGATCATAGGAGACGGGGGGCCGGGGACCGAAGGTTCCTGGACCAAAGAGGGTTTTTACGGCCCCCGGGAGCCCCCCACCGAGGGGGGCTTAAACCAACATCACCCTGGCCACTCCATAAGAGAGGACCCGACCGTGGATCAGGGGTGGGGGAAACCGAAGGATGGAAACCGCGAAGCGAAGAAGTACCAGGGTTGTTCCTCTCTATTCCAATTCAGCCGGGGAGGGGGGGGAAAAAAAAGAGGCGGGGGGTGGGTCAAGGAAGCCGGAAGGACGGGAGAAAATGGGCAGTTAGAAGGGTGCACCATTTAGCCACGTTAACAGGCCCGTTGCACCATTTCAAATTTTAACCAAAAAAAAAAAAACTCCGCATTCGAAAAAAAAAAGCAGCCAGACGGTGGTGACGGGAGAAAGACCAGCAGTGGTCTCGCTTCTTCGGGAGCCGCCACCACGATCAAGCCCGCCACGCGTTCAGGATCGCGGGGGGGTATGGTCGAAAGGGGTCCCCAGACTAAGGGTGAAACTCTTTAACAAAACAGCTGGAATGAGCCGAGGGGAAAAAAAAGAGGTCCAGTTGCTTCTATATTCGTAGCCAAAGGGGGGGCGGGACAGAGGAAAAGGGGGGGAGGACTGCCCAAGACAAGGAACCGCACTTGGGGGGGAGGGGCGAACTTATAACGAAGGGACTATTCTGCCGCCCGTGAGAACCAAAAGAACAAGAAATGGGGTAGAGAGGTGACCGGTGAGGGGGGCACGCCTTCGGGATTCCTCCAGTGGGACATTTTCGGATAATAGGAGTCAACAGGGAGCGAAAAAAACTCACGAGGCAGAGAAACGGGACATCCGCACTTCCTGCGACCCTCTCCTTCGGCCGAAACGCCATTCCAATACCAAAGAAGGACGGGCAAAATTGGGAAAAAAAAAAAAAGGCCAAGAAGGATCGGGGACGACAAACTGTATGCCCAGCGCGTACAGAAGAAGAGGAAAAGAGGCTTCATTGGTCATTGTCAAATCCAGCACAAAGGTCTCCGCCGAGCTCACAAAAGAAAAGAGAGATAGGGAGAAATAACCAGAATCTGAGGAGAAAAGGGGGAGGAGACAAGAATTCGCCTTGGGCTTTCTTTTCGCAGGCTAGTTTGTGTCATCGTTACTTCTCAGGGGCGGTTCGGAACAATTTGCATTAGTTGGAAGGGGGGGGGGGGATCTGAAAAGGGGAGGATCGGGAGGAAAGGGAGGAAAAGTTAGGTGCGGCGGGGGGACAATAGGAGGTTCCAGTAGCCGCTAATCTGCAAAATATTAAAAAAGGGATAAAGGCGGGCGTGCATAAGATGAGGAAACTAGAAAGAGGAGGGGGAAAGGGAAAGTTTGTGTTTTTCACGTCTATCGCGGGAAGCGAAGGGGCAAAAACAAGAGGAAGGGTCCCAACCAAGAAGACGGATTACAGTGTGGGGAGGGAAAAGACCATGGGAAGAGAAAGGAGAGCGAAGGGAACTCGGGGGAAAAATCCTCAAGAAGGGCGAAAGGCGCAGGTTCGGCGAGTAAGGGAACTAAAGTTCTGCTGGAAGGATCATACACCCTGTGCGGTATAATTCTAAAGGGGAGGTTCGACTTGTTCTCAAGCTGAGAGGGGAGGAGTAAAAGTAACTAAGGAGAAACTGGGGCGGAGGAGGCCGGCCGTCAGGGAACACGTGTCTCATTTTTGCGGGGAGTCTTAGGTCGACTGCGGGAGTGGGGCTATTGAAACAGGGAAGGGAAGGCAAGGGGGAAGGAGGGGGGATAAACAGGGCTAAACTGGGTCCAAAGGGATCGCTAGGAAAGTGCAGAGGGAGAACTCCTTCGAGAGGCACCGTGGCGGCGCGGGGACCTGCGGGGACGGAAACTTAGATAGGAGCCGAAATCAGGAGGGGTAAAATAAGCTATCAGGATACATTCCGAGACTTTTTCAGTGGACAGTTGTTGGTGGGCACAGATGGGGCAAACCGGTGCACGAAAAAAAACAAATTGTGAATTAAAAGGAAAGGGGGGAGATCAGGAAAGGATAAGGGAAGAAGATGATGAAAAAAAGAAAAGCGATCTCCTTCTGCTTGAGCAATGGAGGTGAAAACAAAACCGGGGGCAAGGCTGGGGTCAAAGTGAGAATCAGTAAGTGAAATCGGCGGGCAGTTGTGAGAGTCCGGGGGAAAATTTGGAACGTGTACCCACGAGAAAATTAAGGGCGAAAGTCTAAGGGTTTTAGGGGTTTGGTTGAAAAGAGGTTTGAATGTAAAATCTGAAGAAAGTAGGGGGACTTTTCCCCCGGGGTGGGGACGGGGTGCTAAATTTATATAAAGAATATCGCGAGGAGGAGAGCGACCGTACTTTAGAGACAAACGAAAAAAGAAGAGAAAGGGAGAAAAATGCAAAGCGGACGGGCCTTGTCCGAACCTACCGGGCCCGCTTCGAGAAGGGGAACACTTGACTACCGGAGACCCCTTGGAGATGGGAAAATCGCGGGAGTTCCGAATTAAGCAGTTTTACGAGGGGGAGGAACAAACTACCGGGGGTCAAGAACACTCGCAAGTCGTCATGACTCCCGGCAGTGCTGGAATTCGAGGGCGGGACAAGTGGGGAGAAAAGGAAGGGGGGAAAAACGAGATTTTGCTAATGGGCAGAAGATATGAAAGTAGATTCAGAATCGCTCGATAGACAATTTGACCAACTAGGCAATCAAGGGCCCACCTTACCTAGAAACGGTGGGGGGGGGTTGGATTTTTGGGCGGGGACTGCTGGAATGGGAGAGAACCGGTGACGTGTTTATGCACGGTCTGTAATGTGGGATAAGCTCGGCCGTGCCAGGACCTGTCGTGTGCTGGCGAGTCGCTATCCAACATAATCTAGACCGATCGGCGTCAACAATTTAAGTTGTCTGGCGAAGCTGAGACGCGGAAACTGTAGAGAGAGAGACACAACGAAAAATCCACTGAGAGTATAAGACAGAAAGAGAGGCACGCGTTAAGGGAAGAAACTCGAAGACGACAACGAGGGGAGAAATTTCTAAAGCCTGGGTGTCTGGGGTCGGCCGGGGGACGACAAGACACGGTGTGAAGAAGGAATGTTAACAGGAGGCAACTAACTTAAGGCGTAATCCATTTACGGGAGTAAGGGGACAGGGAGAGAGAAGGAGGGACCGGAGGGGCGACAGGAGTGAGAAGAGGGACCCTTCTAAAGAAAGGAAATAATAAACGGACGTCTTGTGCTTGCTCTCAAAGGGAAGAAAAGAGGGGAAAGGAATCGGAAGGCTTGTCCCAGCACTGCAACACGATGGTCAGGAAAATGTAGGAAGAAGACGTAGTGGGGGGGCGGCCCTCAAAGTAGCTGATACGAGGAGTACAGAGGCCGGTCAGGGGACAGAAAAGGGGTGCGTTAGGGGGGGGAAAAAAGGGGTGGTCCATACCCGTGTAGGACCGGCCATTCGCTTTTCAAAATGTGCACGCTTGCTGGAAAGCTAGTGCGAAAAGAATAGTATTTGAAAGGATACTAAAGACTCGGGGGGATGCAGGAGGCGTTCACCAAACTGTAGCTAGGAGATATGAGGAAAAATTCACTGCTTGAGTGGTTAGCAAGTCAATATGGTTCTCTCCGCTGGTCTCCCCTTCAATAAGATCCACAAAACGTGAGCGGATAGGGTCAAGAGACCAACCTCTCACGAAGGGAAAATTGGCCCGGAAAGAGGGTAGGGGGACTTCCCCTGGTATACAAACTCGGGGGAGGAACACGCACAACTTAAACATATATAAGATGGAACACAGGAAAAGGATGGGTGGGCGTAAAAACCACGGGCAGTATTTCAGAAGAAGGAAGGATGTGCGGTGACTGTCCCCCAGTGGGTGGTAGGTTTCAGACCAAAAAACAGGGCTGTGGGTAAGGAAACCCGTACCGGTCGATCAACCTAGGTGAGTGCGAAGGAAAGGCGGGGGAGTTTTTCGTGGTGGGATTAACCAGCAGGACCTAGAAAGAGGCGGAGGGTAAGAGAGGCTTTCGCAGCAGCAACCATTGATGAAACGCTAGCGTCGAGCAGGGCAGGCATAAATCAGACTAAGGTTGAAAGGGGACCACCGGGGGGGGGTAACCACGGAATTGGGAAACACAGGACGGGTGCAGGAACACCCAAATTTTCACCTTCAATCTAGAGCGTAGAGATGAGAGGATCCCTTCTTGGGTGACAAAGACGAGAAGGTAGTCCTTCTCAATGAGCAAGGCGCATTTTTCCCTTGATGCAAACCGGGAGGGGGAGAGAAGCGGCGGTCTATTCTTCCTTGGGGGGAAATGACGGTACAGCCATGGGGAAAATAGGCGTGATGTTATCGTCGCGAAAACCTTCTCAACTGTGCGTAGCGGGGCCCTTTCAATATAAATCCAACTTGAAGCATAGATAGGTCAAATATTAAGCAACCGAAAAAAGGAAAGAAATTTGGGCCGGTCAGGGGAGAGGGGGGGGTTTCCGGATTCCATCTCACAGCCCCATGGGGTTACGCGCCACTCCTCACCATGGACCATCGATCAAAGGACCAGAAAGAAAGGAGAGGATGACGCAAATAATGTTGGAAGAAATGCCGAACAGCAAGGCAATTTTCATTAGGGGCCGAATCTGGGGTTCGAATTCATCCTGAGGGATCACGCAAAGGTCTTTGCTTTGAAGAGATCAGAGGACATAAAGTGGAGAAGATAAAGAAAAAGGTGGCAGGGGGACTACCCTTCCACCGAAGGGGGGGGGGTGGAAAAGATCACGCCACGGGAGGCAGAAGAATGACGAGACCCCTGAAAACAAAAACTCTGGCCGAAATCGCTCAGTGGAAGTTGGGGTCACCGTGACGAAAGAGGGAAAATTTAATGGATTAATCACGAGGACAGAAACGATGCTGAACCGAAAAACCTTAGTCCCCTTCCGGGGAAAGCAAGCCTCTTTTAAAGCCAATGAAGCAAAAAGAAAGAAAGGTGAACGAAAAAAAATGAGCATCCGCTAGAAAAAACAGGTAACTGCAAGGACCCGAATCAAGGCTTGCTCAGAAGACATGTGTCCCCTTCCTGGCCTGGTAAGAAAAGACTAGAGAAAAAACAACAGAAGGGGGGATGGATGGAATGGACATCAGGCGAAGAAAGGGAGGTATTAATGGGGGGGCAAGAGAAGAGGAGCGGCAGTTATTTTACCAACATTTGGTGTCTTAGCGGCTGAGTGGGGGAGTACCGTTTAGATGCGGGGAGGGCATTTTGCGCGAAAAGTCCTAGGAGGGAGGAGGGTCCTTAATTTTGGCAACAGGGGGGATCTCGCTCAGAGGGGTTTTAGCCTATAAAATCCATAGGAGTAAAAACTTAATAAGCGGGCGCGACGTCGAAAAAGGCAAGGGCAAGAGCGACAAAGGGCGGAAAGTGGTTTGTTCAAAAGCGGAGACGAGGTATGAAGGGGGGGCGGTCCACAACCCGAAGGGCCATTCAGAAGTAATACTTTTACTTTGGGTGGTATTCACCTAACTGGCTCTAATAAGGGGGAGGAAACAGGAGAAGAAAAGAGGAGGAAAGAAGAACTTTCGGGTCTGAGCTGTTCGCTAAATAGTGAACAGTGGAATCTGTAGGTCTCATACAAACGGAGGGGGAATATAATGAGAAATTGGGAGTTGCAAGTTTCTTTGCTATATGTGATTCTTAAATCCAAGGGTCTTTTTAGTTTAAGGTCAGAAAAACCGGGAAAAAGTCCAAGGTCTGTATCATTTCTGGATTCAGTCGGCACTTGGAGAGTGGTGGGTCTTGAACTACTTAAAAGTTCAAACGAGAAGGGGGAACGCCAGGGTGCACAGCCGATTGACTACAGTTGGCCACCTTGATCTAGCTGAAAAAGGAAAGAAAACCTCCCGGAGGAGAGAAAAAGGGGGGGAGAGGCGCCGAAACACTGAGGGGAATATGATCCTAAGCAGCTGTTAAAAACAAGCCTTGCTGCCGATAAATGATCGAACTTGTGGCAATGGGAATGGGGCAACACCAGGGGCTACGGAACTGGGGGGGAAATGGGAAAAAAACTCTTTGATTCCCCTATTAGGGTTCTCACGACGGCCGACGATAAATTAGAAGAGTTCAATTAAATGAGCATGGCAAGAGGGCGGGCCAAAGACTATATTCAAACCTCTATGTCTGGAGTCACTTCCTAATCGAACGATATAATGATCACGAGGAAAGGGGGGGGAAAAAGGGGGACAAGTGCGTGGGTTGGGGAAAAAGGCCGAGGTACAGGCAGGCAGTTCAATTTTTTTTAGTTGGTGAAGAAGAAGAGTTGGGCTGAGTACGGCCTAAATGGTATGGGTGGCACCACGCCGGGTGGGGGAGGAAAGATTCTTGGACTGCAAACATGAGAGAGGATAGAAAGCAGATGAGTAAAGAAGGATAGTCGCGCGCACATCGAAGAAAAACGACACCGTTTCGATTGTAAATACGGGCCTGGGGTGCTTACATGAAAAGCACAACGGGGAACGCCAAGGACTCTTGATACAGGCAAGGGGCGCTGGAAATGAAGGTGACACGACCCTGTGGATGGGAGGGGCCCCAAAAGACCGATCGTCAAGCACAAAACGCTGGGACAAGTGCTTGGAAAAATGACGATGAATGGATCGCCGGGCTGGGGAAGAGAAGAAAGACAACATTATGGGTGCTCAATGGAAAGAGAGGGCAACGTCGAGGCTATCGACTCGCCAGTCGTCCACGAAGAAAGAGGAGACGGGTATGGGGACAACCGACCTAGTTTTGGGGGGTTTTGGAAAGGAGGTACTAGAAGCGCAGCTCCTGTTTTCATCAGGTTGAAGGGGACATTCCATAACCGGGCAGGAAGGGAGAAGAACTCATCAAGCTTTGCACGCTTCTCACAGGTAAGGGAAGGATGGAAGGTAGAGACTCTAACAACAACGAGTAGGAGGAAGAGAAGGAGGAGGGGGAATCCTGTCAGTTGAGTAAGAGAAAAATCGGACCTAAAGGTATCTTCCCGAACCTCAGGGGGGGAATGGAAAGGAGAGCAGCAAGAACATAACTGTCGCAACATTACCGGGGAGACAGCAACATGTTTAAGACGAGAGGGAGGGGGGGGGGGTGGGGGGGGGGGGGGACCCGGAAAAGAGGGGCTAACAAAAGCGAATTCAATATTCGTCCATGAGCAAAATCTTCAGTAGTGGAGTTGAAAGTTGGGGAGGGCCGGAGAGCGGGGACATGTAGAGGATCTTTGAAACACTGGACCCAGGCGAAGGTAGGTGAGCTGGATATTAGGAGGTGGTGTAAGCCCCCACCATCGTAGATGTTTGACGGTTCAAGCTCCCTTGTCTTGTTAACAGAGGGGAAGAAAGGGGGGGAAAAGGGTCAGTCTCGACGGAGGGGAAAAAAACAACGCTTTTAAAAAAAGGAGGCCTGGTGGAAAGGTTTCTTTCTGAAACGCGGGTGAAGACGTTCGTATATAGAAGGGGGGAAGTGAATTAAAGAGGTAAGCAAAGAAGGAAGAACCAAAAACGAAAGAAAAATACAAGGTAGCGGGACAATACTACTAAGTCGTCACAGAAAAAAAAAATTGATCATGGGCGGACCTGTCCTGCTGTAAGCAGGGGACCGGGGAAGTGTGGGAAAAAGGGGGGACCGGGTACCAGCGAAACAGAATCAAAAAAAGAGAAAAAGTAACTATTTCGCACAGTGAATGCCAGCCTACCCGAGTGGGGTTCATAGAAGAGGGGGGGGACAAACAGAATAGCGCTCGACAGTTTGAATTACGCTCAAATCGAGCCCGTCCGCTCTCCACTGTTGTCCTCCAAAAGGGGGGGGGGTGACCGTGCCCTGGGAGAAAAAACCTGTGGTGGGGCTCGTACACACTCTGGCATCTTCAGTGGAATGGAAAAATGGCCGACAGCCCCGCGGGGTAAACAAGGAAGGAGGGGTAGACCTCCTATCTAAGAGTTAACGAAGGGGAAAGCGCTATACCCCCGTAGGGGCGGGCTATCTCTTGGCCCGTCAAAAGAAAGTCCAGGTGTCACCGGAGTGTCTCAATGTCTAAGGCGTGAACAGGAAGGGAGAGGGGGAAAGGACACGGTTCGCCAACCACCCCAGAAGAATACGCCCGACAAAATGATAACTGGTCAAATCAGGACGTTTCCAACTAATACTCCATGCTCCCAGGTGGAGAAAAGGGGCATATTTTGAAGGGGGTAAATACTCGGCTATCCAGTAGGGAGTAGCGGACCTCTCGAGCCGGAATGGTAACACAGGCTTTGTACTGCCGTCCCTGAAATCCTCTGGAAAAAATCACGTGGCACCCAGCTTCCCTTGTGTTTAAGGAATAGATTCGAATGGGTGGGTTAGATCAGATTCCAGCCGAAACGTTGGGGACATCGAAAATTGGGAGACAGCCCCACACTTTTCGAATTGTCAAAAGTGAGGTTCCTACGAAGTTCTTCCATTTCCTTTCTACGACAAGGGAGGGGAGTTATATCTACTCTCAGAGCCGGGTGTCGGGCAGAACGATCGCGGGGGAAAAAAAAGGGAGGAGCAACTCACTTAAGAGTCCATCTGATACTATCAGCTTAAGAAGTGGGATGCCCATGACTACTTGACAACGGAAAAACACTTGAACCTCTAATATGGGGCAGGGGGGGGGACAGATGGAAAGCTCTCGCCCCGCTGATCACGCAGAAAGAATTCGCGAGCAAGCCAGAAATATTGCAACACAAAGGGTGCGCATCTGAAATGTCAACAACAAGGGTTGTCCCAGGGAGGCTAAGAACGCCTGATTACAGTTTCTTAATACACCACGCATGCTCAGAGAAAGAACTCGCGAGACGCCACGCGTAGCTTAGGGAGTAGAACGCAGTTGATATATATGCATATATCTCTGAGGAGAAGGAAGAAAATTCCAAGATACTACGAAGAAAAAAGTTCAAGCAGCATAAGCAGATATACCAAAAAGTTCGCTTGTGCAGCAACTCCCACAACTGGGGATGCCACCGGGTATAGAAGCGCAAGCGGAATTCTTCTGGGCTCGCCCGTCAGGAAGCAGTAAGGAGAAGGGGGGGGGGCTCATTGACCGCCATCCTAAAAAAAAAGGAAGGAGGAAAGGATAGAGTGGCGGAAAAAAGAACAGAAGGAAAAGTGATGAAATTGATGCGAGAAAGAATACGAGGCTGATTTAGGGGGCAAAGACAGTTGTTTGAGATCAGCAAGGGGCAGGGGGAGGAAAGGGGGAGGAGTGTAAAATTGCGGAGGCGAAGGAAAGCTTGGTAAGGTGGGCCGTTAGAAAGCCAGGGGCGGTTTTAGAGGAGACAATCGGAAAGATTAGGAAGGAAAATGAGGCGGGAATCAGAAGGGGGAGGAAAAAAAAAACAGCAAGGGACGAACGACAATTTGAGGGAGAGGTGTTGTCAAGGGGTCAAATCGTCCCGCTAGACAGGGTCGCGGGGAGCTGAGAGGGGGAGTGGGCGTTTGAAACACACGCGGGAGGGTGCACGATTCAAAAAGAAGACGGATTAGGGGGGGTAGGCACACAGACCGAGAAGAAAAAGCGGGAAAAAAGAAGGGGAAACCAAAGAAGGGGCGAAAAGCCGGGAGAGTAGAACGAATCAAGGTCGGGTCATACCAAACATCTTCGTGATAATTCACGAAATGGCGGACAAGGTGGAATGGTAGGGGCGGAAAGGGAAAAGGAACAAGGGGGAGGAAGGAATGAGGAAAGGGGAAAGGGGAGGGCCTATGTCCGGGCGGAGGGGGGGCAAAGCGTGACAGGAACGGGACGCGGGGCGCAAAGGGAAAGGCGACCAAGAGGACACTTGCACCTGACTAAGAAATGCAAAAAGGGGGAGAAAAAGCTGGGACCACGGTGGCGGGAGCAGGGAACCTGCTTTACCGTCGGACGATATGGACGGCGAAAAAGAAGGAGAAGTCCGATCTAAGGGCGCGCATTGGATTGTGAAAATGGGGGTCGATGAACCAGCTCTGTGGCGACACAGGGGGTGCACGGGAAAAAAAAAAGAGGGGGGGGCAGGAGGGAGGCCAGGAAAGGGAGGGGGGGAAAAAAGGGGGGGCGTTCAGGAAATGAAACGCTTTATGAGTGGTCGCCATCTTAGATGGAAAACCTCGTGTAATCGAGTCAACTCACGGTGGATGACCTAGGAATTAAACAGCGAAGGGGAAAGGGGGAAAATTCACGTGAAAACACTGGGGGGCCGTGTGTCATCGGCTGAAGAAAGCGAATTCTCATTTTTATGGTTTTGGAAGGCCTAGAGGTGGTCGAAGGGGACTGACATAAACAGTATGAAAGGGGAAAGAAGTGGGGACGGCTGCTTGAATGCCATAATCTCAGTGGTCAACTCTAGAAAGGAGGGCGAAAGCTTTAAGGGCGAAGAACGAACGAGAACACGACGAATGAACGAAGGGGCAGGGTAACAGGGTCCCTTCGAGAAAGGGGACATCACCTCCCTCAGCTTGAGAAAATCCGTGAATCTGTTGGGAGAAGGGGGAGGGGCAGGACAAAAAAGAAGTAATACTTCCCACGGGCAGTCGTTGAGGGACGGTGAGTGTAGGGGGGATATTCTCTTTCACCTGGGACTTCTCCTCCTGCAAGATGGGACGAACAAAAAAAGACAAGAAGAGGTACATGGGATGAGAAGATGGCTGAGATAGATTCAGATGCAAAACTACCCACTACGCGATGCGAAAAAAATAACCCACCTTGTACCTTTTGGTTTTTTTCGGGCCTGCAGGGGGGTAAGGGGACCGAGAGAAGGGTAGGGCAGGTGATGAGGTGGACGCACGAAAATAACCGTATCGAGAAGAGAGCGAGGCGTGAGGGGAGTCTTGAGAGAACGGAGAAGAGGAAAGGTAGAAGAGACTACAACGGGGAGGATAAAAGAGAAAATCGACATTACCGGAAGCTTGAAATCCGAAAATACTCTTAGAGGGATCTCTCTCCTATAGCTGTCCCTGATTACATCAGGAAATGGGGGGACAAGGGGATGGAGACCTGACCGAAGGGAAGAAACAAAACAACCGGTAAGGTGGGGCATGTGGAAAAGGATGGACGGGGAGAAGGATAATGCTAGCGAAGGACATCCAGATCCATGACAAAGGCTGGAGGGGTCTTGGGCGGGTGACTTTCATCGGGGGACAGAAAGGAGAAGGGGCAAAGCACTGTCCCAGAGATGTAATTTAAGCGTTGATAGTCGTTATTTTGGGGAGAACCGAGACATCGGGGGGGAAGAGTACAGACTAAAGGGCAAAAAGGGGAGACAATTTTAGGGGAACGGTGACGACCGCTTGAAATGGGAGGGAGACAAGGCCCTCGTGCAGGTCGAACTGGGGAGAAGGGATTTTCAGGAAGGAGCAAAAGGACGGTAGAAGATAAATCTAGAGGGATGGGACCAGACAGGAATCAATCATCCCTTCCCTCATCCCAGGCGGGTAAAAGGGTCCACCACCGGGTAACAGGAAGAAAAAGAGATTCTTCAAAACAACATATAATTTATACTAGGAAAATTTGGGAGCCGATGGGTGCCAAACGTCAACGGGGAATCAATTTTTTGAGGGGGACCACAATACAGCGCGGCGATAGTGCAATTCAAGACCGGGTGACTCGCAAGCAACGATGAAAGTCTCATACGAAAGGGCTTGAGACAAAGGAGGAGGAGGGAGGGCCCAGGGGACAAGGGAATCGCGATCGACCGGACATCTCCCCTCCGTTTTTCCTTGCACGCGGTTTTTTCCCGGCCCGGTGTGTCGCCAAAAAGGGGGGAAGGGGCTGGGGGGGGGAGGAGTAACTCAACTTTGGAAACCCTGGGCCAAAAGGGAGGGAGAAGGGAAGGGGGGCGGAGGTTAGCCCGGCAGTGGTTTTACAACTCGTTAGCAAAAACCCACCAATTCTACTATCGGTAAAAGTCACGCAGGTTTCCAGGGAGACTGGGCTGGAGAGGACGAGGCTAAGACTAGGGGGGGAATGGAGGGGGAAGAGGAAGTTCCAGGCTGGGAGCTGTGCCCTACTCAAAAAGGGCGTGGACAAGCGTTTGCCCTGTGCAAGAGAAAACAAGGGAGAGAAATATAGCAAATGAGAAAACGGGAATCAGATGGGTTGTCCGGCTTTCCACGAACCGCCCCAGCCTGTGGGCGGCAAACCAACCACTCCTGAAGAAACACGATCACCCGCCAGTTCGATAAAGAGAAAATTTGGGGAAAGGATCAGAGGAGTTGCCAGAAGAAAGGGGGGGAAGTCTTTATCAAACGCTTTTCATCATAACCGTTGAAGTCAAAGTTAGGGGAGACGTATTGGAGGCAAAAAGGGGAAGGAAAACACGTGCCGTGCTTCTTGATGGACTGCCCGTGGGACTATCGAGGAAAGCGACCTCGAACGATTGCAGCGCAGGGGGAAGGCCCGTCAAAAGGGGGGTCTCAGGATTGACCTTGGGGAAGGAAGGGCGTGCAACGAGGTCATTTCTTATAAGGAGTCTGATCAGAGAAAAACTCCACGGCTCAGCCGCCCACCTGACAAACTTCCGGAATGACCGAGCCGCCGGGAAAATGACAAGAAAAAGAAAAAATGGAAAAACAGCATTGCCCGGACGCGGGCCAGCCGTAAAAGAAGAAAGGAAAACCCCGGGCAATGTCTCGCCTTTATAGGAGCCGAGTACCGCAAGATCAGAAGAGAAAATAAAGAGGAGGAGGAAAGAGGGAGGAAAAAGAGGGCGGAAAGGACTTCAGGGAGGATTGTGAGCAAGAGTCTGGGCGTCGGAAAATAACGAATGGTCAAGAAAGGTGGGACGGCTTCGGAAATTGCTGGAGGAACATTGGACTGCGTTGGAAGGAGAAGAAAAGGGGAAAAGAGACGGGGAAAAGGAAAAAAGGGGGCCGGTTGGGTGGGGACATAAGTCATAGCTCGTTGGGGGGGGGGACTGGATAGCTGAGAAGCGCCATAAATAAATGAGGTGCATCGACGGCGGAAAAAAGCAAGGGACAGCTACAAATGGGAGGAAGAAGGGGGTTTTACAAGGTCTCGAGAAGGAAAAGGGTCGCGGGAGATATCGTTCAACCTGATGGAATTTTCCTTGGAGTCAAGCGAAAAAAGTACAGGGGGGGGAAGAACCGGGGGAAAAGCCTCGAAAATGAAGAAAAAGCGAAAAAAAAATCGGCGGGGAACAAAGACAAGGAGTCATGCTTCTTCGTTGCTAGTTGACAAAAAAGGCGGCTGGAATCAGAAACAGAACATTCTTTCGTTATAATTCAAAACTGCGTTGGACGATCGCGGTGAAGAGGAGGGAGGGGAGGGCGGTAAAGCCGAGCTTAACAAAGCGGCCGGGGAGGGAAGGGACGAAAAAAAGGAGGTCAATTGAGAATTTTGCGGCGTATTGGGATGGCGTTTGAAAAAAGAACGCGGGGGAAAAGGTAGGAGACGGAAACCGGGGGCGCAAGGGATGAAAAAGGCTAAAGCCGGGGGACACTGGAGAGACGGAAAGTGGCCACGAAGGAAAGAGACTAGAAAGAGCGCATAAGTGGGAGAGAAACCTTCGCTCGAGGAGCCTTCCATAATCGGCAGTGGTAAAAAAAAAACCGGTAGCCGGATCACATGCTCGGGGGAAAAAAGGGGGGGGAAGGGGGGGGGGGGGGAAAAGTTGGGCAAAACGCGGGGACGGTGACACCTGGGCACGGAAACCGGCGTGGCATAGGAGAGACGTCAAGAGTGAAGAACGTTAAACTCGTCCTTAGGACGGGGAGAAGCATCAAGACGGGGTGGGGGGAGGAGGGAGGAACGGGAAAAATAGGTGACCTAGGGAATGAGAGGGTTAGCCCGGTGAACTGAACGGGACCGTGTGGGAGTCTACATTCAGAGGACCGCCATTAGAACAAAAATTGGGGGTTGGGAAGGAAAGGGGTGTCTAACGCAGAGGGGAGGGAAAGTCCCGCGGTCTTCTTGCCTTCAAAAGAAATTGGAATAATCCCTCAGTAGGCGACCTGTCTCGCAAAGAAGGAGAAGAAAAAGAAACGAGAGGAAATTGAGCGGAAAAGGGAAGGTTCAGGGACAGGGGACGCGTCCGAAAAAAACTGGTTCCTTCGAACTCTGAGAAAACAGCGCTGAAAGGGCTAGCAGCTTGGGTGAAGGAAGGGGGGGGCGGGGAAGCAAAAAAAAAAGAGGAAAAGAGCAATTTCTGACAAACATCAAAAAGGCAAGCATTTTGGTCCCCTGTAAAAAATTCGGCGGCCGCAAGAACAGAGGGGACAAGATTATGGGGGGATCAGACAGAAGAAAAAAAACCCGACTTCAGAAAAAGAGAGAGGGAAAGGCCACAGCCGTAGCCCACCTAACCTGTTTGTTTCGGCCTGAGATGTGAACAAGATATAACTGGGGACCGACATGTGAGGCCGGACCAGAAAAGGCGATCGTGACGCGCGAGAGGGCGTCTCGAGGCTTGGAACCCAGAAAACTCAACTAATGGAAAAAAGGAATTCTCGAAAAACTCAAAACAAGAGAGGAGGAAAGAGAAAACTGGCATGCATCCGTTGAGGAAGAAAAAGACCTTGAAGAGAGCGGACGGAAGGAAGAGAAAGGAGGAAAATATTAATATGATGAGAGTATAGTTTCCAAAAATAGACTCCATGAAGGGAACAAAAACCAAAGGGAGGGCATGTTCAGCTAGGCTGTAGTGGTACTCTGGATAGTTAAATAAGGGAGAGGGAAGAGGAGTAGACAAAGGAGGGGGGGCTTTAACGTTAGGGATCCATGCGGCGAAGGCTTGGTCCAAGGATCCGCGTTCACAGGAACTGCAACGGACGATGTAGTCGAGAGAGTGGGGGGAAATTCGGGGGAGGGTGGGCCCCTCAGCTTAAAAAGAAAACATCGAATTCCAGCGCCCTGCCATTAAAAAATTCGATGGGAAAGTGGTGTCTCGACGCAAAAATGGAGGGACAAGCCAGGAAGCTTTTCAAAGGTAGTGCTTATTGAAGGGGAAGGTCCGAAAAAAACGAGGCCGAATCCAGTACTAAAAATAGCGATTATTCCAGAAAGAGAGCAGCCGTCCCTAACCCCCCGTCGGGAAAGAGTCACCCATACGAGAGGACCAAAGAGAGGGGCGTCAAAAAAAATAACAATTGATAAGAAGAGCTGAGCCTCTGTGCCACACTTTCAGTGGAAAAAGGTTTTGGGGGAAACTACAGCCGCGAGAGAGACAGCCAGTCACAAGGAGGAAAACGGGGGAAGAAAGGCAAGGAAGAAAAGGGTGGGAACATCTACGAGGCGAAACACCGCAAGCGCTCATTTGAAAAGTAACTCTCTCTCATAGACCGGCCGGCCTCGCCCCAGATGTGCCGGCACCACTAGGGGGGGGACCGTTCCCCCGTTGAGCCACGTAGGTAAAAAAACACAAAGGGGAAAAAAGGGCAAAGAGATCATGTAGAGGCCAAAGGGCCCGCCCAACTGCTGGAGGGCCGGCTCGTATCGGGAAATCCCGCATGTTTTACCGAGTTCTGACTCCAAGCCGGGGGCCAAAAGGGAAGGACAGAAAAATTGGGCAACACAGGTCTATCAGGGCTCCCCATCTTTCGTTACCATTAAAGAAAAATTTCAAGAAAGGTTCGCACCACCAGTAAAAATGACTCCGCAAAAATGCGGTTAAGAAGGGAAAAGGGGGGACAGGTCCCTAGACTGGAGCAGGAGGGCTTGAGGAAGGCTAAGAACTTGGAACCAGCTGAGAAAAAGGCCAACCTTCATCCTCAAGATGGGGTATGATCCGCGAGGACATCACTTTGTGAAATCTAATTTAAAAAGCGTTTAGATATCGGGGGAGAAAATGGGGGGGAAATCGATTGTCTTTCGCTGTCAAGGGTAAGGTATTTAAACGATCCAGGTTCAACGTCTACCACGTGGGCTTACTGACCCGGAAAAGGACCCGCCGGGTGGGGGACATAATCGCCCTTTCCTAAAAAAACCGAGTAGAAGCCCTCCGTCAACACAACCGTCCCCCAATCGATACGGGACCCTCGTGGTTTTGAACACCCGTCCGAGGAAAAACGCCACAGCGGAAAAGATGAGAAATAAGAGGGCGAATTCAAAACAAATCGGCTAGAAAACCAGCAACTTAGGAAGGTCGGAAATTCCTCAAGCGCTCCCGGTACTTCGCCGCGCTTAAGAAACGAAAAAAGGTGGGCCGCCAGCCAATTGGGCTCCGGTCGATCGCACAAAGGGGATCACTCGGAAAGAACCGCAAGAGAAGTCATTAGGGGAGAAGGAAGCAATGGTAAGTCCAGAGGAGGAGCAGGGGGATCCTCCTGCATCTCTCTCAACACACAAGTGTAGGAAATTCGGGAGAAATCGGCGGCGATGATTGGGGGCGGAACAGAAGACTTCAGCGGGAAAAGTCGATTATTTTGATGTGGCGTCTGAGCCAGCTTAGGACCTGTATCATTATTCTTTGTGTATGGGGCTTCACGCATTGCTTGGCCAGGAACAGGGAGGGCGTGTACATTTTCTCGTTGTAGGTGAAAATTTAGTGGGCACGAAGTAAGAGGCGTGCGGAAGGGCCGGGGATGTAGTTGGGGAGGTGGCAGACGCGAATTACTGTGTGGGGCCACCATGGGCCACAACTCTCGTTTTGGACGATCGGGTTTGTGGGGGGCGGTATTAAAAAAAGCCTGCGAACTAGAAACTTAATGAACGACTTCATACGCGGAGCGGGCCGAGGGAGAAACGAGTCTCGCAACATAGCGAATCAAGGGGGCGACAAAGAGTTGTTAAAAAAAAAAAACGGTGACTCTAAAGAGGGGAGAATTGGCGCGTGAAAACGAGGGAAGGGGGTCACAGGGGGAAGGAAGCAGGACGATTGACTTTTTGTTATGCAAGACCCTGGAGAAATACAGACATAACCTTCTTTACCATCTCAACGAGGCGAGTTAAGAAAAGCTGTTCGGAGGTGAATGTCGCCTAAGATGTTTGCCTATAAGGGGCCGCGGTACCAAGACATGATAAGGAGTACCCTTTATGAGGCGGAGGGGAAAGATTCAAAGAGGATCATAAAACATTCTGCTGTAGAATTAAAATGGCGGGCGGGCGGTATCGCTGGTTCGCTCTAGAGCAGTGAGTGTATCAGTGCGTGGGCGGCAGAGAAAAAAAGAGACTCGGGAAGGAGAAAATACGAAATCTGATGACGGGTCTATGTAAAGGGAAGTCTCTTTCCGGTGTCTGTATTTCATAGCACACGAGTCCTTATTGTGAGCTCGTAGTTATACCTCATTTCGTCGTATAATTTTCTAAAAATAGGTTCTCACGGGGGACTGTAGCAAAAGGTATGGCGACATGGGTGAAGAATTGGAATGGGCGATAATGTCCTTGGACATGCATACCGAAAAGCGCAGAACTGGGGAGACTGAAGGATTGTGGGAACTGGCGCTTATTCTCGGAGGAGGGGTAGGCAGTAGAGGGGGTGCGCGTGTGTAAGAAGAGAATGAAAGAACTAGCTAACTGGAAAAGGCCCCAAGGACCCCTCTATCTCAGGGGGCAGAGAGAAGGGAACAGGAAGGGGAAGGAAGGCGATAGGATCTTTCTATGCGCTTTGTAAAACAAGCAATTCCGTCTCTAAAGAATCGCGTTGTAGGGTGAAGTTTGGTAAGAGAGCCAACCAGAAAAGGAGAGACAGGGGCACAAAACCTCGTTTAACAAAATGGGGTATCCCGACAACTTCGTGAACGAGCGAATGAAAAAAAGGAAGCAGCGGAAAAAAAACTGCTGGGTGGGGCGCAAGAAATCGACCTGACTGTTAGGCTGAAAAAAAAAGAAAGTCCACGTTGAATCGGGACATATATAAGAATCTCATTGGAAGGAGTAAGGGAACAAATGGAACACGTGTCCCTTGGTGGAAAAGAATAACCGGAGTAAAGGATCGTCGCCATGGACTAAAGTTTTGGGTTTTGACGCTATTGTCACATCGCAAGTGGGTGGATTGTGAAGCCGTTTGGGGAGGAAGGGAGGCGGCCCTTCCCGTGAAGAGTGGAATAAAAAAGCAGTGATTATCTATTTATCGAAGGTTTCTTTGAACACCCTCGTGGTCTTAAGTGTACAGAAAAAAAAAAGAAACTACACTGGGCG
>Ga0179593_1530632_pt1 | contig 23012 bp, 26 predicted proteins | sample CZODoug2_1_08_16_FD_185931 | JGI IMG/M metagenome (GOLD analysis project Ga0179593, IMG submission 185931) | Vadose zone soil fungal communities from Angelo Coast Range Reserve, California, USA - CZODoug2_1_08_16fungal (PacBio error correction) | ecosystem: Environmental > Terrestrial > Soil >...
AAGAGGTATGGCTCAGGCTGAATCCAAGGACGAAGCGAAACGGATTGGGCGCGGGATGAACGACACTGTTCATCTGAACACTCTGGGTATACACCGGAGGGGAGCCGGTGGATTTCGTTACCGAAGGCTATGAGAAAAAAAAAAAAGAAAAGGGGGCTGTGGAGCGATGCCTCTCAGGGGATCTGGGCGAGGCTTTGGAAGGGCGCAAATGCCACGCCCTTATATCTTTGGGGGGGGAAAAGCGACCACAACGGGAAGGTGGCAAGGGGGGGGGGGGGAAATAACGTCCCTAGGTAGAGGGGGGTTTTCTTAGTGCGGCAACGACAGGCGTGCAAACAGCAGAAGAAAAATTTCTTCACTCAGGAAGGATTCACAGGGGCTGCTTAACTCAACAAAATTCTCAGAAAATCAGAATACCAACCTAAGAAAAAGACGTCTTCATAGGTGGGCACTTGATGGCAGGGCTGCGTTGGCGAAAAAGAGTTTCGAGGGGGGAAAAGCAAACCTCCAAACCCACCGAACCAGAAGGAAAAGAAAGAGGATTAAGCGGCGGCTTGCTGAGAATGTCCGCCAAAGGTGGACAAGTTTGATAAGGGGGGGGTAGGGGAAAAAAAAGTGCTTGCGAAAATTGAATGGGAGACTGTTCACGATGTGCTTAAAACCCCGCCGGGCGGGAGATGTTACGTAATGAGGCGAAAAAAGCAGAGGGAAACGTCAGTTGCTAACCCAGAGAAAACCGTAAGGCCCCCATCAACAAACGCGAAAAACGGCCCAAGCCACATAAATCTAAGCAAATCTCCAGAAAAGGGAGATATTGTAGGAGGGTTGTTAAGGGCTGCAAAGACGACAACTTGGGCTGAGCCCGAAGGGGTCAACACGATTAAGAAAAACCTTAAGAGCAGAGATGAAAGCAAGGGGAGGCGACAAAAAGTGTTTTTGGCACCCTCAACGGTTTTGGCAAACTGGGGCGGGTGGGATTGGCCTTTGGGCCTCGGACGCGGTTTCCGAGAGAGGGATTCCGCAGGCCCAGCAAAAGGGGTCCGAGGAAAAAAATGGGATAACTGGGACTGGGCCTTCTTCAAAAAAAAGGAAAAATCTAAAAAACTAGAAATTGAGGGGCTTCGTCGCGAGTCTCAGGAGAAGGGACAAGTCGCCAAATCCGCGTCGAAACGCGGAGGATGCGTCTTCCGAGCTGGTCGAGGGGGGAGGGTCTCAGGGGGAAAAGCCACTCAAGGGGTACATGTCAGGATGGTGAGGCGGCATGCTGGGGAGGGCGGGCGGATCGAGTTAGGGTCGGGAGGGGCGGAGACGTGATGGAAAAAGCGGTGAAGGGAGGTCACATCCACACGCGCGCTCCATCGGACTTTGAGGGAGGGGGCCCGGAACTGTTTAGGTTATCGGTTCGGGGCAAAAATCAACCAAAAGATGGGAAAGGAAGAGAAAGAGTTTGAAAAGAGGGGAAGCCGCGTTTGGGAGAAATGTAAACGAAGAGGGAATCCCAACACGACCGATGAGAAAGATGGTTTCCGCCGAAAGCATGCCAAAAAATGACCATACTTAAGGAAAAAAGGGAGAAAGGGTGCTAAACTGCACAAAATCCAAGGAAAGGGCCACAGGAAAGCCATCCCTCCGCGCTGAAAGGCTGACATAAGAGCCGAAGGGGGGGGGTTTCGAAAGGGGGAAAGTTAAATCTGTGAAGAGAGTCCCTGTGCGTTGAATTTCTGTAGGAGTATTAAAGAGGACGGTATAGAGGAACTGTTCCTGAAGTAGGCTTTAAGGGAGGAGCCATGAATTGGGATGGGAAGAGATAAACGCCCAGGGAAAAGAAAACTAAAAAGGAAAACTCGAAAACGGAAGTGAAAAGCGGTGAAAAAACGTGCGTAACGCAAATGCTGCCTTGCAGGTGGAAAAGAAAAAAATTCAGGGCGGAATCGTGTGACATAACGAGGCTGTAGAAACACGGAAAAGAAAAGGAAAAACTGCAAACACTATCTTACTGAAAAACTTCTGCGAAATTTAGGAATATGTTGCCGGGGGTGTAGACAGGGGGGGCAGACTTCGGCGAGCTTGAAAGTTTTTTTCGACTTTGGGAGGAAGGGAAAGGTAAGCGGCTGGTTTCGCTGTCGCCCACCGGGGGGAAGGCGCGGGAACCCTCGAAATCCAAGCTTAGCCGGAAACAACAGCGGCAAGGAGTAAAAAGAAGCCAACCTTTCCTGTTCCACTGGAAAGAAAGGAAATTTGAAAGGAGACAGAGCCAGCCCGCCTTGCTCCGCGCAAAAGAAGGAAGCTTAGGTGGTGTGTGCGGCTGGAGTTCAGATTTTACGGGCTCATTACAAACCTGACAAAGAAAACGGGGTCCGTTGTCTTCGGGTATTTCAGATGCAAAACGCTGGAACCGTCATCTCCATCATGGATCTTCGGTGCTGAAAAAAGGGGAAGGTTGATCTTCAAATGAAAAGCCTGCGTCGTGCCGGAGAGCAGAGAACGGAAACAAAAGTGGGTCCGAAGGGGTCGGCTGATCCTCCCAAAAGATAGCGAGAAGTCTAAAAAAGCCTAGGGAACAGATCTTGCGCATCGTCAAGTCCTATCGAAAGAGGCATACCGCGCGGTAAGAATGCAGAGGCCAAAAAAAGAAACGGAAAAAACGTATACACCATCTACGCAGGGTCCTTCGAAAAGCCCAATAAACCTTGTGACGCTTTCGAAAAGCTCAAAGAGGAAAGGCGACCTGAAAGAAAAAGGGTTCATCAACACGCCCAGCGCAGAGGCTGGCGTAGCAAAAACTTCCGCAAAACTTATCCGAGAAAGGGGGCTCAGATGGGGGTGGATGGGACATCAAAAGAGCGATCCTGGGGTTCGCGATCGAGCTACCAGGGAATGGGAGGGAAAAAAGGGGGGAAAGCCGCGACGGATGAAATACAAGTTAAAATAATCACTTTGGGTCTATACAAAAGGACGGGTAAAAAACACAGAGCCGATCCGGAAAAGACCCGATACGTTGGGGGGCGGCTGCAATTAAGGATCGTCTCAGCCAGAAGAGCCCTTCTGTCAGGAAGGGAGGATCGAGAACGCACACAAAGGAAGCAAAAACCGAGCAGAGGAAGATGGCTGTCTGCAGCACCGATCACCGAGAAGGAAGGGTTGTCGTGGGGCGAAAGCCAGAGAGGGTAGGATGAAACGGAAGAACCGGCCGCCGGTTATAAAGGGAAGAGCTGCTTTGGAAGAAGGAAGGGGGAATGCCTTGTTGGGGTCCGGCGAGAGCCGGTTTTTCAAAGGGAGAAGGTCTTCCCTTCAGGGGAAAGGCAAAAGGAAGGGGGAACAGCACATTTGAAGACTGGAGACAACCACAGTGAAACCAGCAAGCAGAAGGAGAGCCGCTGGCAGAAGAGACTAAAGGCAATGAAAGAGAGATTACCTGGGAGAAAAATTTTTACCGTTTTTGCTGTGAAGGGAAAAAAAAAAAAAAAAAAAAAAAAAAAAGGAGAGGGGAAGAAGGATAAATCGGGGGAAGACAGCTCTTGTCTCGGCCGACTTGTATCTAGAAGAAGGTTTGAAGGCAAAAGGTCTCCAAGGACCTGTGGAGGGATCTTCCTTAATCGTAAAGTTTTTGATGCCAAAAACTCACAAAAAGGCCTACGGAAAAAAGACAAGGGAAGAGGGTTGGCTTGACGGGCTCTGAGGAGGCAAACTCGAACTTATCAAAACGGCCAACGTGTCGGCACGTTTAAAGGGAAGTGGAAGCGAGCTAAAACAACTAGGAGGAGGAAATTAAATTGCAGACGGAAAGAAGATTCGAAAAGCAGTGGAAGGGCGACCCGAGGCAACAGTGAGTTGAGTGAGGGGGAGAGAGGAAAGAAAACGGTCGTGTTTCCTGACGATGACCTTTTCTGGGGTGAGGACGAGGTGAAAAAAAACTTACAAGAAAGAAGGGAAACCTTCCAAAAACCGGTACTGATACGACGCTGCCATGACACAACCAAGGGGAGGCGAAAAGACAAAGGTCATCAAGCATAGTGTCCCGTCAACGAGGATCGCCCCTACAGACGGACAGTTGTCAAGAAAAAAAAAAAGGTAAACCCTTGTTGTGAATTGCGGGATGCCCTTTACAGTCTCAGTCTAATGTCTAGAAGGGAAAAAGGCCTCGGAGAGGGGGATGAGCGGGGGGAAAAGAATTTGGAAAGTTTGAATAGCCATCCCCCAGCGGGAGGGACAGAGAAGAATTGCCGTTACAGCTAAACCCTCTCCGGACCAAACAGAAGGAAACCTATAAAGCAAGGAAAAGGAGCTCACAGCGGTTAATTTCGCGACGTTCCGGTTGGGGGAAGAGTACAAAAAAAAAAAAACTGAAAAAGGGAAACGTTCTAGAACGTGATGGGCGACAGCGAGACTCGCTCGGGAAACGGGTTGAGAGGACGAATGGCAATGGCTCGCTCCGACTTACGACAAGAAAAGGGAATATGAGGAAAAAGGGAAAGAATTGCGGCCGCCTCTTTAAAAGAAAGCCGATGCGGTTTCAGTTGAAAGAGGAGGGGGGGAAGGGATCAGATGGTGTGGCTGATATAGCCAAAGTGATGCGGCGGAAAAGTGAGTAAAGGTAAGAGGCGATGATCAAGAGAACGTTGACAACGTCGGATTAAAGAGGGGAAAAAGGGGTCTAAGACGCTATGAGTCTGGAAAACAGTTACATGACACATAGCAGCTGCGAATTGCCTTGGGAAGCTGGCTTTAAGCCGACGAAAAAGAGGGAGGGCTCAGAGGAATCCGCGACGAACGGAGAGGGGGAAGTGGTGCGCTGATGAAGAAACAGCAGAGAACGTATACGTCCTGGGTTTCGCAAAGTAAAAAGGACATTGGAAAAAAAGGGGTCTGCTAGGCGACAAATCTTTTTCGTTGGCGGAAAGAAAGACCAAATCGAAAGGTGGACTGATCTGGTCGACGTCTCCGCGAAACGGTTGGGGGGAATGAAGAGGACCCAAAATCGGAGGGAAGGGCCAATTGTCTTCGGAAGGGCCCGAGAAGTGTGGAGGGAAAAAAAGAGGGGTGGAAATCGACAAGGGCGCAGGGAAAAGGAAGAAAGAACCACTGCTGCATATTCCCGGCATACCCGAAGAGTTGCGAAGGGTAGAATAGGTTGCTTTAGTGATCACTTCACTGACGAGGGGAGAAAACCGTTTGGGGAAAAAAGCCACCACCACCACATCCGACAGAAGGCCGAGGCTCGGAAAAAAACCCTTGGGTCAAGATTGTGGAAGGAATTAAAAGGGCTTTCGGAAAAGGGGGTTAAGAAAGGGCAGGCGTGGTTCCGGGAAGCCCCAAGAGTGGAAAGCGAAAAGGTTGCAAAAGGAGCTGAAACAGGGCGCACTTGGGGAGTTGCTACCAAAGCGCAACCGTTCCCAAATCAAGCAAAAATCTGCACTGCTAACCCCCTTCCAAGGAAAGAGGCGAAGGGCAAAAGGCTCCAAATGAGGAAGAAAGAGTTCGTGGAAGGGGGTGAGGAACTTCACCGTCTGGGCGGGGAAAAAAGTGAAAGAAAACCCTGAAAGACCGCTCGTTCGTAAGAATGAGAACTCAAAATTTTTTGGTCAACCTCCAGAAAGGGGGGGGGGGGAAGAAGGGGGGGGAAAGTAGTTTCAGGGCAGGGGGCTAAAGGAAGAAGTGGAAGAGATGTAGGATCTCGTGACAGCGCCCTTTGGACTTCAGGCAGAAGGAAGGGGAAAAAAGAAAATTGGACTTCAAAAGGAAACGCGAGTGCTGAGAGACTGATGAAAAAACGGTAAAGGTTCGCTCATCTTAGGGAAACTCTGCAGGGGGGGGGGGGAGGAGGGGATCGGTCACAGTGCGGGGAGGGAAGGGGAGGGTTGGGCGGGAAAAAGGGGGAAAGAGACAATCAATGGTTCATGAACAGGAATGGCCATTCAGAATAGAAAAAAACCGGCGGAAGCCGCCGCGCGTGCTGCTCTGGAACCACATCGAGGGGGGGGGAAAAAAAAAAAAAATCGGCTTCCATCGGGCTTTTACCCGAGAAACTTGGGGAGAGGAGAAAAAAAAAAAAAGGAGGCGAGGTAAATATAAGACAAAGTTTCTTCGCAGCAAAAGAGAAACGAAAAGTTGTTCCCTCCGTTAAAGACCTGAGCCCGTAAAGCAGGGAAAACGCCAAATTGCAAAAAGAAATGGGAGGAAGGGAACCCTTGAAGAGTGGACACGGGCGACAAAAGAAAACGAGAAAGCAACTTAAGACCAACCTAAGCGCAACGAGAAGAAAAGCTAGGAAAGACGCGCATACGACATTATAGGGCAGGGTGGAATTGAAAAATAAAAGGCCCCTTAGTCAGAAGCCGTGATGGGGTGAAAAGGAGAGGAACTACAGATAACCGAAAGAAAAACGCAGAATCAAAAAAAATAGGTACGTTTGAAAAACTCGGAGGCCAGAAGAAAAGAAAGCAAAAGGCGTGCCTTGGTGGAAAGGATTAAAAGGAGTACGGGGCGCGAAAAGGACCAAGTGCCTTACCGGGAAAGGAGGGGAAAAAGATTTCTTCTCGGTCTCAGAGGTTTCCGAAAACGACACTTCGGATTGGTTTGGGTGGGAAGAACTGAGGTCTGAAATTTTCAAGGGAAGAGGAAAGTTGGGAGGAAACTGCTGCGTCTTTGGACTAAACCTCAATTCAAGGACACTCTTACCAAGACTTAGCGAAACCACAGAGGGGGGTTAAAAATCGCCGCCCCTTAAACTTTCAGAAAGAAAATTGGCACAAGGAGAAAACGAGCCCCTTGGCTCCCTTCCGCTCTTGGCCGCGGTGTGGGAGGGGGACGGGGAACAGTTTAGCGGCCAGTAAACCAATACTCAGCAACATCATGGAGTGGCTGATACGGCATCTGCGCCATGTTTAGTTAAAACCTCAAAGGAAGGGAGGAAAGACGCCAATGCCGATCTTCTGCTCACCGCCGGTCGGGCAGAAAATAAACAAAAAAAAGACTTGCCACTCCGCGAAAGGGGGGAAAAGAACCAGGAAATCCAGGAAGGTGGATTGGACTTCCAAGCCTCGAAAGAAAGAAGGAGGAAGAGACTAGTTGTGTCTCCTCGCGCTCGGGGAAAATGCAGAACCAGCAACAGAACGTGGCCCAGCAAAAAACGCCGTGTCCCCTCTTAAGCTCCAAGCGAGGGGGGGGGGAGGAATACCTTGAAACGTACCGTCAACACGCACCCACGGGCACTTCATTAAGCAACTGCAAAGATCAGGGCAAAGGGCTGGGCTCAGTGAAAACTGTTTCGCAATCATAGAAGCCGGGGGTTCACGAGAGGCAAGGGCGAGAAAACGAGTATAAATCATCCGCGACATATGAAGAGGAAAAGTAGGAAACTTTGGGATAAAAAAACACCATTGAACGGATCAACAGCAAGAGAGAGAGTCGTTCAAGAGGGCGCGTGGGGAAAGCTGGCGGAGCAAGTCTTCAAAAGGAAAGCCATAGAAGACAGGCCCGTAAATGGCGGGGGGCATTTCGGCCCGAACGCCACCCGAGGGTCAGAAAAAAAGAGAAAAAATCGCTGATCAACGAAGGCAACGGGCCAGGTCCTTTTTGGGTGTGAAAGTGAAAAAAATCCAATAGCGGAGTTAGACGGCACCGCATGTGATAATCATCCAGCGTCGGCGTCTGAAAATGGGACGGGAAGGAAGGGGGGGGTTCCGGTCAATATGTATCTTCCATTGAGGAACTAGCAAGCCCGAAGAACTCAAAAGGGGCAAGTGGTATGCCAAGGGGAACCGCCTGCCAAATTCGAGCAAAAAAAATAAAAACCTCTAGAGATACTTATACTGTGGGGGGGCAATAAAGGAAAGAAAAAAGAAAAGGAACACAAGAAAGCGCGGGGAAAGGCACAACTGTACTAATAGACGGAATGGAGAACTCGTGTGAAATAAAAAAGTCCGCAATTTGATTTGGAGACCTTGTGGAAGGCAAGCGCATCCCGTCTCCAGAGGGTTGCCAAAGAAGGAAAGACGTAGTTGGATGCCATCACAAGAAAGAGAGTAAGAAAGGAAGCGAAGCGGGAAGAAAGACCGCAAAAAGGAGGGACTCGAAAACTACAAACACGGCCGGCCACTTCCAAAGGCGACACAAAGTTTGGCGTGAAGTGGGAAGAGAAACAACAAAAAGAGGGAAAAGTCACGGACACAATAACCGGGTGGAAAGGGAGGACCAAAATTCGGAGAAAAAGGCAGGGGGGGAAACAGCGTTTGCCTGAAATCAACGAAGGGGTCAGCCAAAAGGGAGGAGCGTCTTTTTCAAAAAGATTACTTTATTGGAGGGGCGAGGGGGACATTGGTGAATAAAGGAAGTTGCAATTAAAAGAAAACTGCACACCGCGGTACTTGAGTGGGTGGAAGAAAAGAGAGCAAAAAAAGGGGCCGAGAGCAAAATCAAAAAAGGCCAAGAGTTCCGACACCGGATGACCGGCAAATTCCCGAGGGAAGAAGTGAGACAAAACGGGGAAAAAGTGGGTTCGGTACAGGGATGGGAAAGGGAAATAGGTCTAAGGGGCCAGCGGCTTCGCCCGACAGGGCGGGGAACAGGGGAAAGGGAGGAATCGAAAAGGGAAGGCAGCGGGCGGAGGAAGGCCAGCCGGATTACGAAAGGCAGAACGGACCAACAGATGACCTCAGGAGAAAGAAATTGGTGAACCTTTATCGAGCGGGGCAGTGGCGACATAAGAAAGGTGGGACACCCATCCGGGGACTGAGATTTTAAGGAACACCAGGGAATCAAAAAAAAAAAAAAGACCGGGATGCTTCGGGATGAATGGGGACGCGGGAAAGAGCGAGGTTGAACACTTCCTGGGGCCGTTGATGGGAACGGAAAAGCAATCAGGACTACAAATGTCAAACGCAGGGGGATAACTGCGAAGAATTGAATACGAAAGGAAGGTCGATTGCAAAGCTAAGGGGGGGAGGTTGAACGGGATGAGCGAGGCTGTTGATGGCGGGGCTGATATCGGCAGAGAAACTTTCTGCATAACTACGCAGGAAGGAGTGGATCCGTAGGGGGGAGAAACTCGTTTAAGCGCGAAATGGCCGTCGAGAATCAAAAAAGAAAAGCGGCTATTTGGATTACGAGCACGCTCTCAAGCTCGGATACGTAGGAAGGTGAGGTTTAAGGGGCGTTGGGAAAGAGAAAATATTGATGTAATCTTGAATAATTCTCGGGACCGTTGCGAAAGCAGGATTGGGGAGGCCGGGAGGAACGAACTTGGGTTAGAGGTTCGCCGGCTCGGTACCGGAATGAGAGGAGACAGAGTTCGGATTTGCCGGAATCGAGGAAATCTGGACTGGAAGATACTGGACGAACCACAAGAACGGTTGTCTGAGGGAAGGGAAGGAATTGGCATTTGTCTTCTATCGGAAATTTGTGAGGGGATTACGGCACGAAGAAAGGCTGGGCAGCCTAAGAAAATTTTAAAAGAAAACCATGGCTCATGGGAGATTCCATTGCCGGAGAACGGCGGAAGGGATACGGAGTTAGAACTAACGGGTTGGTCTGTGAGGGGGATGGGGCTGGTGCAATGAGAAAATTTCTGAATCCTTTGCCGCCACAACGCCACCCACCACCACCTATCAATCGAAGGCGAGGAGAGGGGCGCCCGTAAAAAAAGCCCCGTTTGTCAAGTGGGGAGAGGGATTGAAAATAGGGGGATTCCGGGTGGAACAGGAAAGTTGGGGGAATCCCGCCTCGAGAGAGTGTTCCGGGAAGAATGCGGGGAGAGGAAAAAAGAAGCCTCAAAAAGTGTGTGATTAAACCAAAGATAGGGAAAAAGTGAAAGGGATCCGTCTGAAAGAAAAACCCCCGGACAAAGAGTACAAAAAAAAATTGCTCTCCCAGGAGGTTTAATAAGAAAGATGCGGTAGCGGGAAAATGTCATACGTGGGCTAAAGCCTTTATGATTGGGAGGCAAAAAAAGAGGAACCACTCAAGTTAAGATCACTTTTTGGGGCAACCGCCCCGGGGGGCATACGCGGGGGTCCATGGCAGCGAGGGGTGGCGTGATGGTAGGGGGTCTTCTAATGGCGAAGGGGAATCCTAGGCCGGCTTCCTCGTGACTCGGGGGGGGAAGTTCTACAAAAAAGTCACCTAGACAAGAGAAGGGAGAGCTCAAAAGAGGATCGACGTTGAGACGACACGTCGGAGAGGGGGAAGATCTGCGCTGAGATCAAAAAGGGGGGGCTGCGGTCACGGGGTTTTCAGGGGGGGAGCAAACTTGCAGGGGGGCAATGAAGGAGGCACGAGGAAAAAGGGCGTATGATCGCCCTCACGAGGGAAGGGCTCTCTGGATTCCACAGAAGGCGGGAAAACTCGCGGCTGTCATCGGCGGGAGTTGACTGCCAGCATATCGAAGGAACAACAACAAGGGTCGAGGAGGAACCAGAGGAAAAAAGGGGATATTCATTGTTCAAAAGACGATGGAAGCCGCGCGTGTGAGTGAAAAAACTGTGGGAAAGATAGGGAAACCAGAGAGCGCGCATTGACCGCCTAAAGCGCCGAATGGGACCTAACCGCAGAATAAAGCAACAAACTAGGGACGAAAACACACCGCCCACAGAGCGGAAGATGGAGATTGGGGAGGGGGGGCAAAAAAAAATCGCTCTAATCCGAGATCAGACCATGACTCCAAGATAGGTACGGGGGGGGGGAACTCAGTTATGTTGATGGGAAAACAGTAGGACGAGAAGATTTCAAAGGGCAGTAGGGAGGAGAAGACCATAAGAACAACGGGAAACTCTCAGCCCTGGACCAACTCGAAACTACGTGCCAGGTTGGGGCAACAAACACTGTGGTTTTTGTTGGTGGACGCTCAAATGCAGTGGAGAGAGGAGGGGGGAAGCTCGGGTAGAAAAATTGAAAAAAGGAATGACCTTTTTCCGAAGCCAACCTGCCCCGCAATATCTGACTTACCCTGAGGGACTTCAAGGGGGGGAGGTGTCCTGTTTAGCAAGGGGGGCTTCTGTGGCGATTGAAAGGTTGGAGTAGCAAGAAAAGGAAAAAGGGGGAGACGGGCTGGTTTTCGCTGGGGGGGGCGACACCGCCTTCGAAAAAGTCCACAAACCACATAAAAACTTAAAATCTCGCAAAGGGAACTTTTGAATCAACCAGGGCGGAGAACTTTAAAATCAAAAGGGCTCAGGCCCCGCAGTTGCCAAGTGGGGGTGGTGCTGTGGCGAAGCAGGCAGAGAATTGGGGGGGAGGAGAAGTAAAGACCGCAGACCGGAACTACAGAAAAAAGCAGTTAAGCGGGGAGTTAAGAGATTCTCAAGGGAATTTCCCGGTAGAGAGGCAATGGAAGAGGAGGAAACACAGTTTGTAAAATTTTTGCTCTTAAAAAGACTTACCGAATGGGGGGAGGGGCCCGATCGCAAAACGGGAAGAAACACTGGCCGTAAATGGGAATACCTGCTTCCCTACAACAAAACCGAACAACCGCTAGCGAGCAGGCGGACATGGAAAAAAATCGACCAGCTAAGGAGAGGATCGCCTTAGATGGGGAGAGAACGCTCGTAAAGAAGAAAGGAAAAAAAGACCGTCGTATTCCCCCAGGGGCGTTTCAGCGAGGAGGGTTCATAAGCCAAGAAAAGATTCCCCGAGCTAAAAAAAAAGCGCGGATGCACCAAGACCTGGAACCTACCGAGTTTTCTAGGCAACGACAAGGATAGTCTGCAAAAAATGCTAAAGAACGATGCTCGCGCTGCGGAATCGATGTAACGGGTTTGATTGCCCGCGAATCGAAAGTGAAGGCCAGTGGAAAAATGGGGTTGGAAAAAAGAGGGGGATCTCGAAGATAGAGGGGTCTGGGAGAGAGAGGGGTTCAGATATATCAAAAAAAACCATGGAACGGAGCATCAACAAAATTCTGAACAACGAAATCGCGTTGACTCTCGGCGTCTCAAGTCTTCAAGAGAGTACAATCAGGAAAGTTCATGTGGAAGCAAAGATTTCGGCCGAAACGGACGATTTCAGCAAAAGCGCGCTGCGAATAGGGGGGCAACGAGCCTTCACAAAAAAGAGGTCTTTTGTGAAAAGGGGGGAGCGCGTTGCACGAAATCCAGAAAGCCCCGGAATTGGAGCAAACCGTTAGATCATGTTGAGAACTGCTTGGCGGCAGGGGAGAAAAGGGGACTGGCGAGTACGACGTGTCAATGTAATCGGAAAAGAAACTTCCTAGCACCGCCTAAAAAAAGGGGGCGTTAGTCAAAAGGGTTGGGAAAGGAAAACACGCCCCAAAGGGCGGCCGGAAGGTTGGATCTAAAAAGGTAAAACGTGCAAGAAGGGACACGAGAAAGAACACAAGGTTTTACCGTTGGGAATACTGTGAAGGCACAGCATCGGGGGAGGGAAGCGGGGAAGGAAAAAAAGAAAGGGAACTGGTTTTACTTGAGTCGATCTCAGACAGGTTTGACGTGATCATGTCTGGAGAAAAAAACCAGGGGGGGAGCGGCGGCAAGGAATGGAAAAAGGTATTTTGGTGCCAATCAAAAAAAAAAGGAAGGACAGACACAAGACGGAAAAAGGCCGGAGGGAGGTGACAGAGTGCTTCGTCTCTAAAAAAAATTCGTGATGGAAGGAAAGACGAACTGTCAAACTTGACTCCAAAAGGAAAAAAAAAGAGTTGGTTGTCCGGAATTGGGCAGCGCGACAACCAACACAAAGAAAAAGGCAGTAAAAAAAAGTACACAAGGGGTCGCGCAGGTCGATGGCGCCAAACGTTGCCGGAAGGGGGGGGTTTCGATTAAATGGAAAGCCGCTGACGGTCGGTCGGGGGGAAAATTCTTGTGAGGTTGAGCATGAGAAAAAGGCAGGGAAAGGAGCCAGACGTCAAAAAGAAGGGATGGCTCGCCAAAGATCAACGTCAAAAAGTCTGAGTCGAGAAAAAGCAGGGAGTGGGAAAATCGTCACACGGATGCACCTTCACGATGAATGAACAGGTCGCAGGACACAAAAGGGGAACTGTGGTAGGGAGAGGGAGGTAGGAATTGCAACTTTACAGTGAAGAGGAGAAAGGTCCCTAAGAGTGTAATTCCTGGACTCAAGGGATGCGGGCGTTTGCCACTGTGGAAAATTTGGACCCCAAGGAAGGGAAGGCGAGGGCGGGGGGAGGGGAGGAAAGGCCGATTCCATATCACGTTAAACCAAGAGAGGCCGGCCAACACCAGAAAAAAATGTCAGAAGAAGCAGCTGGATTGGGGACCTTATCTCAAGGAGGGAGAAGTAAGAGGGGGGGGCAAGCCCATCCTGCGAGGGGTATTTTGAGAGGGTCCAGGGAGAAAAAGGACCAAAAACTGGGGGAAAACGTGCACGTAGCGGGTCGGTGAGTCAGACGACTCGCTGGCTGGACAATGGAGGTGAGGGACGGAAAGGACGCAAAAAAGCAGAAAAGAGACAAAAAGACTTCGACATAAGAAGACTTGCGCCGCAAGGAAAGCCACAAAAAGATTCGGAAGGGGAAAGAGGATCGAGCGGGATGGTAGGGGATCCGGTACGGCTAGCCGGGGAGGCATAACTCTCGGGAGGTAGAAGGTCCGCTTATGATTCGCTACCGTGGGCCAAGAAAAGGGCTCTAATAAAGACCCATGCTCTCTATTATTAAAGGGCACAGAAAACTGAGAGCGTACAGAATCAATGAAATACTATAGTGGCATGTACTAAGACTAGCCTGAGTTGGGAATGGCTCAATTTAGAACTCGATGCTCGGGCCGAGGATTGGAGAAGGAAGAACGAAGCAGAGGACCTTGGTATACGCCGGGCGCCGGCCAGGGATTTCGCGGGATAGAAGGTTGGAAAAAAAAAAAAGTGCAGCTCTCAAGGAAGAGGTCCGAGGGGGAGCCGAAAATGGGAGTCCCCACTCCGTCGTTAAATAAGGAAAAAAAAAGGGGAATTGAGGGCATGGTTGCGTACTCGTCCAGGAGAGAGGATTTGTTTGAGGGGGTCACTACAAAGGCGGTCAAAAAAAATCACACCAAGTGGTCGAGGTTGCAAGCAGAAGATTCGTTCCCTACTGAAAAAAAAATCACGGAGCCTGATGGCCGGGGAATGGAGAAAACGTCCATAGGGGGGGATTGGGGGGAGGGCATGCTCGTTCGCAGACTGGACGCTAAATTTAAGGAAGCAATTGGAAAACAATCAACTCCACCACCACCACCTAACACGCAAAAAGGGGAGGGGTAACACTTGGAGAGCAGGCCGCGCGCCCGGGGGGCAGGTGGATAAGGGAAGTAGAAAGATGATTACTTCCTGTTCCGAATGGGTTGGAAAAAGAAGGTGGGGGCCGGACTTGAAAAAACGAACCACAGCCTCAGGGGGGGAAACCGTTCGGTGTGATACCAAAGAGACTCAACAATACGTACAAAGTCTGCCAAACCTGCCAGAAAAACAAACCCTGCCAAAGCAAAGAAAAGGAGGGAAAAGGAGAGAAACAGTCAGGGTAAGTATATCGTGGAAGGGGGGGTGGCAAGATTCGCACAGTGGCTAAAGCCACGCGTGTGGTCACGAGCGCAAAGAAGACCACATCTGAAAAGCAAGGAAAGTTGCGTCGACGGAACGTGTTTTGGCAACAAAAGTGGGAAACAGGACGTTCGGGAGGGGGGCAGGGAGGACGAGTTTAAAGCCTGAGGAGAGAGATCGAGGCTCTAAGGGGAAAACAATTTAAATCCGCTAGACGTACTCGTTGACTAACTACTGCGACATCAGAAAAAAAAGGGGTCCAAGAATAATTGATTGAGCGGCGGAGAAAACCTGATGCACTCGGGACAGCGCCACAGTCGCGGAAAAAGAAGCCAATAGGAGGAGGGAGGGAGCTGACGGTGTCGTCGAGGTTGTTTGAGGGGGGAGCTTGCAGGGAGGACGGAAAAGGGTGACGGAATGGGCCAGTCAGGGCCATATTCGGAGGGGGGAGGAGAGGACTCATCATCGTTCTCTCGATTACACCGAGGCGGGGTAACAGAAGCCATAAATCGCGGAAGGCCCTCGTCTGATTGGAGCCTGCCAAATTATCGGAAGAAAAAAAAAAAACGAGGGAGTATGAAAATAAAGGTTCCTGCTGAGGTACAAATCAGAGAGGAAGCCCTCGTAATGGAGAAATAAAGAAAAATCTGTGGAAGACAGAAGCCGACCGATAAAAGAAAGGGGCATTGCCAGGAAGAAAAGGTCGTGACACTTTAAGAGTGATCCCTGCAAAAAAAAAGGAAACTACAAACAAACTTAAGAAAAAAGGACAGAACGGAAGACGTGACTAAGACGAAGTAGGTAGAAAAAGAATCAGGCGCATTACTCAATTATCGTCTGTCAGCTTGGAAGAAAAAGTAAAAATAAGAGAGTCCTAGTGGAAAAGGCTCGGGGTACATAGAGAAATACATATAGAGAAACAAGACTCAGAAAAAAAAAAAAGGAAAAAAAAAAGGCTGTCCGTTGCCAAAACGTGACGGGTAAACGTAACCAAATGAATTGCCTGGAAAATGCTGCTTAAGGGAAGGGAGGAATCTTTGGGGGGGCGGGGACAACTGACTGGGTGCAGCGGGCACAACCTGCCCAGAAAGTAAGTACGTAGGATCATGGGAAGAGGACTGTGCCTTCGCCTTAATGTGCTTTGGCGGATGTAAACGGGTCGGAAGCTTTGAAACGGGTGTCTCAGTTTGGGAGCAAAAACCGGACTGAGGCGGGAGTTGAAACTTCACCCTAGGAAAACTGAATCTGCCGCCGCGGGACAACGAACCACAGCGGCAAAGGGAGGAAAGGTGTCAAAAAAGGTGCACACTTAACGTATCACCCTGGCCCGGCGGGGGCATCAGTCCTAAGGAAGACTTCCAAGTGGGGGGGAAGGAGGGGTGGTTGTTCGGTGGTCGGGCCAACTTCTTCAGGAAGTTTGGAACAGTAAAGAAAAAACCCGGACCTAACAAAACAGCGGGGATCTTAGAGAAAGACTCAAGGGGGGTGGCGTCATCTGTCCTGGAAGGGAATGGTCTTCTGCTTGGCTGGGGGGGGAGGGGGGGGGTGTGGGGGGATCGGAGATGCACCTGCTTGAGGGAAAAAAAAGAAACAAAAAGGGGGAAGGTTACGAACCGAAAAAAAAAAATTAGGGGGACGGAAGCAAGGTAGCTGCTTCCCTTAAAAAATCCGCTTGAGAATTGGAAAAAAACAAAGACCTACAATCCCGCCGAAATCCTTGCGGAAGACGCCAAGTGACTAAAGAAGTTGGGCCTAGGCAGCTAAAAAGCGGCAAGCGCAAAGACAGCTTAAAAAAAAAGGGGATCTGCTACGTTTGACGGTCATCGCTCCCAGAAGAAGAGTTGAAAAAAAGAACAGCGCGGATAAATTGAGCCAGCCCTCTTTTTCGTAGCCGCCAGCAGTAAGCCAGCTAAAAGACTCGGAGAAAGGCATCTGCCTCTGATAGTTGCTCGATGGAGTTTTGACGAGTCTAAAAGGAAGGGGATCGAGTGGAAGCGAGTTGGCGAGTAGCGAGAAGAGAGGAGCATTCAGAAAGGAAAAAATCTCGATCACTGGGGAAGATAAGAAACAATTGAACGGAACAGCCAGCGCTAAGGAAGCAACTACAAACCAAAGAACGGTGTGCGCGCCAAGTCTTGAAACGTACGCAGAGCCATCTGCGAGCTGAGAGAATTGAGAAAAGCCGGCATGGGAAAAAAAAACCCGTATGCAGCAAAAGGACGAGCGATTCGGGTCATCAAGAAGAATCCGGACAGGTCTTTTTGCAGTTTGGCGCGTTGAACCAATCAAGGAAGGGAGGGGGGAAAAACGGAAGGAAAAAAGGTGAACGGACACCGCCGGAGAAAAGTTAGAAAATTTGGGAGGGGGAATGGGAAAAAAAAAAAAACCGGGTTTCGAACGGTATATGTAAGTCGCCATGTTCTAACAAAGGGAGGAAAACTCACAATTTCCAAGGGAAGTGGAGTCACAATGTTCCACATGTAAAGCCGGGGAAGGGGGCCGGTGGATAGACGGAGAAATTGAAAACCAGCACTACCGAAACACAAGTTAAGGCTAAAAAAGGCCGGTCATAAAGGAAGCAAGGAAGACGGACAACTCCTTGTGATTGCCTTGATTTGACTTGCGAGACGAGAACTTGGGTGAAGGGTGGTTAGGGCGCTCCCGTATCCACAGTACCCCGGGAAAAAAGCGTCCGGGGGGGGCAACGAAGTTGAGATCAGAACCATTAACTCGAATCACAATAAATCGTCCTGAAACACGACCTCGATTACGGGACAGCGGATTAGGACGGGAGGGGGAAAAAGAGACCAAAGCCAAACGGGTTCCGGGCAACGTGGTGCCATCGAACGGCACCGAAGGGTGTCCTTCATGAGAGACAAACAGGGAGGAGGAAGAGAAGAGGGAGGAACAGAAAAATAACTTCTTAAGGCGCAGTTCGCTGGCTACCAAGTGTCCCAGAGGGTCGCGGGGGGAAATCAACTGTCGAGGGAGAAGCCGCTGACCGAGCGGTCGTGGGTTGGAAAAGGAACGTTACTAAGAAGAATGAGAGGAGAGAAAAGTGGCAATTAGGACTACCTGCGCACCGAGGGACGGGAGCGCGAGCTGTAGAAAAAAAAAAAGTCAAAAGAGCAGCGACAAGATTGGTCCGCTTAACTTAAGTCAGAGAACCTATGATAAGGGGGGAGAAAAGGTAGTGCAAAACCTTGTGTTTATTTGCAGGTGTAGGAAGAAAGGGAAAAGGGCTTAAGGGATATAGTGGAGGAGGAAAACCGAAACAGCCGGATGCTGATTTCCCTGTGAAAGGGGAATAACGAGTAAAAATAAGAAAAGGCTAGAAGGCATGGCGCTGAAAAGGACAAAATAGAAAACGGCGAGTCCAAACAAAGGAAACCCTCGTTTCCTCCGCCGTGCCATCACAGGGGGAAGAGACCAGGTTGGGGCGCGAACTAATTTTGTTTGCCCGAAGATTTAAGGGAAAAGGAGGCGAAACCGAAAAAAAAAGTGTAAAGATTCGTGATCGGTTGCGCGACAGAGGAAGAAGAGAGGGACCTGTGAAAGGCCGAAATTGCATGGCTCGCATCCACACAGGAAAGCTCCGGGGGAAGAAGGAAGGAGAAGGAAAGTCATTGGGTTGAAAAATTCATTCCAAGTCAACTCGATGGCGTTGGACGGGGAACGGAAATTTAAGGTGAGCATGGGTGGGGTGGAGGAGGAGAGCGCGGTCGAAAGGGGGGAGTGGTAAAAAGCATAGCGGATGGGGAACGAACTCGTTGGACTCGCTTCCAATGGCCTCGAGGAGGGGTTAGGAACAAAACTTTACAACAATCGAGTCACATACACGCGCGAGAGTATAAGAGAGGTGGGTTGAATACGGGAATGTGGAAGGAATACGAAAAAAGAGGTGCTCAAGGCTTGCTCCGAGCTGGAAAAAAAGCGGGATTGGGGCGCGCTGAGAACACGTCAGCAATGGAGAACACGGAAACCGGGGGTGCGAGGGCAGACGTTACTTACCGAGGTAGTCTACAAAGATATTCGGGATTGTGGGCGGAAAAGAGAGTATCGGAGGATGGGAGGTCTTTACGCAACAGAGAGAATTTCTGGAATAATGCATCGCACCTTCCTTAGTGTTCAATTGGGGGCTGGAAATATGGGGGGGGGGCTCTTCCCTAGATTTTTGGGGGAGTACTGAAGAAGAGTATCCATAAGGAAATTGAGAATTTTCAAGTTGTCAGCATAATATTACCCTGAGAGTAAGGGATAAAGCATCACTGACAGATAAGGGGGGAAGACCCGAAATTGAGACTAAGACAAAGTGGTGGCCTGAAATGAAGTTACTGAGAACTGCTTTCTTAAGAAGGTGACCCAAGAGAACCAAACACCACCTAACGCCGTCAACAGGAAGAGGGAAAGGTCGACGCCTTGTGCAAAGCACCCGTTGTCAATGTTGAAGGAATGTTGTAAAAAAGGGGTTTCGAGAGGAGAAGTGGGAAAATCTTTGGTCGGCTACAAAAGAAACCGGGTGGGGGAAGAAGGGATGGCGAACAATCCGCAGCAGTTAAAGTCGGTGCGGACCCAACCGTGAACCACATCGAAAGAAAAGACTGCCAACCTTCTACAACCTTCCAAAGCATGTCGAAAGGGTAGTAGAATTGGGTCTTAAGGGTTGAAACGGGGGACAACGGTCAAACTTGTTTTAAACCTCGTACAAAAGGGCCAAGAAGAGAAGGGTCCACTCATTGGCTGAAGAATTTTGGGGGCACCGACTCTTTGGGGGGGCACAAAGAGGTTCAAAATGCGCGTGTTGTAGGCGGTTTCTCTATCTGTATCGTCTCTCATGTCAAGCAAAAAAAAAAGGCCAGGAAAAAAAGCTCGTTGACTACTGGCCCGGTTTCAGACAGAAAATGGCCAAAACGACGAAATTAGGAAGAATCCTGATTCTCGGATTCGTACTCCACCTTCGCTCATGTCATAAGGAAAAAAGATGAGGGGATAAAGGAGGAGGGAACGGGGGGCGGGCAAGATTGCCGACCACTCTCAATGGGTAACAGGGGGGGGGGGGGAGTCGGCGGAATACGCGGGACGGAGAGCATCGAGAAAAGGAGGGGTTGGTAACGGAGGGAAAAGCCCCACTCGGCGGACATCTCTGCTTTGACGAGTTAGGAACAAAGACACCAAAACGGCGGAGGAAGGAAAAGAGATCACCTAGGCTAAAGAAAAAAAAGAGCGCTGGAACGCTGGGAGGGGCCTCCGATGTTGAGGAAAGACCAGAAGGTAGGAGAATTCAGCCCAGCCGCGGAGGGCCCCATTCCATTACGAAAAGGGGGTCTACAGGGAAAAAAAAAGCCTGCCGAACACACACGACACAGCAACTCGTAACTCAGGACAACGGAAGACCGATCACTCAGGGGGATGAAGAAAAGGGGGGGGGCGGAATCAGGGCGAGAATCAGAGACGACGCAGGAATCCCATTATATCCTGTTTCGGGGAATTTGAAAAGGGGGGCCCGGTAGTCAAACGAAGTCCGGGAACAGGCTCTGCTTGGTAGAGATCATACACTCAGAGAAAAACCGCCGGGGAAGGAACAACGGAAGGGAAAAAAAATAAACGCGTGCGTTGCCAACACTGCGTAAAAAAAAATGCGGGGAAGTTTAAGACTCGGAAGGGCACGGGGAGCGGTTGGTGTAACGCGGGATTTAGAAAAAGAAAAAAGCTAAGGGAAAAAGGCAAAGCCCCGCACTTCTTACTTGACCTGCGGAGCATTGAGGAAAGTATTTGGGCATTTTAAGGGGGGTAAAAGGGGCAACATGCTTTTCGAGGGCTTTGAAAGTTGTCTCGGCAGTTGAGGGAAAAATGGGAAAGAGGGGGAGGAGGCTGGTTTCTCTGTCGCCACAAAGCCAGAGGGGAAAGCTTACCGCAGGCGGCCTGGAGAAAAAGCGAACAGGCGTGAAGGAATCGACGAAAAGGAATTTCAAAAATTAGGAAAGGAAAAAAGGGGAGCAAGCGCCAGCAGCCGCCGCCTTCTCTTAAAACGAAAAGGATTGGGGAGGGGGAGGGACGGCGAAAATGGTTAAGGAAAGGAAGCTACCGCAGCCGCCCTCCAGCAAAAAACAATTAAGACAAAGGGCTGAGGCGCAATCTGCGCAGTGTGTTGGTTCAAGAACGGGTAGGAGGAAACCGGAATTTTAAGGTTTTGATCTGGTCTGCTGACAGAAGGGAAAAGAAAAATTAAAAAAAAAAAAAGTGCTCGGGCGAGAACGAAAAATGCCGAAAGGGATTGAGGGGGCCTACCGAAGCAAAAAGGAGGGGGCGAGCGAGGTGGAAGGGGGGAGGCAAGACAGCCTAAAAGAAAAAGAGCGTAATCGCCTTCCGAGAAAAATATCTTTTTGTGACGCCGAGCAAAGAAAAAAAAAGGACTGAGGAAAGCAGGACTCTAAGGACGTTCATCTGGAACGTGTCTTCAGAAAAAAGGGGAACCAAGACAGACGATCTGAAAGGAGCCCAAAAGGAATTCAAGACCTTGAGCCATCAAATCAGCCTTAAAGGGAAAAAGGAATCCGGGGGCAAGAACGGTATCCGATTGGTAAGGACTTCGTCGGAAAATTGGGAAGGCAAAGCTAGAAGGTCGCTCTTCGAGCCAGTGGGGAAAAGGGAAGAGTAGAGGAGAGTAAAAAAAAAAAAAAAAAAAGACCGCGACGGGACAGAAACGCGTAGGGAGGAAGAACGCTGAAAAAGACGAAACACACCATTTGAACGTAGACAGACTCCCGCGATCCGGACGGGAAAAAAGCACCAAAAGCGGGCGAGGAAAGTTACGGCGGCAGGAGCCATCTTCCGAGGACCCGGCCTTGTCGTGTTCTTAAAATTGGAGAAAAAACCCAATCAGCAAAGCTACGCGTACGCTTGGGAGAGAGCTCAAGAAAGTGATTTTTGGGGGGGGGTCGCTGAAACGGACTGGGAAACAGAACTCGGAGGAAAAGGGAAATAAAAACGGGGAAGGGACAAGGTGGCGGCGTTCTGACAGGGTGACTGGACGGGGGGGGGTAGTTCGATAGCAGAAAAGGATTGTCATCGAACAGCCTGACCCCCTAACCGACCGGGAACCTCACATGTCCGGACTTGGTCGGTAAAGAAACAGGGGCACCACTGGCGATCCTGCTCCCGGTTGAAGGAACTCAAGTACTTGTAAAGAAATAAACTACCGAAAAGAACCAAATGGTGGGGGGGGGTAGGTTGACACGGTTTACGGGGAAGGAACAAAAAAAAATTAGGAAATGGTGAAGGGGCAAGCGACACTCTTGCCGCTGCAGGGGGGTTTAAAGGAGGAGGGAAGGGGGGGCCGCGGGTGCTGGCAGCGGAAACGACCCAGTACCGTTCGCAGCGTCAAAAACACTTAATTGTCAACGGGGGGGGTCGGGAATGCAGAAAAAAAGGGAAGACGAAAAGAAAGTATCGTCCTGAAAAGACCGCGAAAAGAAAGTCGTCTCCAAGGGGATGGACCCGGAAAGAGACCAACACTGGGAAAGTGGGAGGCAAGACGACAGGGCCGACATCAATAAAAGTGGGGTCCGGGAAGAAAAAAAAAAAACAACAACTTAAAAAAAAGAAAGGAAAATGAACGGACAAAATACACAAAGGGATGTCGCAAAAGAAGGGATAGAAAAAAAGGGCAATGGGGACAGTGAAAGGATGTGGAAATAAAAAGGGGACGGGACAATGACGCTTGTACCGTGACGTCTGTGAGGGGAAAATTACTGAGGAAGGGGGAGATTGAGAATGCTAGAAAAACTGTTGCAAGGAAAAGGACGCACCGGGGAGCGGGGACCAGACAGAAAGTGCAAAAAGTTGAGAAGAATACCAAGTCCAAATCAAGCGGACAAGAGTGTCCGCTTCAAAAGGGCCAGAGGGAAAGGGGGGGAAGAGCCAAACGGTAAACCTTGTGTTTCCGGTATCGAGGTGCAAGAATTGAGGAGGGGAGAATTCCAAAGGATCGCAGGATGAGTTTCCCCCTGTGGTAAAGTTAATACGAGAGGAAAACAGGGGTCGAAGCTAGGAGGCATGGCCGATACATATAAAAGGAAAAGAAACTCGCTAGCAGACCAACCTGTTCCGACTCCCGCCAAGCAGGTGACACCAAAACTGGGAGGGGGGTCGCGATGCCCGGTTTTCCCATCGATCGGCGGAAAATCCAGGGCAACGCAAAAAAATGACAGTGAGAGTGAGACCGGAAAGCGCGACTCGCGCTTTTGGCTGACCTAAAGGAAAGAATTTCGGGACGACGACATTACGACAAGCGGCAAGGGCAAGCGAGGGGGGAAAAAAGTCAAGAAAAAACCGCGATTGTACCGGGGGGACGAGATGGAGGGGGAGGTTTGAAACGAAGGGGAGAGCGTGGCATTTTTATGATCCGCTGAGGGGGAACAGAAAAAAAAGTCGACGGAGGATAAATACGGCGTTTCTTGAATACGTCGCGGATAAAAAGGAGTTGAAAAAGGGGCTGGGCAAGGAAGGAGAACCCAGAAGTCGAAAATAAA
>Ga0179593_1432693_pt1 | contig 23011 bp, 26 predicted proteins | sample CZODoug2_1_08_16_FD_185931 | JGI IMG/M metagenome (GOLD analysis project Ga0179593, IMG submission 185931) | Vadose zone soil fungal communities from Angelo Coast Range Reserve, California, USA - CZODoug2_1_08_16fungal (PacBio error correction) | ecosystem: Environmental > Terrestrial > Soil >...
TAATTAAGATTAAAGGGAGGTCAGCTTAAAAGTCTACTGGCCCGAAAAAAAGAAAAATAGGGTGTCAAGAAACTTCGTATGGAAGGAAGAAGGGTCTCTGTCTAGGAAAGACGGAAGAAGGGAAGAAGACTGCGCGGGTGGAGGACAAGGTTGTATCAGAGAGGAATGTACAACGCCGAAAAGCAATAAAGGGCAGGATTACTAAAGTATTGCGGAGTACAAACAAAAAAGTCCACAAAAGAAATAAGGGGGAAGTTTCGAAAAGGTACGATAAACAAACATAAATAGGGAACGACAAAAAACCTGAAGTAAGGAAAAAAACCCAAAAGAAAAAAAGTAGGTTCAGAAAGGTTTGGATAGGGTCCAGAAATGGGCCGAAGAAGTGTCCGGGACTCGCTAGAGTTGTATAAACCGGTGATTAAAACAAGTCCAACGAAGAACACCACCCTGTGTACCACGCACGATAGGGAAAGGGAAAATAAAAAAAAGGGTTTGGGATTACTATCGCATAGTGATCGATAAGAGACTCAGAAGGGACAAGAACATGGTGCAAGAGTCAAAGTGAGGCAGGACGGAGAACGGGCCATTGTCAGGAAAAGGGGGAAGGACAAAAAGGTAAGGAAAGACGTAACTGCACAAAATACCGGGCTAATAAAAAGAGAGACGGGGGTGTTGTAGGGTATGATACTGAACGGTAATTTAACAGTGAAGAAGTTAATTCTCACTCGAAAAAAGGGAATATACGAGAGAAAACAGACTACAAGAATTCCAAAGAAAGAAGGCCGTCGACTGTCCAAACTTGCTGGAGACTCTCAGGGAGGCAAGCTAAGAAAAGAGGAAAGGCTATTTGATGGGATCCTCATGGAAAGAAGATCGCCTTGGTTCAAGTTAAGGTCCGCAGCCAGAAACGTAAAAAGAAGAAAGGAAACATCCCCTGCAAACGTATAACAATCAAGAGGGTCGTTGCTTCCATTAAGACAAACTGAGGTGCGAAAGAAGAAAGTGGATTGTACCATAGTGACTCTGTCAAAAAAAAACAAAAAAAGATACAACTGGTAAGGGGAATATAAAGTCTGGGGGGTCAGTTCCTTAAGGGCCAGAGAAGAAAGAAAGCTAAGTGTGAACGCAAGAACGGGGGTGCGTAGTCTGAATGTGAGAAAAGGTGCAGACATTGACGCTTAAAAGTGGGAAGAGGATGGGTCCGGAGAAGAAAATAAAGAATGCTAAGGCGCCAGGATAATCCTTGTAAGGGCATGAAAGAGAACCGACCAATGGGACCATTAAGGGGGAAGGGGGTCACTCATCACTTGCGAAAAAGGGGTAAAAACAATCGAGGTATGGGTGTGGTACCATCAAATACCGCATAAAATACTTGGCGTGTAAGGGGGGCTGCGCAAGGAAAGCAGAGGAACTTCAAAATAAAGAGTCATAGAGAATGAGGTAGAGATAAATGTGCGGTGCAAGACCAAAGAAGTAAGAGGTGACTAAAGAAGAGCTGCCATCCGCGTGGTTGCTCTATAAAATGAGCGGAAGGGGAAGACGTATGTGTGTAGGGGACGTCGATGTTGATAACACTACACCGAAACAAGGGGAGAATTTTGGGGGGGAGGGATTTAGTTGGGGGGAAATGGGGGGGTGGACGGGAAAAGGGGAACCGCTCAGGTTGAGCCGCTTCACTCTATCGGGTTGCAATCCTAAATGCCCCCAACAGTACAAAAAAGGAAGGACGTTTGGCAATAAGGACCAGTATGCAAACTCAGAGGGGAGAGGGGGGTGGCGTCTCCCTGAAGAAAAACGCGTTGAAGTGGGTTTGTTTTGCAAGCGAAAACACGATTCCAAAAAAAAGCTAAGGAGAACAGCAGCAGGTAGCCAAGGGGGGATCCCCGAGATTGAGATACATTGCTCCGAGTGAATTGGTAAAACGAAGACACTTGCCCGGAAACGGCGGAAGGGGGGGGGGGGAACGAGAAAACGGCGCGAGGGTAATGTGGGGGAGGGTGTGGGTTAGTCCGTTCGAAACGAGGGAGGACGGATCTAGAGTGGGGGAAAACGGGACGGCTAGGTGAACAGGGGATAAATGGGAAAAATGGGGGTCGGGGAATGTCGAAGTTGGGGGAATCGTTGAATTGGGTGGAAGCCACTGTTAAATAGCCTGTTGTGTGGGACGGAAAAAAGAGGGCGGAGCATGGGTTGTGGTGGCACGGTGGGACGGGGCGTCCTGGAGGGATTGTCAGGTAGGAAGAAGATATGGAGGGTCCTAGGGGTAGAAAGGGGGGGTCTTGGGGTCTCAAGGGTTAAGGAGCGGGTGGGGGGGGGGGGGGGGGGGCGGGGGGGAGGGGGGGGGGGGGGGCGGGGGGGGGGGGGGGGGGGGGGGGGGGGGGGGGGGGGGAGGGGGAGGGGTAGAGGAGGGGGGGGCGAGGGATGCCGGGGGTGTGTGAGGGGGGTTAGTGTCGCAAAAGGGGGTGAATGTTGGGGTCCTCCCTAAACTAAAATAGGAAAGAATATTCACATCGCTGTATTTATACGGACGTGCAAGGTGGAATATGAGCTGTCCGGGCAAGAAAACAAAATTATCTGACCAATTTACCAGTGGACGGGAGCTGCACGGAAATTCAAGGGATGTGAGAAGAGGAATTATGTCCGGTTAAAGAGGTGAGGGGGGATGGCTTCTGGTGTGTCGGTGGGTTTTCTGGGGGAAAGTACCGGGAAACCCAACCCTTTTTGGGGGGAACGAAGGCAGTGAAATTCCGTTTGAAAAAAAAAACACGGGTTGTAAACGAGAAAAGGGATAAACGGTGGGGGGGTGATGCACTCGCCGACGGGCCTCGTCTTATGAACACATCTGCGGCTTGTATCAATCGAAATGTGGCAGAAACAATCTAATCTAACAAAATGGGGGGAAGAGTTGATCTCCTCAATTAATCTTCTCAAAATATAGGGGCTCCAATAAGGATGCCGTCAGCAAAGAGGCTCATCCACACGGAGAAAGTACTGCATCCCCTGAAAAAGTGGTGAGTTTTGTAGGGGAAAGACGGGGAGAAGTTTTGCTTGAAAAAAAAAAAATGGTTTGGGTTCCCGGGAACGACGAAAAAAAAAAAAAAAAAAAAAAAAAAGAAAAAACCCCAGACTACCTGGAAGGGGAACATCCGATGACTTTCTGGGAGGAAAAGGGAAGGGAAAGAATGGCCGTCCGAGGTCCAGGTAAAGGTCCAGGGAAAATACAATTTGTCACGTTTCTGTAAACTCAAAAGGGGGGGGGCGGTTGGGGGGGGGGGGGGGTCTCATTAGGAAGGGAAAAAGTCTGAAATTCAATGGAAACTGTAATCCGTAAAAGGGTTTACAACGGGTCCCTTGGGGGTCCTCACGTCAAAAAGAATGGTAGATATCCTCCGTCGTAAAGGCGGGAGGGAGGGGTGAAGATTATCCCCCGAGAAATGGGTGGAACCGATGGTGAAATTCTTCAGTGTAGGGGGGTCCGACGATGAAAAGGAAGAGGTGAGGGGGGGACAGTGCCCATGGTTAGTTGGCTGAAAGAAGAGAAAAGTATTTCGGTTGAGGACCCAAAGCGTAACATAGAGAAATGGTGGGTCAAATTGTATAAGAAAGAAAAAAAAAACAAGGAAGAGGGGTTGGGTAATTCAAAAGGGGGGGGGGGCAAGGGCGTCCGGGCGTATTCCATCACGCAGACCGAGAGGAGCCAGAATACGCAACAACGCCAATTTAGTAGGGACAATTGACCTGGAAAGGGGGGAACGTCAAGGGTCATCGTAAGGGCATAATGTGTCCGTTTCCATCAAAATAAGAAAGTAAATGGGAGGGATGCCAAGAAAACTGTTATAAATAAAAAACTTTTTAAAGTCTTGGGGGAAATATTTTTTGTACTCAGGAGAGGTTTGGGTTGGGGTAATAGGGAAGAGGTATGGCAAGAAAACCAGCAAGAAGACCAAGAGAAAGAAAACGCATAAACAAATAAAATGAAATGGAAAGGGGGGCCTGGTAACAGAAAAAAGGTTTGGTAAGTTTCAAGGTGTAATGTTTGAAGAGAGGGGTGAAAAGGGCCACGTTGGAGGTCCGCTGCTCTAAACCGAAGAAGGGCAAACAGGCAGAAACGTCAAAAAAAGAAGACGGAAAGTTAAACTGTCATCAAGGGGGCCAAAATTAGGCTTGGGGTAGGGGAAGGGGGAGGCAAGCGTAGTGACTGCAAAAGAAGCCTCATGTGAAGAAATAGGCTTCTATCAGAAGGAAAGTCGTCCCAATCTGAAAGTCTTCTAAGTGGCGAGGGGAAGGGGGAACCTTCTTGGACGTATTATTTAAGGAGTGTAAGGCCGCAGGGCAGAAAAGAAGTCTGCAGTCATCAAAAGGTGGGAGAAAAGGAAAATCTGGTGGATGAGAGGAGGGGTAAGCAGTAAAGGACCAAATAAAAGAGGGGAATTTCAACTAAGCCTTGAAGTGAGGAAAACATCCAGGACGGGCACTATCGGCATCGGGGGGTGGGGGGGGGGGGGGGGGAAGGAGAAGCGAAGAAAAAATATCAGAAATGAAGGGCCATAGGAGAAGCTAATATCAAACTGGTCGTCCAAGTTTCAAGATGAAGGACCTGCACATTTCATGTGAAAAACTGAAGAACGACAACAAAGGGAGTGATTGAAATCCTAATGTTATATGTGCTATTGGACAATTACGGGAAACGAAAAAAAGCCTCTCGGAAGCAGCCAGAAATGCGTTAATTTTGTCGTGTTGGGGTGATGTCGAAAGTTCAGGAAGCTCCTATGGAGGAAAGGAATTCGAGTACGTTCAATACGGATTGTAAAAGAAAATCCAGTTTTAAGGGGGACAGGAAGGAAGAATGCTTTTGGAAAGGCCGCGAGGGGAAAAATCTGTTCTCAGGCCTCCGGCCTAAGTTATGTTTGAGCGGGCTTATGGAACTCTAGGGAAAAGGAAGAAAAGAAAAAGGGGCGTCATGAGGGAACAGAATACATAGAGGAATGTGAGTAGCAGAAAATAAGCTACTAAAGATTTAGGGAGGGGGACAAAGGAAGGGGTATCGTGACTCTGTAGAGAACGTCGAATTGCAGAGTAGGAGGTGGCAGATGTGGAAAAAAAGTAAAAAATGGTCCCGGTTAGACTGACATGAAGGTAAGTGAACGGATAAAAAACGCGCCAAGGGGAGGGGGTGAGTAAGAAGATGGGGAGCTTGGTTCAACGCCTGTACTGAAGTAGTCGGGAGGAACCCAAACTTGGGGGGGCCTCCCTTGGCAAGAGGTTCGGAAGTTCTAAATCACTGCCGGGGGAAAAAAGGTGATACCAAAAGGGGGCGGTTTGTGAATTCTATGTGGATGTAGAGGGAAGAGTAGCGAACTTTGTTTGTAAAGAAGTAATATGGACGGTAAAAAGGGGTTTGTTTGCTGAGGTTGGCAGGGTGGAGAAGTAAACCCGTTGTTACGAAAGCGAACGAGAGAGAACCCTCTTGTTAGGAGGGAAAGATTTAGAGTTAAAGGAGACAAACGAATTTCGCACAGGGAAGGGAGTCTAGGGGGGGGACTTGGATCTCAAGGTGGGGGAGGAAAGGAGGTCCGTGGTAGGGTTGGGGAAAGCGCCTGCTTGCGGCCGGGGGTCTGGGGGGGAGGGGGAAAGAGTTCATAAGTGGGAGAAACCTAAAGTGTTTAGAGCGGAGGGGGAGAGGTGGGGGGGACTTCTATTACGACCCTGATAAAACACGAGCAGTTGTGTCTACTTGGAACGCGGTTTAGGACGTAACCGGCAGACTGAACCCTAGGAGGACAAATAAACAAGTTGGGGGACGTCAACAATCGTTGAGACTCTGGATCACATAAAAGGGGTGGGAGAGGACTGAAAAAAGATGCTCTACGATAGAAAAAAATGGTGGGGGAAGGAAGAAGGGCGGCGTCCGCTCACGGGTTGAAGTGGAATTGTCCCTAGTCCCAACCCTATTGTGAATGAAGGCGGGTGTGGGCAGGGAAAGGGGATATCCTAACACTAGCAAAAAGAAGACCTCTTCCGAAAGGGGATGACAAAAAGGAGGGTGGTAAGCAAGTGAAATTTGGAGGGAAAAGCCGAACACTAAGGAGGAACCTTGCAGGAGGTTCAGGGGTAGGGAAAGGAGGACACAATGAAAGTCCAGAAATCATAGGTTGAAAAAAACTGGACAATCTACCGGAACAAAACAGTACGCCACACAAGGGAAGAAAATGGGTCAAGGAAAAAAATAGGAAGAGAAGAGGAGTTTGCGGGAAAGAGGGGGGGAAAGTAGATTTCCTCGACAGAGTACTATGGAGGACACGAAAAGCAGCTAACGAAGGGATAAAGGGTTTTCTACTGTGGGGGGGGGGAACGAAGGGAGCGGGGGGGTAAGGGTGTTGGGGGAATACGGGGTGGGGGATGTCGACAAGTCCCGGGGTTTATAGGGGGGGGCTCAACTGATCCGGGAGTTGTCCGTGGGGAGGGGAGGAGATCGGGGGGGCGAGGGGGCAACTGGGGTAGGATAACTGCGAATAGAGCCATGTGAGCACCAGGGGAAATCACGTGGGAAGCATATAGTGGGGAGAGAGGGGGGGAGGGAAGGGGTAAGGAAGGTTGGCTGCGGGGGGGTTTTTGGGAGAAACAGTGGGAGGGGGGGGGGGAGGGGGAGTGCATGGGGGGGGGGGAAGGCATTGGGACAAGGGGTGGGCGCGCAGGGGACGGTTCACGGGGTAGTGGGTAGGGGGTATTGGGGAAGGGATAACAGTTGAAAGGTAGGGGTGTAGAGGGGGGAGCGAGGGATACGGAGAGTTAAGCCTGGTCGGGGAGAGAACGTGGAGTCGGGCGAAGTAGTGGAGGGGGAGGGGGGCGGAGCCGGGACAGTGAGGAGCTAGGTTATCGGGGAAGTGGTGGATTGAAAGGAGATAGGTTGAGGGAGGGGAGGGTGAAAATAGTAGGGGGGGAGTAGGGAGGGGAAGGGGAAAGGGGATGGGGGGGATTACCGAAGCGTTAGGCCGGGCTTGGGGTCCGTGGTAGCTGCTTAGTGGGGGGGGGAGGGTGAAACCACAGACGGACGCGGATAATAAGTGGGTGGGGTACGACGTTAAGGGACTGAGGACGCGATCAGGGATTAAGACGCGAGGAGGAACAAAAAAGTTTAATTAATAGCAAACTCCCAGGTTTTAGGCATAGGACAACTGTGCCAAGGGCTGGAAAGCAAAAAGGTACCAATCTAGAAGAAAATCGGCAGGAAACAAGAAATCCCAGAGCTTTAAAAAAAGAAAGGATGAGAGGGAGTTTTATTATTTGAGTGGCAGTCACTGGAAGTTAACCGGAAATGGTGTCTCAATAGAAAAAAAAGCGAATTCGAATTCAACGAAGGGGAAGCGTAAAGAAGAAAATGGAAACGAACGCAAAGGCTGTCCCCGGTGGCCTTCCCAGATTTCAGGCGGCTCTTGGAAATGCATCAAAGCTCAGAAAGGGGGAGATGAAAGGGGGGTCAAAGGGAGAAGGAGTGTCGTGAATGGGACGAAGGGAATCAAACCGAAACATAGGAGGGTAAAGCTATGCGAGGACTTACGGGATTTTCAAGGGAGGAGGGACAGGCAAGCGTTGAAACTTGGGCATTACTTGAAAAAAACTGAGGGGGGAGAAAAGAAGCCTGCCTGGAGGCGTAAGTGCCCAGAAACAACGTAAGTAAAAAAAGGGGGGTCAAATCTGGGGGGAAGAAGGGCTTGGCCGTGAATCCATTAGAAGGAACGTCAGAGGAAAGGAAAGAGTTTTTGTGACCTACAAATAACCGGTTCAGGGAGTAGCTCAGTAGAAAAGGAGGGCGCTTGACTGATAAACGGGCTCGCTTTGATGTTTCGAAGAACCAGCGGACGCATCGAAAAATATAAGCCTGGGAGGGGGGGACGCGTTCGCTCTGAGAAAGAGTGAAACCCGTCGGTAATGGGGGGTTCCTCAAAAATGTCAGGCGGGAACGGCGGACGGTCAGCGTGTATGTGGGCGCCTGAACAAAAGAAAAGGAACGAAAGCAAAGATTTTAATTGGCATTTGGGGGGGGCCTGCGAAACCTAGGGGGGAAAGAGGAGAAGAAATGAAAGGGGAAAAAAGGGGGCAGGGAAGGCAGACCTAATGGACTAAAAAAAGGGAATCCCAGAACGGTAAGAAGACTAAGGAAAGACGCAGATCTAGTGTACGGGGAAGAAGGACTCAGCATTTGCTGAAAAGAGGTAAAGCTGGGGGCAAAAAAGGTCTATTGTTGGGGGAAAATAAGAAAGAAACCAAAAGGACTCGACAGGTTGGGGGTAATATATTGTACCGCTTCGGGGTTTTTGGGGGGGAATTGAGAAACGGGGGGCCCTTAGCCCCCACTGGGTACTAGCAGTCATATAATAAGGGGCCTGGGGCAAAAATCCTATGGCAACAAAAACAGAAAGAAAGGGGGGGGGGACCAAACCGGGGGGGTCAATATAGGACAAGCAGGGAAGATTTCGAAAGAGGGGTTGAGGGGGAAAGTTCTCTAGGCGAAGGCCGTGGTGTGTTGGGGGGCGTTGTCAAGGGAGCAAGGAAACACCTAGGAACTGGGGAAAGAAAACGCACACATCTTTAAAACAACAAGACGGTACAAACCAGCATTTCAGAAAAAGAGAGGGGGCAGGGCAAATCCGGACTGGGATGGGGATGGAAACTAGCTCCGTTTAGGATAAGGGGGTCACGAACCTAAGGGGGAAAATAAAACGGGCACTTGGGCGTTTGGGAGGAGGGGCAAACGGAATCTCATGAGTCTTGACATGCAGAGGAACCCTCAATCTGATTCGATTCTTGGTGATTACCTCCCCTTCTGGTACAGGGGGGGGAAGGAGAAGGTGCCATTGGGTTGGTTTAATATAGTTAACTGGGGGGGGGGTCAAAAGGGGAGAAGAAAACACTGTGGGGCGGATTCCAGCTCAGAAACTCAGACAGAGGGGAAAGGAAACGGCTTCATGAATTTACTTTAAACCACTCCAGGGATGTTCCTCTGGAAAAAAATTGTAATGGAGAAAGCAGAGGATCCCACCCCTCAGGTGTCCGCAGGAGGGAAAGAGAAAGCAATTGGTGTGGCTGGGGGGAAAACGACAGGTGCTTGACCCGCCATGACTTAAGAGACGCGGGTCTAAGGGGGGAAGGGGGGAAAACTCGCCATGAAGAAAATCGAAAGAAGACGATAATGGGAAACTCGAAGCAAAAAACGAAACACAATGGATCGGTACATGGAAAAGGGATGGATAGGGGCAACGTTCCATTATAAAAGTGGGGAATATTTATATTCCCAGAAAGCGTTCGTCTGTTCGGAGGAAGTTTTGGGGGGTGTTGCTTTGTACAGTGAAAAAAATATGGGGTGTAACTTCAAAAAATAATGAACGGTTGTTGCGTGCTAGACAAAACTGTTAAATGACGATGGGGGAGTTGGTCCTACGGTGGAGGAAGAGAGGCTCTCCTCGTGTCATGTACTTGATCGAATCTGGGGTTCTAGATCTGGGAAAGAAGTCGGAATGGAGGGCGCAACATCTGCTAAAGAAAAACAACAAAGGAAAGGGAGGTAAAAAGATATCTTGCGAAGAAATCAAGTCTAGGAGACCGATCGATGTATAGCAATATCATCAGAGAAAATGCGAGGAGTGCCGCACTTGGACGTCTGACCTACAAAGGCCGGGGTACCGTGGTGAAAATTTGGTCGTTCAAAAAAACTGTGACATGAACGGGGGGGGGAACGTTCCAAAAAAGGGATGGGTGGGGACCGTACTCCAAAACAAAAAAAAAAACAAGCCCGTCCGTATGAAAATCGTACCATCTCAAAAACATACGTGGAATCAGCCGAAGGATTCAAACTTGACCCTGGGGGGGGGTCAGAGCATGTGGGGTCCGGGAGGGGGCAAAGGACGGGGAGGGGAAGGCCTTTCTTACATTGCGGGCGACAATTACCAAGGAATTTACGGACAGAGGGGGAGAGAAGGATTAAGGCCAAAATGGGGGGTCAAAAGGTGGTGGGTCAAAGCACTTGCCTTTCAGGACTAAGTTTTTCAAATACGGGCCGGACCATGGTTAGGAGGGACGAGAGAGGGGGGGAAACACCATAGAAAAACACTTCCCTGGAGTAAAAACGGAAAGAAAAGGGAAAAAGGCAAGTGAGGCCAGGGCACCATTTCATGAGTGTGGTTTGCGCTAATAGGGGGAAACAGGTTGGTGGAAAGTGGGGGGACCACAGCGTACAAAAGAAAGAGGAAAAATGCCGAGTTGCGCCCCAAAAGACGTTGGTCTGAGCAAAAAGGAAGGTGGGCAAGCCTAGGCAAGTCAGAGCCAGATACTTGAAAAAGACTAGGGCTACAACAGACTACTCATTAAAAAAAAAAAAAGGGCAGTATTGGGAAGTCGTGTACGAACATGGAACAACCGACCAGTAAAAAGTGCAATTCCGCCACGTGGACAAAAAAAGAAAGAAGGGAGGGGAAGAGGAAAGTATATAGGGCTTAGGGGGAGATAAGGTCTGGGGGTCCAACAAGTGGTGGGAGGTGCTAAGTAGAAAGGGGTCTCACTGATATTGCCACGCAAAAAACAAAGAAGCATCAGCTCATATAACCAACACCGTAAATTTCCCCACATGGGTATAACATAACCATGGTACTATATCCCAAATTGTTTTCCGTTTTGTCAAGCATTTGTACTATTGGTGGTTTTGCCGGTCTCATTCTTTTAAACTATTACACTTGAGCTGTATTAATTAAATGTCTCTCAAAAACGTGTTCAAGTCAAACAGACTATTTGCTAACACTGTGAGACAAACAGTATCCATTGTACCTAGGTTGGACGAGAAGACCATTCGGACCAGTGGGCCACCACTCCTGATCGCGTATTATTATGTGTCTCAGGTATGGTTGTTATAACCCACACTTGCTAATCTGTCCGTCGGGGAGTTCCCCACCGAACTACGGGTCTAGGGTTAGTACCAGCTCACCGTAATGGATCGAGCAGTCTCTTGATCCATAAACAAGCTTCCAATGACATATAAAAGGCGCTCATGGTGCAAGGGAGGCATTAACGTACTGGGATTCGGGCGTATTCCGATTGAGGTGGACTGCGTATCCCCTACTTACTTCAATGGTACAGGGGCTCTACGCGCAAAGGTGGTGTCGTTGCCAAGTAAATATTGGGAGAGGGAGAGGTCTGGGGAGGAAATGCTCGCCAACTGATAACGGTCAGACGTGAGACTGGAAAACAAGGGGAAGGACATAAAAAATATTTTTTCACTATCATGGCAAAGTCTCTACAACCATTACAATTGCGTTACGAAGACAAAATAGAAGGGGTTCGGAACGGAGCAGCGGGACAAAACGGGGGATCAATGACAGTCGTGGTACCTCTGAGAGACTACAAATGGAGGGGGGAGGGAAGCAACTCTGGAAATGGTGAGGAGCAAGGAGGGCACAAAATTTCTCTTCCAGAGTCAATATAAGCGTAGAGGGGGCGTTGGGTGAGTACAAGAAATGAACTCGAAAGGAGTCTCTTGATTTAGGTCAGTTCGCAAAATTTTAAGTCAATAAAGCCAAAACGAAAATGCCTGTTAAGAACTTCAAGTGCCCCTCCGGGAAGGAGGGGCCTAGCAGGAGAGCCTCTGTTGGCGGGCGTGATGGGAAAATAGAGGGACAAAGAAACGGAAACCAAAGGGCAATGTCCATGCGGATAAAGTCACTACATCGATGCGCTTTGGGGAAAGGGTAGTAGAAAAGTCCGAAAGCAATAGGCGAGGGGGGAAAGGGAAAAACGCGCATGGTATCGTGAAAATTCTTATTGTGAAGTAGGAAGAGGGAAAGCTGTAGCGTGTCAAACTTTGGGGGGGCCCGATTTAAGACTAAAAGCTTTCCCCGGTGGACCAAACCTAAGAAGAAAGTAAGACCAAACCGGCGATAGCTGCTTTCAGACGGAAGGCAATATGGGAAGTATTGGTTAAGTACTCTTGTACTTGATCTAGGGCTTCAAAAAATTTTTTGCTTCCCTGGGAAACCCCGGTGGGAGTGGAGGAAAAAGTGAGGCTCATTGGCTTTGACTGAATGGACTTCCAAAAACTTTGAAACGGATTTGGTGGGCAAGGGGAATTCTAGGCGGATTTTCGATCACTATGGCCTATAACTTGGGTGAGGGGAAAAAGGGGGAAAATGAGCTGAGGTACAAGGGGGGTGTGTGTCTAGGAACTTGTGTGTGGGACGTTGGAGCCCCGGTTTGCACCGAGCTACACGAGTCGAACGTCCTTTGGGTAGGGAAATGGAATTGGAGAGGGAACAGGAAAAATTCTTTTCGGCACAGTCATGAGTCTAAGGTTACAGATGGTTTTGAAGTAGCAGTATGGGTGTTGCAGTGGAGATTGGGGACGGTTTGAACTACTATGCTGCTGGCCAAACGGTTCAGGGTGGGTCGGGCGCATTCATACTAGGGGAAAGCGTCAAGGGTTTATACGAGTGTGGTCTGCATGGGGAAAGAACAATTCGAGGAACCTGATACAACTAGAAAGTGGGACCGAAAAAGCAGGTTAGCAGGTCCTGATCTAGTCCTAAAAAGAAAAACCAAGAGGCCGCTACCACCGGGGGAAGGAACAAAGGGGGGGGGGGAGACTAGGTAGGCAAACTGGTTAGAAAAGCAACTCTAATCTTCGATACAAAAAAAAAGGAGGAGGAGTAGAATGCGGATTTAGTTGGGGGAAGGAAGGACGACAGGGGATGTGCGGGGGCCGCACCCTAGGGGGGCAAGGAACTTAAAGGTATCGATACTAGGGGTTCTCGTACCGGAAATGAAGAACAGAGGGGGGGAGGTCGAAGGTGTAACCAGGATAGTTGGGGGTGAAAAGCATGGAAGAAAGAATTTTTGACAAAACGCCAGAAAAATAACATAACCGCTTGTGGGGGGGGAGAGTGGCGAAAGTGTGAAGTCAATCAAAAGGACACCAATTGGACACCAGCATAGAGTTGGGGCCAACCTGTAAAAGATAAAAAACGGGAAAAAACTACTATGTAAAACACAAAGGGTAGCTTCGGAAAACCAATAGAGCTAAATTTAAAGAGGGATCATGGTAAATGAATTTCCCTGAAAAAGAAGGGGGGAAGGTCAGGATGTGCGGGAGCGGTAAAACAACACGGGTGCATTTGACCTCACCCCACAACAAGGGAAACGGGGGAACAACAAAAAAAAACACTTTGTAACCCCAGAAGTTCTCTGAAAAATTGGGGGCTTACAGGGAATAAGGGATCGAGAAATGACAGCAACGAAGTCTGCCAACTCAGTCAAACGTGGGGGTCGAAGCAAGGGTGAGCAGCACGTAAAAACGGTTTGACAAAGGGGAGGGGAAAGGGCAAAGGGCGGACATTGAGGAAGTCACAAGCGTACAGAAAAAAACAAGATCAAAAAAGGTTCGAGAAAGAAGTGGCGTTGGTGTTGATTAGGACGGAATGGACCGGGAAACAGGAAAAGATGGGGGGGAAGTCTAAATCAGGGGACCCAAAGCATATAAGAGGGAAAAAAAAGGCCGGGGCTATACAATAAAAAAGGTCAAAACGAGGCCATGCGCGGGTCCACCCCTTTCCCCAGAATTGGTCGAGGAAATCCGTCTTAAAACGACAAAAGACACCAAGCGAAGCTATTGCGATAAAATGCTAACGCTGGCAAGCATTCGTCAGGGGTTCGGGAAGGAAACCAAGAGCCATCACTCACGCTAAAAGTAATAAATAGCGATTGATAAGGGACAAGGAAAATGGTCCCAGCGGGGTAACAATGGAGGGCGGGGATGTCAAAAGTGAACTTCAAAAGTCTGGTGAAAAAAAGAAATAAGTCAAGAGCAACGGGAACTGAGTTAAGCAGGCTTAAAAAACGTAAATACATTTCTGACCAGGCTGAAGAAGGCTTTTGTCGGTGAAGGGCAGAAAAAACTGACGACAGATCAGGCCAAAGTTTGAGGGCAACCATCAAGGGAAGTTTTTTGCTCGAGATGAAGGAACGGGAAGGAACATTGACTTAACCGGGGTATCGAGGGTGATCCGTTGAAGAGGCGAGATGCTCGCGCCCTGAAAGCGGTGGGCCTCTTGAGGATCAATATACGCAAAGAGTAGGGTAAACCATCATTTTTAGGGTTTCCTCAAGGGGAAGCGACGGCTGGTCCGCGTTGGGTTGAGCCTGATAAAAAAGCGAAGCAAGATGTTACTTGGAGTGGGGCCTTCGCCTTTAGCAAACGAGTGAAATAATATTACTAACGGCGTTCCCAAAAGAGGGGGGGGACATAAAAAGTAAAGCCGAACGGGGCTAGATCCCGATGCGCAATGTGGGAACGTAAGATAGTTCCTGTCGTACAGAGGCGTCTGGGGAAGTAAAACAGCGATCGGAACACCACTCCAACAAAAGTCGAAGTTGTGTCGAAGTTGAAAGGGAAAAAGGATCTTTGGGGTTGCAGTTGGAGGCAAGTGGGGCACCGTAAAAAAGGTTCGACATATGGGAACACATAGACGGCGAGGTACAAAGCCAGAGACACCGGGCCAAAACAAGTGAAACGTAACAAAAAAGGTTGGGGGAATATAGGACCAGTGATGTTTGAAATGGAGGGAAGAGGGGGTGGTGGGAGCGTGTCTTCACGCGGGACTATGAGGGGGGTGTGTTGGCGGTTGAAATCGGTCATGCGAAACAGAGTAACTCTGAGCCCGCCAACCAGTAGGGAAAAAACAGCGGGATCATCCCGAAGTTTATACACCGAGGCGACACAGACGGTTATCTTTGGGTGGTACCCGCACGACGGACGATGTTCCAGGGGGACGTCTGAAGGAACTTCGTAAAGGGAGGCCACGGGCCCACTTTTTGCAGTTGTGCGGAAGGCTGGTGCGCCGCACTGAAGTCTGCATCGGGGACTTCCGGACGGGGACGGCCACATTCAGGGGGGGGGGGGAAACCTAACAACGTCTGTCGGGGGGGGGGGGGGCGACAGGGGAAGAGGCATTTTTTGAAAAAAGAATGGGTGTGGGGGTACGGGGGGTAGCCACTGGAAGCATCTTACGCCGAAATCAGGAAAAGAAATGGGCAAACTGTAATCACGGCCTGGAAACTTTCTTGTAAAAGAAAAGACCGGTACGGTCCATCTTGTTGCACAACAATGAGCCGGGGGCAGCTGGCTTGACTACCACAGACCCAAGAAGGGGGGGGGGTGTCAAGGCCGTCTAAAATAAGGAGCAAAGGGTACACAGAAAGGGAAGTTGCTGTACCCCCGACTGGGGATCTACGCTGGTCCTTAGGTCAGATGGTCAAAGAAAGGAGTGGAGAAACTCTCACAAAAAAGACAGAAGGTGCTATAGAGCAACAACCCAGAGGGTCTGTACTCAGTACAGGACTGCTGGACAACGGCCCAGGGGATTAACACAGTTATGAAAGATTTACTTAAGGCAGGAAAAATGAGGGGATCCGGCGGAAGTCCGTGTTTTTTTTGGGGGCGGGAGGACCGGAACACAAATCTGGTTTTGGGGAAGCAAAACGTGCATTAACAGTTTAGTAAAATAAACCACTTTACCCGGCGCTGTGGGGTGAAAATGGGAGGCACAGAGCCGCGGGGAAAATAAGAGCCTCTTGGGGGTCTATCGATCAACTATCAATGCTAATGGTGGAGATAACCGCGGAACGAAAACAACAAAAAAAAAAGGAGAGAAGATTCTTTTTCTCCGGCAACATAAAGGAGATGGGGAAGAGAGGGAGGTCGGAAACAACAGATCTAAGTCAGGCCCAGTAGGGGAAGCCACACTGTCTGCTGAAAAAAAGGCGAAGGGGGGGGGAAGGTGGGTTACGGAAAAGGGAAAGGGGAGGGAACGTTTCGTCACAAAAAGAATGGTGTTACCATTCGACGGGCAAACCAACCGGTGGACTCCGAAGAGGGGCAAGTCAGGTAAATGATACTTCTACAGAGTCATACCATCGGGGGGGAAGAGAAAAAGGCCGATCCGATTGACCTGGTACAATGGTTCCGAAAAGGTGTTTTCCCTGGTGCTCCTTAACAAGTATGGGGAATGGAGAGAGTCTTTGTCTCATAAGGGGCGAGTGAATACGTCAGGCTTACAAGCGAAAAGGGGAATGTAAGCAAAAAAGTTTGTGTCCTCACTGGACCAACAGTCCGCTATAATTTACCAAACAAAGAAATTGCTGGAGTCAAGACACTGAAAACCGCGAATGTGTTTAAACTGAAACTTCTAGAAAACAGGGGTTCCGGAAAAGAAAGGTCCAAAAACCTATGGTGGGGTCCTGGTGATGCGCGGAATCGCATTTTTATGGAAGTGGGAGACCCAAGGGAAAGACACCGGAAAAAAGATTCACAAACACGAGAACTGCGGACCCAAAGGCGTTGGGATTCCCCACGAGGGGGGAAGAATGGGGGACCAGGAGGCAAAGAAAAAAGACCAGATAATCCAGACTAGCTTCCATACTCCTCATCCCAAAGGGAAGGGTATGGGCCATTTTGAAACGCCAGTGGGGAAAAACCGTAACGCCGTACAAAGGAAAAATGCCTTCCTACGGTCCTCAGAGATAGAAATCCAATGAGTCTGCGAATCTGGAGGATGAGTTGGAACCGCTTGGGGGGGGTAAATGGGCTGGTAGCACAAGGGTTGAATCACTAGTATCGGTAAGAACCAAGGAAACGATCATCCTCGCGGGGGAAAAGCAATAAAGTAAAAGTTTCCGAGAATTAGGAATCGTAATCAGATTGACAAAAAAAGGTGTTGGGGGGGAAGGGGGTTCACTTTTGGTAGGTTGGGGAAAAACAAACAAAAAAAAGCCCCGGGAGTTGTTGGAAGGACCAACGGATTATGGGAAAAAGGTCTGCTCTACCACTGAGCGAGGGCCAAGGGACAACTAACAAAGAGAATTAATTCAATTTCAACAAAGAAGCCAAAACTTCATTACGGGCTGTTGCTAGTTGGTGGATCATCGAGAAGGTATAAAGACGCGCTTTGAAACAACCGCGCTAGCAGGGAAGTACGGCGTCAATTGAATGCTCCAGGGATGAAGTATGAGTAAAGGATGGGGATGAGGGGTAGTATTCAGGAATTGGACCGCTTCGAGAAATAATTCTTTCGTAAAGTAAGCAGTGTGTCACGGGCAATGCCAAGTGATTGAGATGTCGCGGGGGAAAAAAAGAGTCGGAGCGAATAACCGGGTCAGAATAATTGAATGAGTACCAAATACAAAAAGGGGGGGGGGGGGGGGGGTGGGGGGAAAAAGGGTTGTCCATACTCTTTCTTAGAGGACTCAGACAGAGAAATTAAGGGGGAGTATGGTCCATGGGGAAAGAGAGCCGCACGGGAATTAAAGGATCAGATAGGACAGGTAGAATCTGGTCAATAACCTGGGAGGTTTGAATCTAGAGAACCACAAAAAAATATTTGGAAAACGAAAAAACTCTGGCAGGGGCGGAGTGCGCTGCTGACGGAAAACGAAAAACTTGCGAGCCCAGCGGTGCAGGAAGATAAAAGGTTCGTTTTTGGGGCGGGCCAGCTTCACGAGGAGAAGGATTCTAGGGTGGGGGGACTTTCAACTTGGGGGGGGGGGGAGTGAAAGGGAAGCAACGCCATTACTTGAAAGGAGAAAGGGAACAGTTAAGTTGCGAAGGGGGACGAGAGCCCGTCTCCTCAGTGGTAGCGGTCGTGATGCACTGAACACAGAACAAAGGAGAGATGAGTACAAAAGTAAAAGCAGAAGCTGCGCTTGTGAGGCCATTTGAAGGAAGGCAGAGGAAGCTTCGAAAAGTGCGACGGGACGCGCATGGGACCTTAGGGTGAGAAAGTCGGAAAAAAGGTCGCATCGGGTAGGGGGCGTGTCTTGGACCGATTGAGACCTTCAAGAGGGCCCTCAGGGGGCCATGTAATCCGCATACCTAATAAAAAAAAACCAAGCCGACGGAGCTCTGGAGTGGTAAGGGAGAGTGAAATGGGAGCTCAACATGGCCTTTAACAATTTTTTTGGGACTTGGCCCAAGTGTGCTCCATTAACAGGGGGAAAGAACGGGCTGCACCTAAACCTTTTCTGGGGGGCTCGGTGTATTCCCCCCAAAGTTTGCTATTTTTTTGAAAAGGACTATAGAAAGGGAAAGAGATCATATTCTATAGAAACCAATACCTGGGGTGTGTAAAGGGAAAATATAAGTGCGGGGTAAAGGGGGGGGGTGTTCGAAGAATTTTTACGGTTAAGAAGACACCTTACACTCCGCGGCCCTGAAAAGGGGGGGAGATGGGTTGAGGTAAAGGACCGGTCTAAGGAAAGGACCAAACCGAGTCCGAGGAGGGTAGTGGCCGTGGCTATCAGTGGGGGGGGCGTAGCTTTTTCAGTTTGAGGGGAAGGTTTGGTTAAAAAAAACTATGAGCGGACTTTCAAGTTGGGTCACACTGTGCGCAGGAAAAAGAAGGCGAAATGAAAAAGGCGTTAAAAAAGTTGGTAAAGGATGGGTGTTCTGGAATCATAAAGGCTAGCTAAATATAAGCATCATTGTGATACACTGGAGCAGAAAGGGGGGGAAGGGTTGCCGTCCAAAGGGGCCCATACGCCATGAAAAGAGGGGATAAGAGCAAACGGACCGCAGGGACTCTCGCTAAAAATGAACGCCAAAACAGGGCGACTGCCCCGAATCTTCAGAATAGTCGACCACGAGGATGGAAAGATAAGAGGGGAGGTAGGGAAGTTCGGGGAGAAAAAAGAAAAGTCTTACTTGCTAAGGCCGGACACGAGGTACACGGAACTAGGGCGGCCACTATTGTTTCTATTAAGGACAGAAAAAAAAAGAGAAGAAATAAGGGTGATAAACTGAACGCTAAGTGTTATCCCACTTATAGGTTGGAGACGTATTAAGAATAATTTTTCAAAAAAAAACCCCCTATTACAATGGTGGGGGGGGCACGGCGTTATATTAGATGAGGCAAAAGACAAAAAGAAAAGAAAACCAGCATAGTAATGTTACCACATTAATAAATACCAAAAAGAACGAACGTAGTACGCAACAAAAAACGGATAGCTGGGTCAAGGGAAAAATGACTTGTTGAAGGGTTTGGGGATCTGTCAAAAAGTCTGGTTCAAAAATAGAAAACAATAGAAGGGGTGTGAGTCCGGCTTAGTAAGCCATGTAAGTCAGAACAAGAACACGATCAACAAACCCCCCCGCGATAAAATTTCCCTATGGACCCAAGTAGTGATTAAACGATCCAGTGCGTAAAATTAACTCGTGTCAAGGCAAGTGGGGGGGGAGTCCAAGAGACAACGCCAAGGGGGGGCAGCAACGTCCTTCCAAGGTCGCAAGGGAAAAAAAAGGGAAGAAAGGTAAGCCGGGATTACAACACTGAAAAAAAACCAGGGAAATGTACTAAGAAAAGAGGAAAAATGCCTCTGAGTTGGGTGGTTAGGTATGAAGGACGTACTGGCCGCAAGGTTGTTGAATAGACAATAGGAAAAGAAGAAGGAAAACGTCCGTGATCTACAATAAGATAATTTTCCCCCTATACAGGGCGAGGCAAGAACTTGGCGGAGAGGAAGCGAGAGACTTGCTTACACCAGAGACTCAAGACTAAGCTAGGGCGGATGTTATCCTGCATGGAACGCATTGATATAGGGGGGGACCTGAGAAGGGCCGAAAAAGGACATCAACGCCAGGACATAGATGAGAGAAAGTCTATTCCATACGGAACAGATGGTCCCGCTGCTCGGAAAGAAAAAAGCATCTGCGTTGCTTGACACAACAATTGACGGAAAAAAAAGGGCTGTGGGTGTTTGAAGATAAAGTCCAAAAGAGAAATCAAATGTTCAAACTAGTGAATCTCTGGGGCAGAAAAACGAAGTACGAGTGCATTGACTGAGAGCTTTGGCAGACGTGAGGAAGAGCAATAAGAACAAGCACATGACATTGTTTGCCCTAATAATAGGGGGTGCGTCGAGAACTATGTGCAAATTAAATGGGAACTGGCATTCAGGATTAAAAACCAGGTCCATCGTCGGTGCCTGATAATAACGAAAGAGAGGAGTCATTGCCTCGCAAATAACCTTGTATGGCCGCGTAGAACTCCGCAAGGGGAGGGAAGGGACAAAAGGACGGGGTAATGTGTTCCAGCAATGGTCAAGGAAAAAAAGATGAAAGGGGTCCCGGGGTTCTAGGGAGCTACAAGAAGCGAAGATGCAAGTTTTACTTGGCTTGCCTGACGACACTCGCGTCTAACCCATGAAAAGAAGAACGGCGCGAAGCGTCAATACCTCAGGGAAAGAAGAAAGGATCAGGACGGTAACTACTCGCCTTCCGCGTGGAGAGAATCCAAAGTGAAGGCGGTTAGAGATCCTAGTCAGCATGGAGGAAAGCAAGGGCGTCTGGGGTGTCATTACAGCCGGGGCAGGTTTGGGACAAAAGAAAGATCCACAGGAATTGGGTCGTTGGGGGCGGGGGGTTTTGAAAGTTGAATAGGTCTTTATGTGGGGGTGTTCAGGGGGGTGGCCAAACTTCGTAGCAGCGTTGAAGCAAAAGGGACGGACTATATAGTGGTCCTCACATCAATAGCGGGGGAAAAAAACATTACAAAAAAAGTAACAAGAAACTGGTTTTGTAATAAGGCCAGGTAAGCGTGTACCCTCCTGGCGAAAGAGTTTTAAGTGTTCTCAGCGGAGGGCGGGCTGAGGGCTGGTTGGTGGGGTGGCGTTGCAAGACTAAGGTCACGATTACCCAAACGGACTCACAAAGCTTGAAAAAAAAAGAAGTGAAAACTCCGCATATCTACTCGTTGCGAGAATCCGTAAGGGGATCTTTGCACAAAGACTTAATGTGCAACGGTTTGAACGGAAACGAAGGTTTGTCCATTGGGAAAAAAGAGGGCCTAGCAGGGGGGCGTTGGGAGGCTGTGCGCCGCGGGCATTTGATGTGATCGGGGGGGGAAAAAAAGGCCGGGGCCTGATCGTCGTCCACATTAAGGGGGGGATTAATACAGAAAGAAGGCCTTTGTGGGTGAAGAAGGTCGATGCAATTTTTAAATACGTGATGTTACGCTTTTTTACGGAGAAACATGTGGAGATTCCGGAAAGTCAACTCAGGAATGGGAACGGCAATAACGATGGAAAAAGTTTGAAAGGGGGGGTCAAGGTACAAACCTCAGGGAATTGTTCCATCTGCCAAAGAAATCTGGGGATAAGACCCGTCTACGTCCAGCTACATAGGTCCTCCCGGGGGGGCAAAGACAAGAAAGGGGAAGGGGGGTTGTGGGGCTAGTGATGGCCAACTTTGAGTAAAAGCCTGAGGATCAGACGAGGGACCTAAAAAGGGGGGCGTTGTCAAAAGAAAAGCACTTAAAGGGAGACAAAGAACCTCGCAGCAGAAGGTGCTGGAACATGGAACGGAAACAACATGGAGCGGGAACATGGACGGTTATCAGGCACTGCCAGGATTCCAAACGAGGAAATGAAGAGGGAGAAAATCATAATGGGGGGACGTGTCAGGCGGAAGTGAAAGGGGTGGTGTTTGGCATGTCGTACGAAAACATAGGGGGTGTGGAAAACAGGCCTGCCCTGGGGGGGGGGGAGAAAAACTCACCAAAAGTGTACACTCGATATGGGCAAACAATAAGTGTGGATTCAACCCCTCCGGAGATATAGGGGAGGAGGGATCTCAAGCAATCTGTTTGGAGGGATCACCGCAGAGCTCAGAAAAAAAAAACGAATTAAGAAGAGTAAGATGCTTTTCTAGGAAAAGGGGCAATTCGAGGGATCAATCGATGTCGAAGAAAAGATGGCTACAGCAAATAGTAACACACTGGCGTATGCAGAAGAAAGAGCGCCGGGGCCTTTATGGTTGACAGTCAGGAAAATGCGTTTTGCTTGCCAAACCAAAACCCATTGTTTTGCACCCTTTCAAAATACAGAAAAAAAAGGGAGCCGCAAAAGCCCGCCAGTGTATACGTGAACAAAAAAAAAACATCTCAGCAAGAGGGGTGGGGAATCCTGCCTACAGACGCATTCCCTGTCAACAGTCCCAAAGTGTGGAGTAAGAAATAAAAAGGGATTAAAAGAGGGATTGGGTGTCTCGAATGTGAGGGTGACATACAACTTCAGTTACGGAAACGTCGGAACGTAAGGGAGTTTACTTAACTTGGTGGGGGCAAAAATCACTTTCAAAAAACTGGGCCGTCGCTATGTTCCTGTCCAACCCTGAGCTGCTGGGGATTCAGACCTGAACCCGCTAAGTGTTGTGAAACAGCTGGTCAAGAGGAAACCGGGAGGGGTACCCGGAGCAAAAGGAAAGGGCCAGGCAACTGTGATGCAGGACAATCTGGGTAGGAGCGGCGGGAAAAGCAAGGTTATTGTCGGACGCAAAGCGGAAGAACGATCTTCAAAAATGGAAACGAAAGGCGCCCAAAAAGACGTGTTAGGTTCCCCACTAAATGGTGAACGACGAGGCAAAAAGAGGGCCAGATACAGAGAACTTAAAAAACAAAAGAACAACTAAAAACTAACAACTCACCAAAATGGGAAAGGGATGGTGCCAGGCGTGCCGAAAACTTACTAAGTAAAAAAGGAAAGGACGAACTTTGGACCAGCCAAAGATCAAAGTCACTAGTCGGCGCCATCGATGGGAAATAAGGCGGAGGGATCCACCGTCTTGTTTCCAGTTTGGCTTAACGACGTCGAGGTTGTTGGGTGAATCGTGCGTTGCCTGAACAAAAAAAAAAGCACGCAAAAAGGAAAAAACTAATCATAAACGGGAGGGGAGGAAAAGGGAAATTACCTTTCCTAAGGTGAAACACAACCATGGGTTTTTTTGTACAAAAAGCAAACGGTGTAAAGGTGCACCGCGAAGGGATTTGAACCTGAGGCAAGATTAAGTCCTCTGGCAAAGACCGCGGAACGACGGGAACACGTTGCATACTGCCAAAGAGGGATAGGAAAGTTTGAAGAAAAGGAAAGGAAGAAGTGGTGTACTAGGGGGGGGTCTCAAAATCAGGCGGAAACAAAAAATACAGAA
>Ga0179593_1519058_pt1 | contig 23011 bp, 24 predicted proteins | sample CZODoug2_1_08_16_FD_185931 | JGI IMG/M metagenome (GOLD analysis project Ga0179593, IMG submission 185931) | Vadose zone soil fungal communities from Angelo Coast Range Reserve, California, USA - CZODoug2_1_08_16fungal (PacBio error correction) | ecosystem: Environmental > Terrestrial > Soil >...
AACCTTGACAATTGGGTTGACCTTTCTTTTCGGAAGAGCTTTGACTTGACAGGCCAGGAGTATCAAACACGGGCTAAATGCCGGCAGAGGTAGGGAAGGCAGGAACTTCCTGCATCTCAAAACCTTATTGGGGGAGAGAGTACTCTTAATATAATATGCTGGAGGCAAGGCAGCCTCGGATCAAGGAAGGAGGGAAAGAAAGGGGAAAAGCTGGCTCCGCCGAAAAAAATCGCTGGTAGGAGAAAGGCTACCGGGAAAAGGATTACCTTAAAAAAAGGGGAACTCTTTGAGAGAGAAAACTAACTCCCGAAAAATCAGGTGTCTCAACAATCAAAAAGAAAGCTATTACAAAAAAAGGAAAGCCAGTTAAATACCATAAGAAGAAGGACGGAAAGAAGCGAGTAAAGCGGTCACATAAAAAAGAGAGGGGTCCAAGGAGGGCTAACACTTTGATACGCCTTTTTTAGAGAAGGGAGGATATTCGGATAGAAAGATGGACGAAACGAGAGGGAAAGGGACACGTGGCCCGGGAAGACTTCGTATGAAAAAAGCGGAAGGAGGGGGGTGTCTCCATTGAAAAAAAAACGAGCGAAAAGGAGCTTTTTCATTCCTTAAAGGAGCCAGAAAAGGGGAAGCATGCGAGATGTCAAAGTGTGCCAAAGGAAAAGGAGGGACAAGGAACAAAGTTAAAGGCGCGGAATTGGAGATAGAATTTGCCAGAATGTGGATGTTAACCAGAAGGGGTAAGGGGGGGAAATCCTCAGGCGCTTCCCGGGGGCAACGGACGAGGGCCAAGGCGGGTTGTAGGAAAAAAGGCATCACTCAGGGGAAAGCTAGGTTGCGGAATCGATAGCAACATCTCATAGAGAGGCTAAAATCTTGGCAGAACAGACGGCCACCCATTCTGGAGTACATTGCCTCAAAAAATGGGACGAATTCCATTAAATTGGGAGGCCTCCTCCTTAACTGATCTCGGAGAAAGGAAAGAGCTCCTCTCGCTCGAGGAAGTTTGGATAGATTGGGGAGATGGCCCGATCCGAGCTGTCGAAGCGTATCTGATCAAAAATCACGACAGGGGAGGGGGGGAAAATTTTGACAAAATCGTTCGCGCAGAAAGGAAGTGCTCACCTTAACACGGATTCAGAAGGAGAGGTGAGATCGTACGGGGTCCTTGGGAAAACAGACGCCACCTTAGGGGGGGCAGCGGCTTGGACCTTCAGGGAGTAGGGAAAAGATCATAGGCAATTTTAGGGGGACCGGATAAACGGTGCGCCAAAAGAAGGGGGAAGAAGAATTTGCGCCGAGGATGACGAAAGCATATCAAGAATTATTACCCTGTGCGCCAAAGGAAAAGGGGACGGCGCGTCCGTGGTGGACTCCAACTAAAATCTTGGGGACGGGTGGTGGCTGTACTGGAGAGGATGGGGCGGCGGCCGGGTATCAGGGGAAGTAGCTCGTAAAAATAACGAGGGGACAGCTACTGGAGGAAAAGGGGATAGGGATCCGAGTAATACACAGATGGTCGATCAGAGGGGGGAAAATGGGAGTGCAAGGAAAACTAGTAGGAAAAGACTAGTAGATTACAGCGGTGAAAGATCTTAAAGGAGACGAGGAATTAAAAGAAAAGAGGGGCCGAGACTTTTCTCGGGTACAAACCGGCAGCCGGCTAGAGGGTGGGGGTGAAGAAGGCGAGAGTCTTCACACCGCAAAGAACCTTCGTAGATACTCATGCCCGGCGCTCAAAAGAAAAAAAGAAGGCGACCTCCAAGGGGGAAAGGGTAGGAGTCATCATGGAGGAGCCATAACTTGAAAGGAATAGGTCCAACAAAATCGGGTGGACACGGAAAGAGTGGAAACGGAGAACTTTAGTTAGTTTTAGGAACGTTGAAGTGCCTGTGTTTGTCAATGGGGGAAAAATAATTTTTCGAGGGCAAGTGAAAACCAACAGAAGGTGCTGGCCAGGGGGGGGGAAGGGAAAACCATCATAGGTAAGGGTCGGGGGGTAGACTTTCATGTTTTGGGTGTGCCGTTTCTTCGACGGAAGACCGGGGGAGAGGCAAAACACCGGGGGGGAAGTATACGTGAAAGGGCAGGGATAAGGTCGAACGAGCAAAAATGGGTGGGTGCGGGGGCGAAAGTCTTCCGCGGCAGGAACTAAAGTTCCGTCCTTTTTCAAGGGGGGGGGGAAGTCCAGGGAAAAGAAACATTCGGACCAATCAGAGCTACGGAGTCATCGGAAGGGGGACGGGTGACGGAGGAGATGAAAAAAGGGACCTTCCGCAAGGTGCCCAAAAAGAAGGGAAAAATCTCCGAGGCTTCTACGCTTTTAGGGGACACCAGTTTATCTGGGGTCGGGAAGGAAGTCGTCCGAATAGAAAAATGATCAATTATTGGCCTTAAAGAGAGGGTGGAATGGCGCGGGGAGGATTCATCCACTTCCATGTACACTGGGAAAAACAGGTGGTACGTTTGTGTGAAGAATGAGGGGGAATGAGTTCGATCGACAAGCTGTTTATTTGGGGGCATAGTGTTGCGGGGGGAACCGAAGGAAGATTTAACTAGAATCATCCTAAACCATAGAGAAGTCGTCGGCATAGGGGCAAAAGAAGTCGCAAATGAGATCGGGGGGCTGAAAGGAAGTCAGGGGGAAAATTTTATTGTCAAAGATGTAAATCAGGGGGTGAAGGGCGACAGGAAATAGGGCAACAAATCAATCTTAAAGAAAGGGCGTAAGAGATGGCCGTAAAAGGGAAGCGGCTATGAGAAAAATCTTACTGAGTCGAGACAGAACACTCAAAGAGCTCAGAGAAAAGTCGAACAAGGTTAGAAGGACTCTTTGCGACTAAGAAGAAGGTCTCGATGGTCTGAATTCACGAGAAAGTTCCCAGCAGAAACACACTCTTACCTTTGGCGTCAGGGCAGGGAATAACTTGAAGAAATGAGACAGAAAAAAAGGGGGGAAAAAGAAAGAAACTCAACAAACAGAGGAGTAAAAAAGGAGGGGGAATTCACCAGGGGAAAAGAAATTTCGGAAAAAAGGACGGAGAAAGGGGGGAAGACAATGTCAGCGTGTCAAGAAAGCGAAGAGACCGGTAGCTTTCCTAACAACATAGAGATCTCGTAGCATCAGCATCGAGTCCAATGTCCGACGAAATTTAGGGGGGGAACTCGGGGGGGGTTCTCTATCTCTCCTTTACCTCAGAGGTCGATACAGGGGAGGTCGGCCGATGAAAAGAGGACTTAGAACGATTTCAATTGGAACCGGACTACAGTTTGGACGCGACCCAGGAGAGCCATCACGCGGTCAAAAGAACTTCCACTTCAGGACTGCCTAACCGAGGGAAGTTCTTGAAAAGCAGAGGCTCAATTGGGAGGGGTAACTATATAGGTCCCTCGTCCATAAAGGGCGCCAAAAAAGACGGAGAGGAAAGCAATTCCCTCCGAGAAGGAAAAGGGGAAAAACCTCTTGCGTCCCCACACCGCGCGGAAAGTAAATAAGCGGGGTGGGGAGAAGTAGGCAGAAGATCGTGACTAACATTGAAGAGGGAAAAGAGACACCGCCTGGGGAGCCGGCGCTTTTCTCACCGTAAATCTACCAAAGAGAAAACGTTTAACAAAAAAGGCACTCTGCAGATGGTCGAGAATCGGTGGGGGGGGAAAAGTTCGTATGAAAGAGACCCTCCGTCACCGAGAGAAAAGGGGGGAAAGGCCTACTCAAACCAGGTGGAAACTAAATGTAATGAGAGGGCCTGATAATCAGGGGGAGTCAATCAGCCGACGGAAAACTGTTTCCTACAAGGACGGATCAGCCACAGTTTCTGAACACGGAATAGGCGCCCTTTCAAGGAGGAAAGGGGACGTGGTGGGCGGGAAATGAAGCCATGTCGCACTAAAAAAAAAAATTCAAGGGGAAATCGACCATCAAAAAGGGGGGGAACATCAGCATTGAGGGTCCCTCTATTCCGGGGGGGGGGGCCGCCACACCTTGAGGGGCGTGCTAAAAAGGGGAAAGAATCGAACCCTCCAGGGGGGTAGAAGAAGGGGGGACAATACCCTTAAGGGGGGGGCTCACCTGCGAGAAAGGGGATAGCACAGGGGAAAGAAGATTGACCTAGGGTTAAGTCTGCTAAGGGGAAAGGAAGGATTGAAATCCGCCACCGACTTCCCACGTTACAAAATGTCCTGGTTTGGGGGGGGAGGGAGCAAGTGACATTCCAAGACGGTCTCCCAATTGGGCCCTCTATCTCCTTGCGGCAAAGGTCCGAAATCTCGCCAGGAGGAAGGTGGGGAAAAGAAAAAAGCCGTCAGTAGAAAAAACCGGTTGGATTTCAAACTCAAGGGAGAGGGGTCAAAACCGGAAGAGACGCATCAGGGGGGAATAGGATTTCACCAAGAGGAGCCCATTGAATAGAGATCGAAGAGGGGGGTGTCCGGCGCGAGAGTCAGCACGGAAGGTCCGAGTGGCTGGACTGGGAAGGAGAGACAGGGGATACATCAGGAAGAAAAAGAATCGGCAAAAGTCAGTTCCAGAAAAAAAACGTCCAAGAGGGTGTCCGGTCACGCTTTCCAAGGGTAAATCCTCGCGGGGGCGAAGGGTATCAGGATGGGGGAGATGCTTTCTTGAGAGAAAATTAATGCGCCATTATCTTTCCGGGGGGGAGGGCACCATACCTGGGAAAAGACGTACCGGGGAGGGGAAAAGTAATATGATCAGTCTAAGGGAAGGGGAACGCAGCTTCAAAACACGGTTTAAAACAGTCAGGTCAAAGAAATCGTACTAAAGGGGTGGGAGAAAACGGCAGGGAACTGCAAGAAAGTGCCCCTATTACGAGCTCGACCGCGGTCTTCGAGACATCTTTCGAAAAACCCCATTTCCTTGTGAAGGACCAAAGCGCTGCGATCGAGGGACTCGAGGAACTACCACGCTCACGCAAGGACACTCATCTATCAGCGGGGCGCTAAGAGGGGATATAGGGGAAAAGATCAAAGCAAACGGCAGGAATAGGAACGCCAATCCTTGGAGAGGGAAGAGACCGCGATCGGAAGGAGTGGCTATCGATAGCAAAGAGAAAAAGAGGATGTCCGAGAGGGGGGAAGGTTCACATCTGAGACAGGATTTTTCAAAAAGGAGGACAGCCGCCCCCCCCTGAAAAAAAAAAGACAAAACGATCTGGGGGAGAAACATAGAAAAAAAGAGCAGACGCTGCACATTCTAAAGGAAAAAAGAAACGAGCCCGTGGGGTTGGGGGGCTGTGAAGGACTAACGTGTTCACGTTGCCCGTCATCGGCAAACGAGCTTGCGGAGGGAGGGCCCGAGAGGCCTATTCCGGATGAAAGCGAGCGCAGGTTACTTTCAGGGGGAGCAAAATTCCGAAGGGGGAGGAAGAGAATTCTACCCATGAAGGAAAGAGCGTCTGCGCCCTCGTAAAAAAAAAGTCCGGAACGCCGCATATCAGAAGGGAGTAAAAAAGGGTCGCAGGGTTATAGGTCCAAGGAGGAACACAGAAAGACGGGTATTAAAGAAGAGGGGAGAGAGCTGAGCGTCGATAAATACACTGATGGAACACTTCTCAAAAAGAGCGGAGACCTATTTCCGCATCTGGAAAATCGAAAAGGGGGGAGGTATAAAAAAAAAAACTAGAAAGAGCGGGGGAACTAGCCTGTGGGGGGCAGAAAAGGGAAAAAAAGAAGAGAGCGGGTAGTCAGTCTATAATAAATTTGTGCGGGCTCAAAAGAGGGCTTGAAAAAAAATGCCAAAAGGGTACCCTTATTGTCGAGATAGGTCTCAGGGGGATCTCGTCTCAAAGGGGCTCGGTCGGGGAGGGGAGCTGGAAAAAAAGCTTTCCACGAAAATCAATAGAGAAGGAAGGAAAATAGTGAGACTCCTGTCTCCTTTTAGGGGCGAGAAAGGCTCCGGGGGGGGGACGAAGCACCGTAAAAAAATAAGGGGGCTTCTCTAAATCAAACAACGTAGTGGAGAGAGAGATAAACTTGCATCGGCTAGCGGGAGGGAAGGGGGCATTCGTAGGCCGCGTCTCGCGTGTCCTGGGAAAAAACGCTCTTATCAATAGGGTCTTAAAGGGACTTGAGGGTTCGTGGAATGCATTTCTAAAAAAAAATCTCAGAAGGAGCCACATTGGCTCGATCTAGGGGGGGAGATCTCGGACATGCTCTAAAGGCGCATAATTCAAAAAGCCGGCGAGCCCCGGCAAAATCTCTGGGGGCCGAGTCTCTGGGTTCGACGGGAGAACCGAAATGAATGACCAGGCGCAGGGAGGTTCAAAGAGTCTAGCTCCCCCGAATCAAAATTTTCCCAGCTGACAGCTTTCTCCTCAACTCAGCCAGGGACTCAAAAAAGACCAAAGGCCAGTGTTAAATAACTGGGGAAAAGGGGGGAACGCGGAGTGGCGGATCTTAATCAGCAGAGTGTGTCCAAGGGGGGGGAAAATGCCTGTCGAGAGGGGATAGGGAGGCGGAATGAGCGCTGTGTTCAGAGGGGTCGAGAACACGGAGACGCGTACATTCACGGGGAAGTTGCCTGGAGACAGTTCTATGAAGACGTCGCGAGGGGGATGAAAAATGCTCCCTTAAAAATTGAACCAAAGCCCACGACGGGGAAGCAAAAGATGTATCCGGGTCCTCATGAAGTAGATTTCTAAAAGAGAGAATTTACAGACACAGGGGGGGCATATGCTTCCGTCTACAGGAAATGACTCGGGGCGGGGACCATGGCGGGGGGGCATCAGACTTTGCGTTAAAGGAAGTAAATGTTGGTCAAGGCACATGAGGGGATTTGGCAAAAGACGGCTTCTCCTTTCAGCACGAGGGGGAGTAAAAAAAAAGTGTTAGGGAAAAAAGGGATCGAAGGCAAGGGGAAGTTTGAAAGAGGATAGTCACACCCGAGAGCACATCGTCCAGAAAGGGGAATCAAAGCGCTGTAAAAAAGAAAATATTCGCAGGACAAACCCAACCAACCTGACCAAAGGTGACGGTGACAGTGAACCGGTGTCAGGGGAATGGAAGAACGCCGGCCTGATAAGAGGTCTTACTCTGCACATCAGAAAAAAGAGAAGAGAAAGGCGCTCTTGGGGGAAGGGGTCGCGGTTTGAGGGGGGAATATCCCAAAGGCAGCGGAAGGAATCATCTCCATCCACAGTAAAAGGGGGGGGGTCTGGGTCGAAATTGGGGGGGGAACGCCGACTCAAAAGACCGCGTCGCGATTAAGGAAGGAGAACAAATTTCACGGAAGGAAGAAGACTGTGGAGCTAGAAGGAGGGGGGAGGGGGCTTTGAAGGGGCGCGAACCTTCCGATTGTTTAGCCGCTGCCAGAGTTATCGGAGAATAGAGAGCATTTCCACGACTTATCGGGCAATTCATCAACGGGTCAGAAGGGGGAAACGGGAAAAAGATGTAAGTAGGATGAAACATAACCAGTTAAACTTGGAAAAGTACCCTGAGCCCCGAGGAAGTTCCGGAAAATTTTCGGAAAAAGCAGGATACGTGTACGCCAACGAAAAAGTGGAGGCGGTGGGGGGAGGGATGACGGGTGCCCATAAGTGGGCGGCAGAGGTGAGAAAGCAGAAGCTCATGGGCCAAGAAGAACCTGGGAAGCAGGCACTGTGGGAGGGGGACGGGGGGCGCACTATGATAAAAATATTTCATATCCTAGAGCGGGCTTCCGGAGAGACGTTAAGAGATACTATTACTGAGGAGGGAACTATCGGAAGGGAAAGAATATCCAATTAAAGCCAAACAAGCTTGAGAAGGGAAAGAGTTCGCTGGAAGGAAATCCTGTCGAGCTTGTTTGGACAAACAACGGCAAAGAACTGTCGTGCTTCAAAGAGGAAACGGTCTGGGGTAAATTTGACATCATGCAAGGACGGACAATCAAAAGACCTGCATGGGCAGACCCGTGGGGAGGGGGGGGGGGGGGAAGGCATCATCACGCAGGGTGAAGTGGGGACCAAGCAGGTCCTCGAGGGGAAAAGGGCGCACTGTCAGAGGGAAGGGAAGGACGTAAAATGAAGGTTACTTTGGGCCGGTTGGGGTGCATTGTATGGGATCCGGGGTAAAGGAACTGAAAAGAAGGTGGGCTGGGGGTATGGGCGATCGCGTGCCAATAACAACGAGGAGAAAGTTTTGTGGGTCAGCTGGTAAAAGGTTTGAACATGTTTGGGGTTTTAGGAGAAAGCGATCAAGGGGTTGCACGGCAACAAATCGTCTAAAGGGGTTGCGCGGGAGGTGTGAACATATCAAAAGAGGTGGTGCGGCAGAAAAAAAAAAAAGGGAATCCATGGGAAAGGGAAGGAGGGCGAGAAACTGGAAGAAACCCTGCAAAAAAATTCAGCCGCCTTGCCCTGCAAGACTGCGTGAGGGGCCTATTGGAGAGGTGAGGGGGGAGGAAAATTGGTTAATCCGCAAGGGCCAAACTAAAAAAGAGAAAAAAAGTCCGCAGAAAAATCTCTTCGCCTGGAATGGTCTCCAGCGATATTAATCTTCCTAAAGCGCCTAAGCGGGTCGTTTCTGATCAGGGGGAGGGGAAAAGGGGGAGCGGCGATCTGCAAGGAAGGGGAAAGAAAGAAAAAAATTCTCGATTTGAGGCAGTATTGAGTTTGGGAAAAAACGATGGGGTAAGGCTTGGGAGGAGAGGCTTGAAGGAGGGGGGTGTCCGATGGTGGCTTTTCTGGGCGAAAAAAAGGCTAGCTTCTGAGGAACTAAATAGGAACTCACTCCCGAGAAAGCTGCTTCAGAGAAGAAAGAGGAAGCAATCTTTGACTTCCTTCATTCCGTATACTTGAGGAAGGAAGTGGGTATCATGGTGAGAGTGAAGGACTCAAGCAATCGTTGAAACATCTATAGGAGGTCCCTAGAAAAAGGTCCGAAGAGGCTTGCGCTGGAGGGAGGGGTCCGGAAGTAGAACCTTCAACAACTCCCAGAGATACCGCAATGGATCAGGCAAAACTGAACCTTTTCGGCGAGGAGGCTCAAGATCTCGATATGGTGTATGAAAAGACAGAAGAATGTCCTGATCGGGGGGAAGGGGGACTAAGACCTGCTTTTCAGCGGAGGTTGCAAGGGAGGGAAATGAAAAGGAAAAAGGGACGAGCCTCAAGAAAGAAAGAAAAAGGAAATATGATGATGACAAACTTGGGGGGAGCTCATTTAGGTCAAAGGGACGGAAAAGAACAAGGGACAAGCAGGACGGGGGGACGATTCTTCTATCGGCAGCAAGAAAAAAAAGGGCCTCAAAACCAGAAAAAGAGAAGACTGGAACAACCGCCCTCCACCGAGAAAGGGATAAAGTTGAAAAGGGTCTGAGGCATCGAGGGGCCGGGGGGGAGAGCGGGCTACCTTAAGGAAAGGACCGACCGGGTTCGGCCACGCTAGGAAATATGAGCTAGCTGTATATTTTCTTTGAGAAGTTCAAGGGTATCTCCCTCAAAAAACATCACTCTTCCAGACCGGGGCGAAGCAGGCAGCCTAACCGCTCCGTGAGTGATACCGGCGGGAAAGAAAAGGCATTGATGTTAAGGGGTTATAATACTGAAAAGAAGCTCCTCTGGAGAAAAAAAACGGGAATAGTTCATAAAACTATGGACGCAGACAGCACGGAACAAGCGTCCGAGACAGAAAAAGCGATCCTTTGGCTTTAAAAAAAACGGCGACAAGTCGCCAAGCACATTGGGTCGAATATAAAGAAAAAGCAGTTGGCGCCGAATTTCGTTCGCCAAGCGGCCACTGGGTTCTGAAACCAGAATGCAACGCAAAGGGACTGGCGTGGCGAACATGCGTCTGGCGGCGGATGAAATGCTTGAAAGAAAAAACACTCTGAAGACTGGAGAAAAAGAAAAGCGCGCAGTAAAGGGGCAAAAGGAATGTTTTCCCGATCAGTTTGGTCTTCCTCTCGCGAGCAAGGAAGGGGGGGAAACATGTAGGACGGGCAGAAGAAAAAAGATGCTAAAGTTAGCCAGAACCTCCCACTAGTTTTGTCCTTGGAAAGGTAGGGGAAGAAAAGAGAAAGACTAAAAAACCCACAGGAAACTTGAACAAGAATAAAAAGGAAAGGAGGGGGTCCAGAGTAGAGAAAAGGGGCCGGCACAAAGGAAGGGGGTGACTTCAAAGAAAAGCAGAAAAATCACCACCTTGGAGAGAAAGGTAAAATTAAACAGTAAAAAGAATTGGGGAGGACCCGAATGCTATGACCTTCTATCAACGCGAGTGAAACTCCTATTGACCTGAGGGTTCAAAACCTCAAGGCTAATCTGAGGGGAACGAAAGCAACCGACTTCCAGCGGGGCGCTCAGGAGGGGGGGAGGGGTCTGAAAAACGGAGCAATTAAAGAAATAAGTTCATGACAGTGGACGGTATTTAACGGGGACGGTATAAAGAGGAAGCATGTACAATTTTTGAAAGAATAACCACTGGAAGTCTCTAATATCCGCGGGGGGGCCTTAACCGAAGGTCGATTCCTTACGAGTAGCTCAAAAGCGTATATTCGGAAAGAAGGGAAGGTGAAAGGGATTCGAGCCATCAGACCCAGGATCTAGATCTACATCTGGGAGTTCATAGGAGAGAAAGCGTCCATCACGAGCTGCTCCAAAACTGTCTTTCGGGAAAAAGAAAAAGGCAGTTTACAAGAAGGGAGAAATCATGGGATTCAAGAGACGGACCTAACAAAAGAGCTGGGGTTTTCGTACCAAAAAAGCGTCCCCGGGTATAAATCGCGGGAGGCGAAGGGGTAAGACGGAACATAGGGAGACGTTTGGAACCTCTTCAGACTGTCCCAGGAAGCTTTAACCCATCCGGCCGGACTCTTGTCGTGGAACAAAATCTGGAGAGGGGGAAAAAAAAATAGAAACGACGGAAAAGATTCCAATCAACCATCGGTTGAAAGAGAAAAAGGACAGGTCAAAGAATAGGAAAAACGTGTTGACTCAAAAGATCTCTTGGGAGGGTCCCTTCTTCTCTACGCGGAAAGAACAATTGAGCGTCAATTGAAAAAAAAAAACGGTTCCTGGTGGACGGGGAGGAAGGATAAAAAAGGCGAGGGGGAAGCACGCATCGTATCTGTCAAACATACCACGCCAAAAGACACTCCAGGCGAGAAATTTGACGAAAGGAAAAGAGAACTACGCAACGGGGATGGAATGGACTGAAAACTTGGAAGCTGTCCAAGAAAAGGGGGGTCTGGAAAAAACGAAAGGCCTCAATGGTTGACTAGGAAAGCACAGTACAAAAGCATTTCCTCCAATCGACGTGGGGGAAATCCGCGGCTGGGGAAGAGTAGAACTCCTCCTTGCGAGAAGAGGATAGGTCGGGAAACTAGGAAGAACAAAGAAAGGATCAAGAAAGTCTGGTGAGGAATGGCGCAACACTGAACTTGGTCGTTGGAAGAATCTGACGTGTTTTCACGGACTCAACTCTAGAGGATAGCGCGCGGACATGAGTAAACTAGGAGAGGATGTGGAAATCTGCAAGGGGGAAAAAGGCGAGGGGATCACCCCATTCCTCGAGTAGGAAGAAAAAGGAGAGTATGGCGCGATCTGCTGGCATCGTCGCTCAAAAAATCATCCTCGCAGAGCTAATGCGCTGACTAGGGCAGAACAGGGGGGTCGGGCCCGAGTTGGAAAAAAAGGGGAGAAAAGGGCGGGTGGGTTTGGCTCTAGAAAATCGAGAAGTCTATCAGGGGGGAAGGACTGGCGAAAAAAGGCCGGTTTGTGGGAGGTAGCGGGGTGGGGGGGGGGGGGAGAAAAGGGGGGGGGGGAAGGAACTGAAAAAAAAAAAAAAAATCGTGCTGGCTGTGGGGGGGAGGAAGAGGAGGGGGGGAAACCCAGGTCATCACCTCTGGAGGGGGCCGTCAATCCGCTAGTAAGTCAGAGGAAAAGTTTATTTCTCGCCGTCGGACGTGACCGCCGGGGAAGGGAAAGAGTACCAAACATATGTCGCCTATAGAGGATATAAGGGGGAAAAGGATGCTCGAGCACCCATTGAGCTGGGGGAAGGCAGACTGGGAACTAACCGACAGATTCTCCAGAGCCCGGTAGTGCCGGGGATCGTCGGGTGAAAGTAAAAAAGAGGGGAGACCCAAAATGCGGTCCTCCTCGCCCGTCTGATCATCGGAAGAAAACTAAAAGAAACGAGGAGGAGGAAAAAGAAAACCTTAGAGAAAAAAGGGCGAGTACCGGTCGGTATGCTTAAAAGTACCGAAACTGGCGCTCAAACAGATTATCAGAGGAGATCCGGCATCTGGAGGGAATCATTGCTACGAAACCGAGCCATTTTAGGAGATATAGAAAGACCTAAACGGACGATATGTCTGGTAAGAGGGCACGGAGGGAAGGGAAAACGTCGTCACCACCTCAAGGAAAGAAAGAAAGAGGAGAGGAGCTCAATACGAAGAGGGAGGTGTAAAGGACAAGGGACATGAATCCTGATGACAGGGTCTGCGGAGACCCGCCTCTTTTTCTAACCAGAAAAGAAAAAAAAAGGTTTTCCAGCTGCCGGGAAAACATCGGGATCCGCGACTATTCCAACCTGGACATCAAGGGGGGGAGAAGTGATAAAAGTCAGCAGTCATCTATTAGACGACGTCAGTCAGGGAATGTCCAATTCGGAAGGAAACTGGCAAACTTGCGATCGTATATACAAAAGGCCTATAAAGGGAAGCGCTGTTGAGGAGGGAAAAAAGAAAACTCGAAGAGGAAATTCAAAAGAGGGCGGGGTGGTGCGACTTCGATGAAAACGCAGGTGAAACAGCGGCCGCTTGAGCCAAAACAGTCAGCGGGAATATGAAAGAAGGGGACGCGCCGCAGAGGGATACGATCAGAAGGGGACGGCAAGTGGGAAAAAAGAGGAGAAAACTACGACACCGTCCATTGGGAGAGGGGGCCATTAGAGGAATGGGGCATCGTCTGTCTAAGGGGGAGGGATAGTTGCAGCCGAGGGGTAAAGGGGCCGCATCAGGAGGCGCAACCGGAACACGCGCTCAACAGCACGATTGGCTTGTAACAAGCGAGCGCGTTCCGAGGATAGAAGAAAAGATTCAAAAAGTCCGACGAGGACGCCCTTGGGGAACAGACGCCAAACAAAGGATAGTCATGGCCGGGACCAGGGTGAAAAAGGATTCAAAAGGAAGTGGAATTCAGCCGCCACGATCTCATGCGCAAAGAAAAGACATCTCGACGCGCGTTCCTGGGGAGGAAAATAGATGGAAGCGTCAGGAGATCGCAGTAAGAGGGAAGAAGCAGAAAAAAAACAGTAGGGGGGTATTGGGGCAGAGGGGGAAGAACCTACTGAGGGGCGTCATTCTTAAGAAAATAAGATAATGGGAGAAAGAAGAGGCGTTAGGAAAAATAACTCAGTTTACCTGATTGGGAGCACCTTCGGGAAAAAAACCTGATCGGGTCGGGGAGGAAAAGGGGGGTATTCCACTAACGAGGTGAAGACCGGATGGGCGCAGCAAGATCAGAAGAAAGGACGGAAAAAGAAAGATAAAGGAAAGAGTAGGTGGATGTTACCCTTCGCAAGCTATTGATTTAAAAATTTCAAAAAAAAAAGCGCGTTAGGCCACTAGACAGGAAGGGGCGCGGTGTTATGGAATATCGGGTACAGTGGGCTTCAGGGGATGTGGAGCCTAAAAAGGAGGCGAGGGTCCAAGGAGCCATCTTACAGAATCTCGTGGCTAGGACTAGCCTATGATAAACGGGAAGGGAACTCGAGAAATGGGATGCCGAGGGGCGTCCTAGAAGTGAAGGAAGATATTAAGAGAGAAATTAAAAAATGACTTCCGCCGAGGGAAAGCAAAACCAGGCTGGGAATATGGAACGGTGTCGAGCAACCGTCTTACCTTTCGAAATTTTACTAACTTTAAGAAAAAGGAGAAATCTCCTGGCAATGACCTAACGAAAGAGGCCATTATAACCGTCGAGAGATACCCGTCTTTCTCTCCGCGGGAAGGGGGTACGGGGTTGCGGAGGAATCCGCGGGGGGAAAAAAAGGAAAGAGGGGGACCGCAGTATCGGGTGGAAAACGAAAGAGTTTCTCGCACTTGGAAGGTTTGGGGAAACATCTTTACTGGGAAGTGGGGTACGTGGTAAATTTGAGGGTTAAGCAACTCACTCCCAAAAGAAGAATTAAACCGGCCAGGTGATATAGGGCACAAATCAACATTAGGGACAGGGTGAAGCGTTTCGCTTGGCATATGGAAAAGAATGTTTGGGGGGGGGAAGGGGGTCAAGGATCGGGGAAAGTCCTTCGAACACCCTACGGGGGGTCTGACTTTATCGGGAAGGAGAAAGAGTTGTTTGGAGAGACCATCTTCCGATAAAGGAAACAAACGGGCATTGGGAAAACTTCTGATTAAGAAAAACTTAGGAAAGGACAGCTAAAGGGAGGACCGCAACCCAACCTGAAAGTTCCCAGGAAAATTCGCTGGACGTGGGACGGTCAGAAAGGGGGAGAGGGAGGGGGACGGAGTAGAGAAAAAAGAGTCGTATACTCAATGTTACAACAACGAAAAGTAGCACACGACTCAGATAACAAGGTCTTCGTTACGGCGTTTCGACAAGGGGAGGTCGGGATCCATGGAATCGCCTGGAGGCCGTATCAGGGCTGTTCTGTATCTATGGAAATTTCTTGCTATGATCGAATTCGTTAACCTGAGGCCCACATTCTCTATGGGGTCGTTCGGTTCAGGGTGTGTGCAGAGGGCCTTTCGTCGCCGGCTGAAATATGGGGCCAAAGTTGCGGTTTCGGGGTCGTACATTGACTAATAGAGGAGGAAGATATCCGCCCCAATCTCGTAATTCTATATCAGCGGCCGAGCGATATAAGGAGATCGGGGGGGTTCGGCTTAGAAGAAAGAGCCTCGTGATGGTAGAATGGGGGAAAAGAAAGGCGTGCAAAAGACAATCGTGATCAGGAAGGGGGAAGAGGCCGATAGCCTGGCGGAATCGGTAAAACGCTATCGTCAGGAGGGAGGGTCAAGTAGCTCGCACGGAAGTCTCCCTCCTACATCGTCGAAAAAGGGGGGGGCTCGGGAACCGGTGGCTGAAACTTCTGAACGTCAGCATCTGGGGAAAAGAACCGAAGGACTAAACTCGAGAATCGAAAAAAACCAAAGGGCACTAGGGGAAGACGGTTCTTTCCGTGCCCAGGGGAGACCTAAAAAGGGGGTATAGATCCTCAACAACAACAAAAGAGGAAAAAATCAATTGGGATCAAGTCAATGTCGGGAACGGCCAAAAAACACGCATGTCAGGGTCCGTAAGAAAGAGTGAGGCCGGTAGCGCAGAGAGGGGGGTAGCTAGGTCAGCGCACGCCAAAAAAAAGGTTCTATTAGGCAGGCGATCAGGGGGAAGTTGCGAAAAATACTGACCTGAAGAGTAAGAAAATATCGATCTGGAACAGGCTCTCGGACTTAGATAAGATTAGCACTAGGGTTGGGAAAAAGGGCACATGTAGGCGAAAATCGAACGACTTAAGAAACCGCCTCCTGAAAGCCGTCCTAACCGATCTAATGACAGTTGAGGAAGGCAGGAGCTAGTCAACAGAAAAAATTAGGGTTGCGCTAGAGAAGGGACTCATCCCAAGAAGGGGAGCAAAAAAGAACCTGACCCGAGATCTGGAAAAAAAAAACGCGGAAGCACGAACCAGGGAGGAACACCCCCGACAGCGAACCACTATCCGGATCGGTCAAAGGGGCGCCATAAGCGCCTTGGCGATGATAGAAAAAAAAGCCTTGCCGCCGGGGCCTTGCGGCCGGAAAAGGAGATCGGGAAACGCTCGAAAGGGGTCGAAACAGAGGAAGAAACGATGAGGGCGGCGTGGATAATCTGGAGGCTGTTGTAAGTTAGTGATCAATAGAATCGCACAGAGACGGACGATGACCCGGGACTGCAAGTATGCAAGGAGGGGTGCCCGGGGGGAAAAAAGACTCATCAGGGGTCCGGAAAGGACTGAAAGTACCTGTTTCCTTGGAAAAGGCTAGAGACACAACGAGGGAGGATAAAGTCCTTCCAAGGATTGTTTGGTGCCGGGACAAAAGGGATATCGAAAAAAGAGGCCACAGAAAACCAAAAATGCTTGAAAAAAAACTATGAAAAAAGGTACATCAGCTGGGTGGCCAGAGACAAGGCAGGCCAGCACACCTTGGGGATGGAGTGAAACCACATGGAAAAGCGAACGAAAATTAGAAGCAAAAGGAAAATGCTTGGAAAAAGAAAAAGAGAAAGGGCAGCGCCGAAAAAAAAATGGGAACGCCGAGAGGGTCCCAACGTCTCAGTCGAAGGATGAGAAGCCGAAACGACTTCCAAACAACCACCCGCATAAAGGAGGGCTGGAGAATGACCATGCGAAGATTTAAAGTTCGGTCCGAGTCAAGTAGGGGACCAGGGCTAGACAAGGAGCCAGAAGAAATTGGGGGGGCCGAAGTAAAGTAAATATCCATCAGGGTGGAGGGTAAGACGGATCGAAAGGCCAGGAAAAGAGAGCGCAAGAATGCGAATATTCTGATATGGAAACTTAAGCATCAGCCAGAACTAGAAGTAGAGCAACTTTATTCATAAGAAAGGAAAAGCGAGCACGAAACTGCTGTGGACGTTGCTGTCGGTAAAGAAGTGGAGGACAAGTAAGACGCAACCTCAGACTGATGGGACCGCTCCCGAAAAAAAACCGCGCCCAAGATAGGTGTACAGGAAGAATTCAAAAGGAAGTGGGCGAAATTAGAAAGTCAGAGGGGGGGCGATTTATGTAATCCTCGTCAAAGGAAAAAGGCAAAAAGGAGAGTTCGAGACCTACCTTGGTCAGCCGACTAGACATTCAGGTGAAGTCTCGTATCAATAAGAGCGGAAAGAAACAAGAAAAGAAGGTGCCTCAGAAAAAAGGTGAAAAGAAAATCGTAAGAAAGGTTGACTCAAAAGAAGGTCTTTAATGAAGCACCTTCGACTGCGGACGCAGGGGTCGTCGAGGCAAGGTCGAAAAATATTTAAGGGCGCTAAGCTCGCTTCGGAGCAAGGTGAAAAATTCCGCAAGCGAACTCCAAGGACAAAGCGACCTGAAGTCGCGTAATGGAAGTGCTCATCGGAGAAGAACCGGAAGGGACAGGACGAAAAACTCTGGGAAGACCTCGGAAAATGACGAGAAGTGGGTCGGGGAGGGGTAGAGGAAAGAAAATCTCGGGGGGGAGGGAAATAGGGTGATTTTGCTATCTCAGTCGTGAAAAGAATTGAAGGGGGGCCGAGCGACAGGGTTCACAATAAGGAAGGTTGCAGAAGAGTGTCCAGGAGGAGAGCCTAGGCGTCCAATTACCCTAGAGAGTTGCAAAAAATTTCAAAAAAGGAAACAACTCTTGGGAAGGAAGAGGACAGGGAAAAAAAGATCACTTTTACTTTTTCTGTTTGAGGGCTGACTTTTGAACGTGAAATGGAGGATATCGCCTCGCTAAAGAGATCTGTAAAAAAAAAAACACAAACAAGTGAATGCTCTAGAAGCTGGGGGGTCTGGAAGTAGTTTATATGGGACCATGCTCTCCTTATGAGAATAGAAAAAAAAAAGAGGGGAAGCGAGCGTCGGGAGATAGGTTAGGCGCACCTATAGCCAAGAAGGAGAATGTTATTAGACCGTTCAGTGCCAGGGTTAAGCCCTACGGTATAGATCGGGAAAGGGACGCTGAAGAGAGTTACACGGATGTTCAAACTTGAGAAGCCGTTGGGTGGAGACTCGCGGATAAAGAAAAGGCATTTAAATCGGGAGGGGTAGATAGGTAGAAGATCGGGGTAACCGATCCTGGGCACATTTTTGGTCAGTGTCGAAGGCCAGCGATGCTGGAGACGAGAAGTTTTGACTTGCGAGCAAGTGCGCCTGAAGAGAAGGCGAAAAGAGCCCGAATGGGAATCTAGAGGGGGTAGAGGGGATCTCGCCCATTGTCATCTTGGAAGGCTTACGGGCAAAATGCTGGAGAGGAATGCTCAAGATAGCACTATAGGGGTTGGGCTCCTGGGGCAACGGAAGCGACTCGGGACCTGGAAAATGAAAATCCTCCTCCTCGCCGTTGATCATGGGATCAGAGAACAACACGGTCGGAAAAGGAAGAAGAGAAAATCATGAGGCGAGGCTTAGGAAAGTTCAAGTTGCTTGGGGAAACCGTTTAAACAGGAGCAACAAGTATCAATTGCTACCTTTCATCAAGGCGGAATCAGGTCTGACACTCAGAGATAAGACAAAAGAAAATGGGCAGAAGAGCAGCTTGGGACCGAGCTCTGACAAGGGTACGTCGAATCGGAGCACGCCCCAGCAAGTCAAATCGCTCGAGGAAAAAGTAAGAGACACCTACCGAAAGACTGATGAAAGAAGTTCAACAATCTTTTGAAAAAAGAAACTAACGATTTTGGCTTCTGAAAAAGACGGGAAAACGACAAAAAACCAAAGGAAGAGCCAGTGTGAAATGAAGGTTTAAAGCACAGCTTAGAAAAACGAAAGTGCATGAGCTGGGAAAAGGAGGAACGAAAACAAGTGGGGGGCCCTTTCAAGGATAGGTGCTGATATTGGCGGAAGAAAACGCTGGTGGGCGCGCATACGAGAAATAACGCATTCCGGGGGGAAAGGTCGATGAAGAACTGGGCGCGGGGGTGCGCCGAAAATTCAAGGGAGACCACCATATCGGTAATTTCCGGGGCATTCGAAAAAAAAAAGCCGCGTCGAGCGGGCGAGTCGGAGGAAAAGGAAAAAGTCAATCGAAGGAAAAGTCGCTTCGGCCAGAGGGGGGGGGAGAAGACATTTTGGGAGCGTAAAAACCAAAAAAACATGGGGTTCAGCCAAGAGGGGGGATAATCCTCATGCGTCTTCTGGGAAGTGAAAAAAAAGAGAGAGTATGGTGATGGACCCCGTCGCTTAGAGAGTTGACTCTTTCTCAGGTCGAGATAAACCTAAGCTCGGTGATTACAGACAAGAAGGAACCCCAGGCAGAAGCGGATCGTAAGGTCCAGGCCAGTGCGTTAAGAAAAAAGACTCCGCCGGCCTGGACGATTGCGCAAGGAAAGAAGAGAAGAGAGACTCTAGGAGGAGTGTCCGTGCGCGGGGGGCAGGACGATCGAAGGGAGAAGCGCCCATACCAGAAAAGGGGAGAAATTTAAGCCGCGGGAGGACCTCTTCTCAAGTAAAGAAGGTGGGGCTCGGCACGAGGTCATCAAGATGGTGAAGACGATTTAAAAGGGGGTACCTTCATTTGAGGCAAAAAGGGTGGGGAGGGGACTGTAATAAGAAGGAAATATTAATTTCCACGACAATCAGGGTCGTCGGATACAGTTAGGTTGAGGGAACTGGGCAAGAATAATTTCCGAGGATTAAAAAAAAGCGTGAGGTAACACTTACGCCCCAGAGAAGGACCAGGGGAAGACTATGGGGCGAACTCCAAAACTAGCGATTGGGGAAGGGGGTTCTGGAGAAAATCATATATTAGGGGCTTGAGGACGTGCAGCTCAGGGACCCCTAAAAAAACAGACTCGTGGCAAGAAGAGACTCCCTATAGGAAGCTATCAAGATCACTGGGATGCAAGGTGGGGACGAAGGGCATGAAATAAATTCCTAATAGATTGCTCTCTCTTAGGCCTACAGAAGTCACACCAGGACTGGAGGTTCCAGCGTTTAGAGCTAAAACCGTCGTAAAGCAGTCGAAGCGGTGTAGGAAAACCCGGCTATCGAGGGGAGAAACTTAACGTTAGAGTCGAATAAAGGAGAAGCACCCTCGAGGAGCTCAGTCGGTCTGAGGCATCATAATGAGAGAGAACGCTTGGGACCAATCAGTAAAACTCTGGCGGGTAAAGGAAGGTAGAGTTTTAATATCAAGGGCCGAGGATGTAATCTTCTTTACTTTCCGGGGGTGCAACGTGGAGGTGAGGGGACGGGGCCACCACAGAAAGATGGAAGGGAGGATATCTGTAAAAAATACACAAGCAGGAGGACCGCTTTGGGGTCGGGGGGGGTTCGCGATTGTGGTTGGGAAATCATTTTTGGTTGGGTAGGTCGGCAGCATGTCGATCCTACACTGTAAGTCTACTGAAGTGCGGGGAGAATTAGGGAGGGGGAGCCGCGGGGGTTATCTAGAGGGGGGGTAACAGAGGACAGTGTCCGCGTCGGAGGAATTAGCCAAAAGGAAATAGGACTCACCCACTTTCAATGCCAGAAACTTCGATGAAGAGGGGGAGAGCATCAGGAGATTTCTATTTACCTGAGGGGGTCAAGAATGGAAAAAAACCCTCTCAGCTGAGACAGCCGAGATCATCTAGGAGTGACCTGGTGGGTGAGCGGGTCGATTCCATGAAGAGGAGACGAAAGCGAAAAAAGACAATTCTTTTGGTGATCGTAGGGGTAACAATGTGGAGGGAGAAAGGCTCCAACCCAGGGACCTAGCCCACAGAAAGATGGACTGAAAAAAGGGTCTGGGGGACGACGGTTCCTTTCTTTTCTGTCTAGAAAGAGGGGGTGTCCAATCGGTTAGGGTAGGGAAAGACTATTGCGATAGGAGCCTAAATATCCGAAGCAAACATAGAGACCTCTTCTGGGAGAAGGAAAGCCGATTATCAATAGGATAAAAATGAGGGAGACTCTTCCTTAGTGAAGGACGAGTTTAGTTTATATAGGTCACTTATGAACTGCTGAAAAAAAAATCGTGATAGATCGAGGCTATATCACGGAGCTCAGGAGATTCGTCAAAGTTATCTAAGATAAAACTAGGGGCGGAAGTAACCTTCGAATGGGATAAAGCCGGTGTGAGTGCGGAGGAGCTGGGGGGTCGGCGGGGAAGATGGTGTTTCGAGGAAGCAAAATAAGCGTTTCAAAAACCCTCAGCTTCTTTGAGCTCGGGCTTTCCTGAAATCATTTACGGAACTAGAAAGTTGGTCTCCTCCAAAAACACAAAAGGAGGGGGAGCAAAAAGGGGGTGTGCGTGGAATTTCAAGGGCACGGACCGCGAGAAGAAGGGAAGCGGGTCGTAGACCGGCATGACGGTAGGGGGCGTACAAAGCGGGAGATCGCTGAGGCAAAGGTCATCCCCTTTCGACGATGTGGGAGACTCAGAGGGATGGGATCGAGATATACCTGGAAGTAAACGGAGAAAGAGGGGGAGTCTGGAAAAGACACGATGATAACGAAATTGGGCTTGGGTCAGACGTCATCAGGAAACCTGAGTCCGATCATCGCTGCATAACCTGACAGACAGACTGAGAGGATTGATAAGATGATCTGAATAGGTTTTTGCGGGCAGGGCTGAGGGGAGAGTCCATCTTGTAGAACCAAAACTAAAACGAGAGAAAAAAAATGACCGAAGAAATCAATAAAAGAAACGTGTTTCACGGTGCCAACAAACTAACCCAGAAAGATCCTGTGGTAGGTTGGTGCCTTCTACGAGGGGCCATTGGACTCGATAAGAATAAAACACAAAAATTTCTTCCTAAAGGGAGAACTCCTCTCCAAGGGGAAAAAAAAGGCAATCGACTATGAGAAAAGAGTTGAGCTCTCTTAAGGTGCACAACTTTCTTACAGAAAGAAGAGAACTCATAAATCGGCCAGAGAAGACCTTACTTAATGGGGGGAAAAGGGGGTGGACAGCAATTTTGTGCTGCCGAGCCGGATTTTCCTGCCGCGACGATGACGAGGCCACAAAGGAGTTCCGAACGATACCACGGAAAGGAGTACGATGGGACGGGGCCAATAGAGGCATGTAAGCGGAACCAAACCGTGGAATTCCAAAAAAAGAGAAGGGAACAAAGAAGCAATGTCTCACAGATTGTTTGGGGCACGCGTCTGAATTCCTTAAAAAGTTTTTTGCGTTGCCGCAAAGTCATAAAATGGAGCCAGCGGGACATGAAAAGTAAAGGAAGTTCAAGGAAAGGGCGATGAAAAAGTGGCTAAAAACTCTTCACACGAGTGAACTGAATTGTTCCCAGATGCAGCACAATAGGAATGAGGCAAACCGACCTGCCTGGAGCTGACATTCCTTGGGTGCAGTACATGCCGAAGACTTTGAAATGGGAAGTGGGGCACGGTGGAAACGGATAGGGGGGGCTGCCGAGGGCCGATAAACGGGACGGTTTGAAGAAAATCGCAGGATCGATTCAAAGACGGGTTTCTTTAACGGGAGGACGCAAGATCGTATATTCAATATTGGGGGGAAACGTAGAGACGAAGAGCATCAGGGACAGCGTGTAGGAAGAGCGAGCAAGCGAAAAGCTGATGACGGGGGAAATGATCTGCAAGGGAACCAAAGCCGAAGAAACATCAAAAAATCAGGGGGAACCGATAAGTAGATAACCACCGAGATAGTTTGGAGGAAAAGGAGAGCAAGAAGGTAAAATCGCGTTCTAATGGGGGAAGTAATAGATATTCTTTTGTAATAGTGAGGCAAGGAATCTCAGGACAACCGTTTTATCCTACGCTAACACGGGTGAAGATCTTGTCAGTCAGAAATTAACCAACTAAGGAGGCGAAAGTCAGAAGAAAAGAAATCTTCCAGTTGAGAGAAAGGTCTTCGAAAGCCGTAGGGATCACCTTCGGCACTGGGGGGCGAGAAGGACGAAATCTGGCGTCACTTAGACGCCAAGTTAATGATGCATAATCTATAGAAGCTGCTCTTATCGACAGAGAACGAACGCGCAGGACAAGAGACGAGAGAGAGAGGCGCCGGGAAGGACTCAGGGCCTCGGAGGAAAAAAAAGGGGAAGGAGGAAAGTCACCCTTTGCCGGAAATGACGAAAGGGGGGCAATCGCGAGAAAAAAGGAGGGGGGGGAAAGGGATAGAGAAAGAGATCCGAGGAACTAAGAGGGTCAGATCGACGGGGACAAAGAAGTTCAGGCTGGCTTACAAGGGGAAAAAAAAACCGAACGCCTGAGTCTCCGGCGAACGTGGAAAAAGACAAGCATAACGAGATGAAAAGGCTGATCGACAGCATGGGCAACTGTGTCGTTTAGGATTAGTGGTCACCTATCTCGGAAGAGAGAGGAGATGGAGGATCAAGGA
>Ga0179593_1458644_pt1 | contig 23010 bp, 31 predicted proteins | sample CZODoug2_1_08_16_FD_185931 | JGI IMG/M metagenome (GOLD analysis project Ga0179593, IMG submission 185931) | Vadose zone soil fungal communities from Angelo Coast Range Reserve, California, USA - CZODoug2_1_08_16fungal (PacBio error correction) | ecosystem: Environmental > Terrestrial > Soil >...
GCTGTATGTTAGAAAAAAGAGAAACTTTCCGATGCTCACAGTCAATCGGCGGAAAGGGAGCATCGGGGATAGCCGCAAAAAACCAATTCCGAAAGAATGCCCGAAGAATAAGAATCATGGCCTAGTAAGTTAAAAACCCGTCAAGTAGCTTGGCAGAGAAGAGTAGCGGATGGATTCTTGGAAGAAAAGGGGGAAAGAGAAATGGTGTAAATGAAAAGGAAATCTTGCCAGGGGAGGGCATGTAGCCTCAGACACGGGGGCCAAAAGAAAGGGGGGGGGGGGTATTTTGGGGCGAGAGCGAAAGGGGAGGGGGTGAAAGGTTCCCCCGTCGGACACATGGAAGGCGACCCCTGCCCTAAAAAAGACACGGCGGTCGCCTGACACGCCCTCATTGATTAGGTGGAAACTAAGGTAGTACTCAAAAAAATCGAGGAAGAAAGGAGCTCTGCACAAAAAAAACTCGTGGGAGCAGCCTGTAGAGGGGTCTTGAAAGGGTATAGGTTTTCCACAGACTACTAAAGACCGAAAGCGAAACCGAGAAGGGAAAGTTATGCCGAGAAGACAGGACTTCAAAGCGGGTCCCTTGAGAACCATAATCTTTCAAGGAACCGTTTTACGCTAAAACAAGGGGGTAGACTATATCGTTGGAAGGATCTATCAAGGGGGATGTTCAGGGGCGGGAAAAAGGTTAGCGCAGTCCTGGGAATGGGGGGGGGGGAAAAGTGCAAGCTTGGCCGAGCCTGGAAAGAGGGGAAGTAACTTTAGAGGGGGGAAGAAAAAAAAGGCGTTGAACGGACGATCAGTCTTTCAGAAAAGGAAAAAGGGGAAGTCAAGTCCTGCGGGGCGGGGTTTCAGCAAAGATCGCGGAAAAAAGCAAAAACACACGTGAAGGAGGAGAGGTTCTACAAATGAAGGGGGGAGGGAGGCACGCAAGGGGGGGGAGAAAAACTGATTCCAGACACTGGGTGCAATAGCGGGCCAGATCGATTCTAAAAAAGAAGTTGGTATAATGCGGCAATCAGATCAATAAAATGGGCGGGGAGAAAGAAGAAGACGGAGATCGGCCCCGAGAATAATCATTAGGTGGCCAACGCTTCGGGGAGGAGAAGACCAACGAGGCAAGGTAAAAAAAAAAAAACAAACATGTCCTAGAAGGAGAGAGTATCAAGGGGTGAACGGAATATTGCAAAGGGAAACGACTTGGGGGAAGCCGTTTGTGCGGAAGGGGGAGGACACCAGGACTGCCCCTTGAAAAAGAAAACACCAAAAAAGGGCACGAAGATTCTTTGTCCTTCACGTCACCAAGACGAGGGAGCCTCATTGGAAATTGGGGGTTGGAAGACGGGATTTGAACGCATCTTAACTATGCAAGGGGGAAAAAAAAGTGACGGCTGAAAAAGGGGAACTTTGTGGCAAGGAAAGAGAAGGAAATCCCCCTCATTACCTCCAAAAGGAAAAGAATCAACTTTCTCAGGATATCGAGCAGGAAACAAAAGGGGAAGGACGAAAAAAGGAGGGAAAGATGACATTACCAGTTTGCAACAAATAGACTGAAAAAAAGAGGCTCGGTGGTTGCAGATAAAAGGACCGCGCACGGTGAGAGACAGAAATGGTGAAAGTTGAAAGGCTGCGACCGATAAGCAGGGGTTACTTTATGAGTAGCGGAGGGAGGGCGAGTCAACAGGTTGAAAAAAAAGACGAATCGCAGAAACGCAAAGTGGGCTTGGCGAGGGGCAGGGGGTTACATTGGGAGAACACAAATCAGATCCTGGAAACTGAATTACAGGAAGAAAGGATTTAGGGGGTTAAGGGGGGAGAAGGAGAAAAAAAAAAGGAGGAAATTAAAGTGCGCCAATGGGGAGGCTCGGCAAGGCAGTCGCCTGACAAGTAGAAAGAGGCTGGGGGATACCGTGATAAAAGGGGAATAGGCGGCTTCAGTACAAAGGTGTGTAGTCACGGCGGAAGACAGTATATCGGAGGTTGGGACCTTCTTCTTTGGTAGGTCTTCGAGAGGGAGCACATCGCTGGGATGAAGAAGGAAAGACCCGTGGGGGCAGATAAAGGGTTGAAAAGGGTCCATTCTAGTGGGATAAAAAAGTGGGGATAGGTTTCAAGAGGGGAAGAGGGTACATCTTCCATTAGTAAAGGTGGCGGGCCGGAAGAGGGGAAAAAGAGGCAATGGGGAAACATCCTACAGTTAACGAGGGGTATTTGAAAAACTCTAGAAGCCGAGGCGAGGGAAAAAAAAATTGAAAAAGAATCTATGCGGTTATAGAAAAAAAAGGAAAGGGCGCTCTTGAACTAAAAACCGCAGAGGGGGAGGAGAAGAGGATTCTTCTAAGAAGGGATGGGAGCAGAGGCAGTCAGTCTAAAGAAGAAGAAAAACCCAGGGCGGTCTTCAGAATAAAGAGTGGAAAAAAGCGAGACTGAAAGAACAGCCCAGTCGAACAAAAGTAGGGGTTTTATTGGGGGGGAAGGAGACTTTCATCTCTTGGGAAAAGAAAAGACCAGAAACGAGGTATGCCGCTAGCCTGGGAAGTTTAGGCAGAGAGGAAAAATGGCCTCCAAACAGCATCAGGTTTGGTATGCAGAGGCGGGTTCATGAAAAAAGGCGGTTTGAATGACCATCACTGTAGCTTTTGGCAAGGAAAAAAGAAACAAAACCACTTTATGCGTAAGATTCCTCAGGGGGAACTCATACAGTGGTGTCCATCAATCGCGGGAGGTGAGGGCATTGTAACCCGCTCTTGCTGATAACACCCCTGAGGGGGGCAGTTTGGAGAGGGAGTAAGCATTCGCGAGCCCGGAGGCGGCCGGCATGGGTCTTTGAGTTTGGGAAAAAGAAAAAGACAATAAGATCAAAAGCAAATAAAATCGGGGGGGGGGAAGGGGGTTTTTTCGACGGGGGAATGGGGGGGGGCTTAGAAAGAGGGGGAGGGAGAAATGTCCTGCAGCAAGCCAGATTGAAAGCCGTTTGATCTTTAGTATCTGAGCCACGTGTTAATTGTCTGGGTCTTTCTGCGCCAAAAGAGTTCGGACCTGAGAACACGCGGCAGGGGGGTATTCAAATAGAGCAACGTTGGTTGAGAAAAATAGTTCCCAGGCAAGGGGTTACCCTTTGAATCGCATAAGGAGAGGCAAAGGGGGGGGGTCAAAACACCCAATCGGCGTAAAAGTGGGCATTGGGGAGGGGAGGGGTCAATTAAGGCCTAAACGGCGGTCATCCAAGGCACTCGGAGTAAAAAGAACAAGGCGGATAACGAGAAGAGACTTAAAGAAACCCAAAATACCCGGGGCGGAGGGGAGAAAAAAGAGATGGGGGCGGAATCGTCGGAAAGAACGACAAGAGAAAAATAAAGAGTTAGACGTCGCTGTGAAAAGTACAAGAAGCGAAGCAAGGAATAATAGTCTGGGAAAGCCGTCTGGGAAGAAAAAGAAATAAGCGAAATCGTACAGGGGGGACAATCCCTTGTAAGCAAGTGGCAAAGAAATGAATTTGCTCGGCGCGACGGCAATCCATGCCAACATACTTACTTGCTAAAGTGAATCAAAAAAGGGGGTGTCCGCAAAAAAGTAGGGAAAATGGCTTATCTAAGTCACTGGGGAAAGAAAAAACACCATACAAAATATTCACGGATGCGCAAGTAATTTTAAAAAGAAAAGAGAAACCACCAAATACAATGAAAACAACTGAGCGGATAGAAAAGGGCAGGGAATCTTGAAACACTAGGAAGGAGTGAAGGAACGGCAAGGGAATTTGCCAAACTTGTAGGGTCAGAACGCGACAGTTTTTGCACACTGTATGGAGGATTGCAAGGGGATGGCGAACAGGGGGAGACAGGGATGGCCTATGAGTATCTCAGTTGAGGAAATGGGGGGAGGTTGGGCTTGTAAGTTTGGAGGTGCTCCTTGACTCACCATGTCCAATTGTTTCACAACCCCAGTGAAAGAAGTCAGAATAAGAAGAGAATACCGGGAAGGTCGGGGTCAACCGGAAGGGACAAAAATCTAAAATCAAGGGTAAGTGACCAAAAGGCAGGACGCGGCAAATGGCCAGGAGGAGAAGGGAAGAATCCTTATGTTGCAACTTTTAAATGGGGGGGGGGGGTTCGCTAAGGGGGGGAGGTCAAGAATGACTTTTCTCCCATGCACAACTGTGTAAAAACAAGATTGTCACAGTCCATAAGGAGGGGAAAAAAAGAAAAAAGAAGGAATAGACCTATGTAACAAAAAAAAAAAAGGTCGGAGACGATGCACTGGCAAAAACTAAAGGAGGAGAGTCTTCGAGGAAGAAAGAACCCGTTCGTAAAAGAAAGAAAAACCACATAAGGGGACTGGAGAATTTTAGTAGCAGGAATAGCACATGTCTCCGGCGAGTTTCGAAGGAGAACGAAGCCCTTGCAACCATGCTAAGGTCGCATGGGGGGAAAGGGTGAAGCCAACGACAAAAAACGGGGACAGCTTTAAACAATCTACCCGGCACCGGGAAAGGGGGGGGGGGGGTCATGCCCCTTGACGAAAGGTACTTGTACACCAAACCCCGGACAGAGACGGACTTAAAAAAGCGCGTCAGTGACTTCGTGAAAGAAGGGAAGCCAACAGGCGAAATTGAGGAACTTGAGAGATGGGGGGGGAAAGCCGCACAACAAAGACAAAAATCAAGAGTCGCTACCCTGAAAAGAAGGGAAGACACCGGGGAAGACAATCCAATGGGGGTACTCCAACTAGATAGTCTAAGGGAGCCGAACAGAGAGGGGGGGGGTCAGGGAAAAAGGGGGGAAAAGCTAGGCGGAAGTCCCTGCAAGGACAGTGCTGAAAGGACAAACTGACCAAAAAAAAGAACAGGGGGCCCTCGTTTGTTTGGGATCGCGGGGGGGATGGAAAAAAGGAAATATACAAGAAGCAGTAGCATTGGGGTCTCTCAACGCTAGAGGGGGGATCCTCCCGGAAAAAAAACCTGTATGAGTGGGAAACGCGGAGTGGAGGATCACCAACGAAAATACCATTTGTTCGAAAAGGTGACGAAAAGAATTGACTTGAGCATTCTAACAGACGGGGGGTTTTCAGAAGGAGCGGATAGTCAAAGTTTGGGAGGGCACCGCAGCATGTCAAAAGAAAGGGAATCTCATCACAGGACTAAAAAACCCTCCGTGGGGAGCACGGTGAGAAAACCCTCATATAGGAAGTTTCATATTCCAGGGGTAAAAAACCCGCTAAGAGAACGGGAGGGGGCTCAAACAAAGTCCAAGAAAGAGAAGAGGGGGAAGCCCCTCAGGGTTGGAAAAGAGGGTGCAAGAGAAAAAAGAAAAATGGGAATCTTCTTCTTCGGGGAACCAAGAAACAACAAAGGAGGGCCAGCTGGGGGGGGGTGATAAGAGAAACCGTGGGGAGGATGGAAGGAAGAAAAAAAAAAGGGGGGGGGAATTTTCGGAAAGAAGGAGAAAAATCATCTCGAAATACCCCAACAAAAACGGGAGGAGCTATATATACATAATTGTTATCGAAGAAAACCGGGGGGGGAAACGAGAACTAAAAGCCTCGGGACCAAGAATCCGGATCGCATCGTATGAGAAAAACAAAAAACTTCCGTCAGTCCTGGAACAAAAGAAGGGTCCAGGGTGGAAGGGGGAAAACGAAGGGGAAGGGAAGCGCAGAGGGGGGAGGAGGAGTAGGAATTTTGGGGGGGAAAAAGGGAAATAATGGTTTTCCCGGGCAAAGGTGCAATCTGATGTACCAAAAAAGGACCCCCGGATTGGGGGGTAATGGGGGGGAAAGAAAGCGGAAAGGGAGGGGGAACGCTTTGCCCCGAGGCACCGAAAGGATCTACCCTTAGGAGGCCCTGAAGAAACATACCCGGTGGGGAAGGAAAAAACGGAGGGGCCTGTCGAGAAACGAGGAGTGGCATTGAGCGAAAATAGGACTCGGCCAAAAGAGGGGGGACTCAGGAAAAAAAAGGTGGGCAAAACATGAAAAGTCTGATATTGTATTTATGGGGCGCGGCTCCAAAAAATACGGACAAGTGAAAGACTGGGAGAGGGGGAAAAGTTGTAAAGGTGCCACCACGGGAAGGCCAAGGGCTGAAGAAAAGAGAAGGTAGACCCCCGTCAATGTAAACGAAAGGGAACGCTAACAAGTATATCTTTCTTGAAAATGGAGAAGGCAAAGTGGAAATCAAAAGAAAGGAGGCATAGGTGCTTGTTTCTGCTTTGGTCTCGAAGCCAAAAGTGAAATATCAGAGGGGTAGGACAAAGAACTTTCACGAAAATCGATCATTGATCCAAAGAAAAATCGGGGAAATCAGGACATCCTTTCTGTCTGGGGGGGAGGCCTCGTCGATTTACTGCAGGAAAACCCGGATAAAGCTGTTAAAAGGGGAGGGAAATGTCGCCAAACTGGTTGGGAAATCCGGGACAAGAAGGGACAGGGGTGAGGGAGGGCGGGGAAGCCTAGAGGAAGAAAAAACTGAACAAATGCTAATTCGCCTAGAAAGAAAAGCCAATACGGCAGCCTGTTGGGGGGGTAGCTAAGGGGGACAAGGGAGAGGAAAAAAAAAATAGAATCAGGGGAAAGGGGGGGACAACAAACATCAAGCTATAACACGCGGTGCAAGGGAAGCAGGAGGGGCGAGAGTCTCTTGGTAGAACGCTATAGCAGCCGGACTTGCGGAAACGGGGTGGGCACAGGGGGGAAAACGCTTCCAGAAAGAAAAAAGAAAAGAAGATAAACAAAACACCATGGAAGTTGGTCTTCACGCCAACGCGAAGACACTGGATTGAAAAAAACATGGGGGAGCCAGCTTTTTGGTCAGAACAAGTGAAAAAGGGTGGGAACGCGGGGGGAGAAGAGATAGGGCGTAATTTGGGGATTCATGGGGGGAGGAAACGGCGGGAATGTGGAACATTTGACAATTGAATCTCCTACGGAGCAAGCCCACAAAAAAGAAGGAAAGGGACGATCATAGTCGATCAGGGTTACCCGAAGGGGGACTAGAAAAAATCGTTCCATCTAGAATTACCATGTGACACTCTTGGGAGAGGGGAACAGGGGGTTGCCAGTTTTGCGGAAATGGGTTGCCGGTATCAGCGAAGGAGAAGGGGGTCAGCTTTAGGCCTCATGGCAAGAGTCCGATCGGGAAGGAGAAGGGGGGGACGTGAAGGGAAGATTTTTATGGGGGGCTAGAGGTTGAAAAAAACAACGGCATACGGGGGGGGTTGGAGGGGCTTTGGTCCATGGAAAGTGATCTACGGAAGAAAGAAGGGACAGGTCGCGTCAAATGAAAAAGAATTAAAAAATTCTTGATCTCGGGGGGGCATAAAAGCGAGACCCTAGCAGGGAGGAAAAAATATGATTAATGGAGAAATCGGAAAGGGCTGGGGAAGAAAAGTGTGGTGGCGGATTATGAAAGCATGGAGGGGGAGGAGTCTAAAGGAAAAAAAGTCGGCACATCCCTTTCCAGTTTCCGTGTTATTCCCAGCGCATGAAGAAAAGATATAGGCTCGGTTGGCGCCTTCAAAAGGGACGGGAGAAGAGCAAAGAAAAAGACCGAACAAGGGAAGGGGGGGGGAGGGGAAAGTGGGGAAAAGGGCATTATCGTTTGGGGAAGAAAGGGCTATTGGGGAAAAAAAAAGTCATTCGCTTGTAATGAGGGAGCCAGTAATTCGAAGTTTTCGGCCAGTAAGAGGTCTACAAAAAATAGGATTGGCCCACGCAAAGGTAACAATGGGGGGGGAGGGACAAGAGGAGAGGGTAAACCGCCGGAGGGACGCGGTATCACAAACCAGGTCAAATTGGGGGGGAAACGATGTCGTGTTCCGAAAGGCAGTACCCGAGGAAAAGCAGAGACCGGGGGGAAAAAAAGGGAAAGTTCTAGAGCGCGTCGAAGAAGTGGAAACTTTGTCTCAGAAGCACGGGGGAAGAATCAGACATATATAGCATAGAGAAAAACTGGGCGGCGATTTCCCACGGAGACGGAAGAAAGAAATGGGAAAAAAAAACCGGGAAACCACTCTGATTTGTAGGGGGTTGAGAGGAATATTCGATCTGGGTTGGCCCGAGAAAAAAAGAAAGAAGAAAGGAGGCGGAAGCCTTCCCTCCGGTGAGGAAAAACGAAGAGGCTAAAACGGGAGGTCCGGGTATGACGATCATAGGATATAGAAGGAGAAGCCGGAGGGGGAAAAAAAAAGGGGAGAAAAAGAGTATTAGCTTGGACACGTCAGTCTCTCAAACTATTAGTAGGAAAAAGAGGGGAGGAAAGAAAGGACAGGAAGTGGATCATTTATGAGCAAGAAACCATGGAGCCGGGCATGATAACAGCTCTTCTGGAGAAAAGATGCGGTTTGGGAGAAAAGGGGGGAAATCTTTTACTCAAAGGGGAACATGGGGACGTCGATTTCTCGGGCCAAAAGCGAGTCGGAAAAAAAGAAGATCAAGCGTCAACAAAATGAACTTCAGGGGTTCAGAAATGGTGTAAACATCGATTCAGGAACTAAACGCGAGAGAGGGAGAGGCAGACAAACAGAAAACAAGGGGGGGCTCCTCTTTATATTCAGAAAAGATCGCAAAGTGGGCGCAAAATTAAACAAGCAGACCTCTTTGTGGGGGTCGGAAAGAGAGGGGAAAAAAAATCAAGGGGAACTGGTCAGGAGAAACCTAAGGAGGACAGAAGGGAAAAACCTTTGCAACAGGAGGGAAGTCGGACGGGCCGTGGGGGTGAAAGCAACCCATAAACGGGTAAGGGATGGGGGGACAATTGGGGGAGGGAAGGGGGATGGGGGAAGAATTTAGACTGTGAAGAAAACGCGAATTACATGCTCATTCACGACGGAGAGGAAAAGAGGAAAGGGGGACGGAGAAATGGTAAAAGATGTCGCGACAAGAAGGGGGAGCTGTAAAAGATATGGCATAGAACCGAACAGAGAAACCCTCCCATAAAAGAGAGAGGAGGGAGAGTTACTAAAACTTAAGACGCGGAAAACCGGACTGAAGGGGAGGTATTCTCTTGGAAAGCAGGGGTAAGAAAAAAAGTAGGGAATCACCCGCAAAAAGGAAAAAAGAAGGGGAAACAAAAAATTGCCTATATCCTAGTGGCGAGGGGTTGTCACTTCTCCGATCCGAAAAATGACCAAAAAAAGGGACTTGTAGGGGGTGGACAGGGTTGGGCGAGATGCGGGGGTGTAAGAAGACATTCACTGGGAACCCAGCTGCGAAAACAATATGAAACCGGAGGCGAGGGGTCGGGGTTCCCGTTTAAAGCGACCAAAGAGAAAAAGAAGAAGAAAGCGAAAACGTTTATCAAACGGATCGCAGGCAAGAAGACCGAAACCCATGAAAAGGAAAAAAAAAAAACTGCAACCAAGGCCCACCAAATCGTAGCAAACAACTCATAAAAGCGGGACAGAGACTTTGCACACTTGTAGGGGAAAAAGAAGGGGGGACAAGGGGTGCTGTAGCGGGAAAAAGTGAGGGATCCCAGAAGAAGGGTACAGTTGAGGAGGGGCGTGTGGCGTGTCGTCGGCAAAAAAAGTTGAAAAGGGGGGCCACACATTGGGAAAAAGGGGAAAAAGTCGGAAAAAATAAGCGCCGCAATAGCGGAGGAAGTTCAAAAAGGACGGTTCAAACAGAGGAAAAAAAAAAAAAAAAAAACCCCCCAAACCCACAGGTTCAGGGGGCAATACACTGAGGACTCAATCCATGGAAGTGATGTGGCCTTGGGGGCCAAAGAATAAGGGGGAAATGAGGGTTTTTCGGCGAGGGGTGGCAAGGGGTGGAAAGAGGCTCAGGAAAGAAGGAACGGGAAGCAAGATGGTCCCGAGCCCTATCATAAAAAATCGCCTGCATACAGGAAATGGAAGGTAAAGGGAAAGGAGTTCTCATCAGTAATGCCGCGTTGCAAAAGTCGGAGGGTTCCGGCCATCCAAGAATGCGGAGAAAAAAAAGGCCAGAATGAAAAAAACAATTCCGCATTAGCAAAAGGGCCTCAAAATCGATGCCTGGCGAATCAGCCTGGCCATGCGTGGGGTCGATGGGAAGAACGGCGGGCACGCAATCTTGTCCGCTTGAAAAATCTTTAAGAAGGAAGATGGCAGGGGGGGGGGGGGGGAGAGGCCCCTCACTAAGAAGGGTTGCAGGAAAAAAGCCGGGAAGGACGTTACTTCAAAAATGAGGCGACGGGGAAAAAAATCAGTTTGAAAGCATTTAATGGGTGACGAAAGATGAGTATTTTTTTTTTTTTGGGGGGGGAAAAGATGACTGTAATGCTTGTCCATGGCGAAGGGGAAAAAGCAAACCTCACCATCATGGAAACAGTTGGTTACCTGACAAGAGCACAGAAAAGGCAGACCAAGGTAGTAAAAAAAATGGCCTGGGGGAGAAAACGGGTTTCGTTTGAAGGAAAAACGGGTCTTAACTCAACGCTTAGCGAATGACCCCAGGGACTGTCATTACACCGGAACAGACCGTCTTTTGAATCGCTGGGTAGGGCGGGCGGGAAAAGGGGGGACCACAATATCAACGCGAAGGGGAGAAGCAACGGAAAATGTTAGTCTCCAGAGCTAGGATAGTGAAGCGCCGGTGAAACTTAACCCAACGAAAAACCTCGGACGTTCAAATGACGGAAAAGAAAAAAAGTCAGGGGGATACAACACAAACCTTATTTTGAAAGGGGCGGCGGCAAAGGAAAAAGGGGCGAAACGAGAACTGGGCACCAAAATCAAGCAACACAGTTACTACAAAAAGCAGAGAGGGGGTAGAAGTACGAAACCTAACATAAAAAGAGTGACATGGGAAATATTCCTCGTAAAGGACAAAAAAGAAATCAAGATAACAGTCGTTGCTCACGCAGACCTAAGAAAAAGAACAGCATAACGAAGGAAGATTCAGATGAACGGATTTTTCAATTCAACCACTAGAGAGTCATCAGTTGACCGGACTGAAAAAGGGAAGGGGAGGAAGTGTGTGGCAGGAGAGAAAAGAGACCGGCAATGGGGAGAGCACACAGTTGGATGGGGAGGGAAATACTCCTAACTAAAACGTTGACGGATTGAACATAGAGAGAGCTTCTAGTTTAAAAAAGACACTGTGCAACGAAAAGGAAGAGGAACATCGGGAAGAAGGCATAGGGAGCTCCTCCAAAAACCACAGGACCCGTCGGTGAGGTTTACCCCCAGAAGAAGAGACGACACCTCGGGTTTTCATTGAAACGAAGTCACAAACGGAAAGGCAGAGATTAGTATTATTGAAAGGAAGTTGGGATAAAAAAAAAAAAAGGGGAGAGGAATTACTGGGGGGGATGAAGAGGTCATATTGTCCAGAAACGCTGTGAGGGGGAAGGGAACAAGGGCCCAGTCGAATTAATGGGGGCGGATTCTTGCCATTGGAGTTGAGAAGGGGGGAAAAAGGCGGGAATTCCTATGCGACAAGAGATGATGAAAAAATAAAAGGGGCTGTCGAAGGAAAGAAAGGGGAAAGGAAACGATTGGGGAGGCGAACCCCCAGGTAAAAAAAAGTGGGTGAAGTGGGTGAGTCGACAATCTTCTCGAAAGGTACCGAAGAAAAAAAAAGGAAACCAAGCCGCACTGCTTCTGAAAAGAGGTTGAATAGGGAAAAGGAAAAACGGAATCACTAAAATAAAGGAGAAAAAAAGAGTAGGAAGAGGATTCAGGGAGGGTGCCAGCCGGAAGGGACAAGGGGACTGAAAAGTTGATTAAATTGCAACCAAAAGGGAACTTGGAAAAACGGTTGTAAAGCCCAGGTAAAAGGGATTGGACGTAATCTATCAAGGAGGGGCCTGTTGTGCGGTCGGTGGAGAAAGTCAGAGTGTAGCCAAAATAATCGCCCGGGAAAGGGAAAAGTCCAAAAAAAGTCATATTTTGGGACAGTAAATGGAATTTCACGAAGAGAGCTTCATCAGAGAAATAAACGGGGGAAGAAAGAAAGGGGGCCTCCGGGGCGGGAGGGGGGTGAGATCACAAATCGTCAAACGCGGTACAGGGGAGAAAACCCTCAGGGCGGCGAAAGAAAGCAATATTTTGCTGGGCAGACCAGCTCAACGGGGTTGCTCAGAAAAAACGAACATCGGAAGTGCGCCGGGAGCACATTTGGGGGATATAGGACCTAATAAAAGAAAAAGGGAGAAACAATCTGGTCCTTGTTTTCTACGAGCAGCGGGATGAGGCACAAAATATTCTTGGGGATCGCAAGAAGGAAAGAACTCTTTCCCTGGACTAGACCGGAAACGGATCTTGGAAAACGTTATGGGGGGACGGGACCAGAGAAAAGGTTGGAATGGAGCAACCTTCTTCCTGGGGAACAACGTGGGAACCACAGAAAAACGTGAAAACATCATGAGGGGCAGGTCAAGACCTCCTGACTGGAAGGAAATTGCGCAGAAATTGTAGCCAATTTGGGGGAAGCAGTTGGGAGGGGTGACAGAGGGGAAGCGGAAGCGAGACGGGGCTTTTGTGGGATTCAAATTGGACTACGAGGAGAAACGTGTGGGGGAAAGAACCCTTTAACCTTCGCCCGCGACCATGACCGACAAAAAACAGCCATTAAGTACGGGGAGAGACGGGGGAAGCAAAGGTTGTCGAGACGACAACATCGAGTGCCATCCGAAATTAAAGGGGAAAAGTGCTGTCGAGGTACACGGCGTTGGTTTTCTCTACGAGGGGAAAAGGAAGGGAGTGGGCAGAGAATTGAGTGGTGAAAGGATTTACGCAGGCTCAAGGGGGCGGGAAGAAGTAGGCCGAAAAAGGTGGTGGGGAAAGGGGAAAGTATCGTAAATGTTTCGCTTTCACAGAACCCTACAAACCTACCACCCAAAGGGGACATGGGTGAGGGAAAAGCAAAAGGGGGGGGGGAAAGTGAAGAGCGTACGGGCCAACAACGAACTTCAAGGCAGGGCGGAAAAAATGAATGGAGAAGTCAGTGGAGAAGGGGTGGCAATTGGGCAAACAGTCTGAAAGCGGAACGCCGAAAAAAAATGATATTCTTTCAAATCTGGGCAGAAAAGAGGGGAGAGTGTCCCTTACGAGGTTGGAGCGCCTTAGACGGGGAATGATACCGGAGAACTGATAGAATAGGGTACGATCGGCGAGTCCGGGGAAAGGGCGTCGTTCAGTTTGTAGTCAACCGCTTCCATCCGGGTCTGGCGGGGGGGAGAAGGAGAAGTGGAAAGAACGGAAAACGTCGCTATGACTTCACGCTCTGGGGGAGAAAAGAAAAAAATTTTCAGTGGGGGGGGAGAGAAAAGGGGTTAGCCACATGTCATCATTGATCTATCAGCTTGGGAGTAATTGTTTGCTTCCTCGGTCACAAATCTGGAAAGTAGGGTCCAGGAGGGATTGAGGATAAACAAAAAAAATTGACGACTTGGAAGGGCAAACGAAAGTCCAGGGTGAAACATTGCTAGGAAAATAAAAAAAAGCGGGGCGCAGGGGGGTGGGACCATACCCTTGGGAGAAGGGAAAAAACTGCGGACGAAAAACTTACCCGAGGCAGGAGAGAAAGGGCGTAACGACACAAATCTAACAAGCGTCTCTGCGTCCGTAAGGTCGAGAATTGTAGGGGGGGAGAGAAAAAAACAAGGGGGGGCGAAGATCAGACATTCAAAATGCGCCAACGAAAGGGGGCGGATGCAAGAACTCAAACCCCCAGACAGAAAGCAGAAGTTTTACCAACTTGGGGGTTTGTTGCAAGGGGAGGGGATTGAGTCGCTGTTGTCCCTCTAAAAAGAAAAAACGATAGGAACGGCGGGCAAAAGGGGGGACCCTGTGATGCGACTAGAACGTGATGCAAGGAAAATCCTTGGCGTCTCAAGAGTAGCCAATAATGGGACGGGTTTATCAAGGCCGCGAAAGCAAAGGGAGAAGAGCTTGATGACCACCAGGGGTAGCGGTGTCACGTCGAGGAATCTCTCACCTTTTATGTATTAAAAAGGGGAGGATTCAGAAAAAGGGAAAGGAGAGAGGACAGGAAGCTCGCTAATTCAGAGAAAGCGTGATAAAAGCTTATAGTAGAGGGATAAAAAAACATGATGCATGTTTTATACCCCAAAAGGATTTTCTGCAAGGAAGAGTTGAGAATTGTGAGCTTCCGGCATAAGTAGTCGGTGATGTTGGACGCGGCCAAATCTATCTAATAGAGAAAGCGCAACAAAAGAATTCAGGGGGAAGAAAAACGTGTGCACGGTAAAAGAGGGCGGAGGCAGTCATCTCGTGAAATTCAGAAACGCCCCGGGCCGGGATCTTGCCGGACCTTGGGGAAGAAAAAGATGAGGAAGCTTTCTGCGAAATAAATTACACGGGAAAGACGAAAGGAAGAAGAGAGAAAAACGGGGGCAAATCAACAAATTCCCTCGGTCGACACTTACAGGGACAGCTTTCCCCAGTTTTTGGACCTGTTCCAAGAGCGGAGAAGGAGGGGGAAACTTATCAATGTGGGATAGAAACCAGGAACTTCTGGGGGGAGAAGTAAAGAAGTAGGGAGGTTTTGTCAACTGGTATTACTGTGAAGAAAACGGCGAATTAGGGAAGGAATAATTACGAAAAGAACAGTCAAGGGAGGGGGAAGAAATGAATACCAGGGATCAACCAAGTTGCGGAAAAATACAAATGAGGCGAAAGAAAATTGAGTAGGGAACGACAAGAAAGGTAATAAGGCGAAAAAAAAAAGATGCCGTAGAGCGGGGGAAATGAAAAAAAACCAGGACTGAACAAGCAATGGACCGATTTCCTTCCACAAGGGTATTAAAAAGAAGAGAACGGCTAGAAAAAGCAGAACGGAAACCTTGACCAGGGGAGGAAGACAAAAATTGACTCAATAGAAAAGGGAGGAGAGGGCGTCCTCCGAAAAGCAAGTACCATGCCAAAAAACCGCACGTATTCCTGTAGCAAAAGGTGGGGGAGAAGGCTGGAACAGAGCTGCAAAACCAGGGCCAATTGACCCAGCAAGACAAGCCTAAGGAGGTCGGAGGGGGAAACCAGTTGAAACTATCCCAAAACTAGACCAGGATCACTACCGTGGAAAAAAAAAATCAGCGATAGGATGGAGACAAATGAGGCAGAGAAAAGATTATATCTCTAAGAACGGAAACCATTTACGAGGGTCGAGCAAACACCTCTACTACGACCAACTGGTTTGCAAAAGGGGGATTTCTGGCAGAAAACGAGAAGGTGCGGGTAGTGACGAAAGTGGTAAAAGAAAAGGGGTCGCCGCCTAAGCAAAAAGGTTAGTGGGGGACATGGATGTCTGGGAGGGAACAGCCATATGTGCAAATTGGGGAAAAGGGGGTTTCACAAGGGGGAAACGCCTCTGGGAAAGATCCAAGGAGAAAAGCTATAAGTTTGATGAGGGTTAACAACCTCTGCAAAAAGGACATACAACGAAGGTGCACCAAAAAGACGGATAAGAAATGAGGCGCACATTGCCGAGTGGCCGGTGCGGACACGAATCAGTAGGACCTTTGTGTTTTTTGGAGAGAGTGGGAAGAAGCCTTTGGGGACGAAAAAAAAGGAAAAAATTTTGTTAACCGAGGAATACGCGTTCAGCCAATATCAGACGAACGCCTAGTACCTGGAACCAATGGTTGAAGTTCCTCATTCTATTCAGAGTTGGAAAAGAGAATTCGGGAATATCCTGGGAAGGAAAAAACTCCGGACCTGCTAACTTAGAAGAAAAATGAGATTTGCGAGGGAGCAAGGGAAAGTCCGAGGAGCCCAACATTCTCATGCAAGAAGGTAGCAAGTCGAGAATACCGACCGATTGCAACACAACGAGGTGTTCGGATGGCAACAAGGGACCAGGGGGAGAGCCTCAAAGACTTGTCTCTTGGGTCCGGAACGGCTTCGTGTGGGACAAGGTCCCAGGGGATTAGAACCCAGCAAAGCCCATTCAAGGGGAGGTGAATTGCCCCGAGAGAAGTGTATAACGGTTCCGTGAGAAATTGATCTGGTGATCACCCTCAGTGGCAGAATTTTCCCAGGGCTGGATGGAGGGCCGCAGGAATGGGCAAACCAACCGCCCCTCCACCATCATTATTTAGAAGGGAAAAGACGAACATGCAAAACTCGGGAAAATCCCCCTGGGGAGATGAGACGTCGAACGAAAAGGGGAGGCGGACAACGGTTGAGGTGGAAAAGATAATCCCACTCTTAAAGTACGGGAACGCCAGTCTTTCACCTGAAACTGAGCCTCAAAGGAAAACTGATAAGTGGGGGAAAAATTCGGGATGCGAAACAAGGAAACCGATAAAAATACGAACACATGTGTGCAGAAAAAAAAGACAGAGGTGGGGAGCAACGGTGAATCGTGGACCGCCGGGGTCGCACTTCACTACGAGGGGGTAAAAGAAAGGGACAAGCTTACGCCGTTCACTTGTCGAGGATCCAACCAAACGCCGGTAATGGGACATGGGCTCATAGGGGGGAAAAATGGGGGTGCTCCTGGGCACCGGAAGAAACATAAAGGGCCAAGCAACGTACTCAAACCTAAATCTAGGGACAGATACTGGGTATGCCTCACTAAATACCTTGAAAATATATTCGGGGTCACCGACCATTAGCGTCCCTTAAAAAAGAAGGCCGAGAACAACAGTAGGAAACGCTGCACGGGAGGTGAACGGAGTTTCATTCCACAAAGCGAACGGGGAAGGAGAGGGATTGACGGGGAGACTGCAACTGTGGGGGAGGACCGTGGTGGTGTGTAGAGCACCGATGCTAATCAACAGGGAAAAAAGAAGGGGAGCAGCGGCCCAGGGGATTCTTCAGAATAACAAGAAGAGCTCAAGCACAAAAAAAAAAAAAAACCAACAGGAGAGGAGGAAAAGAAAGATCTGCTGTAGTTATGAGAAAAAGCCAAAAATGACCGCTGGGTCTCAAAGGCAAGAGACCCCTTCCGGGATGAAAGGAGGGGGTTACCACGGACCGACAAAAAACAAACCGGAAAAGTCCGGTGCAGTCAAGTGCAACCCGAGGATGAAGGAAGGGGTGGATTTGGAAAAACTCAGCGTAAAAAAGGGGGAAAAACACGCCAGTGCCCAAGCGACACTCGGGGTGGAGAAAAAAGTTGAGGGGGATGCTGTGATAACTGGTAGAGAAATGTGTTCCACAAGGGAAAAAAAGCAAATATTTCCAATCAATATGAGGGAAGCCGCAGAACGATGGGGCCACCCTTCTAGGGAGGTGTGTATGGGCTGGGATTATTTGCCCAGGTGTGAAAGGGTGCCACATTCGGGAACCTTTGAGCAATTAAAATCGATGAAACTAACCGTTTGCTGAGACAAGAAAGAGGAAGTTCCGGCATTTGGCGAACAAGGTGTGACAGGTGAAGGAAGCGGAAGACTCGGGCCACGAAAGGAGCTCGTGGAAAAATGTTCACAACCTGCGAGCACGTTCAAGACGCAACAACCTGTGTTAGATCGTATAGGTTGAAGGGGCCGAGCCAAGCACATCCCAACCTATTAGGGGAACGGGGGGAGGAAGGGTGAGGGGGGAAAAACGCCCTGCGGTGCAAGGTACTTCCAGCGAAGTGGGGGGGGGAACGACCCCGTAATCTTGTAAAAAACCGTGGTCAAAGGGCTATAAGAGGGAAGGAAGCTATCCGTGATAACGAGGGGTAAATCGGTCACGGCCCCTGGTTAGCGAATAAAGGTAAGGTTGGGAGGAGGGAGAGGTGCTTGCTTGGGGAATCGCAGAAAAAAGGAAGGACCAAGTCAAGACGGAGATAATTTAATAATGCGTGAGGCAACGAGAAAGAAAAAGGGAATCCAGAATAAGATGGGGGAAAGTCACTATATGACTTGAGTTATAAGAAAACAGAGTAAAGGAGGTTGACTAAACCACACCAACCTCAGGGTGCAGATACAGCCTTGTTTGGCACAATGGTCGGGAGGGGAGGAAGTTGGCGCAAAAAAAATGGGGGGACAAAAGACTACAACGTGGCTGGTGCAATCGTGCTGAATGAGAGAATTGAGAAATTTCGCGGAACTGGGGGATAACTGCGCCTCCCTAGGGGGAGCAAACGTATGGGGGTCTGGGGGTCTACTGCAGCATGCGGTAAGGACATTCCTTCGGAGGTTGCCAAAGAAAAATTATGGAAAGCGTTTAAGTAAGATTTCCATCAGGGGTCAAGAGTAGAAGGTGGCTGACACGCGATATGGCGCAGTGCCCGGAATTGCGGGAACACAGGGGTTTCTGGGAGAATCTAAAGGGAGAAACCACCCTTTAACAAGAGCGAAAAAAAAACACACGCACAACGGGGAGTGGTCATCCGTCCAGGAAAAAGGGCATGGGGGATTGAGGCCACACGCTTTGTTGGGTCATAGGAACAGTTGATTTTAGACGGTTTGAAAAGAGAGGGTACAAAGCGAAAATAAAACGCCTTTGGGAGGATTGACGAAACCGCAGGCAGCGTGTAACAATTTGGGACACATGGCCCGTACAAAACATGACATGACAAACACACGAACATCCTCACCTGAGAGCCTATCGGACGGGAAAAGAAGGGGCTTGAAAAAAAATCTATCTCAAAACACGGAGTGCACATACTTCTACATGAAACTTTGGCAAACCAGCAGTCGGGGCGCGGTATGATTGGGTTGGGAATCAAGGTTTTTGGCACACTCTTAATGGTGAAGGGAGCGGAAAAAGCAGTCATCTTTGTTCATAGGTCTGATGCCACGCATGGAGTCATCGCCGATGCGCAAGGGGGGATAGGATTCGCAGTCTATGTTCTGAAAGCAAGCTTGTTACACGGGCCTAGGCATAAGTTTGAAAGAGTGGAAGGGGGAAGAAAACTGGTTGACAGTGGGGAACCCGTTAAGCGATCAAAACTTCCGAGTCCGCTGAAACGACCGTTAAGGACGTCATGAGAAAGGATTGGCCTGGGCATGGCTCGCCGGAAAGACCGAAAACAAAGGGGAAAGGGCTGAACTGGCGGGGGGGGGAAAAAATCTTTGCCGGAACGGAAAGGAGGTGGGAAGCAGGTGGGGACGAGGGGGAAACTGACTCTTTGATGAATAACCGTGGACTTCAGGGTCAGGCAAAGAGAAGGGCTGTGCAGGGTAACTGCTTCAACGCTGGAAGTGTGTAGTAATCGAGCTGAAGGAATAACTAGAAGGAAGGTTGTTGGGAAAATGAGTTCTGTCGTCGCGAATGGGAACTGAAATACGCTTAAAAAACAAGAACAAAAGTTTCCTGGGGGGCGGGGAGGGGAAAAGGGGTTTCGAACCGGGTCATCAGTCAGATTGTTTAGACGCAAGTGCTATTGTTAGAGGATTGGCATCATCATCGTGGCAGGCAAACATTTAATTGCAGTGGAGACCAGTAATAAATTCCTGAAAAAAACCTTGCGAAGAGGGAAATACAATTGCCCATCTTAAAACGAGGGGTGTATGGGAAGGACAACAGCTAAGGCAAGAGGGAACGCTCGATAGGAAAAAAAGGGAGTAAAAAAGAGACATGTCCAAAAACGTGGTCGGAATCGATTTTCTAGAAAATCTTACCCGCCCGCGACAGAGGGAAAAACGAAACACGCAGAAAAGAGGTGATGGCTCGTCGCAGAATTGGCGGTCGAAGAAGGCGGTGCGCAGAATACGTGGGCGAGAAACTCAAGGATGGCAAAAAGCCAAACTCCCGGGCGGGCTGAAGGAAAGATAATCGTTTCCCAAGCGATAACTGACCCATGGTGGACCAGCCTCGAAACCGCCCGTGAGTTGGAGGGGGTTTTATTAAATCGGTTGAGCGGGGTTGGGGCCCCGCGAAAATCCCACGACTGGGCTGCCGGAATTCATCCGGGGAGAGACGACGAACCAAGGAAAATGCCGGTCGTCCTAAAACAGCATCAGGTTTTGAGCACAGATGAAATAGAGCTGGGGATAAATAAAAACGAAGCCAGGAGCTTGATGAGCTTGGTGACCGGGTAACGAGCTTTGTCAAGCGAGGAGTACCAACCAAAAAGGGAAGGAAAAGAGAGAGGTGAAACCTCGGTGCTCATACGTGAGGGGGAGCAAAAAAAAGCAAATAATAATTCTTGACGGAAGATAAACTATCTATTACGGCTTGAACTGTTTTTGAGGGAAAGTCATTTGCGGACAGAGGGGGCGAGCGAAAACCTTGGTTGGTGGGGGACAGGATCAGTCGTCTGGAGGGTAGTACCACGATCGAAAGATCAAGACGCACAAAGGTAAAATCCTTTGAAAGGTGAGAAGGGGGGAAAGGGAAAGAATTGCTGGGCTTCCTTGCTCGCGGGGAAAGCTCTAGGTAATGCAACCGCCCCGGCTTGGCAGGCAGGAGGATTGATGATCTTCCTAATTGGGGTAAGGAGTGCCAAAAAGAAGTCAGGAGAGCCAGGAACGAGAAAATTGGCGTTTTTAGTGACCCGCGGTCGAGCAGCGGTAAGATTGTGGCGAGAAAAAACCGAATAGCAAACCAGTTTTTGTAAAGGGTTGTATGTATCGCGGTTCCACTCGCGTAGAGGACTGATCAAGGGGTCCTAAAATAAACCGATCAGGTAATACCAGGTAGTACTAAGTCGAAGGTTTTGTGTCGGGAACGAAAAGGGCGGAATTACTGAAGCTCAGGGCAGCTCTGGAAACACACAATACAGGCAGAGACCAAGAGAAAAAGGGAACCAACGACAGGTCAGGTCCAAAGGACACGGTGCACCCCCAGATGGCAGTGCGAGACGAAAAGATGGCGCCAACCGCCAACTATGATGTCCTTCACGCGGGGGAGTAAAAAGAAGCGGGGGAAAGGGTAACGAAAAGAATGTCCGATTGGAAGACGACCTGTATCCTAACCGAGTCAACCGCGAGTCAGGAGAAATAAAGTCCGTCCTCCATATTGGGGAAGAGTGGGAAGATCATAAAAAAGTGATATATCAACGAGAAGAGAACACAAGGGCCAATACATGAGCACGGAGTTCAACTTTAAGTTCCAGGTGGGGGAAAAAATTAAAAGCTTAAGGTCGTGAATACACACAGTCGGGATCTTAAAAGGGTCCGGGACCCAGTCCGAGGAGGGGGCCCCCAGCCAAATTATGAAACCCTTCTGAAAAGCGTGAAGTGAAAAAAGGGAAAAAGGAGAAAACCGAGAATCACGAGTGATCCAACCAGTCTCGGAGTAAATCGAAAACCAATGAGAAGAAGAAAAAGGACTTGCGGGACCGGGATACTTCGACCATTCCGCTTGGAACAAAGCGAAGCACAAACCAATCCGTGGTAAAAACGAAAAGACGGTCAACACTGGTATTCGGGAGGGAGGACGATGTGGCGTATACAAATGGGCGGAATCAGAAAAACCTGTGAGCGCAAGTTGGAGAATTGAAGGTGCTTAGGTCATGAGGGAGGGAGAACAGGGGGAAAGTTTGTGACACAAATGGTGAAACTTCCGGCTGCCGCGGCGTAAGATCAAAAAAGCAGGAAAAAAAAAAAAAAAAAAGAAAAAGTTGATGAGGAGGGACAAAAAGGGGCGTTCCCGCTAAAATACTGTTTACTATGGGGGAAACCAAAAAATCTTCTAAATGAGGCGAATCAATCCAGGAGAGGGTGGGCCGACAGAAATCTGAAGGTTGCCCTTGGCTGTGGTGTTTTTTGGAGGAGCGGGGATCAAGTGGGGGAAGCGGAGAGCATTTGCTCACAGGCACAAAGGGGGTTACCCGCAAGTGGGTCCCCAGCAGAGACGTGTCAGAAACTAATGCATCCGTACCTGAGTGAAGGTGGAAAAAAAGGGCAGTGGAAAAAGAATACAGGAAGATTCAAGTTTGGCACCACGTAGTCTTTCCACTAGGGGGGGTGCCATCCTCAGCAAAGGTTCGGCAGGTCGATAAACCAGTGCCCCAATAGCGATGGCGACTGTGCTCAGGGAGGAAGGAGAGCAATTAGACCCAAACGTGAGGCGAGTTCTCAAGACGAGACAGGGTTAGATCCGCCGGTGCAACAATGAAGAATGCGGGGGAGATCCCAAGTTTGGGGCTCACAAAAAACGCCAATCTGGGGGGGCATTCAACAGAGGGTACGGCCCGAGGCGTGGGTGGCAGACAGGCCCCCGAAATGTCTTAGCAACCAAAAAAGAAGGAGGGACAGTCGTGTACTTCACGATTCCCGGGGGAATGGAAAAGTAAGCTCGAGTCGAACTGGGCTGGGGCCGCCCCGACTGCAAAAAAAAAAGTCTTACGGGGGAAACCGATTGCCATGGCGGAGAAAAGGGGGAAAAAAGAATCACGCAAGAAACTCCAACCTCAGAACTTCGGGCTAAAAGTTTCACCCACATAGAGTCGTCCATCCCAGGGATAAGATCCAACGCTCGGCTAACATGTGACGGACACGCGTTTACATAATGGTACTTACAAGGGGAAGGAAAAGTAGAAGTACCCTGCCGTCGTAAACTGAAAAAGACGCCTCCCCTCGAACGGGGTTGGATCGCTGTGGTCAGGGGATTAACTAATAAAGATCAAGAACATCGAAACAGGGTGCGCAGCAAAAGAGCGGGGTTGGGGCAGGAAAAATCAAGGGAAGTGAAAGGAGGACTATGGTCGGACGGACCATCGGCTTCGTGTCGACGCCAGCCTGGGTTCACTGGGGCAGAAAGGTCGTCGTGGTCGCCATTTCGACACCGCCGTATGTTCAAAGCCTAGCAAGAATCGGCAAAGGGTGAGAACGCACCGCGCTAAAGAAATGGGCCAAAACTTGCATCAAAAGTAAACGAAACTGAATCGACGGGAATCACGGTCTGCGGGTACAAAAGCACTGCGTTTCCTGGCAATTACCTTGGGGGGGGAACAATGCATCCGAGAAATTAATTCTAAAATGCACTAATAAGCCCTGTCGGAAACAACGGAGGGGCGGCGGGTTTTCATGGTCACAACTCGGAATGCTTCAGGGGGGGACCAGGACTGCCCGGAGGGTGCAGGAAAACTGGAGGGGGGGGGGGGCTTCAACAAGAAAAATCCGGGGAAGAATGAAAGAAAAAAAGAAGGGAAACCCATGGTTTTGTCGTCAGGGGAATCAAGAGAAGA
>Ga0179593_1455486_pt1 | contig 23005 bp, 38 predicted proteins | sample CZODoug2_1_08_16_FD_185931 | JGI IMG/M metagenome (GOLD analysis project Ga0179593, IMG submission 185931) | Vadose zone soil fungal communities from Angelo Coast Range Reserve, California, USA - CZODoug2_1_08_16fungal (PacBio error correction) | ecosystem: Environmental > Terrestrial > Soil >...
ATGAGCTGCGGCTACTTTTCTGGAAATCGGAAATAAGGGCCAGGTCGGGGGTTGATAGAGTGCTCTCCCCTGGTATGGGAGGGGGAGGGGGTCCTTGGGGGTTCTCGAAACCGGAAAGAGGGGGCTGGGATTGGGGGCAGGCGGAAAGGGGGGGGGGAGAAGGTCCAGGGGAGGAACTAATTATAGGCCGGCGTGTGATCAATATCTGACCGACACGGAGCAGAAAACGGGGGTCATGATTATCAAGTGAGAAACGCATCTGTGCCCCAGCTGATGAGGGAGGGGGGGGTGCGCCGATCGACGGCGTATCTGCGGAGGGGGGGATTACTACTGGAGGGTCAGGACTGCTTGCGAGGAAGGGAAAGAACGGTCGATAAACGAAAATCATGGGAGGGGTCGCAGAAACAGGAAGAAAGAAAACCCAAGGAAGGTCGGCATCGAACCTTCTTTAAGCTTCATCAACGGGAGACAAGGGGGGGGGGGGTTGGGACATCACTCATAGGTCAGAAACGGGGGGGGGGCAAAGAACGCGGCGGGGGGAAAGGAAAAGAGGGGTATGCGTTCTTATCCAAGGCTGGGGGAGACTTATTCGGAAATAGGTGTTGACGAGGTTATTGGAGAAATAAAAACCAAAAGAAGTAAACGAGTCAAAAAAAATAGAATGGAGGGAAAAAAGCAAAGCCACTATGATACCTTCCGAAGGAAAGAAGCACCCAAACCTGGGGAAGGGTGATGGGGGCAGTGAAATTGAGGAGGGCTTTCTAAAAAATTTTGAGAAAGTGGACGGGGAAAAAATAAAGCCTTAGTAAGGAACGCAAACGGGAAAGTTCGACTAAGACAACGGAGGGGAACTGCAGTTAACACCGCAAAGGAGAAAAAAAATACAGGAAAGCCAACAATATGAACAGTTCCAAATCGGGGATCTTTGAAACGAACTATAACTGGACCGGGGGGACTCGGAGATGAGAAGGAGGAGGTCGAAAATCAAAAAGAGCGAATAATCAAAAATAAAGGGATTAACTTAGCAATCGTCATGCACGACAGAATGGGATCAAGGGGGGAGAACAAGCAGGAAATGGGGATTGAAGTGTCGGCCGGGAGTCATACGTGTTCATGACAAGTTTAATGACATCCATACTTATGGGGGGAAGATGGGAAGGGAGCCAAAGTCAATTAATGGGTTTGTCTACCCAGAGCCATGAAGGAGAGATGAAAAACAGCAAGAATTGAAACCCCAGCATCAGCCTGGCGATCGATCATAGAGGTCAAGTCAGGACTCCAAAAAGATATACCCAGACGCTGGCGGCGGCTAAGGGGAGAAAGGCAGTACTCTAACGTGGGTAAAGGGGGGCCTAGAGGGTGTAAGGGTGGAAATTTTCGTGGAACAGCGACTACTCAATACTCGGGAGGGGGGGGGGGGCTGGGCTAAAGGGGTGCGAAAACTCAAAGGGAAAAGAATTTTAACAAAGGAAGGAATTTCGGAACAAAAGCGGGCGCTCCGCATTGCAGAAGCAAGACCTTCATGCCTCAAAAGTAAGGCAATTGTACCAGGGACAACGAAAGCACTGGAGGTGAGGAAGGGAAAAGGGAAAAATTGAGAGGGCAAAAAGAGGCCCTGGGTAGCCCAACAACATGACGGCCAAACAGAACATACAGGGGTGCAGCAGCAGTTGTTGGCACAGGCAGGAGGCTTTGGGGGCCGGGGAATAGGGAAGGAGAAGGGCAGAAACAACGTGCGAAGAAAACGTCCCAATACACAAAGCGCGCGCGCCGAAGGGTATTTGTTATGAAGCGTACCAGCGCCGAACAGGGAATGGGCAAAACAGCACTCCAACAAAAGAGAAAAAGAGAAAGATGGGGCATCCAAGTGAAGATGGAGCTGTCCCATCTTCCATCTCAACAGCAACAGGAGGGGCAGTCGAGGGGGTCTTCTTCTGGGGGTCCATCACAACCAGGGGGCAAACGGAAAAAGGGGGAAGTGGAGGCACATGGGGGCCATGAGGAGGCGCAATAACCGGGGGAGCGGCACAAAAAGGTTGGGGGGACAGTTTCATGGGAAGAGGACGGGGAAGGCGGCAGGCCAAATTGAAATAGCGAGGACATCCCTTAAAAGTTGCGTCGTTAAAAAAAATCCTTATCCTTGGGACTGGCAAAAGAAAGACAGTCTTTAGAAGTGAAGGGGATGAAGTGAATTAAATACTCATGTCATTTGAAAGGCCATCACAGAAAAAAAATCTGAGTGTGTGCAACTGGTCAGGATGGCGTGTAAGTTCAAAAACAAAAAGGGACGGGAGGAAGGAGGAGGGGGTGGACCTTCAAAAAACTTAGTTACCAGGAAAGCGCGCCGGGCTCGGGTAAGGGATCGGACGCAGCCGCACTGGAAAAAAAAGAAGGGGAACTGGAGGAGGAAGGGGCTGAAGTAGCCGACCCGTCTTCCTTATACGTTGTTTTAAAGAAGTGATGGATAGGGCACTCATCCTCTATGAAGTGGGGGGTGGGGGGGTCAAAACGAAACAGGAGATTGATGTGCTATTCCAGAAAGAAAACCGTCAACTTGCCCAAAAAAAATCTAAGTCTGGGAGGTCTGACAAACTCGGGAAATCAAAGGAATCTACTGGGGGGCACGGAGGAATGAACTGTAGGGCCATTCCTTGATTTTTCAACGAACTGATAAGCGGTAGTGACTAAAGAGGCGTTCATCGAGGGATCAGAAAAGGGGTGTGCGAAATTTTTGCAGATTACTGTCTGCGAGAAAGGTAAGCCGAGGGATGGGGCGCACAGGTTAAAACGTTCGATTGGGGGGGAAAGCTTTTGGAGGTAGGACAATCGTCAGAGGGTGTGCGAAGGGGCTGGAACATTTGAATTTGGATGTGGAAAGGCCGCTACACCCGGTTGGACGCTGGGGGTGGGGGTGGGGGCAGACGGTGAGGAAAAAAGGACCGTGGAGGGGGGACAGGAGAGAAATCTTGGACACAGCCACTGCCAGCACGGTCAATGAGGGGGGCAGCCAAAGAAAAGGTGCGGGGAGGATTAGGTACAGGGGGGGGGGCGGAGAATAGTTGGGTTTTGGGGGAAAAAAAGCAAAGGCACTGTTGCAAGTTCGAGACTGGGGGGGTACGGATGGAGAGCTGGGGTGGGGGGGTGGCATCACTGTGTGAAGGAAAGAAATAGGTGGCCTTGGGACGAATGAACACCGGTTCGAAAGAACAAAAATTAGCTGGATGAAGAAAAGGAACTCAATGCGCACCCGTCTAAAGACAGTTGAGTGCCGAGATCAGTGTGTATGCTGAAATATAGCGAAAGGGAAAGGAATGAGGGAGTAACAGCCCGCGATTCTAAACGGTCGCCGGAGAAGTTTTATCGACCGATCAGCCGCGTAAAAAGCCAGAGAGGAAGAAACATCCAATAGCCTAATAGATGCAGGAATGAGAAAAAACAAGCAATTCACACGGTTTTTAGGGGAGAAGTTTTCAAAAGTGAAGAGAGACAAAAACAGGAAAAAAACCGAACAGTTCGACATATTATGAAAAGGGGGGAAGGGGGGAAATAATGGGAAGTAAATTGATCCACCCCGGCCACGGGAATCCGTTAAACTAAGAACAACCCGAAGAAAAAAGTGTTCATTTGTCCAGACATCAACTTCAAGCCACGCCCATGAAATCCAGGGTTTAAAAGGAGCCTGTAAAAAGGTCTGCACTGAGTTTCAGGACAGAAACGGAGGCCTAGCACGAGAAAAGATCAGCTAGCAAAACAAAGTTAAAAGTATATATAAGGAGAGAGCGGAAGACTGGTAGGGGGGGTACTCTAAAGAGGGGCCAGATCGTGGGAAAAGAGCGTTAATACTGGAAAAGGCAGGGGCGTGAGTGTCCTTGGGGCAGCAAAGGAAAAGAGGATTTGAGAAGTGTTTCTTCTTGGTAGCTGGAAGGTGGGATACAGTCATTGGAAGCCGAATTGAACTAGGGAAAACCTGGTCGAAGAGGGGTGGGGGAAAGTCCATGGGGAAGAAGCATTCCGGGAGAGACAAAAAGGGGTGAATTAAGATTGTTTCGCCGGGAAGTCCGGCGATAGGGGGAGGAGGGGAGCTGTCCCGGGCCATGAGGGAAAAGCGTAGGCAAAAAGGAGAGCAAAAGAGGCATGGGGAAGTACGCATTCCCAGCGCACTAACGACCCCGCGCGTGTCGACAGGAGGAAGAAGTTAGGCCTGGAGACGTTGGGGGGGATTGCAGAATCGGCCGCTGGGAAAAAAAAACGGGGCAAAAAGGGAGAGGGGGAAGGGAGATGGGAAAATGGCGTGCTATGACGGAGGTGTGGAGATTGGGGGGGAGGAGTAAGACCAAGGGCATTAAGGGGATTAAAACCAAGATAGAATCAAAACTTCGGTACCTCAAAAAAGCGGCCTGGCAAGTTTGGGGAAACGCAGCAAACCAATGAAGGAAACGTACGAAAAGTAAACTCACAAGAAAAAACGGTTTGTCTGCTGGGTACCGGGATGGGGTGAGTCGATAAAAAAAGTTGGAGAGGGGTTAAGACAGGAACAAGCAGTTCAGTCCCAAGCGTTGCGACCAACCCACCAGCGTCAAAAGGTCACCTTGAAGAAAAACCAGGAAAGGTAAAAGCGGAACGACCTGACGAAAAAATGAAAAGGGAATAGGAAAGAGGAAAAGAGGGACAAAGCCGGACCTGGCCGAAAGAACTCGGATGGGGGAGGATGCCAATAAAATTGTACACCAGCTCTCCTCGGAAGAACAGAGGAGGGAAAATAGTCATTAAACCGAAGAAGGAGAGGAAGGGAACTTGGGGGACAACGAAAAGGTTATTCCATGATATCGGCTTAAGAACTCCATATAAAAAGTTCATGAAAGAGGGTTAATGTAGGAAAGTAGTTGTTAAACTGCTTGAACTGAGCTGAAAAAACCATCATGAAAATGGTGGAGGTACCCATAATGGTAGCGGGAAAGTGAGAAGCAATCAATGAAGGAAATTGAAAAAAAAAGGATCGAAAATCCTTTGAGTCGAATAATGGAAATGTCACACAAAGAAAAGAAAGGAGAAACAAGTCCATTGTCTGGTTCGGCTCTAGTCCAGGCAGACTTAACGAAGGGACTGCAATCACTGGGGGGTCCTGTTTAATTTTCGTACCCTCAATCCGAGGACAGAGGGAAGCCTCGGTTCATGAGGTTCTGAGGCACTAAAGAAAATAGGACGGACAAAACACTCCCGAATGATAAAGATAAACTATGAATTCTCAAAGAAAAAAGCAAAGAGAGCTCATGGAAAAGAGGCATTATACGCCCCTACGTGGATTTAGGGGGATTTTGGTCTTGAAAGGACGACTTACTTCTGTCGGGGATGCGAGGGCACAACGCCATGAAAGGGAAAGACATCAAGCACCAACAACTACTAAAGGGTTGGTTGTAGCTCCAGGTAAGAAGCAGCAAAACGCATGAAAAAACATATGACCGAAAGGAAGAAAAAAAGCCGGGGGAACAAAAGGAAAAGAACTACCAGCTACGAGCCTTTGATGGGGCCTGGGGAAAGCTGGGCAAAGCGACTCAAGAGGAACAGATGAAAAATCAAACAACAAAACCTGAAGGAAAGAAGGGAAGATTTGCATCAATGGAGGGGGGACAAAAAGGAAACGCACAGAAAAAACTAGAGCGGGGTCGTACTTTACAAAGAACAACGAAGGTGCGACCGGCAGGGTGTCGCAAAAAGACTCAATGAACAGTGCAGGTTGAAAAGGGAAAGAAGTTAATTACGGCAAAAGTCTTCTGGGTGGCAGGCATTGGAGGACTTCAAAGTCGAATTGGTTGGGAAAAATAGCATCAGAGGGGGGGATCAAAAAAGGCCGGAAAAGGACAACAAAGAAAATTGAGGAAGCCGCCTTCTGGAAAAGGTGGCGGCGGAAATGGCTTTAAGCGCGCGGTTCGTTGGAAATGAAAAGAACCTTTAACTGTAAAGAAGGTGTGGGGGGCGAAACGTAACTTAGTGAGAATGGATAACCTACTCCGAGCGTCGTGGGCCCGTCTGAGGTACTAAAAAGGTCAGGAACAGGAAGGACCGAAGGGAAGCCTGGAGACTGGGACTGGAGAGAAAGAAACCACATCTTACTTAGAATTCTTTTCTGGCGTCGGGGCAGACCGGAGCGCAAAAAACTTAAACTGGGGTTGTTTAATGATGGTAATCGGCGGAAGGCCGTCAAAGCCTCTTTGTGTCGAAACAATGGAATGGGTACAGGGCCGCGCCGTCAAGTCCGGGGAAAAAAAGGATAGGAGGGGTAGGAAGGCATGGGGGGAATAAACGGACGGAGGGATTCTTTAAGGACGAAAGGATCACGGCATAAGTGGCGTGTTGTTCACTGGAGGGGGGGGAATCAGGAGGGGGGTTCGCTGGCTTGTTAATCACACTCTGGATAGAGGGAATGGTTAAAGCAATTGGTATTAGGAAAGGTAAAGCAACCAAAAGAGCTTTAGGGAGGACGGGGGGAGGGGGCCAAAGATTTGTGGAACTTTTTCTATGGAGGAGGACAAAGCAAGTAATATTGGGGAGCCGAAGATGGAGGGGTAGGGGTGAGAGAAGAAGAGGTTAGCAGTGTGGTCAGTGCAACAATGGGGGGGCGGCAGGGGGGGAGAGTATGGGGGTACTTTTGTGACGGGGACCCAGTCTAAAGAGGGACACAGAAAGCAGGAAAAACTGTAAGGGAAGCGAAAAACGTTTCTTGGGGCGTGAATTTTTAATGGAAAGGACGGGTATAAAGAGTTGTTTGGATTTTGAGCATTCCGGGAGGGTTTTGGCTTCTAAGGAGGGGGGAGAGAATGGGGGTGGTGGCTAAAGCATTTGTTAAAGGGGATTTAAGAGAGGGAGGGAAAAAAATAATCAAAGAAAAGGAAGTAAATCGTTCCGTCGCGAATCCAATAGACTTAAAAAACGCTACCATTCGAAAGTTCGTTGGGGGGGCGAATGCCACGGTCGAAAAAGTGATAGAGGAAATAAGAGGAACTCATGGTGCGGAAATAATCGGGGTCCGTCAGCCGGAGTGGTGAAACCCGGGGCCCGAGAGGGGGGAGCCTTATAAAGAAACACCAGCAGGAGGGGAAACATCCAGAGATCCCCTCATAGTATCAAGGAGAGGGACTGAAGTCACAAAAAATACACCGGGGGCGGCGAAAATGAATAGTAAGAACGAGACACCTAGAAAATGAAATTTCTTCAAATATAGAAATTAAAACCAAGGTAGATAAGTCATTAATGGGGGAGAACTCCAAGAAATGCAAAATCAGAAAGAAAGACAAATCAGTCCGGTAGAACCCCACTCCATCACTACCAGGAAAAGGACCAGGGTGATGACGAAGCACTATCGGGCCCGTGTCGAGTGTAAAAGAAAAGTCGAAGAGAATAGCAGGTCTCTCTCAAACAACGGAGGGGGGGGAATTAAAAGGAAGCGATTGCGCGAATTCATGGGGATGAAGAAAGAGGATATTCCTAGAAGGGTGAATCGCGGGATAAGAACCAGGGGAAGTTCCTTTAGGATTTCCGTTGGGGGAAGAAGCCAACAGGGGAAATAGGGCTTGCGGAATGGAGGAATGAGGGAGGGAAAGGGGGGGGGGGATCGTTGTCCGGGAAGCTTAGTGGGCCTCCGGGGTTTTTGTGTGTTTGGGGGGGGGGTTGGTTGGGGGGGGGGTTGGGGGTGTTGGTCAATAATATCTGCATCAAGGGGTCTCCTAGTTTTTCTATGGAAGGGCTGCACATTGAATCTGTCGACGCACGGAAAGGGGGAGGAAGGGGTTTGCGCAGTATCTCCCGGCGAGCTGCGGCTTCTGGATGTCTGCCTTATGCGGTGACGAGGGACGATGGAAAAAGGACGGCAAAGAGCAGGGGGAAATAACCGCCGGAAACCGTCGGCGCGACGAAACCCCGCATGAGCCGGCTTCGAGTATGGGCGCTTCAAGATTTGATAAAGGGGATAGTCGTAAATGGCCTCCGCTTTTTCTCGAACGAGGGCGGTGATGGAGATTAACCGCTGAATTGCGGTTGCATGAAAAGGACCCTGTTGGTAAGGAAGTAGAAAAAATTAGAATTGAACTCAATGGATGCACACCCATTCCTCTGAATCAGAACAGGAGGCGAAACACCCTGATTTGTGAACTAACGAGCAAACCAATATGACGTCCAAGAGAAAAAAAAAACATGGGAAGGGGGACTTAGGAGTAAACGCTGGCCGCTGGTCTCAGGAATGAGAATGTTAACTCAACTCCACGGGCCTTGGGCAGTCCGGCGGGGGCGAAAAGACCAAAAAACCAGGGTCACGGATGGGATCGCGCAGGGAAACCACATAACGTCAGGTCGACCGCAGACGCCTTGGGTGTTGTCAAGCTCCAATGAGGGACAAGAAAAAGGGGGGAAGGCGAAATACGAAGGTCAGGGATACGGACGGCGAGTTTACTCGGAAAAGGGGACAAACAGATCGCCTATCTAAAGGTGAAAAACCTAAGAGAAAGACCTAAAAAGGACGAAGTTAGGGGGCCAAATCAATGGATGCCTTTGCGGTCGGCTTTGAAGAACTCAGCCAGGCGTTTCACCATTTGTACAAACGACGGATCTGCAAGGAAAGGGGAAGGGGGGAGTTACTCGAAAAAAAAGATACGTTCAGGGGGAAAAAAAAAAGAGGGCGGGGGGGGGTCCCTTGACTATTCCATGAGAAGGAAATTGGGGAAAACAGCTAATAAGCTTGATCTAAAACGCCGTGTAAAAATGGAAGAAGACGGAATTATAAAGAAAGGAAAAAACTCTGGCAGGGCGAGAGATAAGAAGCATTAACGAGGGAAACTTTCTGGTCCCTAAGGGGGGGGGAAAGTTTAGTTTCAACCCATCAGGGGAGGGGAAAACGAGCGCAGCCGAGGGATTAGGGGGGGAAAAAAAGAAATAAAAGAATGGGCAGAATCAAGCAGGGGGTCAACGGATTCATAGCAAAGGGAAACAAGAGCTCCTCCTAAGGCAATACCATCGGGACCTCAAAAAACTGGAAAGATTAGATTGTGGGAGGGAACTTTACCTGTGGCAGTTACTTTCTTTTAGAGGATGCCATGTCAAAGTCGCAAGGCCGAAGGCCATGTAAAAATGCTCCTGCAAACTGCGAACCAGAGAAGGTTTTGGAGTACAGGGGGGAGGCAAGCCAAAGTCAGGCAGTTTCAGAAACCTATTCAAGGGGAGGAAAGCCCGGCGTGATTACACCAAGTCCGAAGAAAAAAAAAAGAAGCCAGAGGGGGGGTGCGCATGGAAGATGGAAACGCGGAAAGATCGGTGCCAACATCAAAAGAAGCAACCACCAAACGTATGAGAGGAAAAAGGAAAAAAAGAGAATGGGCCACTAGGGAATAATTAGCGCTTCCAAACAACATAAGGGAGTCGTGGGGCAAGGGGGAGCAGAAGCACACGCCTTGGAGACAAAATCTCCCGTAGAAAGTGTGCGGCAAAGACGCATGACTGGCTGCTGGGACAATACCTGACGGGAACAAAAGGGAAGGAACTTTGGTCAGTTGGGAATGTATCTTAAACCGGGGCCAGGAGCAGGACATGGGGAGGCAACATAAAAAAAGAGCAGACCGTCAAGGGCAATTCTGCAAAAAGGTAATAACAAATCGGTGCCTGCCTAAGACCAGGGGGTATGAAGGGATTGAAGATGAAATTCGTACTTGGGTGAAAGGGAAGGGGGGGAAACCACTTGAAAAGGAAAAAGTAGGGAGGGGGTGGCGGGGAAAAGGGGGGGAAGTGGATTTCAGTTTTAAGGAAAACCGACTCCCGACGTCGTTCCGCATGGTACGCCAAAGGGCAACGGAAACGAGGGGGGGTCAGACGTGAATGAGGCTGGATAGGAGCACCAAAGAGAGACTAATTCTTTTCTTTAGGGAAGGAAAAGGGGGGCTGGAGGAACAGGCTGAGGGGGGGAAAAACTTCCTGATATAAGCGCAGGCAGGCAGACTGCGGGGTTGACGAAAACAATGGCTTGAGGGTGGCGAAGGAAACGCCGTGGCAGTCAGGACGGGCAATAAGTCTGGAGGAAAGAAAGGTTCATGAAGGACGGATGGGCAAATTTAACGCCGATATAAATAATGGTACGGGAGTTGGGGGAAGAACTAGCGGGGGAACGGGTGGGAGGCGAGTTCAGAAGAGGGGAGAGCTGACGGGGTGGTGCTCCAAGGTATTCTAGTCTATCACCGCAATAGAAGGAGGTCTGGGAACAAGTGAAGTTCGATGTTTCATAGGGGCGAATGGCGAAAACAAAAATCAATTGTTGCGAAGGTGTCGGTAAACGCATTGGAGGGAGGTGGTAAAAAATGGACGCGGAAACGGAAGGGGGGGCGCGGGTGGGGGTCGGGACACCGAAGTGGCGGCGGAACTGCGCCGGGGGGACTGGCAAGGAAACCGATCATAACATACGGAGACAAGCCGGAAAGCACGTTGCCTCATAGAAAAAAGTTGAGGGTGATGTATTGAATGAGCGTTATCATAGTGGTTTTGCGGGGTGAAAGCGAGATTGGGGGGAGGGCTGGCGCAGAAACTGTGGTTCGGGAATTAGGGGTGTTGTGCATCGGGAAAAAAAAAAAATGGGGAGAAATGCAGAGAAGAACCAGGATATCAGCAAACCGGCCAGGTAAGCGTGACGGCCGCTAGTGACCAAAGGGAAGGGGGGGGTCGGTACGAAAATAGCAAAACAAAGTGGAATTCAAGTTGAGGAAAAGCGGAAAGAAAAAATATACTAAGACAGAAGCAATGAGGAGACTCTCGAAGGGGAAGGGCGAAAAAGAGCAACCCCGATGATGGTTTCCCGGATTCTAAGCGAGAAAGAAAAGAGAGAAAGCGACAGAACATCAATCCCAGAATCAATACAGGAGATTCAGGAGGACAAAAACCGGAGTCATGTCACCCACACCTTGTGGCGAAAGATGATGGCAATGTCAATTGAAAAAAAATAACGACAAAGAACCGCGCCAGAGGGGGGGAAAACTATCTTCATAATGGTTTAAAATTGGACGTATAAACCAACGACGACGAAAAAGACAAGCGCCCACACAGTTCCGTGGTTTTCGACACAACGGACACCCAAGGACCAGGACCATGGGGGGGAGGGGAGCACGGAAAGCAACAGGATAGGGGCCCGGTCTAGGGACTGGCCATGAAACTGGCCCTGCGCAGAGCAAGAGAGACTCAACAAAAAAAACGGGAAAGATATATCTGATGATCATGAAAAGCGGAGGGGAGGGGGTGAAAGGAAGAAAGAGGAACGGGAAATCGTTGTGATAGCTTGCTAAAGAAACTCCTTGTCTAATGTCTTGCGCTTTGGAATCATGGGTCAGAACTCGTGCGGGGGGAGGATGTCCGGCGGGGAGGGGGGGGGACTTGGAGAACCCAAAACCAAACAATAACATTTTCAAGAAAAAACAATTAATTTCATTCAAGGCGGGGAATGAAAGTATCTGACTTTTTATCAGGCTGAAATTTAATCGCGAAAAAAAGGAATGACGGGTGTTGTTTCTCAGCATACTCCGCGAGGACGGGAGTTACGCGGGGGGAACTAGGCTGGCGGGGAGAAGGCTGCAATACCGTTCAAAAAAAAACGATCAAAAAAAACTCATCGCGTGACGCCTGAAAAACACTGCGCTAACCCGCAGGAACCTGCGCAATTCACGGGAGGGATTTCCTTCAAAAAGGGGAACAGGTGGGGACGGAGGACATCACGCCGATGGAAGGTTCTCTCACCTGGAGATGAGGGGGGGCGGTAACCTTTGATGGGGAGGGATCGCCGGAGGGGGGGGCGATTCATTCTTCCAAGCGCCGTGGATTGGAAACTAAATTAGGGAGAAAAACAACATTCTATAGTGACCGAAGTAAAACTGATGGGGGAACATAAAAGAAAAAAAAAAAAATGATGGAACGGAAACAAAGAAAAGGAAGGGGATGGGGGACTTCTGGAGGGTACCGTTCAGTCCGCTGGTGATCCATATTTTAATATGTAAGGGGCACTTCCACGGGAACTGGAAGGAAAAGAAAAGGCTGTGGGGAAAAAAACCAACAGCGTCAACGGGCGTTTAATCGTCATGGGGAACATACCCTTCATCTTGAGGGGAGGACCTTCGCTAAAAATATTACGTGGCCGCGCTCCGAAAAGAAGTGGCCAAAGAGGGACGAGAAAAGGAAAACGAAGCTACGGATGCGGGATGCCAAAATCTTCCTCTTCAAATTGAGCAAAGCTCCCGCGATTCCAGGAGGATGACAAATAATAGATTTCGGGGGTTAAGGGGCAAACGAAAAGAGGATGCGGGGGAGATGAGGAAAACTCATAGTTCATTACCTATTTAAAGAAGGAAACCACGTGGTCAATGACTGTATTCGCGGAAATAAAAAAAAAATTGGTCACAAAATATTTGCCGTTCCCGGAAGCGATTCCAGAAAGGGGAAAAAGCTAGCACAGGGAAAACGGGGGCGCGATACCGTTCCTGCAAAACCAGAGTAGACCCTCAGCTTTAAGCCGAGATAAGGCCAATTGGGGAACAGGAGGGGAGGGCCGGACGTCCGGGGGAAGTTTGGGGGGGGGGGGGGGAATGGTGGCGGTAAAAAAAATCCTCTTACGAACTTCATCGGTAGGTTTTATGGGGAAACTGAATTCGCATTGGTTAAAAGGATGCATTCTCAAGCCAGAAGAGGGGACGAAGGGAGCCGCAATCCATAGACCGCTTGGAGGAGGGTCTTCAAAGGGGGGGGAGTTGGATGGGCAGCGGTACTGCCAGGTTCGAGGGGAGGAAATCAATGAAGGGAAGGAAGAGGTCAGCCATGCAAACTGAAAAAAGCACGACAGGGGGGGGGGGGTGGACTCTCCTGCGTGCCACAAGAAGAAACGCTTGGTCAGACACCTATAAGCGACGGGGAGTCACAAAAGAGGGTGATAAAAAATCAAGAAAACTCGACGAAGAGAAGAATTTTGATGTTCGGGTAATAGGGGGGGGACAAACTACCTCCATCTTAAACGGATGCCCCATCAAAACAAAAACAACGGAGGTCGAGGGGGAATCCGTGAAAGGAGTATGTAGCAGGTAAGCAGCTGGAAAAGAAAAACGGCGGAGGCTAAAAACGGTTGAACGGGTGTCGTTGTTCAGATCACACGCCGGAAGAAACCGTCATAGGTTTAAAGCATGAAGGCAGGGGCAAGACCGCGGAACCAACGTAGGGAGGTGGGGCAGGTGCTGACTTAACCTTTCCTTCGAACGAATTTGGGGGAAGGGAGCAAGAATCGAACAGAAGTATTTGTCGACCGACAAATCTGAAGAAACCGAAGAAAAGGGGGAGGAGAAGGGAGCCGGGAACGAGCGTGCGGTTCATGGGGAGGACAGCCCGCAAAATCTGATCATTCGGGTTTGGAGAACGGGGTGACGTGTAATCAAACCTAAGACGAGGCGGGGAGGGGGAAGGCCGCGGGGGGGGTGTACGCCATTAACTAACGGAGGGGAAGGAGTGCCCTCCTTTATTCGGCTGGAGAGAGAAGCAAAAAAGAGGAAAAGTCAGCTTCTTTTATGGGGGACGGGCAGGAAAGAGAAATGCCGGAGGGAAACTTAGGGTGAAAGCCGGGATGGAATCGAAAGGGTCCCTCGTCAATCCTTAGGTAACATCCGGGGGCGAGCAACGCAAGAATAAAGAACGGAAAGAGAAGGAGGGTCCAGGCAAGAGGGTGCAGGAAAAGACTGAGTTCTTAACTCCATCTAAAGTCAATTTCCTGATGGGGGGGACGTCACGGGGGAGAAGGGAAAGTTCTGCGATTCTTATGCATAGCTGCGAGAGGCGAGCTGTGAGAAAATTAAGCAGCGGAGCAGCACAATACGAGGGAAGGTGCTTGCAAGGCGGTTCTGTGAGGATTGTGGCACTTTTTCGAGGGCGAGGCGTCATATGGGGGGAAGGGAAATTGGAAGGAGGGGGTCATGCGACGAGGACACGGGGACGTTAAACCGCTGGTTTTCGGGCCAAAGGGCAGGGAAAGGAAGTTCGGCCGTGAATTGGCCGAAAAAACTTCTCATAACTCTTGGATAAACAAAGCTGCCGCACGGGAAAATAGTCTAACAAGATTCGTGGGTGTGAAATGATGGGGGAGAAGTGGGGGGGGGGGAACTTGAAGGGGTCAAAAAAAAAGGAAAAATGGGTGCGGCTCAGACTGTGAGGATGCAAGGGGGTTGGTGCAAAAGAGTTCATGTGACTGGCGAAGGCAGCGAACCATCCGGAAAAGAACCACGAAAAGTAACGGTCTCGCCTAGAGAAGCCAGCGTCTGCGAACCTTTCTAGAGTCTTGAGGGAACACTTGTGATGAAGTATGAAGAGAGAGCCTGATTGATAAAGGTGTAGAGCGCCGAAAAGTGGGAAACGAACGCGAACAGGGATGATTTTGTGAGAGGAACCGGATTCACCGAGGAACGACAAAGCAGAAAGGGAAGCATAAGAGAAGACACCAAACTAAGCCGTAAGAGCCAGGCGCAACCGAAAAAGGCATTCAAAGTTGGGTGAAGAAAAAAAAGCGGCAGCGAAGCACCAACCAGGCGAAAGGATGAAAAGGGGGGGAGCTTGCGCTGGCTATAAAAATCACCGGCCGCGAAAATCACCCTACTAACCATCAAATAATGGTCATGTGGAGGCGAAAAATAACAGGCCCGTCATTACAAGGGGGTATGAGGAAACAGATAAGAAAACCGGGTGACTATTGTGCCAGGAGTCCTCTCTACAGAAGAGATAGAAAACACATAGATGAAGAAGGGATATGTGCGCTTAGGGGCGTAGTTTCGGAAACTCAAAGTCCAGATCGTTGAACTTATCTCACCCTGGGAACTGGTCCTGGGCGTCAGTTTCTCAGACACGGGGGAAACCTAACTGCTAGGAGTTTAGGATTTGAAGGTGGGGAGGGGGGAGACTTTTCAAAAAAGACAAGTTATGGGAAAAGTGGGGAGGGGGGGGTTTATTCTTCTCCATTGTAGGAGAAAGGGTGGGTAGAGGTCTACAAGTTCAATTGAAGGAAAAATGGTGGCTGAGTTGGGTGTAAGACGGCCATCTACGTCTAGGATTCAGTGCTGGGAAGTTCGCATTACGGAATAAAGAGTGGAAGGCAGGGGGATCTCAACGCATCACGGACGAATTCGACGAAGGGCGAGGAAGGCCCAGAGGGCTTGGCTCAATGGGGCATATTAGGGCAAAGATTCATCAAGGAACTTGGGTGCTATGGAACAGGCGAGGTCGAACGGGGATCTCACGCGGGCTGGATGGACTAGGAACAGGGAACGAGGAAAGGGGACTTCTAAAGGGTCTGGTGGCGAGGAAACAGCTTCCCCAGCGAGTATTGGGGAAAAACGAAAAATGATTGGGAAAAAACCTCAGAGAATGCGACAGGAAAAAAAACCAGGCCGGAGTTTGAAGACACCAAAGATAACTCCAGATTAAACGAAAAAACACACACGAACTGGGGGTACTGGGAGGCGGCATGAAAAGGGCAGGGAAGGGGTTCAAAAAGTAGAGGGTCCGGAAAGCCCGAAGATAAAAAGCCCGCGTTACAAAAGAAACCCCCACAAGGAAAATGGGCTTAGCCTGGGAAAAACCACAAGGCCGCGAAGGGGGCCGGTCGAAAAGATTATTACTCATTGGGCAGAAGCCATCGAAGCTGGGTAGAAAGAGACATGGAAAAGGGCGGAGGGAATAAGAGATCAGGGAAGGGGGCGGCAAGGGAAGGGGCTTACCTAAATTGGGAGCACCAGAGCCTCGATCCGAGGGATTAAACGCATTCCGACGATTACGAAGTGTACGCCAAAAAGGGAATGGGATCGCTGCGTTAGGAATCCACCGTCAGAGGTCATGACCGATTTGAAAAGGGGATCATCAAGGCTGGGCACGTTACTGCAAGGGGGGAGACTGACAAAAAAAAAAAACTTTGTAAACAAAAGGGTGCCGGGACCGCGCTATTCCATCAGTAGGAGTTGAAAACCCATTACTCACAGCTGGCGCAAGCCGGACCTGCGAACAAGAAAGATTAGAAAAGGAAATTCGGGATGCAGATCCAGGCAAAGACGTTAACAGGTAAAATTTCGGTGGGAACCTCCGTGTTTTCTTGGGAAGGTGGCTGAACCAAACAGGAAGAACGCAGCCTCGAAGGGGGGGTTCATTGGAAGGAAAGCCACGAATTTGAACAAAACACTCGCCTACTGATAGTTTTCAAAAAAAGGGGCATGACCATCCCGGATCGCCTGAAAAAGAATGAGGACCCCAGACAGAAAGTAGGGTGAAAAAAGGATGTGCTGTTTTCCTCACTGAATGACGAAGGGACAGTAGGGGAAGATTATCCGAACGGTCAAAGACAAGTCAAAGGTACAAGCCTGACAGAATAAAAACAGGGGTGGTTTATTGCGACGGATGAGGGGGGAGGGTGATGGGTGTGGTGGAGAGGAGCGGGTGGTGTTGGGGGGTGAGGGGTGAGGGTGTTGATAGAGGGGGATCACTGGTCGTCGGGTGGAAGGGGGTGGGACGCGAAGGGAATGAGGGAAGGGGGTGGGGGAAAGGATGGAGAGGGAGAGGGAAGGAATGAGCGCGGGGGGAAGGGGGAGTGGGGGAGCGGGGGGGAGGGTAAGTGTGGGTGAAAGAGAGGGTGAGAGTTGGGCTCTTGAGGGAGCGGTGGGATATGAGAAAAGGGGAGGGGGCGGGACGGGGGTGAGGAGCGCCATAAGTGAAGTGGCGTAGGAGAATGCGAGTGGGGAAGGGCTGAGGTAAGAGCAAAGAGGGAAGTGGGGAGGGTGGGGGGCGGAGAGTGGGGGGAGAGAAGGGTCGGGTTGGAGGGCGGGTAGGGTGGGGGGGGGGGGGGAAGGGGGGAAAGGGACAGGGCACAGGACGGTGGTGAAGCTGGATGAAGGGATAGAGGAAGATAGGAGGGTAGTTGGGGGGGGGTAGGGGTGAGGAAGATAGTGGAAATAAGGGGTGGGAAGGGTAAAGGTAGGGTAGAGGGTCGAAGCGAGGGGGGGGATACCGTGACGGGGGGTCGGAGGAAGAGACGGGGAGATGGAGGGGGGTATAGGGAAGTAGGGTGGAGTGACCCATGTAAGCGAGTGTAGAGGGAAGGGACTGGTGGGATTGAATGGGGGCATAGAACAGTTAGTGGGGGAAGGCAGCCAGGGTCCGTGGTGGGGCGGCGTGGGGGGGACGTAAAAACTTGAGAATCACAGCGTCAAGGATGGTAGAACGGTGTGAAAGGAGGTAGGGGGAAAAGGGGAGGGTGAGCGGAAGTGAAATAAGGGCAAATGGTTGCTGGGAAAGAAGTGGGCAAGGGGGGGGTGTTGGTCGTGGAAGGATTGACGTGGGGGGTGGGGGTTGAAAAGGGGGCGGGGAGTAGGTAGAGATGAGTGAGTGGTGGGAACACTGACTGGGGCGGGCGCGGGGGGGGATGAAATGGGGGAATGAGGGAGCATGAGGTTGGGGTGGGAAGTGGGGGGCCAGAAGGGGAGGGGAGGTGGGGATATGGTATGAAAAGGGAGGGGGGGGGGGTAAAAAGGGAGGTTAATGTGGTGACCAACAGGGGGGCGACTGGAGGATGGGAACGGTGAGGGGAAGAAGGGGCTGAAAGGTATCCACCGAACATGCGTAGGGGGCGCCGGTCGGATTCATGCATGCGCTGTGGGAAAAGATAAAGGGGGGAAGAGGGGAAGGCAGGCAGAAGGAGAGGGGGGGGGAAGACGGGATGAGGGGGAGGGGGGGGATACGGATTGTGGTAGAGTACTCAATGGCGGGGACAGTAGGGGAGGGGGAGGATGGGCGGGGGGATAAAAAGGGGGGGGAGGAGCGAGAGGGGGGTGGGGAGACCAAGGAGGGAGGGGGGGAGGGAGAGACTGAGAGTGGGTAGAGCGAAGGGTAGGGAGGGGGAGGATAATGCGGGGTTGAAGGTGTGGGGGAAGAGGGATCGGGGACGTGCGGAAATAGAAGGAGGGAGGGAGGGGGGAAAAAGGAGGGGGGGTAGGGAGGGTCGGATGGGGGAAGAGGGGGGGGATAGGGAGGGGGGTGGAAGGGGAGGGGTGGGGGGGCAAAGTTGAAATCGGGAGGAGGGGGCGGAGGGGGCTGAGGCGGGGGGCTGGCAGGGGGGAGAGATGGGGGGAAGAAAAATGAGGGGCGCAGTACTGAGGGGGAAGGGGGAATGTGGCTAAGCGGGGGGAGTGGGGGGAGGTTAGTAGAAAAGTGAAGAATTTGCAATTTGGAGACCCGATAGCTTTAAAGAGACTTGGACGGATGATGGCCTAGGGGTATGTGAGGAGAATGGGGGGAGGGAGAGGGAGGGTAGAGGAGTAGGGTATGAGGTGTTGTTGGTCGGGGGTAATAGGGGAGGTGGGCATAAGGGTGGGTCTGAGCGGGATTGTCAAGACTCTTGGCATGAGGCGTGGTATAGGGAGGAGGGTAAGAGATGGGTCGTTGGAGTGGTATATGGGAATAGTGGAGAAGGGAGAAAGTGGGAATGGAAGAAAGAGTGGACAGGGGTTAGGCGTGGGGGAGGTGGTGGTTTGGATTGTTTGGGGTGGAGGGTTCAGGAGGAAAGGAACGAGGGCAAGGAAGGGTACCTTCTCCACTCAGCACTAAGGGAGGGGGGGTGGAAAATAGGTGGGAAGTGGGGGGGGGGGTGGGGTGAACGGTGTTGAAAAAGAGCGCCAGGAGAGGGTGAGGGGAACAAGGGAAGAGGGGGGGGTGAGTGTGGGATGGGAAGCGAGAACTGTGGGGAAAAAGGATGGGAAGACACACGGAGACCGTCGAGGCAAGTGGTAGGCAAATCTCGGAAATGCTTCTTCACACTGGAGCGGAAACAAAAACCGGTCTCGGGGGTGAGGGGACATGGGATGGAGAACCATTGGGAGGTGTGGCAGAATAATCGAACAGAAAGTCAAGGAAATGCTGCCAACTGAGACAAATCCAAAGACGACCCCGTCCAGCGTATGAAACGGGGGATTGCAGGCTGCAAAGCTTTACGCTCTAGGAGGACGGGGGAGGGAAATTAAAGGGTAAAAATCTATCATATGAGTGTGTGGAACTTAAAGGAGGGGACATCAACCTACAAGGAAAAGAGCGAGTTAGTAAGAGGAAAGGTTTTAACTCCAAACCATTAGAAAAGTGAAAACAAGGGAGGGGGGGAAAGGGGACCACCAGGAAGTCGGGGGGACGGGGGGAGCGAGCACGAAAGAAAGCGTAAAACGGTTCAAAGGGGCGGAAATGAGGAGGAAACGGGAAGAGAGCTACTCTCCCGCAACTTTACGGTGGGAAGGAAAAATGATGGAAAATAACACGTAAAGGGGCCAAGGAATCATTATGTGGGGTTTTCCAATGTATGGAGAGGTCCAAGCCAGAAAGGAATTCCTGCCCGATAAGGGTGGGTTGAAGGAAATGGAAGGAAGGGACGGGAATGGTAGGTCTGGAGAAGAATAAGTGCTCCGGATGGTTAGTTGCCTAACGTTTCAGAAAGTCGGAGGTCTAGCTGGTCACAAACTCTGGTATCTGGGGCGAGCGTGGGGAGACACTGGGGGGGGGGGGGGGGGGGGGGGGGGGGGGGGGGGGGGGGGGGGGGATTTTAAGAAATCATAAAGCTCTTTCTCGGCATCCAAGGAGGCTGTGAGTTCGATAGCGGACCAAGGCTTATAGGGGACGTATGGTAAAAGCTGGACGATGGGTCTGATGCAAATTCTTCAATATGGTTGACGGTCGTTCATTCCAGAGGGGGGAAATGTTGGAGGGTTGTGTAAACTTAGGAAAGGCGAAGGGAACAAGAATTTGCTTGGAAGGTCACACAAGGGGGGCGTCTTATCTGGAAAGTCAGGCGGTGGAAAAGAAGAATCATAAATATATGTGGTATAAACATCGAGGAAGGAAAATGGAAACGTTAATTCCAAAAGAATCTGTTATTTGGAGGATTGGTGAAAATTACCCATAAGTTGTTGTGGGGTTTTCTGTTAGGGAAAAAAGGAGGGTGTTGCGGTAGCAGACTGTGTACTGAGAATACGTCAGGGTTTGGGGCATCAAAATGCTTAAGGGGTTGGACAAAAAGAATTTAGGAGGGGTGGGGAAATAATCTAGTACAAACCTGTTCCGTGGAGATTCAGACAATCATCTCTGACAAAGGTAAGAGTCAAAGTAAAAGGGCTACAGAAACATGCTCCACGGGGGGGCGTCAGAAAGGTTCGCTTCTTTTTGCTCCATAGGCCTAGCTCACCGGTGGAGTCGAAGGGGGAATACTTGAGAAAGTACCTTCTATGTGAAGAAAAGTCATCGGTTGGTCGTCAAAGACGGCAGAAGGTGGAAGGCAGGAAAACGCGCACAAGACAGGAATTGGGTGGTAGAAACATTAGTAGGCACGGTACAACTCCAGGCAGAAGGGTATGCCGGAAAAACCAGATAGAGCATAACCAAAGTTCCATATCAGGGGAGATAGGAAGGTAATGACAGGGATGGTAAAACTACCGTAAGACCAACAACTCCAGTTGGGGGCGAGAAAAAAGGATTAATGAAAAATCAAGGGGAGAAAAAAAAAGGAGACGTAGCGGATGATTAAGGGAGGAATCTCCTTGGTCCTAAAATAAGGCAGATTTGTGACTGAGCGCACAAGTCAAAATAAGCGTACCTCAAACCAGACAAAGGTGCCATAATACCAATTGCGTTTGTGAATGTTGGGGGCGAGCCACTGACCATTTCGAGACCAGGAAGCGATTACCATTTAGGGGGGGGAAAAAAGGCTTCAAGAAAGATGGGCCCAACGAGAAGAAATGGTTCTGCAAAGGGAACACTTGTCGCAAATGACTCAGATCATTAAAAAGATCATCGCAAAGAAACAAAGGATTATTGTAGATGAATATAGAAGAGACTGGAGTCTTAACCTTGGAGTAATAGAAACTATTTTTCCTATGTTGACTGATTGCACTGACCGGGGTGGTAAGTTGAGTCTTTAGGGGAGGCAAAAAAAAGGAAAGATTGGCTGAGAGGGGACGGGATGGGGGGGTTCGGTCGGGAAAACAGTGGAAGTGGGGATTCTATTAATTGAAGACGAATGGAGTGCAGAAGGGTTAAGGTTGATAATATCAGCAAAGACGCGCGAGGGTACTTAACTGCATTTTTTTGGGGGGGGGAGAAATTGGGATGGGAACTTGCATCTTTGACATTCAGTGCCACGGTGTGGAAAATTCGAGGGGGTTTTTGGGGTACCTTAGATCAAAGGTATAAGGTCCTGGGCGGGAGTCTCTTGTATGGATTCGCTAATTATGAGGCTAGGCTAAGGAAGAGGTGATCACACTCCATCGGGCGGATTGGAAGTCACGCGTCATGCGTGCAAGAGGGACCCCGAAGTCAGGTCGCAGAGGGAGAGGCGATGGGCAGCGGGAAATCATCAGAGGGAACGGGGGGTATTGGTTAGAAAACATAAGAAGTCTTCGAAAGTTGTTCTGGAATCAAAAAAAGTTCGAGGATTTTATGAAAATAATGGGAACGCGTGACATTTCTTGTCGGATACCAGGCTATGGGTGTTTTGGTAGCGTTTCATTCAGGGGCCCAAGGGGGAAACTTTCTATTCTGTGATGAGAAAACAAGAAAAAAAGCGGCTAAAAATAACTCGAACGAGGGGAGCCCTCTTCAAAACATCGGCTGATTGTGGTAAAAGAGCAGAAAAAAGACTTGTCGTGAAAGAATGTAAAAGGCTCGTCAAACATCTAGCCTGGCTTGGGAGTCGGAAGTTGTTGGGTTTGTGGGGTGTTGGTTTGTTGGTGGGAGGAAACCTGTGATGGGTCTCCTGCTTGTCCAAAGGAATAGGAAGGGTATCTCAACTCAAACGAAGGAGGCGTTCTCCGACACAGTCGGGAAGCCCGACCAGAAGCGTACAAAGATTTTCGATAAGGAAAATAAGAAATTAATAGGAAGCACTGCTAACAAATGACTAATTGTCAGACGGCATAGTAACATTTGAACTGGACCATAGGACGTCTAAAACTGTCCAGTCAAGGGATCGCGAGTGCGGGGATACCAGATGTCAGTTACTCTTAAAAGTGGGTAGGGCACCACCAAATCGATCAAGGGTGATACGGTCATTTCAGGGCAAGGGAAGGAGACAAAGTATCAATGTGGCGCAAACAAGGAAATGGGAGGCATATTATTAACTGAGGGAGTAAGGAACACATCCGTGCGTGCAGGAAGAGGTGGGAAGTGAAACCTACTTGATCGTGAACGGGGGGGGAGGTGGAGCGGGGGGGTTCTTACCTCGCAACAAAAGAAAGGAAGTTTGGGGAAAAAACAGGAAGCCGGAGCGATTCGAAAGAATTAAAAACATTATCAAGCGACAGTTCGTGCGAGGATCTGGGCTCAGGTGCAAGGGGAAGACGACGCAGAAGAAAAGGGGAAACTAGATTAGGTTAGGGGCGCGATACGGGGAACCGAAAAGATGGAAGGTGAATAGGTACACAACTCCTTTGGACGTTGAAGGTGGCGTAACAAATCCTAGGTACTACCCATCCTCAGAAGTATGGTTTCTAATGCAATAACACCGAAGTTGGGTGAGAAAAAACACTCTCAGTGAGAGTTGTAACGGGGGTCGTCTTCCAATTACCACAGAGGAGCGGCCAGGAAGGGGAATTGTAAATTCTTCATAGGGGGGCGGAGGTAGGCAGGAGTTTAGGACTGACGCACTGCCGGGGACGTGAGCTTTTGATATTATGGGACTGGCATGGAAAAAGCGTACAAAAGGCTGACGAGGGTGGTCAGCTCGCAGGCAAAAAAAACCAGACGAGGGGGTGTTTTGGCCGGGATCCAGTGATTGGCAGACAGCGGAAGGAGAAAGGGGGGTCCGCTCGGATGGCCGCGAAAGGGTCGCCAAGGTCTGTTGGTGTACCACCCAAGATACTTCAATCTCCTGATGAGAGGGCTAAAGGGATGTTGAGAGGATTGGACACCAGAATCCATATTAAGGGCATTGAAAGAAAAAGAC
>Ga0179593_1307041_pt1 | contig 23004 bp, 27 predicted proteins | sample CZODoug2_1_08_16_FD_185931 | JGI IMG/M metagenome (GOLD analysis project Ga0179593, IMG submission 185931) | Vadose zone soil fungal communities from Angelo Coast Range Reserve, California, USA - CZODoug2_1_08_16fungal (PacBio error correction) | ecosystem: Environmental > Terrestrial > Soil >...
GGCACTTAATGATTAGTGTCTGAGAAACGGGGCCTCCCTAGCAAAGGGACTTGGACTGACACCTATAAGAAAATGTGACAGCCCGCAAGGAACAGCAGAAGACAGTTACAGGTATCAAAAATGAAAAGGAACCAGACGCAAAAGGAAAACAGGAAAAAAAAGATTCGGGGGGACGCTAAACTGTTTGTGTACCATATAATCTTGCCAGTTTGGAAGTGTGGGGGGACAAAGATGCCAAATACGGGGAGGGACAGGGAGAAAAATCTGAAGAAAACAAAACCTGAAAGTACCCAAAAAAGCAACCAAACCCGTCCCAAATGCGTAACTTTCAATCCGGGGGAGAAAATAAATAGCATAAGGCGTTGTGAGAAGGTGGTTATCCACAAAAGTTGTGGCACCCGGTGGGAAACAGGAATCGGTATAGGGTGGGGGGAAACGGACGCAAAGTCTGAGGGAACTTGAAAAATCTAATGAAATCTCAATTGAGTGTGAACACATCCAAGGGTCAAAAAGAAGAAAAAAACGGAAAAGCGGACAGAAAACAAAAAGTGGGTAGAAAATGGGTCCAGCATAACCTAAAATATTGACTGGGGGGGGAAGGCGGAGTTAAACAAAGTATGGGGGAAAAAGGCCACATTGACACAGAGAAAGCAAATCAAAAATGTCTGCCATTCGTTGACGGGGGGGGAAGGGGGTAAAAAGCAAAACAAAAAAAACCGGGAAAAAGGCTCGGAAGAACTTTGAAAGGATAAAGGGAATGCCTCTGGAAAAGAAAAAAGATTACCCGCAAGGAGCAAAGCTACGCTGGGACGTGGAGCTGTTTCTTGCTTGAAAGAACCACCACAGCCTTTGCTTGAATAGGGGGGGGATTGATGCATGAACAAGAAAACGCCAGGGGGGGTTCCAAGGTAAAAAATCCGAAAAAAGATAAGGTAGTGGTCAAACAACCGAAATCACAGCAGCACAATGGTAAATGGGGGGGATAAGTGGAAAAATAACAAGAACTGCAAGAGGATGTGGTACATGGGGGAAAATGGGTCCTGAGTGTGACGAAAGGGGGAAAAATGAAATTTAAGGAAAGAGCAAAATGGAAAACTGTAAATGGTTAAGTGGGGGTCAACAACACGGGGACAGGCTAAGGAGGAAAAAAGAACATGGGACTGAACACGAGCAGTGGACAAAAGTTTTAACGTGGGGAATGAACAAGGCAAAGGGTTGATGTGCAAACAAGTCATTTCGAATATCGCCGTACCGGGAAACCTGGTTGACACGGGGGTAATAACAAACGAAACAGCCATCCAAAACAGGAAATGGGGACACTAGTCAGGCCTGAAAATCATCCGGAACAAATTGGAAGGGAAAAAAAGCACTCTGAAAGACATGAAAAAAAAGTTTTCAAATGGAAGTCAACAGAGGAAAACCGACTGAGGAAAAACAGGAGATTGGGGCAAAAAACTGGACGTGAAATGAAAAAGGTAAACAGCGAAAACCGAAAGGGACAATAAAAAATCCGCTCATGAAGGGGGGGGGGGGTTGGAAGTTTGCAATAGAAAACAAAACACAAGGTAAAAAAAACGAAAAGGGGAAAAAGGGAAAGAGGTAGCTAGCTAAGAAAGACGGGGCAAAAACCCATTGGGTCGAAAAAAAAGCTGCTGATATAAGGTTCTGACTGAAGAAAAGGACCCGCCTCAAGACACAGCGGGGGGGGGGGGTTGGGATTGGAGGGGACAGGTGCGTAAGAGCAGAGGGGAACAAAAATATAATGGCGGAGACAAATGGCAACCCCAAACAAAAACCTATTTGGTAGAAGGAGGAAAAAGGAAGGGGAATATTAAGTGAAGGGGACCGTGAAAAAATGGGAACTGCTACCACAAATTGCCATGTGCAAGATTGTAAATGCAGAAAGGGGAAATGGGGCATTGGGATGGACGTCACAACTAGGAACGCTGCTAAAAAGAAAGAAACGAAATCCGGGAGAACGCAAGTGGGGAACCGGTTGGGACTACACCCCTAACACCAAAATGACAAAAGGGAAGCTCCAGGGCAAGTCACACCGCCTTCAGGTAAGCGCGAGGGATTAAAAGGAAATATAAATTGGGTTTGAAGCTTCGGGACGGGACAACAAAGAAGGGAAAAAATTACGGGCAACAGACTTGGGGGAATTACAAAACAAAAAGAACAAAAGGGGTGTGGACGTTCAACCGCACTTTGGAAGGGAACCTAAAAACACCAACTTGGAAAACAATGAAGTGCCCTGGGAGCAAGAATGCAACTAAAGAAAATACATTAAAGCCAAAAAAACAGGGTTGGCAGCAAACAATGCCTTAAAATTGCTGCAATGAGAATAACCAAAAGTGGGGTTCGAGGGAAGGCGGTAGTGGGCATAAAGCAAGAGGAACGAAAAACCGAAAAATGGTTTGGGGAAACCCCATGGCCAGTGGAACGGGGGAAAGCAACCCATCGGGGACGCACTTGCCGGTAAAAACTGGAAAAAGTATCCGGCTCAAAAAATGAGGGGGCGAAAAGGGAAAAGGTTAAAAAAAAAACGTCAGGAGAAAGGAAACAAACGACACAAATTGGTTAAGTAGCGAAGGGGAATAAGCGAACTGTGCACGCCCTTGTGATAGCAAGAATAACTAGAAACCTTGGCACAAAAAACATGCCCAGCGTTGGCACAGAATGTCGTTATCCAGTCTGCGGGAAACTTCACTGGAGAACTGTAAAAGGGAAAGGAGTCCAAAACCTAAAGAAAGAAAAACGGGGAGTAAATACTCATTGGGGATTTACGGTGAACGGAAGGGGGAGTAACAGATTACTCACCAAAAGGGCATGGTCAATGGGGGAGGAAAACACGGGCTCTTCTCAGCATGCTGGATGCCAAAAAAGAATGAAACCATGGGCCAAAAAGTAGGTAATCAAAAAAAAAAAAACGAACAGCAATAGGTTTGCTTTGAATTCAAGGGGTTGCACATGAACGGGGGGGTGCCTGTTTGGTAAAAAGGGACTAGGCGTGTGAAAAAAGAAAGGCAATAAAGGAAAGGACAGTTTGGACAGTGGGGGGGGGGGGGGGGGGCCCAATCTTTCGGGGAAAAAAACTGCAAGTGGGTGTGGAATAGGGGAAAAAGAATTCAAGTCTGCGAAGGGACGCCAGAAGCTAAAAAAAAAGAATATACTTGGACATCAACGGCCCCTGGTACGCCCGGAGGGGGAAAAGGGACATGGGGATACGGAACAGGGGGGGGCAAGGGCACCTGGTGTCATTTCAACGGTTGAACACAGTCTCAGAACATATAACGTAGAGAGTCTTTCACATCAGGGATGATCGGGAAAAAATAGAACAATTGACCGGGAAGGCAAGCGGGGAGAAAAAAAAGCCGTTGTAAAAACCAAGAACCAATGGCAATGGGGGAAAAAGTGTATCAAAACTGGTGTGGCAACAGAAAGGTAATTCTTTCAAATGGGACAAGAAAGCGATAAAAATGGGGGTTTGGGGGGGGGCATGGTACAAAGTCTTTGGTGGGGGGACAAGTAAAAACGAGACCTGCCGGCGAAAAGAAAAAAAACCACCGGCACCGGTTGAGGGGGACGGGGAAGTGGTATCAGAAGAAAGAAAACATATTAAGCAAAGGGGCCTTGGGTGGATGTAGAAAAGGGGGTTGTGGTAAGAGTCGTAAGGGAGATGTGGACATATAAAGAGGGCCAACTGTTTCAGAAGGGGGGGGTTTGTGGGGTGTGAAAAAGATGAAAACAAACTGGCCGGAGTGTGTTGCGTAGGTTTTTCTCCCAAGTTCGGCAGGCTGTTGTAAACGGGTATTCAAAAGCCACAGTTGTGTTTTTTTGTGTGTTTGTGAACACAAAGAGTCAGGGGTGGGGGGGGCCAGGGAAAAAAAAAGATGTTTCCGGGGGGAGGGCATTCCCCAACTATTGGATTTGTTGGGGGGGATCGGGAAATCAATCAGAGCCACTGTTCAAAAGTGGGACGGGGGAGATCAACAACCGGACGCCGGGGAAAAGCAAGGGGTGAGGCGGGAATATCCTGTGATAAAAAGAGGGGGGGGGGGGAAACGGGGGAAAAAAGAGTTACGACGGATATTGAAAATGAGAGGGGGGAATAATCACGGGGTCTTGGTAAATCCCAGAAAAAAAGTTGGTGGGGAACAGGAAAGCATAGTTAAGCCCATGGTAGTGAGACATTAAAGACAGGGAAAGGGTTTGATACAACTACAATAATTCTCCGCAAGGATATTATCAGGAAAAGGGAGTAATAACAAAAAGAAAAGTGGGAGCACAAAGAAGCTTAGGGGGGGGGGGGAATTGCAAGAAAAAATTAGCGGAAACCTGGACATGGTACTGCTGTGGGCGATTTCCACGGGGGTGGACCACTTACAAAAGGGGAGCTAGCACAAATGTTGTCGGGAAAAAAAAAAAAAAAACCCCGGCACGTGTCCTGGGGGGTTAAAAATAGAATCAAAAGGGGAAGGGGGGGGAAATAAAGTGAAGCAAAGATTCAAAAAACGGTCTGACTGCCAGGAACGTGTTCATTATGTGCTCCCGGGGAGAGGCAAAGAAGGGATCGTCAAGTAGGGGAATAGCAGGTCAAAAACGGGTGGGGGTGGGATGAAAAGGAAAAACAGAAAGGGGGAACAGGAGGTAGCTGAGAAGACAATGTTCCTGGGGGACAACGTTTGTCTAATAGCGAAAACGAAAACAGACATGTTTTCAATGGACCAATTCGCCTAAAAATGCTGGGTAAATGACAGCAGTTTTTTTTTGGTCTTTTTTCCAGGGGGATGCCTGGAGGGCATTGAAGCCTTTTCACAAAAACCATGTTCACCAGATTGTAAAAAATTGGGGGGATTCAGAAGTCAAGAGCCGAAATATGGCTGCAACCGGGGGGGACAAAAGAATAAGAGGAATGGCAAGGAGGGGAGTAAAACCCTGATCAGCAGGTTATCGCGTAGGGGAAAAAGCAGGGGGGACGTGGTTTGGTAAAGGGTGGTAGGGGTGTGTACATGTGAGGCATAACAAATTTTTGGCCTAAATCAAGCCTATGGTCATGGGAGTGTGTGGGAACAAAAAACTGCCGTATGAGGTAAAATCGGGGGTAAAACAAATAAGCCGGAGGTGAACGTGGTCGGGTAGATTCAATTCAAAAAAGGAAATAGAATGAATCAGCAGTACTCTTCCGGGCAAGGGTTGATAGACTGTTCCCAAAGCGGGATTAATGGGGGACACCAAAGAGAAAATTTCCCCTGGGGGAAGTGAATCAAAGAAGGCAACCTAAATCAGTGGCCATAGAGAGCCAAAACAACGGAAAGGAAAAATAAAAAAAAAAAAAGATGGCATGATGAATTATTCGAATCGAAAACGGATCTGGGGCCAGGGAACATAAGAAAAATACAGAAGGGACATATCAATCAATGGAAAAAGACGCCCTGCCAGCGAGAGTACATTTTATCCTTTAAATCAGGGAATGAAAATGAACGAAACGACAACACCCGTATAACCTGAAACTAGTAGGGTAAACCAAGTTAAAAAAAACTTTACCCGATAAAATCGGAAAAAGGGGGGGGATTTGTTACAAAGCATGACCCATAACACGGAGGGGCCTGGAAAGGAATATAGAAAACAACAAGAAAATAAAACAAACAGCAAAACCATAATGGGAACCTACTGTTCAATCAACAAATGCCCTACGGGGAAAAATGAGACTGTTCTCCAATCATGAAAGGGGTGCACTTGAGCCCCAGCTTAGAGGGGTGGGGGAAAACGGGAAAGAAGCAATAGTAGCCCTATGAATCTAAATTCCCAAAGAGAAACAAACCAGGGATGCAACCACACAAACCAGAAATCAAAGGGGAAAACGGCAGTCAGCAGTTGTTGGTAGTGTGGACAAACACAGAAAAAAAAGAAGCAAAACTGTGGCGGATCATGATTGTTAGACAAAGAAGATTGCAAGCATAACAGAGAAGGCATACATGGCTGAAAGAATCGTGGGTTCCTGAACCAGCAAACAAAGGAATTCTTGAATAACCTGAGATACATGAAATAGGACACGGGAAATATACAAACACGCAGGCCCAGAAACAAATTCTGGGGGAAAAAGAAAAGTGAGTGACAATTTATGACCTCACGTACCGGGTTGTGAGGGATTATCAAGGGAAACAAACGAAAAAAAGGTTGGAATCACGAGACAAAAAGAAGAAAATTGGGGGGGGGCAAAAAAAACCCTCGACAGCAAACAATTTAGGGGTGAGGGGGACTGCAAGTTTGGAACAATCACAAAAACACGCAGGGGGTAAAAAGGCAAAAGGGGCTTTGGGAAACGGACCGCATTGTCCAAAGATATTTCGGCACGTAATTGGAGGAGCAACAGGTTGTAACCTTGAGAAAGAAAAGGGCCTTGCAAAGGGGAAGGGGCCAACGGAAAAATGGAAAAGTTTCGGGGGTTAAAGACCCAAACGGAGTGGTTCAAAACGCAGCCTACCTTTGCGCAACGATTCATCAGATCAGGAGGAGAAAAAACGCGAAACCGGTTGTACCGCCTGTGGGGTGGAACAAAACGGAAAACAACAAAGGACCAGCACAGAAAAACCATGAAAAATTGAGAAGCGGTGCGGGCTGTAATAAGGGGGTCAATGCTTGTAAAAAGGGATCTGAAACAAGCAAGAAAGAAAAAAAGAGTTGGATGAAATAAAAAAGAAAACAGGCCTGCGAAAAACAGGGCCCGATTTTGGTAAAACTGGGCCTGAGGGCAAAAACGTTGACAGCCTCAAAAGGGGGAAAGTAGAACTCGACCAAAAGTAAAAATCAGCGAAAAAATGAAGTTTTTTTGAAAAAAGAGATCAACAAAACAAGGGCTGGACCAGGTGAAGTCTAGGACGACACTGAGACAAAAAAACACCCTCGGAGTCAAGAAAAAAAAAAAAAGAAACTGTCTGGGATATGCTTCAGTCTGAACTGAAACATTTCCACAACAGCCACCCAACGGGGTTTTTTTATTAGCTTAGAAATGCATGGAAAACAAAAAAATATACTTGCGGGAAAAAAACAATGGGCAACCCCAACAACAAGCGGTTGGTATAACAAGATTTTATGGCAAAAGAAGAAAAGGGGGGGAAGTTAATTATTGAACCTGCACTAAACCCCCATGCACAGGTTCAACGGGGGGGTTGGGTAAAGCTCGAGGGGAGGTGGGCTGATTGAACCACTTTGTCCGAAAAGATGAAACAGAGGGAAATAGGACAATCCGCATAGGAAGAAAGGGGGAACCCAGTGAAAATAAACCCAGGTATACCTGAACAGAAACGTATCAAAGGCAAAGGGTCACAAAGCGGGCGTAAATAAGGCGAAAAGAAAGAATTGTTTGGTGGAAGAACGCTCAGACCCGCCGCACATGAAATGAATTATTTTGCAACATTTGGGGGGGGGGCAAATTCCACTCGTACGTTTGGGAAACCCCGAAGATGATGAGAAAAAAAAAAAAGGAAAAAAATGAATGCCGGGTAGCCAGATAGAAACGCTTAGCATTAACAAAGCCAAAAAGACGGTTTGCAAGAGAAACAATGCCTGAAAAATTGGGGGGGAGACAATGCTGCGGAAGAAAAGGGTAAAGTAGGGTTGTAGCTACGGGGCAAGAGTTGAAAGAAAGACAAGAGGAGAAAAAAAAAAAACACGAAAAAAAAAAAGATGGGGGGGACAATGCTTTTCCGACACATCGGGCGTCCAGGCAAGGGTGAAACGGGGAATTAAAAGAAAAAGATTATCAGACTCCAAAAACAGGGTGTGACGCAATGACAGGTTAAAACGGAGAGCACAAGGTTCACCAAAGACAAAGGGGATAGGTAAAGGTAATGGGGAAGGAAGGGAAAAAGCGACCTTGCAAAGGCTGGGAAAAATCAGAAACATGGACAAGAGGGGGGACCAAGCGATTTACATTAAGGTACTGGCGAAAAAAGTGGTAACTGTAACAAGGAGGGGTCAAACACAAAGCTTTTGGGAAAAAGAGAAGAAGATGGTTGGAGGACGGGGGGGGAAGGGGTGAACAAAATTGTCTGCCAAGAATGGTCACAAAAGAAGGGTTGGGACGGTCTGGGTCATCAAACGGGCGGGAGTGAAATAAGAAAACTTCAACGCAAGAAAGAAAAAGGATCCGCAGCAAGAAAACCAGCACTATTTTGGTTAAAAAGGAGTGGCAAACTAGTTGCTTGGTGGGGGGGGGGTAATCAACTAGGCGTGGGGGGAAAAAAAAAAAGCAAGGAAGGGGTTCAGGGGGTGGTGGGGTCGAAACACAAAATCATGGGGTGAACGAAAAGGGTTGTGTATGAAAATCTGTGTGCAAGTAATACACTTCCAACGCGAAGAAAAAAAAAAAAAGAAAGAGAGTGACAAACGCACAGTGGACGGGAAAGTTAGGTGGTGACGAAAGGGGGGGAGACTCAAGTGAACAGGTCCCCCCCCAGGGGTTTATTTCACGGACAAACTTATGCAGAACAGAAATGAAGTCAACGGCGCATTAGTGAAAATGGACGGACAAAAGGGAAACATGACAAAGGGCAAACTTAAACAACGGAAAAGAGTAGAAGTAAAGAAAAAGGGTGAACCATTCAAATCCAGGGGAGACGGATAAAGACTTATAAAAGAGGTTGGTGTTGGGGGACATTTTAGTCCACGCAATAGGTTTTGGGTGTGGGGGGCCCGAAGGGAAAGCAAGGGAACCTCAAATAAAACCGCCGTGGGTGAGGAGATTTGTCCAGAAAAAGAAACATGAAAAAACAGGGGGGTGGCAAAAACAAAAAAAAAAAAACTGGGTCTTAGAAGAAAGTGTGTGGGGGGGTAGGAACGGTAACAGAAACTCGAAAACCTGTTCAAAAATGTGGTTTGTTAACGGGAGGTCAAAAGCGGACAGGGGGGGAAAGATGTGGGTGGGGAAAGGGAGGGTCCCTACCAGATGCGGGAGGTTACAGTTGGTAGTCCCAAGAAAGTCGTTGAAAAAAAAGCGGCAAGGTTTTGGGGGAACAAGACAGAACAATGACAAAGGACATTGCCAAAACAGAGTGTTGAGTGTGGGATGAGTAGACACCAACTGGGTTCACGGGGGACTGAAGTTTCAGTCAACCTTAACTAACCGTTCAATGGGTGGGAGGGTCAGGGTGTAGAAGGAAGACTATAACACAAGGGTTTCATCGTCGGGAGATAAAGGGGGGAAAAAAAAGTAAATGTGATCTGGTGTACAAATGAGCAGGGGGTAAGGGAAATCACCAAATTTGGTCACGATCAAGAGAAAAGGCATGTAAAAACCTTCTCCTGAATCGGTTATGTTGAACACTGCAATTAAAGGGGGGGTTCCCCCGAATTGGAATATCAGGCAAGGGGTTAAGAGGGAATCAAACAAAGGGGGGGGGGGTCCAATTGCACTCGAGTGTGACGGAACAGAAAAACTAATCTAAACTTAAAATGTGAAGGTTTCCGAAAGGGGGACCGGGGGGGGTGGGGGAACAAACACAACACGGACTATAGGGAGGGGATGTTTATCGTGAAAAAAAGGGGGAGGTGTCTCATTGTGAAAAGGGGATAATAAAGAATACAAGACCAACGTTAAGGGGTAATAAAGTAAGCAAGGATCCAGAAAAGCCCGGCCGGGAACGACAGACTGCCATGACTGTCAAGATGTGCCCGTAGGAGGGCTGCAATACGAAAAAGGGCTAAAGACATTTAGGGGTGGATTACCGGAAGAACAGAAAAGGGGCAGCATGTGGCTAGCAAAAGACCAGGTGACAAGGAAGGTGGTCGAAGCGCCATCCCTCAACAAATAGGGGGGGGAATTACGGGGACAATCACTAAAGGGGATGGAGGCCGCTTCCCGGAGTCGTAACAATTTTCAGGCTGTTCATCAGAAAAAAATTGGAAGATGACATTCCACAAGAGGGCCGCAATAGTTGAACGTAAAAAAAACCCAAAGGAAGGGGGAAAAAAAGGGGACAATGGATAAAACCAGGGCAAAAAAGAGAGCTATTATGCGATTGAAAGTAGCAAATTTGGGGAAAAGGGTTTTGGGTGACGGGTTGGTGTGTGCGGGGAAAGTCAAAGAATCAAACCAAGGGGGGAAAGAAGAATGTGAAGCTGGGGGGAAAAAGCCACTGCAGAAAATGTAAGGTAAAAGCAAGTTCGTGAAACATAAAATAAAATGCATTTGGGTGGAGGTCAAAACGAAAAAATGGGTAAAAGAAAAGGGGAAACTCTGAATTTTGCGGAGGCAATTGATTGAGAATCAACACAACTTAGGAGCCCAAATATCTTACTGGAAATCATAGGAAGGCAATGACATTGGACCAGCACCTCAAGACAAAACAACAAACGGAGGAGAGAAGCACTGGTGAAGGAAGGAAAAATTATTCAGATCACAGGAGCTGATCTGAGAAAAAAAAAACAACATACTGACTGAAGGACGTGCCCGAAGAAAAAAAAAGGCTCAGAGGGAAGGGTGTGAGGCGGGAAAGGAAATAGAAAACCACCGTTCCACAAATATGGTATGTGACCTCTTAAAAAACGCTTTGGTTTGGGAACGGAATAAACGGACAGGGGCCATTGCCCAAAGTGTTGAACAAAAAAGGGGGAAGGACAAAACATAAACTGAGGAAAAGATGACAGAAAGGGAAAAAAATAAAAACCAAAACCCGCAAAAACCAACAAGAGAGAAGTGGCCATCCAGCGGCCAGAATAGCACTACTAAGAACTACTGGCAACGTTGATACGGGGGTCTACAGAAGGAAAAGTGGCCAGTTTTGGGGGGAAAACAGACAAAGGGGGGGGGTCACGAAAAAGCACCTCTTAAAAAAAGAATGAAAGTCGACAAAAGAGGTTTTGAGGGAAAAACACCGAATGAGTCCAGAAAATCAACAAGGAAAAAGCGGAAATGAAATCATGGAGTGATGGTAACCAAGAAAATACCAGGGAGGAAAAAAAAAAAAAAAAAAACATAAATTGAAGAACATAAGGCAGGGGCGAGCGCTACCATTACTGGACCGTAAAAAGCGCTACCACCCAAGGAAATGCTCCTGGAAAAGAAACCTTGAGAAATAACGGTCAACTCTAAAACGGAAGGACAAGCAGGGCCAGCAGTAAAAAAAAAAGGGGGGGGAAGGGATACGTGGGGCTTCCCTTAGCAGTAGTAGACCCTTACCTTGTGAAAAAGTAGAGGGAAGTAGCAAGGACAAGAACACCATGTTGACAAAACCACGATAAAATATATGGAGTGAAAAAAAAAAAATCAGAATACAAACAATTTTAAGTAGATTAGGGGGTCGGGAAAAAGGGAACATAACATCTGGGGGTTGAAAAAGGCGGGTGAAGCTAAAAATTGACCGTGAATTTAAAAAAAGGAAAATTGGGGTGGTGTATCAATAAAAAAACAAAGCTTAAGGAAAAAGCCTGGGGGGAAAAATTGAGGAGGAGGGGGACAAAAAAGGGGGGGGAAGATTTTAAACCAGAAAAGAGGAACAAAAGCTCCAATGGTGAGTCACTGTGAAAGCGAAAAAAAAAACACAGGGAAGGGGAACCGGTTGAAAATTGTGGATACATGATGAGAAAGCTAACCGGAGGAAAAAAAACAATTGCTCAACACGGTCAGAAATCAAAGTGCAATGAGAACAGGGGACTCTGGAAAGGAAGAAAAAAAGACAGCGGGGCATGCCAACCGACGAAAGCATGGCAAAAAACAGGCACAAAAGGAAAGGGCCAGGATTGGAAACGCGTAGCAACGGGGAACACAGCGCCCTCGAAAAGGTTAAACTCAAACAGCAACCAACAGGAGTGGGGGGGGAAAGAGTAAAAGAAAATTTCTGAAAAAAAAAAAAGTTAAGAGTTGTTAAAAAAAAGCGTAAAAAGTAAACACACAAGCGGGGGGCTAGAAAAAAGCCTGCCTGGGAGGGAATGGTGAGGTCATTTAGGGGAGGATAACCAGACCTGCCCCCCAAGCGGGGGGGGGGGTGTTTATTTGTGGGGGAATGTCTATTAGGGCCTCTGACAAAAATATATGTGGCCGGGGGAAAAAAAAGGCACCAAAACAAACAAAAAGAAGGGGTTTTAAGAGTTGAAAGAATATTAGAGGGGGAAAAAAAGAAACGTGATGGAACTATAAAACAAGGCAAATGGGAGGACGGGGTAAGCTCAATGGGGGGGAAAAAGGTGAAGGAAGTCAAAATCACTTCCGAAAGAGGGCGAAAGAAAGCGGCATGAAACGTCGTGGGTCAGAAACGAGGTTAACAATGTGAAAATGCAAACAAAGAAAACAAAGACAGGAAGGATCTCTCAACGAAAAGCATCGATGCGGTGGGGGAGGAGAAAGGACTTGTTGGGATGGAGCAGGGGGGAGGAACGTCCACACCCGCAGAAGGATAAGGAAAAAAAAGGGGCGTAACAATTTGCAAAACCAGGGTCACCCTACAATATGCTGAAAAAACACAAAATAAAGTGCTTGGATTGCGTAACAGCAGGAAAAAAAAAAACTCGTCAAAACACAAGGGGCTAAAAGAGTGCTGGCTGACCGGGTACAAGGGGAAGGCGAGAAGGATTGGGGGGGGGAAGAAGAGAAGATGAAGAGAAAGAAGACAATCTTTGAAAAGAGTGAAGGGGACAAGACATCGTGCGTCACTAGCAAAAAAAAACAAAAACGGGGAAAAAGAAAAAAAAAAAAAAAATTGAAAGGTACGCTCACACAGTTGACCGCTGTACAGGGGGGAACGACTGAGCCAGTACCAAAAACATGGGGAGACGAAAAAAACAAAAAGCAAAATGCCCAAAATTGTAAGCAATAAACAAACTTACCAAAGGCAACGTGAACAGAGATGTTAGTTACCATGTTCGGACGACTGCACGTTGGAAAAAACGTGGGAAAAGAAAATCCCAACAAGAGGGGTGAGCCGGATATAAAGGGTTAGTTGACTGCCCAAAATGAAGGGGGAACACGATTCTGAAAAAAAAAAAAGAAAGCATGTCCAAAGGTATTTCCGGGGAGGGGGTCTTTTTAACAGAATCAACTGATATCAAATAGCTTACACAAGTGCATCAAAAGCAAAAGCACTTTCAGCATGGGGCTGCAAATGGGGGGGTTGTGGAAGAATCGTTTTTGGGAAAATAGACTAAAGGCCAAAATTCCCATCGTGGGTGGGTCAAGGAAAGCCAAGAGGGGACGGTACGGCAAAGGGGAAGGCCAATAGTGAATGCAAAACAGTCCCACTGAACGCGGGGAAAGGAAACAAGAAAAAAAACAAGGGAAAAGAAGCTGGTAAACCAACAGGGAAGTCAGGTGGAACGGAAGTTTAAGTCAAAAGGGGCAGGGGTGAGTAGGTGGCATTTACAGGCACGGGGGGACGAAGAAACCAGTTAAAGGGCAAAATTCTTGTTCGCATCGGTCCTAAGGCGGCCAAGGAAGCACAAGGGGGAAAAAAAAGAGTCAGATTAACCAACTCAGTGGTTAGCAGTTCAAAATCACGGTCCAGTAAGCGAAGAAAGGCTTGACAGGGCAAAAATCAGTAAAAAAAATAGGGGTTTTGGTGTGTGGTTGGGGGAACTGGGGAAAACCAAAATTATATTTGTTGGCCAGAAGGACTATAACAAAGGGGTAAAAAAAAAAGGAACAAAAAACCCCGCCGGGGAGGAGGGGCAACGAAAGATCATTAAGCAGCAATTGGGTGAGGAAAGAAGAAGTGTGGGTGTAGAAGTAGAAGAGTCAAGAGAACCTTTTCAACCGTTTAAAAAGGGGTTTGTAAGGAAAAAATTGAACTGAGCGGATTTGGTGAAATGGGCCCGACACTTAAACGCGGAGCGTTAAACGTGGGGGAGGAAGGAAAGGTTTGGGGGTGAAAAGGCCAAAGTGGGGGGGAGGCACGGCCGGCCACGTGTCTTTTGGGGAAATTCAGAAACCTGGGGTTTCAGAGTGGAACGTTAAAAAAGAAACTGAACGAGCAATTTTCCTGGGTGTCTGCGTGGGGAGGGAGCGGTGTGGTATAAAAACCACGGTTTTAAAAAGAGGGGAGCGATAGAAAAGCAGGTGGGGGAACAAGAACACCAGGGGTTCACTTGTAAAATCAACCGCTTTGTCCTGTCAGCGGAAATCAGGGGGGGGTAAAAAGGGACGTACTCAAAAAAAGGCGAAAGGTTGACACACAAATTAAGTTTCCAAACGGTATAAAATATCAGTGCATTAGTCCGGCCCCCCCCCCCCAAAAAAAACAACCCAAACCAAAGAAAAAAAAAAAAATGGTGCAATGCAAACAATCGCGGTTGGGAGGGGGATGTTAACTGGCAAAAGAACGCGACAGTAAGTGCAGATGTCAGATTTTTCCCGTTTTTTGTGACCACGACAAAACGGTGAGAGCGATTTTAATCGGAAAACCTGCGTTCTTGGTCTGATAAATACAAGAAAAGAGACAAAGGGAAAGGGAAAATGGACAAGAAATCCAGAAGCGTTGGGAGCCTGCCTGCACCAAGTACATATGCTCAGGGTAAGAGGACCAACATAATCTCAAGTTTAGAGAGAGATTTTCCACCGGGGGGGAGGTAATGACGAAAAAAAAAAGTTGACCACAAAGGGTATGCCGGGGAACCATAAAATAAAAAAACTTTTGTCAGAGCGGGGGGACCGCTCAGCAGGGGGTAAAGGTTAGGACACTAAAGAGGGAGGCCGCTTTGGATTAGGGAAATCATTGACACGGGACTTGTCATCAGAATTGGAGATATTCACAGATTCATATGGGACCGAAGATCGTGGAAACACCCCTATAAGGCACAAATGGCATATGATAAACAACAGATCACGGCAGGACTATTACGCGGTTGAAGTAAGAAATATTTGGGACGGGGGGGGGGGTAAAGGGGGCGGTGGAAGTTCGTCAACAGAATTTTCAGCAAAAAAAAATAACGTATGTCCATGAGGGGGAAACAAAAATGCTGGATGGATAGGGAAAAACGTGGTAATCAAAAAGAAAAAGACCGTTCAAAAAGTGTGAACGTGGTCTTTATTCAATACATAAGAATAGAAATATCAGGGGGGGAGAGGGAGGGGGCGAAATGATGGATAAATTGGGTTGGAATGTCTGGAAGAAAACAGAAAATTAACTCATTTGAATCAAAGATACTTAAGATCAAAGTTTACAAACGATAAATCGTGAAAAAAAGGAGGAAGAGAAGAGATGGCACTTGTTAGAAGTTTTATGTAAAGAGCGTAGGGATACCATAGCCATAGCGAAAAGGGGGGAATATCAATCAGAAAAAAAAAAACCAAAAAAAATTACAGATTACACAGGGGCATGAGATCAGGGAAAAAAGAAAAAAAATAAGCACAACCCCAGGAAAAAATTGTGGGCAGGTAAAAAAAAATGTTGTAAAACTAACGACAAGTAATGTTGTTACAAAAAACCCATCCAAGAAGAGCAAAATGAAAAAACTGTTATGACGGACCACAGGGAAGACAACCCAAAAACAAACCAGTCATATGACTAAAGTTCAATCCGCATTAACTGAAAGATCTTGTTTTGCAGCAAAGCCCGGGGTTTGGCCTGTCAGAGAATAAGGGGTGGGAAAAAAGAAAACGTATCGGGACCGTAAAGGGATGGAATGGAAATCACCTCCAAATCTGAGGAACCACCAGAAATGACCAGATCCAAAAAAAAACAATGTTGAGTGAGGGGGTGGGGGAAAACACGAAATAAAGGGGTTGAAAGGGGCATAGGAAGAAAAAGACAACTGCTGCAGAATCAGAGCAGCACACCTGACTGGATTCAAGGGTTTTCCGCTCACAAAAAAAACGGGAAAATGCTCCGGGAAAAAAAAAAGGAGAAAAAGTACAGAGCAAAAAAGAGAGCATAGGAACAACTAGGACAGGCCAGGTAAACGCTTAAAAAAGGGGAAGAAGGTTGCATTGTTCAAGTGAGCACCCTAACCTTTATATGGATTAGACCAGCGGAAAAACACTTCCGATAAAATCGCAGAAAACAAGTGGTAAGGGGGGCAAAACAAATCCGAAACATAAAAAAGGAAGGGGAAAGAGAAAGGGAGGGAAGGTAACAAAAATAACACACTCGATGGGTGCAGGGACAACAAGGTTTGAAGGTGGGAAAAGGGAAATCCTTCGCGAACTGTAATTGTGATCAACAATGGAAAAGAAAAAAACGCAGTAAGCCCCATGTGATTTACAAACAAAAAAAAAAATGGAAAAAAAGGGTGGATTCAGGGGTGATTTTTAAAAACCAAAACCGAATGAAAAAAAATCGGTTTTCAACGTCGTGGCGGGGAGTGTCTTCAATCCGAAAGAGGACCGTAAACGTGAAACCGGGTGACAGCCGGTTACGCTACCGAAAAGCACCAACATTAAACTCGAAGGCAATCATCCAGTAAAAAGTGGAAAAAACTAGGGGAAAAAAACATCCCCAAAGAAACATGTTGTGACCAATCAGAAAAACCACGGAAACCCTTGCAAGCAACCAACAGGCAGAGATGTGGGGGGGAAAAAAACTGGATTTTGAAAAACGGGTGTGAACAAGCTCAGGAAAACTGGGTAGAAAACAATCCGCCTCAGGGGGAGTTTTTGGGTGGGAGAAAGGGGAAAAAACACAGGTGTACAGGGGGAAAGTTACATCTGGGGGGCGACTGACAGAATGAAAGAAACCCAGAAAGGAAAAACACCACCTCCTTGTCCTTAAGAAAAAAGACCTTAAATAAAGCTTCTTTCAGTGAAGGGATTCAAAACATCCCTCAAAACCGGCGGGGGGGTTTTGTTAGGAGGAAGGATAGAGAACGCAAAAAAGTGGATACATATAATTGCGGAAAACAAAGGGTCCCCCAAAAAAAAAAAAGTAGGGGATAAGGAATTGGCAAAAAAGAGGTAGAAGGGTAATGAAACCGGAATGGAACAAAAAATGCCAGCGGGGTAAGCTCCGGAACATGGTGCTTTAATTAAAAGCATTCACGGCGAAAAAAAAAAAACATGGGTCAAGGGATCCTGGTAGAAACGGGTTGAAACCGTTGAAAAATGAAAATGAAAACTAAAACCTAAAAAAAAACCAAGGGGGTAGGTCAAAAATAAAGTCAGCACAAAGAAACAATTGCCGGCTAGTGGACTTTGGGGTTGTAGCTTTAAAAAAAAAAAAAAATCAACCCCAAAGCAGAACGTGATTAACAAATTAAAAAAGGGGAATTAAGACATGGGGGGTGCCGGGAAAAAGTCCGTACCTACCAGAGATGACGAAACAACTAAAATAAAAGTGAAAAAAAAGGATACCTATTCGAAAAGAAAAGGGCAAAACAAAAAAAAAAACAGGGGGCAGACCACAGCAAGGAAAAATAGGCTGGAACTTGCACGGTTACCAGGTAGGCATGCGGAAGAGTATTGGGGGGAATGAAGAGCTGGGGTAAAGAAAAACCGCAACGAAATATTTGAAAAGCTTTCAACAGGAGAAGTGGTCGGGGGAAAGAACTGCAAAAAGGACCGAAGAAAAAGGTAATTAAGAAATCAAAAAAGAGTGGGGGGGAAATGGGGGACAAGTTTAAACTGTCACTGACGACAACGGAAGGAAGAGAATGAGCAAAGTTATAAAGGAAATGAAGGCCTCAGCGCCTTGTTTGTAGAAAGAAGTGAAACGGCACCAAGGGCGCCCACTAACTTTGGGAAAGCTATGGGTTGATCCATTGTCAAAAAAAAAGCAGGGGAAACGGAGGGACAAAAAGCTTTTTTGAGCATGATAAGGGAAATTTTGATGACTGGAGCAGTTCATGGTAAAACCCCAAAAAGCAAGTGGCAAAAAAGGGGCGTGCGGTAGGTTCCAATACAACCAGTGGTGAAAAAAAAGACAAATACACCAGTAACAGAAAAAAATAAATCCGCAGCCAGCAAACTGTGTCAAAAAAAAAGGTGCTGCAACGAAGTTTTGGCTGTAAAAATGGCGACGGGGAAGCCAAGAAATGAAAAGGGGTTGGAAAGGGGGGTGGGGTAAAAAAAAATTCTGGAAAGGCAAAGGGGGGGGTGGGGAATGGCCCTAATTCAAGTAATGTCAAGGGCCCCGGACGCTGGGACGCAGAAAAAAAAAAAGTCTCATAAAAACATTTTACCGCCGTGCGACATTGTACGGCCCACTGGGGGAAAAAGCAGGGCGTATGGTGGGATTTCAACGTTACAAAGTATCCCTACCCAGGACGCGAGGGGTCTTCAAGCATAACGTAAAAGGGGAGGCAATAAAAAAAAAAATGCCAGGAAACGAGCAAACCCAGGAAAAAGTACATGTACGGTTCCCACAGGTTTTCATGGTAACTAACGTAAATAATTGCGTAGGGGGGGCAAAAATAGTAGCCTTAAAAAAAAAAAAATAGGGTTTTAGTGTTTGTTTTGGGGGGGGGGACCAGGGTGGTTCACAAATGGTCTCATAGGGGGTGGGTTGGTTGGGAAAAAGAGGACGATATGCCAGAAAACAAAAAACCACGCGAGTAGCTGGGGACTTTTTTTACCACAATAAAAAGGTCCTACCCGAATAAAGCTTTGGGACCTCAAGAGTGGGGGGGTGTTAGAAAACAGGTCAACAAAGGCCAACCAGAAACTCTGTTGGAAAAAAACCTGGGTGGACAGAAAGTGGGTGGGCGGAAATTTCAACAAAACACTACGGAGCCAGAGTGTGGTGCATGAAAGTTAAAAGTAAAAAAGGTTTCCAAAAACGAAAAGTTAAAGGGGGGGTGTTATTCAGCCAGTTGGTTTGGGGTGTTTTTGGGGGTTTCGATGGTCAAAAAAAAAAAAAAACCCTCAAGAAGAGAGGAAAAACTGTGGGTTGTAGAAACGGTTTTCCGGGGCAATGGAGAACGGTGTCAACCCTTTGGACTTTGCCGAGAAGGGCAGCCCAAAAAGTACGAGGGATTTGTGCACAACCTGAGCGGAAAGCAAAATTTAAAGGGCGGGAGGGTACGATATATACAAAGGGGGGGGGAACCGGTTCAGCATAGGGGCGAAGTTCAGAAAGGAGCAGGTGGGGGGGGGCGACTCGATAAAGACCGTCCTGGGGGGCGGCACAACAACGACGGGGAAATTTGGAGTCACAAAGGGAAGCGAGGTTTTGTAGACCAAAATGGGTGCCCTTAGAAGTAGACGTAATTAGATAGAGAAACTAACATTGAGTGTCAAACGGAACCGAGTGAGGATCTGAAAAATCAAGTGGATGTAAAACCCGGCAACACAACAGAAATGGGTGACAGGCCACACATGATGTGCGTGTGGGTGAAATGGGCACAGAAAAACTATACTAACCATAAATTAACGTGTGCTTTTTTAGTGAAAAGGATTTTCCAATTGGGTGGGACCCACAGCCACTGGTACTATCAAAGATTTTGGTTATTTATCGGAAAAAAACACGGGCGTTCGTTCGAAATAAGGAAAAAGGGTAAAGTAAAGGAAGCAAGTATCAAAACAAGAAAAAAGAAAAAAGTTCAAACCAAACTGCCTTGTCAAGTTGACTCAGGAAGCAAATGTAGCAGACGGTTAACCAAAGGTTCCCGGGGGGGCGGAGTAAACGGAAACCAAAATGGGGGCAGCAACCAAAATGGATGAGAAAAGTATGAATGAAAACTTACGTTTGTCCTAATAGGCCCAGCTACAAGGAATATGATGTTCTGGGACCATCACTAAACAAATAAAAACGAAAAGGAGTACGGTGCAACGCTTAAGAGGGGGGCGGTCTAAAAAACGGCTGTCAAGAATGTGTGGGATCATAGGGCCGAATATTGCGGAAGGGTTACCCCCATAAGAGGAATGGCAGGGCATGATGATAAAACATCAAAAAAGGCAAATTAGCTATTATGCAATGAGTAAAGAAGATTGAAAGGTGTTGGGGGCGGGTGGGTAATTTGTTGACGGTCCAAAAGAAAAAACAAGATTCTCAGATGGGGGGTCCAGGACAGGTAAAAAATGCAACTTGCGATATTGGGGAAAAAACAAAAATAAGAAGGGAAACCGAGGGGTGTTCGTTTAGAAGTCATTCCATAATAAGAAGAGGAAACGGCGGGGAGACAATTTTGAAAGATGTCCGCGTAAAGGGCCTGTATAAAACCAGATGGCACTTGATACAGAATAACTTCAATAAAACAAGGGGCACCAATCGAGACCGTCAACAAAAAAAAACAAAAGGGAGGGAGAAAATAGAGGAATGGAAACTTTGATAGGAGTGAAATGCAGGAGACACATGGAAAGGAAGAATCCTGGGGAAACCGGCGCAAACAAGCCAAGGGACCTTCAGACAAGCAAATGCCGCAACAAAAAAAGAAATCAGGAGAACCAAGAAAGTCTCAGATGAAACCGCAAACGAACAAAAAAAGTATGCACAAAAACCGATTATGGGCCTAAAAATCAATAATGGGATAATTTTTACAACTCCTTAACCGCTGCAAAAGTTCCGGTGGGGACCGGGCCGTCCCCGCGGGGTGGGAGCGGCACTATCCCAAGCCCTTGTTTCTGGCCATAGCGCCGAGTTTGCACGAAATACAAGCCACCACACCCACCCCAATAGCCCCTTCTAAATGTCTGGGCAAGGTCAGCCGAAATGAGAGCTAAGGGCAATGTCGGGGTCATCATCCCTTTGCCAAGGAAAAGTTTAGGGGGGGGTAAAGAGGAATATAGGCCCTAAATGAATCGAGATATCACAAAATAGGGGTACCCGGTGTCCAGAAGACGAAAAGCAAGCAAGCATTGTTGTGACAGGTTGGCAAAAATTAACCAGTGGCTTGAGCACTTAAGAAGAAACAACGGGAAGTACCAAAAAAATACAAACCTGGAAAACATACTGGTCGTATACGCCCAAAACCCCCGAAAAAAGACTCGTTGAAGGAGACAAAAATGGGAAAAAAATCTAACCGATGGGAAAAAGTGACAGCAAGCAGGCTCCAAAAAACACTGTGATTCTGGGGAAATAATGGGGGGGGGGAAAAATGGTCCAACCTTTTGCTTGATAATGATTATCAGGCAAGAAAACAGTTTTCAACATAAAAAATAAAAAAAAATTCAGGGGGAAAGGTCAAAAACCAATCGACAAAAACAGCAAAAAGGATAGTGTTGAACCAGGGGAAAAAAAAAAAAAAAACAAGGTGACGACCAAAAAAAACACAAACGTGGTGAACTTAAAAAATTTGTGTTGACGAACAAATTTGCACTGAATATACCGGAAACTTAATGGTACAAACATTAAAAACGGAGGAAGGCAGGGGGGAACCAAGTCTGGTACACATTATCGGGATGACTGACAAAAATTTTTCGGTATGTAACACCCCCAGGGGGGGGAGGGTTTGGGATTGTCCAAACAAAGCTTCAGGTCATATACCAGAAGATCGCCGTAACCCGAAACCGGGGGGGTAAACCCGGGGTCCGCGGGGGTTGAGAAAAAAAAAGCTAAGCAAACTACCGCCAAGCAAAAACAAAAGAAAAAGAGTGGGACGCCGAAGGCGAAAGATACGTGGGGAGACATGAAAAAAAAAAAGGGCAAGAAATCAAATCAAATAAGGAGGGGGGCCATGCACGGGCCAGGAAAAAAAAATGAAAACATGAACGAAAGGTGGGGGGCAAAAAACCGGCTTTAAAAGGACAGCAGGAACGCTGCACGGGGGTCACTCAGCAACAAGACCGAAAACCACCGCGTGGTGGGGGAAAACAACGGTAAAAAAAACATTCGGAAAAAAAAGGGGAGTTGAAACTCTGCCGCCACGAACACTTCTAAACACAACCGCGGCGAGAAAAAGCTCTTAATCGGACTGGAGAAGGGAAAAATAAAAAGACAAAAACTCAACCCAATCAAAAAACTGGGGTTTGGGGGAGGATGCCAGAATAGTTCCAAACAAAAATGGAAAGTCATTGAACAATGTCCCCAACAAAACCTATTTGGAAAAGATTTAGAAAAAATATAAGGGGAAGTTAATGAACAAGATACGGCTACCCAGGACATGTCAAGAAAAGAATTGGCATGTGCTTAGGATTGAACTGGGACCCTGACAAGAAAGAGGGTTGAACAGGAAGAATCGATCTTCCTGGGGGGGGAGACGTTAACCGGAAACACAAACGAAAAAAAGACATCAATTCCGTCAACCAAAAGACGGCGTAATTGAGGGGGCCTGATTGCTTGTTGGGTAGAAGGCTTCCGACAACCGACCGGAACGGGGAAAGGAAGTGCAAAAACATAGTGTCTTGAAACCCCATGTGGCCGTCACCCGAAAAAAAAGCTAAAGGGAAACAACCAAGGGGAAAAAGAAAAAATTGCGTAGTCTAGGGACAAAGAAAGAATACAGAAAGCCAAACCTGGGCAAGCAACAGGTGCACCTGAAAAAAAAGGGGAGGGGGCTGCACAACCAAGGATAAAACATTGGGAGGGGGCAACGGATGCGTATGGTGAAAAAGAAAAAGCAGAGGAAAACAACACGAAGATTTGGAACCTGCTGGCAAACGGACGAACAGGTGTCTGACAGATTCTTGCCGTCACCGTAATAAAAAAGGATGTAGCAGCTCAAAAAATCGGGAAGTCAATGGAAAATTAAACGACTGAAAAAGTCCGACAACAATTGAATGAGGACCGTATGGAAAAGGGAAAAGGGACGACCAACTGCAAACTTGTATAGACAATATCCTCTGCAGTGGGGGAAAAAGCCACTCAGCGCGATGTCATGGGTAAAACATTTTTTTTCGGGGACAGGCCTTCAGACGTTTAAAAAAAGCGAAAAAAACGGGACGGAATCAAGGTGGTAAATTAGTCGCAGGACTACACGATCGCGGCAACCCGAAAAGGTCAGGGTGGGCGGGGGGACACGGTCAAAGGGTTTTATCACTCAGGCTTGAAGGGCAAAATGCGGTTCCGCAGAATACAAATGAGTTCGAAAGACACAGCCCAATCTTGGTTTAAGAAAAATTAATGGGGTTGCTGAAAACAGGGGATGGCTGTTTGTGTAGCGAGTAAAAAGAGTTAAAACATAAGGGCAGTAAAGTCAGTCATT
>Ga0179593_1607392_pt1 | contig 23000 bp, 30 predicted proteins | sample CZODoug2_1_08_16_FD_185931 | JGI IMG/M metagenome (GOLD analysis project Ga0179593, IMG submission 185931) | Vadose zone soil fungal communities from Angelo Coast Range Reserve, California, USA - CZODoug2_1_08_16fungal (PacBio error correction) | ecosystem: Environmental > Terrestrial > Soil >...
TGGAATCAGAAGGTGACTGGCCCCCTCTCAAAGCACCGACGGCGCACTCCGGAATACTTCTTACAAATTCAGTTCAGGATCGAAGGGAACCCGGAAGCTAATAAAGACTGAGGGGGGAAAATCTGGCGGGGGGGGGGGGGGACTGGGGGTGGAACGAAGACTCCAAAACATCAATCACTAGAAGATCCCCACAGTTCAGGGGCTGGTTTTTCGTGAAAGAGTACACTGTTTCTGAGTCCGCTGTTTGAAAGCAAAGAACTTTCCGTTGAGGGAAAGGTCAAAACATCACAGGAAAATTTAAGACTAAAATTTTTCCGGTGGGGGGGGCCCGGCCGGAATCAGAATTCACGATGGAGGTGAACAGACAGAAACGCGGAATAGAAAGAGCGCTTGCCTTCCAGGAATCCGTGGAGGCATGCGCCGAAGGAGTGAGAAACACTGGGGGGGGTGCAGATCGCCAGGAAGGAGGGCAAGGGTGAAAGAGGACGCAACTTTTGAAAAGAAAAAGCGCTCTGAACAGCAGGTGTAGTGAAAAGGGAAAACTGAAAAAAGAAAACTTGGCAAGGGGTTGAAAAGGAAAAAGGAATGGAAGGGTGTTGGCAAGGGCAGGCTCCTTTCTGCGAAATGTCCCAGGAGGGAAAATGCCCGCAAGAAGACTTGAAAAGGCAAAAAAAGAAACACGATGAAGGCCCGCTGCTAAGGCTGATTTAAAAAGGAGGGCTGGGGAAGGAGAGGTGTTGTCAAATGCCACAACAGTCTTTTCAGGGGGTCGGCGAGCCGACGAAAACAGAGAGAAGGGAAAGTGGATAGTGATCAACAAAGGACCCCATAATCAAGAACGCGGCGTCGGAAAGAACTGGGTACTTAGTGAAAAAAAGGGGCGCGGGGAAAAAAGGAAACAGATCGAACCCGTCGGCGAAAAAAAAGCAAACTGGAGGCCAAAAGGAGATGGGAAAGATGAGGGGGAAGCCAAGAAAAAATGGGGGGGGGGGAACCACTTGGGGGAAACAGGAAGATTGGGTTGATGGGCGGACTCCTCGCCGTCGCAGGGCTCTTCGGTGACGGGTGAGCCCGAAGAGGGCGAAAAAAAAGAAAATTTAAAGTCTCTAGAAAAAGGAGGAAGACGCAGTCAAACAGGGAGGCCACCATCCTCTCAAATCGCGGACTCTAGGAAAAAAAAACGGGGGGGGAAAAAACTGGGCTGCAACCGAAAAGTGCCGCTGGGAGGGGGCCGCTTTGAAAGCAAAAGCCTGGGAGTTTCCAAAGGAAGTGAAAAAAAAGGGTGGGGTCGAATATCCTCTCTAAGGCATCCTCGAGAGGGGGGGAGGCATAAACAGGGCAGGGGGGGGGCTGGGGGGAAAAAAATAAAAAAACATGAGAAAAGGAAGGGGCAGGAACAAACCGCGAAGGGGAGCACTCGAATAGTGCCTTTGGAAAAGGGGAAATCGACGGCGGGCAAGAAAGGAAGAGGTCCTTGTGGGAAAGCCAGAGAGAAAAAAATCTTGGTGAAGAGGTAACTGAAAAAGGGAAAAGACCCTTTCTCCCCACAGAAAGGACGATCCGCTCCGTAAAAGGGCAAAGGGAAAATCCAAGAGAAGGAGGGAAGATCTAAAAAAAAACGAGCATGGGGGGGGGGGGGGGGGGGGGGGGGGGGGGGGGCAAAAAACGCCCGCCGGCGCGGGGAGGACTAACCGTTGAAGGAGGGGCCCAGGGAAAAAGGGGGGGGGATGCCACCTAAACAACATCCACACAACAACGTAACCAGAAAAGGTAGTGATGAAGGAAGACTCCGAAAAAAAAGCTCGGGGGCGGCCCGCAAAGCAGGAGACCACAGGTCCCATTAAACAGGGGCCCTCAAAAAGAACACACTAAAAGGAGAGCAGCTAAGGTGTCAAAGAAAAAAACTTCTATTAGCAAAAAAAGAAATGAGCCTGGAAATGGAAGGGGAAACTTGAAAAGGGAGATAGAGGGTTCATTGCAGAGAGGAAAAATAAAGTACCAGGAGGAAACGAGGAACATAAAGGGTCTACCGCGAAAAGGGGAGCCGAGAAAAAAAAACACTAAGACGCGGGGAGGGGGGTGTTCCCGTGGGGTCCGAGCAGCAAAAGATTCGAGTGACAGCCAGGACTTGGAGAGTGAAAAAAAGATGGAACAAGAAGGAAAAAAATCTCTTGGGGGGAGAGTTGGGTTGACCCAGAAAAAAAAAGGCCTATCAGGGGGGGGGGGGAAGCACAGAGAAAATTAGAGCTGGAAAAATTCGTGGGAGGACGTTTTAACATAAAAGATAACCATGACGAAAAAGCAGTGAAGGGGGGTTTGGGGGGGCGGTCACCTGGGGCTTGAAACTTCGGAAGAGTTGCACAGACAACCCTACCCAACGGTCAGAGAAAAGAAACGAGATATGGGGGGGGCTGAGCAGGGGGGGGTGGGGGGACGAGAGAAACATCCATTTGTCCCTCAAGTCGCGACCCCGAGCCTAGGGGGAGGCGGGCCCAACGGGGGCAAAAAGTATGAGGTGTAATAAAAAAACTGAAACATACAGATCTATAAAAAAAAGTACGGGAGACATTGAGAAAAAAAAAAATAAAAAAAAAGAAAAGCTTTTGCCACTGGAAAAGAAAAATCAAGAAGGAGGGACGGAAAAGGGGGTGGGAAAAAAAAAAGCCTTCCATCTCTGGTCTCGGAGGAGATGAGCGGGGGGGTCATCGGCAAGAGAAAAAAACCGAAAAATCAGACAGGGTGAAGCCTAGAAAAAGATGGGGAAGGAAAAAGAAAGATTGGGAAAAAGCTATGGATAAATTTCTACAAAGAATGAAGAGGGTGTGACGAAGTGTATAGAACCTCCCCGAAAAGACTCATTAACAGGGGGGGTTTGAAACGGAACTTTCATAGAATCTCCAGGAAATAACGCTACTTTCCGAAAAAAAAAGCATCAGGAACACGGGTGTTCGAGGCCTCTGAAAAGAACGGTTGGGGGGGGGGGGGAAGGGATAAGAAAGGCGTAATCAAAAAGACTTGTGAAAAAATCGCGCAAAAAAATCGTCAGGAATAGTGACACAAAGAACGGGAAAAACGTGGGGGATTGGGGAGGGTGGGTCAAAACAAACAGGAGAACAAAAAACGACAAAATGGGGAGGAAAAGCGCGGAAAACCAAAAAACACAGAACTTCCGGGTAACATTTCAGAAGTCAAGAAGCTCGGGTGGGGAGGGTTTCCTCAAAAAAAAATCCGGTCAGAGGTAAGCCCTGCGAAAGCATCATAGAGCTCGCACAGGAATGAAGGCAAAGGTAAAGCCCTGGGAAATTAGGTTTTGGTGGGAAAAGATTCAAGAAAGAAAGCAGTCTTTCCCCCTCGAATCAGGGGTTATCCACTAAAAGAGAAAGCTCACCAAAAAATGAAACATTGAGAAGGAAGGGAATGGGGCTTTCTTAGGGCAAGAGGAAAAAGGTGGGGACCCCGTTGAAGGGGAAATCGTGTACGGGTAACATGAGGAACTAAAACACAAAAAGAACCGAAGGTGAAATTCTTGAGCCTTGGGGACCTGTCCGGGGAAAAAAAAGAGGTTCAAAAAAACGCCTGGGGAATCGATTGGTGGGTACACCCGCTGCGGAGAAAAGGACTTCCGGTTCACCGAAGAAAAAGACCCGGAAAGGGGGGTCGAATAAAAAACCCGTGCCGTGCTAGGAGCGGTTGGGGAGAAGAGGCGAAGAAACCCCCGACACACTTCGTTAGGGGGGGTGAAAGTCAAGGGGGGTATCTTGAGAGCGACGAAAGAAGAGGGAACCAAAAAGAATCTCATCAAAAAGTCTCCTGGATAAAAAGACAGCATCAAATCGTGATGTTTCTAGAGGAAATTACAATTGAAGAAGCGAAATTGCACGAACTCCTTTGAAAAACCTTTTCCAGAAAACCTCCACCGCGCCCAGAAGGGTCGAATTACGGAAAGGTTTCGGGGGGCCCGCCAGGGGGGGGACGTCGGGGAGAGATCAAGGCTGGGAAACCAAACCTCTGGAAAGAAGGAAGGATCAGAAACTAGGTCTCGGAAAAAAGTCCCAAAAAGGCCCCCTTGAACGAAAAAGATATAAAATTGATCTAAAAAAAGAATTCTTGGGAACACGAAGACGGTCGAGGAATCCACCGGGCAGGGAGGAACCTCCACGCACGAACGTACTGTTCATAAACAGAAGCCAGAAGGGTCTGGGAAATCGAGATTAACACTGAAAAGTTTTCTTTTGTGAAGTCCCAAAGGGGCCGGAGGGGGGTCAAAAGGACTTTGAGGCACACATGAGACTAAAAAAGAAAAATAGGAGACCAGGCAGGGCTACTTCAAAGGTGCGGTCAAAAAGACTGCAACAGAGGGGGGGGAAGCTGAAGAGACCTGGGTGACGTTCTATTGGAGCCGTAAATTGTTAGCGCCCGACAAAGGGGACAGGACCAAAAGGGGACTCAACACTGTGCTTACAAAACGCCCAAAAAAGAAAGAGGGGAGACTCGGAGGGGGGAAAAACTTTGGGGGGGGGGGAAGTAACGCGCAAAATCCGAAGTCCACCTAGATGAAGAGTGTCAATCACACAGGGGGAAAAAGACCCCTGGTTTTGACCCTGTAAAAAGGCCGGAAAAAATAAAAAAGAAAGCCGACAACGTGTCTATGGGGCTAACCTTCAGAAGGAGAAAGAAAACAAGGGGAAAGTCGTTGGACAGCGAGCAAACCTTCGGTGTCCTTCTCTTAAAAAAATATACAGAACGGGAGAATCACCAGGGGCGGGGGTTTGGAAACAGAAGCAGGAGGCCGAAAGCAAAAAAAAAAACAGGAACGCGGCCCTACAGGGGTCACGAATGGATAAGTGAAAAAATTCTAAAAAAAGAAACTACACAGGTGCAGACGGTGTCGGAAGTTTCAGGGGAGGTAGGGAAGCAATGGGGGAGAAACCTAAAAAAAAGCCCGCCAACTGGTAAGCAAACCCCCCCGCGGTTGGGTTACAATTAGGTAGGTGAGGGGAGGTCTGCTTTGAGAAGACCAAAAGGGAGGGGACCCAAAAAAAAGGCAGAAAAAGTTCCAGGGATCAAAACAGGGGACATCATAGGACACGCTAGGGGCCGGTGGGGGCCAAAGAAAGGTCTACTTGGAAAGAATGGGGCTTGCGGGAGCTCTCCATTGAGCAAACGGGGATGTAAAAACGGGGGTCGACTCCTTGGCAGCGACATCCGAATGCTGAGGAGCGGAAAAAAAAACGGGAAAAAGAGAGTGACCTGGGGGGGCCACCCAACTACAGGCGATCATGGAGGAAGGGGATGTTCCACCGGGGGAAGGCGCGGTGAAAACTGGAGAAAAACTGGAAAGAACAGGGAAACCAGGCAATTGCGGTCTAGAGATGTAGGGAACTCCGTGACAAAGCTCAAACGCAAAAAAAAAATGGGGGTGAAGGGGGGAAGGGACAGAAAAAAAAAAAAGGCGGGCAAGACTCCTTCCAAGGATCGATTGATGTGGGAAAGGCCGAAGGCAAAAAAAGGAAGGTGTCATCAAAATAAATTCCAGCCTCTGTGAAGAGGAAATGTTGGGGCTGGTTGTTTGGGGGGCATTGGGGGGGACGGTCCAACATGGAAAGAACTTGGGGTACTTTTAAAAAAAGGGGCTAGAAGAAAAGAGGGGCCACCTAGAAATAATGGGGGGTCGCAGGTCCCTAAGCGCAGGGGGAAAACGAAAAAAGACTAAAGGAGCGTCTGAAAAAGGACTTGAAAAATTGACAAGGGCGACTCCCTCTCAGCGCTAAAAAAGGGGGGGGCGGGTAGACACTTCAGAAGAGAAATCTTGATGGGGGGGGAAAGGGGGGAAAAGCTGTAAAAATTGGGATCAAGACTCAATCGGAAAAGGACGCTTTCCGGCCTGCCTGGGAAAGAAAGGGACACGTGGGGAAAATTTGAAAATTCTTCGGGGGAGGCGACCGAAGCGCGGTGCTGTTCGGGCCATCCATGTGGGGGAACGCGCTGATACTCGGAGATCCGAAAGGGGGGGGTCAGAAAACGGGGAACCGAAAGGGTTGCAGCGCTGTTTTGGGGGCGCTTTCAAGAAGAAAACCCAAATGTGTTGGGACTCCTGTCAACCGGCGTGGGGGACCTCGAAAAGGATAATGGAAGGGGAACTAAAATGTGGGCTGCCAAACAACCAACTGCTACGGGGTTCTGGTCCAATACGCCCCACCAGAAATCCAGTTTGTATGGCATCAAGTCCTACGGCGACACCCATGAAAACAAAGGGAAGAAATAGGCAGGGGAGTTAACGGCGACCCCCAGCCTTGAGAAAGTTCCTTTCAGGGGCTTCAAGGCCCGACAAAAAGAAAGAAAGGGAGTGTACGGCGCTGTTCAGAAAGTTCCCTGACAGAGGGGGAAAAGGAAGGGTCAGAACTAAAAGAACAGAGCAGGAAAAGCTTGGACAAGGCAACTCCCTCGGTGTCTGCGGATAGAAGAGGAAAGGGGAAAAAGACCGCAAGAAGTGATCCACAGAGAGAAAACCGTTGATGGGCAGGCTGGGGGTAAAAAGGGTGGCGGCACGCGAGATCTAAAACAAAAAGGGGATTGTGGGGATAGAAAAAAAAGAAGAAAGAAGGGGGAGTCAGGGAGAGGCCGCCAACCATATGGCTCCCAAGGCCACTGAGGAAAGACAGTTTAAAGGGGGGAAAAAATCAAACCAACCAAAGGCGGCGTAAGTGTCAAAAAACCATTCGGAGGGAAGTTAATATCCTCATAAGCTCATGGAGTTGCGGGGGGGGAAAAGATAGCTGAATCTTTCAGGAGGAATAGGGAAAGTCGTTAAAGGGAAAAGAGGAAAAAAAGACCAGGGGGGTCAACCGGGAAAAATCCAGGGCCTATAGGAGAAGCCCAAAAAGAAGCTTGGGAAGGGGGGCCCACTTAGGAAAGTTCCGAGGGAAAGAGCAAAATCGGCGGGGTGGGGGTTAAGGGGGGGGAGCCATACAAACATAACAGGGATCGCGAAGGAGTGTTACCAGACCAAAGGTGACGAGGTTTAAGAAGGCAAACCAGTTGAGGGGAACTCTATCAGGAGAGGTGGAAAAAAACAAAAGAGAATGGGGAAAATCACAAACCTCAAACCCCCCCCAGAGGGTTGGTAGGGGGGTAAAAAGTGATAGAAGAAAAATCAGGGGAATGTTGCACACAGGCAGGGTCCCACGCAAAACCCAACTGGGGAAAAACCAAAGAAAAATTGTCAAAAACGGAGGTGGGAATCTTTTTTGTTTGGGGGGCCGAACATCCGTAGAAACTCACTCGGGAATCCTAAGGAAAATGTTCTTGTATTGAGGGGTAAAGAGGGTCTCAACGGGGGGAGGAGAAAAAAAAAAGTCACGCAGAACGGGAAAGCGCAACGTGCACACCACCAAGGAGGGGAAAAGTCTTAAGATAAGGGACCCCCGATCGGCAGGGATCTTCTGATAAAAGAAAAATCACGAAAACCATCAAAAACTTTGATGGCGTAAATCAGAGCCGAAGAGCGGTCCCTAAAAAAGGAAAACATCAATCAAGATTGGCCAGGGTGCCAAGTAAAGCAGGGGCAGTCCTGGTTGAACGCCCGGAAGGTGGAAAATTGCCACGAAGTATGTCTCAGGGGGGAAGCCAGGGGGAAAAAATAAGCCAAGAAAGAACAAGAAAGGTTGAATTGTGGTAAAAAAAAACCTGACAGCAAGCCCAACCTACCGGAAAAAAACATCGAAATATAAAAAGAATCAAGGGCAGGGCCATCAGTTTTTGGCAAAGGGACTGTTGGTCTAAAGAAAGGGGACTTCCTCCTTAGAAGAGAGAGGGAAGGCTAAAGGGAAAGAGGGAATTAAGAAACGCAATCATGGGAAAAAAACACTTTTGGGCAAAAGTTTTGCGGGGAAGAGAGGTGGGGACCATAAGAAGGATAGCACTAAAAGAATTTGGAAAGACATATGGAACAACGCTCCTACCGGTGTGAAAAAAAGAAATGCCAAAGTTATAGAAGGTAGGTGAACAGCACCACAGATCAGTAGAAAAAAAGGCCACCCAAAAAAAAAATCCGCCTCATAAAATCTCAGGAATGAAAGGAAAAGAAAAAAAAAAAAAAGGAAATCACTAAGAAAAAACTTGCATCCCCCCCTGGGAGAGAGTGGAAAATGTTGGGGCGTCCACAAAGGGGTTTGGGACCTAAGATGTGAACAGCTTAAACCAAGACGGGAAAAGTCGGAGAAGGTGAGTCGGGGAAGTTCTGAAAGGAAAAAAAACGAAGGGAAAACCAGGGGGAAAAACCAAATAAAACATCGCGCACAAAGATGACTTCGAAAAAAAACGACCAAAACTCCCAGGGGAAAACCAGGGGCTGGGGAACCCGATGGAGAGATCAGGGCCCAGGGGAAAAAACTTTCCCTGGAAAGGAAAAAGTCGGGGGAGGCAAAGAGGGAAACTTAATTGGGTCCGTTTCGTGGCTCAGGGGAGATACATTTGCGAGCAAGCGGTGAGAACTAAATCCTCGCGGTTGGGTTGCGGGGGGGGGCTGCCAGGGAGGGAGGTTCAGGGGGTCAAAGAAGCGCTCTAGGGGAAAAAACACTCAAAATAGGAAGGGGGAAGTAGCGAGATTTTGCTGTGTCTGGGGAAAACTACAGTACAAAAACAAAAAGACTCGACTTCCCCGAAGAAAACACCCCATAAAAGCTGGCTCCATCCAGGCCAGTTTCGACATAAGAAGGGGGGGAGTTTAAGGTCCAGAGAGCCGTGAATCCATGTTTTCTAGCCCCGAAGGGAAAAGGGGGGAAAAAAAAAAAACACAAAAAATCACCAAACGGGGGGAAGGTAAGAAATCGGGGGGAAAAAAAAGTATTAGCGCCCCTACTACCGCCCCACCAAGGAGAAAAACACAGCTAAATGACTCAACGGGCCTCGCGCGCACAAAAAAACCAGGATTTCGAAAAAAGTAAAAAAAGCCTGGGGAAAAAAAGACACACGGGGGAGCGCACTGAACGGGAAAGAGACTCCACGCCGAGACCACCACACGGCGTGGAGATCACTGAGGAACCCAGGCCGGGGGTCATGACAAGAAGGGGAGAAAGGGGGGCGTTGGGGTGCGAGCATCCTCCATGAAAAAAACTGAGGAGAGGGGGGTCAGAGGAAGACCCGGGGGACCATGAGGAACATACAAGGGGGGGTATCAGAGATAAAGCCCGGGTTCAGAAGGCGATAAAACCTGTGAGGAAAAGCGCGACCGAAATTGGTCGGAGGAGTTGGTCTCGACGGGGTTCTGTCAAATCTTCTTTGCAAGGCGGAAAAAAACCAGAGGTAGGTGACTGTGTTTGAAATTCCATGAGCCGCTCATAGCAGCCGAAAGGGGAGTCAGGGTGGAAGAAAAGACTGCAGCCGACAAGACCCAAAGAAAAAAGGAGAACCCTGTTGCAAGCCACACCGTTGGGAGAAGGGTCAGGATAAAGAAAAGGTGCACCAAGGAGAACGGGGAATCGAGCCGTTGCTCAAGGGCCGCAGAGCGACCCCAGGAAAGAAAAAAAGTCAGGAAAGTGCGGGTCATGACCAGAAACTAAAAATTCCAGGAGGTGTCTAAAAAAAAAGGGCAAATCCACTTGGGGGAGAAAGACCTTGAAAAGAGATCCTACTCGTTTGCAAGTTGGGCAGAAGAGCGCAAAAGAGGATAGAAGAGATACTTTAGGAAACTGAAAAAAGAGAAAAAAGGGACTGCGCAGTTCGCCAAAGAACGGGGAAGAAATAAACTCGAGTCCAGAGTCTCCAAAGGGCAATGTTTGAGTTTCCATCATCGAGGGACGGCAGGGGGGGGTGATTTCAAAAAAACAGGGGCACAATTTCGGGAGTTGGCCTGTAAGGAAAGACGACATCCGGAAGAAGTCGAAGGGGGGAAAGGGGTTGGAACGCCTGTGAACTTCAACACCGTAGTGTAATGTTGAAAGATCGCAAAAAAAGGAAGCCCCAAGAAACTAAAAAGCTCGAAAGGTGCAAAATGCAAACGGGAAAAAGAAATTGCACTGGGGAATTCCGACCTCCATGATATGATAAGGGAACCCTTGGCCCAAAAAAAAGATGTTCCGAGGGTGACCGGCCAGGGTAGAGGGTTGAAAAAAAAAGGGTTCGAAAGGGAGGACTTAAGGCGGGGTTTTGAGCCAAAATGGGAGGGGGGTGTACCTCTTGGAACATCAAAGGGGGAAGAAAAAAAAAAAAATTTGGGGGGAGGGACCCCTTGAGTGGGGTCGGGAGTCGACCGTCGCTACATAAGCTATTATGCAAGGACTCCTAGTAAGAAGAAAAAAAACCGGATTCAGATAACTCGCTAACCAGACGCCAATGGTGGCTTCTTTGAGGTGTGAAAAGGTCAAAGGGGCCATGGGGCGGTAACTGGGGAACACCCGACTGCTCAAGAGATCCGGGGAAAAAAGACCGGAGGAATTTGGGGGAAAAAAAAAGGTCACTCAAAAAGCTGCACGGAAACTCTGAGAGCGGGTGGGAAATCAGGAGGGGGGGGAAGGGTCTGCTAAATCGGAAAAAGACTAACCGTGGTTGATGCCAGGGGAGAACAGGGGAAAATAGAGACAAAAATCGTGATGGGGTTGCAGCGACTTACCAATTGGGAGAAAAGTGGAGAAGCACAGCCAGGGGTCTGTCAGGGACGGGACCAACGACCAACATCACGGGTCAAGGGGAAACAGAGGGCTCAGATACCGCATTCTTTGGGAACTGAAAACAGCAAAAGAGCCAACTCTCATGGGGACGGGAAGGGGGGAAAGGTGTTGGAAAAGGGTCTGGGGGGAAAAAGGAGCACGAATTGCGAGGGACCGTACTTTCAAAAACACAAAAAAAAAAAGAAAAACGAAAACCACAAACCGGATCCTGGGGGAAATCCAGCCAGGAGAGGCAGGTGGGGTCCAGAGAGGAAAAAAAAGAGAAAGTTCAAGCTAGAAAGTTGCTGGCCACAAAAGGACGGGAAACCGCTAAAATAAAAAAATGCAGGTCATAACTCCTACATGCATGACTTGCCAGAAAAAAGGATCAGAAGGGGAAATTGGGGGAGTCGAAACTTCAGAAAGTGTCTTACCCGTCGGGGACTCTCCGGGAAAGAAAGGAAAAGCCGGAGAACTGGGGGAACTGAAAATTAACGAGGGGGGTACTGGTCTGGAAAGGAGAGAGAGACTCAGGAAACCTGCCCCAAACCCAAATCGGAAAACTCGACCGAAGGGGACACGTAAGCCTCCTGGGGGAGGGGGGAAAAAATGTGAGAGGGGAGCAGGCCTTGTGAGGTGGTGCGGAACCTAAAAGAGAATCCAGAAAAAGAAACAAACGAGGGAAAGTGAAGAGATCTCCTCTTGGGGGGACGACAAAAAAAGAAGGACTCAAACCATGGAAAAAAAAGAACTGTAGGGAAGATAAACAGAACACCGAGAAGGCTGACTAATGTTGAAAGAGAGTCGGTAGGTCCTAAACATAAGCACTGGTTGGGAAGGGCAGGGGGAAAGAAAAAAAAAAACAGAACAGGGGGTATCCGCGGACTCTTTACCTATGAACTATTAAAAATCAAGGGAAAAACCCAAATAAATGAATACCAAGTCCTAATCAGGTTCAGCCTCGCTGAAAAGAACGCGGAGAAAACTGGGGGGGGATCGAGATATCTTCCGAGTCGCACATGGGAGGGGGAAGTTGTATCATTAAGCAAGAAATAAGGAATTCTTGGGGAAAAATGGGGTGGTGATAAAACAATGAAAAAAAAAAAGAGTTGGGGTCTCCCTCACAAGATCGGAGGATCGTGAAAAATATTGGGGAAGGAGGAACATCCTTCCGCGAATAAACTGCTCAAAGGGATGGTGGTGAGGCCAAGGAAAAAAAAATCCGGGAAAAAAGGCCTGCGGGTGAAAAAATGACGGGGGGAAACGGCCCGACCAACACAATAAGGGATGGAAAATCAGCGGGGGGGGCTACTGGGGCCCGAATGCCCTCCTTCGTAACTCAGAGGAAGCCGAAATTAGGAGTTGGGAAAAAAAAAAGGGTTGGGCCGTAGGACCTCAACCTACACTCAAGAAAAAAAAGGCTAAAAGGGGGGGGTCAAGGTTGAACAAAAGACAGACCTTTTTCCACAGGCCACCGGGACATCAGAAGGGGGTCTGTCGGAATCTGAGGTGAAGAAAAAAAACCACAACAGGCAATCTGGGAGCCGAGTAAGGGAGTCCTACGAAAAGAAAAACCAACTTCAGATTCAGCCAAGAAATCAAAAAAGGGATTGTGGAAAAAAAAACTCTCCCACATGAAAAAACACACACTCACCACTAAAACGAAGAACAACCTTAAATAAAATGCTGCACAGGTGAGATAGGGAAAGAACGAGAACCAAGGGGTGGAACATTGGGAAATGAATCGACAAAACACACATCGGAAAACATAAGGAAAAATCGAGAATCAGGGCCATAAACTTCACAGAGGTGAACGTCTATTCAGGCCCAAAAAAAAAAGGGCCATAGGGGTAAAAAAAACAGGGAAGTCCGAGCGGGAACCACCATGAGGAAGCGCTAAAGACAAACACAGTGGGGTGGATGGAAGGGAACGGCAAGGGGAAAGGACCACTACCCAAAAACCGCCCGGGAAAAAGCAGGATGGACGTTACCAGGAATCAACGGGGGGGAACCTCAGGAAGAAAAAGGAAAAAGAGAGGGGGGGGTAAAAGCACGATAAGGGGGGAACGTTTACCAACAGCAGGGAGCAAATCTGGATCTCTCATGCAAAAGAGACTAAGAAAGAAAAGGAGACCCGGGGAGTGCATGAATAGTTTTTCGATCACAGGCCAAGAAATTAAAAAAAAAAAGCGGGAAGGAAGGAAAACAATCCTGGTGGACCCACAAGGGGAATCCCTGAAAAAAAAAAAAGAAGTTGATTGGGGCTTTGAAGAGGAGCCAAAATGGGGTGATTCAACTTGTTGTAAAGATTCCGGGAAACGATGAATTGCAGGAAAAAAAAAATCAAATTGCAAAAGGGTGCCAGGGGGGTAAGTGGCCCCATGACCCAGGGGCAGGCCACCACAAGCGAGAGTAAAAAAGAAAAAGTAACTGGAAAAGGGATCAAAACACGTTGTAAAGGGGGGGAAGACCGAAGTGACCTGTCACGACAACCGGAGGGGGGCGGAGTGGGAAGGAATGAAAAGCCTTGAGGACATAAAAAAACCGATTCTTTAATTTTAGGTTATAGAAATTGCCCAGGGAAGTACCAAGCAAATCGGAGGCTTGGAAGGACCAACGAGGCATATCGGTCGGAGGGAAAAAAGGGAAGGGAAAGTCGGGCAAAAAAGCCGGAAGGGGGATCACCGGTGGAGTCGCAAACCCGGAGGATCCAAATTAGAAACACCTGGCCCAGTGTCTCCAAAAAGTGGGGGCCTTTAAAGTCGCATCCCAATCTGGAACCCAGGCCCAAACAAGAATAGAAAGTATCTCCTCCCTGGGGGGAGGAAAGGAAGGGAAGGGAAACTCACCAGAAAGAACAGAAAAAATCTTTAAAAAGTAAAAAAATCTTTGTCCGAACAAAAATCGCATAACGCCTCAAGGAGCAACGCCCGAAAAAAGATGAGAGGTTCTTGTCAGGGATTAACCACTGAACTTGAAATTTATCATGGGGCCTTAAGGGACACGAGGGTTGCCGTCGAAGTCAGACAAACGAACAAAAAAGGAGGAAAAGTAGGAAGTGAACGGGGTCAACGACTAAAAAAAGGGAGGGGGGACCATGCCGGCCTTTTTTGTAAATAAGCGGATGGAAAGAATACAAGGGGGGGGTGTCCTTTAAGGTGGGAGACGAAGAGAGACCGGAAGGGGACAAATCCACGTGACTAACGAGTTTCTGGGACGGCGCGAAGCCTGCCAAGAAGAGGCTCTGGGGTGGTGATATGGTGTCGCGGGAGAAAGGAAAACAGGAACTAGAACACTCCTCAGGGGGAACGAGAAATTGGTTCCAAAAAAGAAGAAATACGGGGTGAGAAGAAAAAATCCAACTCCTGTTAATGAATAAACCAGGGGGTCAGGTGGTTCTGGTTTGTCGCCCGGGGGAGGCGGTGGGAGAACTGACTTTCGAAAGTAAAAGTCTAGGGAAACTGAGGGGGGTCTCCGGGCGAAAGGAATCGCAGGGAAGGTCCCTGCTCTGGAAATGAAACTATCCCACAAGAGATCAGCCCGAGGAGGCTCGGAAGGGAAACACCTCTTGAGGCTCGGGGGAAAAACTGACCCTAAACTAGCACGGACTGTCATCCCTAAAAGACTGGCTGCGAGAAGCCAGAGAAAGAAGCTTTGCTAGAGTTCAGGGGCTAAGTGCAGCATGAAAGGTGAAATAAGAGAAGAACGAAGAAGTCCACAGAGAAAAACCTGGGGAACATTGCTTTTTCTGTTATTGGCTTTCCCTGAACATAGGTCGAGATTTGAAAAAAGGTTCAGTAATGCGGAAAAGAACTGATTCCGAAAAATACCTGAAAGAAAATAAAAAAGACGCAACGGGGCAAGGGGGGTCGGATCGGAATAACCTGGACACGAGCTTAAAGCTGTGGAAAAATCCAAACTTTCTCATGCAAAGTGCATCGGCTTTGAAGGGGAGGAGCCAGGATCTGGGGGCAAGAGGAGAACGGGTACAAGCTGTCGAGGAAAGGGAAAAAGAAAGTTGAACTACTCCAAAAAAGCCTCAAGAAAAAAGGGGCCTGTTCAACCCGACTGTCGCTTTGAGAAGGAAAGGGAGAAACGAAAAAAATTTCAAGAATGGGGAAGTTTTTTAGAAAGGGACAGGGAGGGGGGGACACCAACGAAGTGCGGGGAATTCCAAGAACAGGGGGGGGGGGTTTCAAAAGGTCAGGGGGGCCGCATTGTAAAAAGAGATCCGAGGTCCGCCAGAGATCTAATAGCCCAAAAAACCTGCAGAAAGCGATCAAAAGGATTCCTCAATTCGATTTTTGAAGAGTGGGACTGGTGAAGAAGAAGGGGGTGGGTGTTGCAAAGGGGTCAAGGGGGGCCTGAGGGGGCGGAAAAGAAAACCGACCAAAACCTTATAACCAGGGGGGGCTACCCAGGGAAGAAGTGTGGGACTTGGAGAAAAAACGCAAGGGGAACTAAACGTCTAACGGGGACAGAAAAAGGAGAAAAATTTTCTTAATATGTGGGCCAGTAGGAAAAAAAAAAAAGACTGACCCGTATCGTTGAAATGTGATTTAACCGGTGGAGACCAATTCGGTCACCGAAAAGTGGAAAGGGCAAAAAGGATGTAAGAAGGGGAGGTGGGGGGGGGGAATAAATGTGGTCAGGGGTGTCAAGGGATTCAAAATAGAGGAAAAAACGCCCCAGAAAAAAAAAAAAAAAAAAAACAAAAAAAAAAAGAACAAAACCCAAAAAAAAAACCAAAGAAAAAAAAAGTCCAAAAAGAAACCAAAAAAAAGAAACCCACCCAAAACAAAAAAAAAAAAACACCAAACCACAACAAAGAAAACCCACCCCCAAAAAAAAAAACACCCAAAAGAAAAAGAAAAAACCCCCCAATCACCCCCAAAGAAAACAACCAAAAAAAGTAACAACCCACCAAGACCCCCACCCCCACACCATAAAACAACCCCAAGAAAAAAGAAAAATACAAAACCAAAAAGAGTACCCAAAAAGGGAGAACACCAAAAACGAGCCCCAAGACAAACCCCAAACAACACCACCAAAACACCACCAACCCCAAAAAAACCCAAAAAGACCAAAAAAAGAAGGAAACCCCAACAGAGAGAAAAGAAAAAAACCACCAAAACAACAAAGAAAAACCAAAAAAAAAAAAAACCGAAACCCCAAAAAAAAGAACCCAACACACAAAAAAAAAAAAGATAGGAAAAAAAATGAAAAACCAACAAGGAAAGATACCCCACAAATAACCCCCCAACCCCAACCCCCCCACCACAAAAATAACAAGCAAGCCATACCCCCCCCAAAAAAAAACCCCCAAAACCAAAAAACCAAAGGGGACCCAACACCGCGGAGAAACCCCCCCACCAAAAAAAAAACCCCACACAACACCCCCCCCCAAAAAAAACCCCCCAATATAAAAGAAACACAAAGAGACCACAAAAAGAAAACCCCCCCGAAAAACCCCCAAAGCCCCCCCTGAACAAAAAAACCCCCCCCCCCCAAATTCAAATAGAACCCCCAAGCCCCAAATACACAAACCCCCCTAACCAAGAAACAACCCCAAAAAACCAAGCCTCCCACCCAAACAAAACAAAACCCGAAAACCCCCCACCCAACACCAAAGATCAAAAAAGAACCCCAAAAACCCACACCCCAAAAAACCCCCCCCAAACAAAACCCCAACAAAAAAAAAAAACCCCCCACTCCAAGATGCCCAAAGAAAGGTTCACAAATTTTTGACTCCTGTGGACCTATGGAAGGAAAACTCTGCTTTCCCTGTGGTAGGTAAAAGGGTCCGAGAGAGTAGTACTCAGAAAAGGTACTTTGGGGGGTCTGCGTGGGGAACTTTGCTTTCAAAAAAACAAGGAAAAGGAGTCTCAAAAAATCAAAGGGGGGAAAAAAAAAAAAAGCACAAAAAAGCTCTAGGGTGTATAAAAGCGCATATTGGAACGGACCCTTGGGGGGCGATAAATCAGTCAAGACCCCCAAAAAAAATGAATCAACCAAAAGAAGGGTCCCACAGGGAACTCCGACCGAAGACGTAAGAAGTTCTGCGGAGTGCCTACAAAAAAAGAAAACCTTCAAAGGATTACGTGCTAGAGAACGGCGGGGAACCCAGGAAAATGGGAGGCGGTGGAATCGGAAAGGAGGTCCTCCAAGGGAGAGGAGAGGGCCGCTTTTAAAAAAAAAAATTTGAAAGGAAAAAAATTTGAACGAAAAGAAAAAACTTTCTAAAAGCATTAGGGGCACCCTGAGAAAACTCCACGCGGGAGACAAAACGCCAAGAAGGGAAAAAAAAAGATGTGGGAAAAGATGGAGATGTTCTGAACTTGTGAGCTGTGAAAAATTGAGAAAAAAACCCAGCGGTAGTAGAGGAAAACAAAACCCACTTCATTGTGGAAATCTGAAGGGGGGATAGACATCCCAAAAAAACAAAAAAAAAGCAAAAAAAATGCCAGGATCCAGAGAACCTGGTAAAAATACAAAACGAAAAGAACAACTCAGCACCTGGACCCATAAAAGGAAAAGTAATCCCGAAGAAAGAGGAAAAATGGAGTGGAAGAAGACAAGGTGTGTAACCAGGGGGGGGGATGTGAAAAGGAAAGACTGTTGGCGACTTAGGGAAAGGTCGGGAAGGCAGGGGATAACATCGCGTCCTAAAAAAGAGAAATTCCATTAACAAGGGGAGAAAATCTTAGAACAAGGGGATCACTTTACAAAGAGGCATCCCTGAAGGGGAAAAAAAAATAAAGCGGACAAAGAGGGGCCTTGGGAAGTAACAAAAAAAAGTTTGGATCGGGTCTGTGTGGAAGTAAAAAAGCATGAAGAGGGGGGTTGAGAACCCATTGAAGTGATAGTCCAGGGGCTAGAACTGGGAGACCAAGTGAACCTCTGAAAAAAAAAGGGAACGGGAGAGGACTTTGGGGTAGACCGGGATCTTGAAGATACATCGAGCTGAGGGTTCACTCCAGGGGGAAGGGGTACACAGAAGAGAACCTGATAGAAGGGTTGTTTGAGAAGTCGGGCGACAGGAACCCCGAACTCCAGGAAGGCTGAAAAAAACGTAATTGGAGAGTTCATGTAAAGACTTGTATCCTTCAGAAAAATAAAGAGAGAAATCAAAGCTACTGGGGCCGCAAAAACAAACAAAAAAAGGCATCTTTGCCAAACAGTTGAAACAATGGGGAGGAAGTGAAATGGTCGAAAATCCACGCCTCCAGCAGTGTCGCTCGTAGGAACGACCTGAGGGGAGATCCAGAACCATAGATAAAAAAAAAACCTCAGAACCCAGACAGCGAGTGAAAGAAGAGGGTGATCGCAAAGGAACGGAAAAAAACGATTGATCAGGGGGGGGGGTAGGCGGGGGGGCGGGAGTCGCAGGAGAGGAAACAAGATTGAACAGGGTGAACCCAAATCCAAAAACAAAAAAGGGAAAAAAAAAATCGGGAAAAACAGCAAAAAAGTCCCGGTGAAAAACGCACTAACCTGCAGCCAGAGGCGCTCTATCGGGGAAAGGAAAAGAATAAAAAAAAAGTGTGGAGGAAGCAACAGAGAAGATGAAATGACCACCAAGTGAGAAGGTAATAGAACGACCCAAGTTGAGTGGGTTTGAAGGTCCATAAATGAGAACGACAAAAAACGGAAAAGAGAGTCGCTGTCAGGAAAAACCTTCCTAAAAAAAGTCTAAGGGGTTTAACGAGGGTGAAGTCGGGGGAGGGGGGGGTTGGGTGCACCTCCAAGTGGGAGGAAAGGAAGAGACGGAAAGGGTGGAAGACCGCGCAATAGAAAACCTCCGAAGAGGGGGAGCGTGAGGCTGGGGAGTCCATCCGAGAGAGGAAAGCGTAAACCTCTCAGAAAGTCGATTCGAAAATTTTGGTGGAAAGAAAACTTCAGAAAAAAATCAGAGACTGCAGCTTTAAGGGATCCCAAATTCAAAAAAATAAAAAATGGTAGAGAGTCCCGGGGTATGGAAAGAAATTTGAAAAAAAGGGTTCTTACGGAACCAAAAAGGGGGGTTGCCGATTTGGGATCCTAAAATAAAGAGAGCCACTCTCGAAAAGGATTGGGGGGAAAGGGGAACCACCAGCGGGACATGAACCAGGGGGGGGGGAAGGGTAGGCGGGGGGGCCAATCCCGAAGAGCACAAGAAAAAACGGGCGGCGAAGAGGGGTTCCCGAAGCAACGCCTTCGAATGGAATAGAAGAATCAAAGCGAACCTGAAGGTCCACCGGCTCGTTAGAAAGTAGTGTCTGAAGGTGGGACGAACTTCGAGACCCGCAAGGTACCGGGTATCCGTCCGTACGGGAAGAGGAGAGGAGAATTCCGGGGACAGGGGCGCATTAGCTTGTGGTCTTGGCTGTCCAACCTAAAAGCAGAAAAGAAAAAATTACCCAGCCTCATCGTCCGCCAGGCAGAAACCGGATCCCCCTGGGGAGACTCTCGAAGAGCCTCGAAAAAACGGGGAGAAAATGGAATGGGGAGGAGCGAGGAATCCAGTTAGCCCTTGTCTCGAAGGGGTTAGAGGGGGGGGGAGCCGGGGGGAAGTTCCCCCCCGGGTGCATCTCTCTGGCGGCCACTGGCTCATGAAGTGGGGAAGTTGAGGAAAGGAAAGCGAAAAAAAATAGAAAGCCTTCGATGGAAAATGTCCAACCGCTGCAATTAAGGGAACCGACTGGGGATTTGAAGTAGTAGTGGGGAAAAGAGTCCCAGGGCCAAAGCATCAAGATTTGAGCAGACTAGGAGGACACTCTCTCAAAGGACTAAAGAGGTGGTGTTAAAGCCTCCCGGATTGAGAGGAACCAAAAAAATCACGGAGGTCAAGAGAGGAACTAAACCTAAAATTCATCCCTTAGGGAAGGAGGAGGAAAAAACGGCCAAGGTTGATAAAAAGCCTGGGGGGAGGGGAGAAAGAGCGGAAAATTCTACTCAAAAGAAGAAAAGATGAACCGAGTGGGGAAGAAATAAAAAGAGGGCGGTCAAGAAAGATGGGAAAAAAAAAAAAGGGGGTCACGAGGGGTATAGAAAACCTTTTGGGGGGGGGGGTGGGGAGCGGGTGGGAGGGAGGGTGGGGTGGGGGTGGGAAAACCGTGGGGGGGGGAAGGGGCGCGGGGGGTCAGCATGGACGGCCTACATACCAAAAACGGTTGGTAAGCGAGGCGGGGCAATGCGGGAGTCAGGGCAATAGGGGGGGTGAGGGGAAAGCTCTGAGTGGTCTCGTGGGGGGGGGGGGGGGGAAATTTCCAGCAGGTACTAATCAAGAGCGCACAAAGGCTGAGAACATACCCATGTGGGAAACTGTTCAGATCCAAAGCCAAGAGAAGAAGGTAAGGGGGGGGGGGCCCCATTGTCTTTTTTTGACACAAGGTCGGGGGGACCCAAAAAAAGGTGAAAATCAGGAAAAGGAAATAGTGGAGGAATCAGGGTTGGTAATAACCGCAGCAGGAAGATGCTGGAAATGTTTTTTTCCGCAATCAAGAAAAAACCAAAAGAGAGGGGAATAGACTAATCAAAAGGTTTTAGAGGGACTCTACCAAGTGGAGAACAAGAAAGTCGGGGGCCGTGCTAGCGAAACTGAGGTTCGGAGTAGTGGGGCGAGACTTCGGAGGGAAAAGAACGAGAGGGGAAAGGGAAAAAAGAACGTCGGAAAAGCCTATTTGAGAAAGAAAAAAAAGAAATGGAGACTCCAAAAAAAAAAAAAACCGGGTCAAGGGGGGTGGTTCCAGTGGTAGAAGGGGCGGTTGCTGATATGCTCGGGGGGGGGGTGAAAAAACAAGAAGTCGAAAGACAAAAGGGACTGAAAAAGAAAACATCACCGAATCCAGGGAGAGGCCGTTGTGGGGCAAAAAAAAAGTGGACACTGGAGAGGGGGGGGGACGGAACCTGGGGGCTACAAGTTGAGAACTTAACGGGAATAAAAGGCAAAAAAGCCGTGAAACGAAAAAAAGCCAGGGGGGGGGGAATGCAGAGGATCGAAATGCGGCGTAGTCGAAGGTGGGACCGATGGGGGAGACCGGCGTGAGGCCGTGCCAAAAAAAAGGAGGACCTACTCTTTCGCTCAAGTAAAAACCCTTTCAAAGGCGGAGTGGGGGGACGGCTGGATCAAAGGGAAAGCACGATGGAAGCCAGGTTTGCCAAAACGTGGGGCAAAAAGGGCCTGGACGAAGCGGAAAAGAAAAAAAAACGGGAAAAACCGTGGTAGGGGGGGCCCTTGGGTGGTACCTCTTCTCTCCCCCTGGAGAAAAAGCTGAAGGAAAAAAGACTCTAGTAAGTCCAACGCAAGCTGAGACGATCCAACAAGGGTCATACATGAGTGAAAAAAAAAGGATACTGAAAATCAGCTTCCGGGTGTCCTTGATGGGGGGGGGGGGAGGGGGAAACTGTTGTCGCAGGTGGGTTTACCAAAAAGAGGAAAAACAAATCTTTTTGGGGGGAAAAAAAAAAATTGGAAATTCGAAATAACGGGAGAAAGCTGATAGGGCCTTTTTTCAGGCTCAGAAGGGAGAGGATCTGGAAGGGGGTCAAGTAAGGGATATCTATGAGCGAAGGGCAAGAAGAGGGCAGTCAAAGGCTTTGGGGGGGGGAAGGGAAAGGTCGGCGAAAAAAAATAGAAAAGGCGATAGGAAGGCCGTGAATGGGGGGGCTCAAAAGAGAAATCCAACGACCGACTTGTGCCAAGGGGGGGCCCACGATACAAAGCGTGAACTCAAAGAAGATGGCTCACTCCTCGGGCTAAGGGGGAGTAAGAAGAGGGAAATAGGAAAAAGCCGACGAAAATCAGGTGGAATTTTTGGCCACTGGATGAGGGGCGGAACGGGGGGGTAAAAAAGACCTGGATCGCCAAGGGGGGATCGAAGAGGGGGGGAGGGGGGGGGTTGAAGATAGGGGGGGGGGTCGGCTTTGACCACTTTGAGGGCAAAACGCGAAAAAGAGGAAAAAAATGGGGGGGGGAACGACTGAAAAGGCAAAAAACGCGGGGAGATTGTTCCCCGGACTCGAAAGAAAAGAAAATAACTTTTTTTTTCTCACGAATGGTGATCAAAAACACCGAAGAAAGGGGCTGGGAGAAAAAAAAACCACACAGAAAAAAAGAAAAAACTCCTACTACAGAAAAAGGGAAATAAGTTCAAAAGCAGAGAAGGGGCCAAAAAAGGCGTAACGGAGACCTTTCTGAAAAAGAGTACCTCCAAAGTGGCCATTCTAAAGGAAGGGCGTGTTTAAAAGACTGTTAAAGGAAAGAGTTTCATACAAACCTTCAATGAAACAGGAAAGATCTCTGTGCAAACCCTGCAGTGAAAGAAAGAAGGGGGGCAAGGGATCGACAAAAGAACGCCGGAGGGGGAAAAAAAAAAGTCGCAAAAAGGCGCTGTGGACGGGAGGTCTGCGAGGTGGCGTCTACCAAAGAGGGAGAGCCGATCAAAAAACCGGGGGAAAAGAGAGAAGATGGTACCAAGGAGACCCCTATGAAGGAGAGCCCAGGACAGAGATAGAAGAAACGGGGAGGGGAACCAAGATAACACAAAATCAGAGGAGAAGGGTACCCATTGAGAAAGGAGCCGACAAAAGGAATGGGGGAAAAGGTTTGTAAAGGATCTTGGAGTTGGCCTAAAACATATAAATCGGTTTTGTAATGGAAAGAGAACAGCGAGAAAAAGCCGGGGAAGCCCGCTCCAGACGTAAGAAACTCCACGTCCAAAGCTGGGGGGAAAGACAAGGAACAGAAGCGGCCTCGGGAAGACCGCGAAAGAGTATGACTGGGGAAAAACACGCAAAAAAAAATCGCTGTGTGTTAGAGGGGACCAGAAAGCGATACGAAAGGTTGGGAAGGAACCAGAGCGAGGCCTATATCGTAAAGGGGGGGGGGGAAAACCACGACCCCGGGGAAAGAAGAGATCAACAGGGAGGAGCATAGGGGGGGTCCGGGGATTAAGGATAAGAAAATCTAGAGGTTGCAAAAAAGAAGAGGGGGTCCCTACACAACCAAAAGGAGAAAAGTGAAGACAAAAAAGGATCTTTTGGGGGAAGAAAGGGTCAACCAAGTAAGGAGAGAATCCCTAATCCAGTTCAAAAGGGGGGGGGAGGGGGGGGGGAGATCAATATTCAAGAATAATCGAAAGTTAAGGGAGTATCGCGTTATCACAAAAAGAACGGGTACATCGGAGGGGGGGGAAGAAACAAAATCAGAAAAGGGAGTCAGGAGAAAAGATCCACACTCAGCAAAAGACTCTGAAGTTAGAATAATGAGTCATTAGGACAGCAATCGACCTCTTTATCCTCAAAGGTTATCTGATCTATGGTCGGGGAAAGCAAAAGATAAGGACGGGAACTCTAGTTTTGGTCCGTAGGAGA
>Ga0179593_1469731_pt1 | contig 22988 bp, 26 predicted proteins | sample CZODoug2_1_08_16_FD_185931 | JGI IMG/M metagenome (GOLD analysis project Ga0179593, IMG submission 185931) | Vadose zone soil fungal communities from Angelo Coast Range Reserve, California, USA - CZODoug2_1_08_16fungal (PacBio error correction) | ecosystem: Environmental > Terrestrial > Soil >...
AGAATGCAAATACTAAGGTTCGCTTGCGAATGGAATTTTCGGCTCGATCCGAGGAAGACGTGGAGGAAGCGTTAAAACCAAAAACGTTTTAATATATAAACGAGTGCTGCCGCTATCAAGATAGAATTAACTGGCTGCTACATCGTCAAGGACGGCCTATGAAGCGCTTAGGGGCCTGACGCCGAAGAAAAGAAGGCGGGGAAATCAAGAAAAAGGGTCGGCCAAAACAACGGGGGAACGGAGAAGAGGATGGAAGAAGTCCATATTGGGGTTACCATCTTTGTCGTAAGGGAGAAAACTTTTGAAGGATTGTAGTCTTGGCAACTGCGGGCGGGATATATTACAATCTGGGAAAGTCGCGATCTCTCTCTCGAGCGAGAAACTGGCCCAAAAAAAAAGGGGGAGTCATTCTGGTCCCCTAGGATAATCAATACCTCTCAATGAAGGGAGTTTCATTTCCAAGCAACCGGGGTGGGGGGCAGGGGGATATGCCATTACAATGAAAACTTGCACACGTTAGTGGGGGCGCTATTGTGGCCCGTCGGAAAACTGGTAAGTGCGGAAAAGGAACACGGTTCCGAAAAGAAACGGGAATAAAGGCGGGCATTTAAGACTGAGTCTGTCAATCATTGAGTCCCTCCAAGGACCAGAGGAAAAAGAAAATTGAGTCCGATTCCCGGAAGGAAAGCAAACTCTCTCGGCGAACGTCCTCTACGATTCCCGCCAGGCGATAGCGAACCATATAGGAGGCGAAACCTTGATGGCCAGGGGAACGGTGTCCTAGTTGGAAGAGATCTCCGGATCTCGGTTCGCGCAAATCGAAAAAAATGTAACTTTCTAAAGGGGACATTTTTGAAATAAAAAAAAAACACCAGGGAAATTTCACTAGCAAACGGGGGACCTCCTCTTGGGGTCAGGGGGCGATCATAGGTGGTGACATCAGCGACTCTAGAAAACGAGGAACTCCAACGGAGGGAAAGAAAAAGGAAAGACCCACTGCCCTGCAACGGAAAGCAGTCGACCCGGGAAAGGACGGGTCTCGGTGCCAGAAATACAGAACATCTGGCATAGTGACGCAGGCTTCAAAATGGCTTGAAAAAAGGAACCTACGCGAACCGCAGGGTATTCGGAACTGTCAAGGTTCTAAAACATGAACTTGTGTTTGTAGGGTGAAAAAAAAAAACCAGATAACGGAGGGGTGAACGACTTAGGCGCCACACGCACGACCTCATACCAAAAAGGAGCTAAATATCACAGCGGAATCTGCCAGAGACAGATTAGCCATTCGACCGGAGACGCCAGAAAAATGGGAGAGCCTGGGGTTGGTTTTTTCAGGAAGGGGGGTACGTTTTTGAAGCATGAAAGAGGAAAGAATCGCACTTTAGACGTGGCACCAAAAAAAACTTCATTTAGGCGAAAACAAGGTAAAGAGAAAAATAGAAACCGCACGCCCTGGACCATTTGGAAACTTGTAATCAAGCCGCGAGCTTGAAACATATCAGGGTTGCGAAGGGCCACCGCGGGGGCAGATTGAAAAGGGCGGTTGGAAGCAGGCGTCACCTTAGAGGGACCGGTATTGCCCGGAGACCGGGACTTCCCTTTTCAGAGCGTTAAAGGGGGGGGAGGCAATGGGCTGCTATTTTTATGAAAATGAGTAAACAGGGGGGAGAGCAAGGCACGCTTCTCAAGATTGGAACTAAGGAATCCACTTCTCGCGCATTACCAAAAGCCCGCAAGACCCTAATAGAGCGGCAAAAAATGGGAAATAGTGCCGAAAGCGTAAACGTAACCCAAAGTTTGTCCAATGGCCAGAGCAGGGGGGCAGTTCGTCAGGACGTCACAGACGCTCTCTTGGGATGGGCGAGAAGGATGGCAGATCGCTACCATGGGGGAAAGGGACCATTTGCTGAAAGTGGTAAATAAAAATGGAAGAGCACAAGAACCGGCTTCCAGGAGTGTAGGAACACAGCCGCTCGGAGTCATCAGTAAGAGGGCGCTCATCGTACCCGCCAGCGCGAGCCGGGAAAAGTGCCCGACTCTGACACTGTGTGAAGCGCAATGTCTTACTTTAAAAGCGAAGAAAGGACGCAAAGGGCGACAGAAAAGTTGAGGGGAGGACGCAGCCTTTGAACGGCTGAGGACAAAAGGCCTGAGGGTGCCTGCTAAAAAATCACTGAGACAGCGGGGATAGGTGGTTTATAAGGTAAAAACGAAGGAACGAATAGTACCTGATCGAGTAACGGCGAAGGAGAGGGGGGACCTAGTGAGGGGGGGCTCGTGAGAGAAAGTAAGCAAAGGCCTTAAAATCTCTACTCAAAAACAAAAAAACGGAGCTAGGATTGCCTTTTAAGGGGGGGGTAGATCGTGCCGCCAGCTCCAGGAGGGGGAAAGGAGAAGGAGAGATTTCAGAGATCAGGCGGCGGGTATCTGGGAGACCGTCCGATAGAAAAAAAAAGAACGATCAGGAGAGGCTTTCAACGGAGTATAGAGGGGCACACCCGCAGAGGTGCTAAGCAAGGAGGATAAGGGAAGCCAATGAGGTATCATGGCGAAGGGGGGTGGGAGCAGTACCGTTCATCAGGCTTGTCCAGTCCAGGGGGAGGCACGCACAGGTAAACAGTCGAGGCGGGACGTCATCTGGCTGTCAGGGGGGGCCTTATCTACTCGTAAGGGGACGGGAGGGGAGGTCGGCTGTGGGGGGGGAGGGCCAAAGTAACCCCTGTTCGACGATTGGGCTTACCTCCAAGTTCAGCAACAGAAGGGGTCAAAGATAAAATGGAATCTAGGATACGTATCACGCGCGAGCAAGCTGCCGTTGGAGGAAGGAGGGGACTTATGCGTGCCGAAGCTGCCTTGGGAAAGACAGGGCCCACGGCAGAAATTTGGGAGTCGCATCGGCTCCGGGGGGGGGAGAGGCAGATGCAGACAAGTGGGGCTCTCAAAAACAGAAATTTAGGGTTGAGTTGCAGTGTTCACTGCCTGTGGCACGGCAACAAAGAGAAGGGAAAGACATGGCAGGAGGGAAAAATGTAGCAGGGAGCAGCCAAGGGGGCCAGGAAGGTTAAGGCAACCAGAGGGAAACAACCTCTATGCACCTGGACATTCTTGCAGGCCAAGAATATAGAAGTGGAGGACAAGTAAACCGCCTCGTTAAATATCGGCCGGATACGCGCGGAAGGAGACCACCTGTCGAGGGGGCAATCTCGGATCTCCCCAATATTTTAACTGGGGACAAGAGTTCGGTAAACTTGGGACGGTTTGTCCCCAGAGTGACACGATGGGGGGGGTAGACATGCAAATGACCCAGTGTCCCGTCTCAAAGCAATTTAAAATATTGACAAAAAAGTCCAACGGCTTAATAACTTGCACCAGCGTCTAAAAGGGAAAAAAAAAAAGAAGAGAAGAGTGATTTTGACAATCTCCATTGTAGGTCAGAACTCAAATAATCCTGCAATCTGACAGATGAGCGAGCGTTTTGGGGAGAGCCAGCGTATTCTCTGTTCGACTAAGGCGATAAGAAAAGGGAAAAACTATATAGAGGGTGTAAGGTAAAGTTACGATCGGATTGTACAGCGGCGAAATATGCATGAGGTTAGACGTTCCGCTTAAAAATAAACAAGTCGACTGAAGTTTCAATTCTGATCAGACAGAATGTGATAGCTTTGAAACTCTCGGGTATTGGAGGCGACAGGTATGTTGCCGTTGAGCGCAAGGGGGAAAGGGAACGGCATCATCAAAAGCAAAAGGGAGTGCCCGAGTGTTCTAAAGGAGATGGAATGCAACCATAGTGGATAGAAAAAAAGCCGGCACCTCTGGGCTCGGGGGGGGGAACAAGTGTCCCGGGACGTCCATACTTTAATTGGGCGCAGGAAGAAGAGAAGGAGAGAGGAGCATCAATAGAGGCAAATCGACCAGTGCGGCCTCATCGGGGGTTTGAGGGACAGACAGACTGGTTAAAGTAAATATTTTTGCGGAAAGAAAGGGGGGAGGGGGGGTCAATGCAGCGAGATGTTTCGGAAGAGATCAGAATTAAAGAAGACAAGGGCGATCGGGTACATTGTGCTAAGATTACGGTGAGTCCAATCCGGAAAGAGTGTAGGAAAAAGAGGGGGAGGAAAAGGGCCTATCTGTTCGGAATTGGGTGAAGAAAAACAAAATATTACGGCCCGGGGAGGGACAAAGAGTTCAAAGCTAGGGTGAGGCGGAAGGCTGTCTGACCGCGTTTACACCCTGGGGGGGGCAAGGCAGCAACGGGAAAACACAGGATTGAGATGGCGTCAGGTAGGCTAGGAGTAATCTAATAGAAGGGGGAGAAAACGGGAATACATGGTCGGTATTCAAGTTCCGAGGAGCGGCGAGAAAGCATAGCAAGATTTTACTGAAAAGGAGCTCAGTAGTGATTTTGGGGGTTAATAGGTGGGAGGACGACCTCACAGCTTGTATAACTGACGACAGATACTTTACCGAATCGATATGGAACTAAGTCCTCTCAGAGGCTTAAATGATTTAGGACTCAGTGAAAGGAAGAAGATCATCTTTCTGCGGGGAAGGGGGGGAATAACGACAACTCAGCTGTACATATGGGTCATTTTCAATATTAAAGAGATAATAACAGAGGGATAGCGGCAGCATAGACGCCTGCCGAACCGTTGTTTCGTTAGGACTAAATGGCGAAAAGGAAAAAACTCGGCTCCCGGAGAGTGTCACTAGAAAAAGCTAACACGGTTATTTTTACGATTTAAAAAAAAACGGAGGAGGAAAAGATAGAGAGAAGAAAAGAAAATACCGAGAAGGGTGGGAGCTGGCGTTGGAGGCTCGCGTGGCGACATGGCGCGCGCTGTCCGTGGAGCAGCGGGAGAAAAAGGGGCATAGAGAAAAAGGTCGAGGGGACAATTCAGAGTGACAAGGAGGAGGGTGAGTTGAGGAAAGCGTCCATATTGCATTGATCCTGGGAGAGAGGATTATTGTTCCTGCCGAAAGTACATGGAAATGCTATTCTGGGGAATTCCGGGACAATGATCCAGGAGAGGGAGTCCATCTGCAGAGACTCAAATTTCAGGGGACGACGATCATTTGGTGAGAGGGGAAACAAGCTGACGAGATGGGGTTAGTCTTAGCGCGTCTCCAAAAGAAGGGGAAAAGATAAAATAAAAAAAAAAAACGTTCTTCTCGAAGCATCGCGAGTGACGAGCGAGAAAGGGACTATAGCGCAAAATGGAGAAAAACCCCCCCCAGCCCACAAAGTACGGAAAGAATACATACCAACAATACTAAAATAACAAGCAGTAAAATGACGACCATTGTTCATTGACCAAGAATGGGGAAAAGTGCATGATGCCAATGAAAGGGGGGGGGAGGAAGAAAACTTTTAGTTGTTTGCTCCATTGGCAGAACGGGGAAAAAAGTGCTAAAGAGAAAAGAGAAGGGGAACGAAAAGACTTAGACGGATGAGAGGGGGACAAAGAGGTGTACTGCATACTGCTACCTGATGCGGGCGAATATTATATCCAAGACCACATTGTGGGATCGACTAAGAAAAAAAAAGGAGGTATTTAAGGCTTCATTACACAAACATCGCGAGAAGCCAGATTAGCAAACTGGAATTCTTCCGGGCAATTCTGGATGCGAAAAAAAAAATGATTATCAACAAGGGATCCGGTGATGAGGAAAAATAAGCGCACGGGCAGTAAATACGTAGAGACTTTGAGAACGGGGAAAGGAAAAACCTTTTAGAGTGTGCTGATTTTCAGAGCAAAGAGGGGGGGGCTCGATTTTTGGTACCCATGGGGGGGGCTACCGAGGAGGGGGGAATAAGAGGAATGATAAACTCGACCTTCTCCGAGGAATGCCTTTCCCTACCTCCAAACCTCGCATGCAACGGGGCCGTAAGGCAGGGGAAAAGCCGCGAGGTTATAGGGGGTGCCGAAAATACACACATATCACATTCTGGCTAATGAGGGAAACTCGACTGAAAGGAAATTTAGCTCTTGAACAGGAAAAATCAGGCATATTTCTGCCCATTTGAGTTTGGAAAATTGTTGGCAGTCTTGCCAAGAGCGAACGAAATTGAGTAAGCGACTGGCATCTAACTAAGAGAGGGGATAAGGAAGGAGACAGCAGGCTCACGAGATCACGATAGGTTGTCCGCACAAAAAAGGAGTAGGGCCTTTGGGCAAGGGATCTTCGTCCAGCCAATTTGCGATTCTGGGGGCTTAGGATCTTAGGACCGTGATGGAAGGGTACCGAGAGGGGGGAGAAACAGGGAAGGTGAATGCAAAACCACGGGGGAGACGATCAGAAAAGCCAAGCAAATCTCTGTCAGGGAGGTGACTTTGGGCGATCAAGAAAGCAGAAGACGGTTCATATGACATCGAAGGCGCTCCGGGACGGGGGGGATTTGACAAGCGGTAAGAACGGGGACCGATCTTGCCTTCGGTGCTCCTCAGTGAACGTTAGAGGGGGGGGTTAATAAGGACATGCTCATTGGTCATGAGAAAAAGTTCTTCCACCTACGGGATGATTCACAATATGTATTAAGGAGACAGTAGAAATGAGAATCTGTAAGGGGGGAACCCCTTTACATCCCGAAGAAAATTCTTTTCTAGAGAAAGAAATGAAAGATAAGAGGGTCCGCGTTGCAAGACGTATATAGTCACCATGAACAATGATGAAAAAAAAGGAAACAAGCATTAGATTACGTAAAGAGACTCTTGCCTTTATCCGTCAGCTCGCGGACAATTTCGATCTTTACCCAGAGCGGAAAGTTTGTATTGGGGCAGGAGAGGGGGGGAAAATCCAGCTGGACAATTGGCAGACGACCACAAGAAGGAAGGGTCGCTCGGAAATTGTCACGACGCGAATAGTCATGCAAACTCAAAACGCGACTCGAGACAGGTTTACCCATTCCCTTTACAAGATGAAAGAAGTAACACCTGAGGAGGAAAGAAAAAGGCATAATTGGTCGGGCGGGTGGGGGGAACCGAATTTTGCAGGAGGGGACGCTGGGGGTGGAAGAGATAATTCTTTCAAGTCTTTGTTTATCTCTCGGTCTACATTAAGACCGGCTTAAGAGAGAAATAGGGAACCGGAGTGAGGAGAGGGGGGGGAGAGAGGGGATCCAGAGCAATTAAAAGGGGAAAAGAAAAAAAGCAAAAAAAAACGGAGGAGAGGAAAGTTTGAAAGATCGGAGAGGGAGCAAGAAGGGGCAATCCCGCGGGTAAATCGTCTGACGTTATCGGAGAAGGTAAGAGTCTTACTTCTTGCTCTTCTGGGAACGACACAGAAAGAACTAGTTGGCGTTGGGTCGGCAACCCTCATCTGGCGAAACGGACGCAGCCTTTCAAAGGTCAAAGTACTCCATTGAAGGCAGTATAATCTGGCAATTTCGGAGCAGGGGGGGGGGGCTGGAAATGGATCCATTCGCGGTAAAAGTTGTCATCAAATGTTGCGGCGCGGGGGATCAAGAGGGAGGGAAAGATTAAAATCGGAAAAGGGGGAGCGAGTCGGCTTTATTGTGGCTAGAACTCACATGGGTATGAGAGTTGAGAGGACGGAAACTGACTCTTGGGTCAAGGAAAGAGGGAAGGACCTGAGGGAACTTGACTGATAACAGCTTCGCGGTGAGGAGGTACCTGAAGTCTAGCTTAAGGGCCGTCAAGGGGAACACTTGCAGCAAGTTGCAGTCAGTTGGCAACGCGGAAAGGGAGGTCAGAGGATGCACACAGAAAGCCAAAAGCATTGTTATCTTTCGGTAATTCCGGAAACAGATGACGAGGTCAAGTTTAGAAAATGCTAGTGGAGAGAGAGGCAGAACGGTGTGCTCATCATGTGAAACAACCTCTCGAATTTCTCCCCGGCTATTCTTGCCTGCAAGGAGGCTCATGTCATTCTGCGCCAGATGACAACAAAGGCTTCCAAAAGACGTGGAAAAATAGCCGGATCCGTCAGAGCCCTTCGCCACATCAAAAAAAAAAAAAAAACTCGTTATATGGCAAAGAGCGGGGTTGGGGAAAGTGAAAAAAAGGGGGGGCTCAAAGGGGACAAAGCGGCGGAAGGGGGAGGGGAATGTCGCATGGAAAAAAGTAGACAACGAGTGTTTAGGGCCGATTTTGGGCCACGTGCTCAATACGGAGGAACATAAGGTCATAAAAAGGTAAAGGGCGGAGAGCAGCAAGCATCAAATTGGGAATAGAAACGACTACAGGGAAAGGGTGGTGCTCCCACTGTCCTTGTCGTTATGCCAAAGATCAGCGGAATATCTTAACGTGTGACGCAATGGGAGAGAGGGGGGGGGGAAGAAAGAGCCTCGAGTTGAGTGGCTAATCATATACAGTTCCCTCGCGTTTATGGGGAAAAAGGGGGGAGTTTTCAATTACAAAGGCAGGGTCGGGGCGATTTCAAGTTCACGCAGGATCAACTATAGGGGGGGGGAAAGGATACGTAAGAGAACTACAAATGTAATGAGAGTTAATGGCAAGGTCGCGGATCTGGCTGGCGGGAAGAAAAATAGGGAGGAAGAGGGGGAAGGGAAGGGGGGAACGGATCCTCTGGCGGCTAGTCCATAAAGGGGGGGAAAGGACGACTTATGAAAACCTATGCGCCCGCAATCGGAGGAAACCAGGTGCGGAAAGATCAGTGAAAAAAAGTTGGGGACCGCCCGGGAAAAGGGACGATTTAGACGGGGAGATGGACCGGCGCGCCGATGTCGCATCAGCGCATAAACGGGGAAGATAAAAGGGTTGTCGCCTCCGAAGAAGGGGCCTATGGATAAACGGGGGGAGAAAACGAAATGGACGACCAGGCCTTTGATCAGAATTAGAACAAGCAATCTTAGGAGGGGAAAAATGGTGGGAGGGGGAAGCCATCAACTGTCCAGCCGTATGGGAGGAAACGAAATGGGCATCGAGATCCGTTAAAATCATATAGTCGCCTGAGAAAGGTTAAAAAATAAAGGATGGAGGGGGCAAACTGCGGTAAGGAGGGCAGGGAGGGGACCTAAAACCAGGGGAATATAAATTAAGGGGAAAAAGGGGGAAAAAATGAATGGGGGAGGGATCTCGCTCGAAAAAGGTCGTCATTTTTCTATAGAGCAAGTTAGAAGCAGCGCTCGTATAGAAAATTTAAACTTTCGAAGAGGAGGGGGGAGTAATCGCTATACTAGGGTTCCAACATCTGTCAATAAACGGACGACAAAATCTCATCGGACCACTAAGAGTATGGGGACTCGGGAAGAGACAAATGGGGATCTGGACCAAGGGTTGGGGAATCGACATGGGGGGGGAACGTGAGAAATAGAGGAGGGCGGAGTTCTCAAGGGAAAATCTATAATTCCTTCATACCTTTATCATAACTAAAGAAGCACTTGAATAAAGAGGGCACAAAAAGAGGGTATGATGTGGCAGTGATTCGTACCGCTGGCGAAAAAAACGCGCGCCATGGGGAAGACTCTTCATGCGCAAATCTAACAAGGACCGAGATTGCGCTTCTATCTCTAAGGAGGGGGGAAGAGATAGAAAAAAGAGAAACGTTAGGGGGAGAGGCAAAAGTTGGGAGCAGCTTTGAGAGGGTTCTCTTGAACCTGCAGCCAAAGAACCGAAAAACCTTCTCAAATATCAATGTGCGAGCATTATGCGGCAGGAAGAAAAGTCACGTGGTGTTAAAGGTATTGCACAAGCTTCATAGTGGGGCACATGGGAGACGGCCTTTGAAGAAGGGGGAAATTGTGTTGAATGACGGAGCATATATCCGGGGACTGAGGGACGAGAAATGGTCCAAGAGCCGGAGAGGATACTAAACATCTAGTCGGTTAAAAAGTATGAAGAGTCAGGACAAGACGGTGAGGCCGTTAGTGCTCGACATCCAGAATAAGGGGATAAGAAAAAGAAAAGGATCGTCTCGAGCTATCGTCTGCTCTAACGGCGCTAAATCGCAAAGTAAGGAGGGGAGGCATAAAATTTCGAAGCGAAAATAATAAAAAATGAGAAACATTGGAAATGTGTTTGAACTGGTTGAAGTGTCTAGGAGTCAGTAAACGGCAAGAAGAAAGGTGGAGGTGAGCAGAGGGGACGTAGGGGAAGGAAAAACTGGCTCATAAATGCACGAATTGAAAGAAAAAAAATGCTTTCCAAGAGAGAGGAAAGGCGTCGTTTCGACATCGCTGGTCGGAAAATGAAGAGGAATGGTCCGAAGAAAAAATACTTTGAGGGAGGGAATTCGACGGAACGAAAAAAGAGAGCCGGACTTCCATTCTAAAAAAAAAAGTGATCTTCGCCAGGAGATATTCTACCTGTTCTTCAGGGGCGAAACCGATGCAGGGAAGGGGAGGGCCGGGGGGGATGAATTAGAAGAACTGAGAGGAGGCCCAGAGCGAGATAAATCGGGAATGGGCAAAAGGGGGAAAACTTGTTGCAGAGATTTCACGAGCCAGAGGGGGCTCTTTAAAATGCGATACAAAGGGGGGGGGTGAAGAAAGATGAGTCTGGGAAAGCTAATAGTCCTACATCTGGGAATGACCTTAAATTACCTAAAGATCTGCAACGTGCATGCCACGCCAACAGAGGAGGTGTCGCGTTGCCCAGAAATAGATTCTACTAAGATTAATAGCCAGTGTGAAAGGGAGAAAAAGGAAAATTGTGAGGGTCCGGTGGGTGCGCAACCGAATCCCTGGCATAAGAAAAGAGGGAAAGTCAGACATTAACCTGGGATGACTGGATTCAAAACTCTAAAGAAAGAAGTGGAGGAGAGGGGGATTCAAAAAGATAACGACGACAGGTCTCTACCTGCCAATCAGAGCAGCTCGAAAGAGGAAAAATCTAAAAGAGTGGGAAAGGAAAGAGTTATCTGAAGGGTACATCCCAAGGAAACATGTCTTCATCCAAAGTGGGAGGCTTTTTCATCTGAGGGGAAACCGGGGGTAAAAGGGTTTTGAAAGAAAGGTCCGTAGTCAATTGAAGAAGTGGACCAAAAGAGGAATATTGACGAAACCAGATTTGATAAGCCAGAAAAAGAGAAATCCATCAAGGAGGCTGGACTGTGAGGAATAAGGGGGGGACGAAGAAGAGAGATGACAATATCAGAAGGGTCAACGACTGATAGGACTATGGCGCGGCGGTGACTCCAGGTGCGACGGAGGATGAAGTGCGCTGATTGAACTCCAAAGCATTCGGGTAGCGTTGGGAAGGTCAAGGGAGGAGATGTTCGAAAGAAGAATTGTCTGCGCGCAGCATAGTGCTCTTAAGGAGATGACAGAAATAAAAGGAGCCTGGTGATTGAACAAAAGGTCAGGAATCTAAATAAAAGAAAATGCATGTTAGAGGCAAAACACATGGCTGCTGCAGATACACGGCGGGGACAAAAGGGGGAAATCGTACTCAAAAGTGTCTCGTGTCCAATAAACCCTTCTTCCTACACCTGCTTAGGGTACAGAAAGCGCGCCTTGGCTTCTCCTTGATCCGTCTCTAATATTTACTAGATGACACTAGATGGGGGGGTGCGAATTGGTAGTTCTAAAAGCAGAAAAACCGTCTCCATATTGTAAGGGCTAGAAAAAAGGGAAGGACTCTGACATAAGGGGAAAGTCGCTCATCTCGCAGATGGCCCGAGGAGAAAGAGAAAAGGGGTAAAATCTCATGCGGCACGAAATAGTACCTGAGAACAAGAATGAAAAGGGAAAGAAAAGCAGAATTGTCCCGTGGATTAGTCGTAGCACACCCTGTGATACAAGTGGAATCAAGGGAGAACGAGACGGTTTATGTAGTTACTGGTAGCCAATTACAGCCCGGAAAGAGACGAAAGTAAATTATCGAAGAAAGGAAGGGGATATTGCAATATTTCTCTTTCGGGGTGAAAGAGCACTGGAAAAGGTCCTAAAAATCCGAGAAAACCAAAAAGGAGAGTTAAAAAGAGAGATTTAATGATGGAGGGGGCAGAGGGAACTGAAGGAACCTCACTCGTCGGGGTAAAGAATCCTCGACTATAGGGAGTGAGGAGAGCAGTCAGGTGGATACATAAACAATCCCAGAGTCGCCGTTCAGGGGAAAAGCAGAGAAAACAAGCAGCAGGGTGACTCAGCAGAGCGAGGTCCGCCAATTCCAGGTCTAATTCTGGTCGGAATACTAGAGGGGGCGGAAAAATGAGAGGGGAAGGGCTCAAGACGGGGAAGCTGGACGGCGCTGGCGGGAAAGAAGGAAAAGACAAAGGGAAAGGGGGATGAGCGAGTCGGCAGAATGGTGCCAGAAGGCTGCCGATTTTCAGGGGGGGGATTCTTTGAAAAAGAACATGGGGGCGAGAATTTGGCAAGAGCATACTGCACGGGAAAAAGACCATCGCTGGGGAGGTTCTACGGCGAGAAAGAGAAGGGTTTGCCCATTGGCCCACTTGTCAAGCACTGGGTCGGCGAAAAAGATGGGCGCTGGGACAATTAGATTGAGAAATCGGACAGCATGTTTATCGAACAGCAGGGTGTTCTGTGAGGGTGCCTGGGACAAGGGACAAAGATGGATGATTAATGCGGATGAAGAAGCTGGAAAAAAGAGGGTCAGCCCTGTGTTCCAGCGAAACCTCATAGGGGCCAGGACGCCCCGAAACGAATAAATCATTCCGTTCATCTGGGCTCAGTGTCTGACATGAGCTCGAATTGGGAGCAACATTGGCGGAATCAGTTGTAAAAAATGATTTCGACAGGAGGAAAATAGGAAGAGGGGTGAGTGCAATAGAATAAATCCTGAAAAGGGTGAAAAATGGGGATCAATGTACGGGAGGAGTTAAAAAAAAAAAAAAAGTTTTTCAATGGTTAGGAAACGAGGGGTGTTGAACACCTGTTGTTGGGGGAAAACGTGCTCAAATCTATCAAAAGTAGGCAAGGAAAAAACGGAACAAGGAAAGATCCGCCATCTGCACAAGCTGAAAACGAAGCGAGCGAAGGTGTTACAAATTAATGGGTTGGTCGGGTGGAGCCGGGACGTCTGCGCGGAGCTTGGGGTTAGCCTCGTAGGGAGTTCTCGTAAAAAAAATACTATGAACAGCTGACCGCGTTATATTGCTTGTTGGAAAAAAAGAACAAAGGTCGGGGAAGCTTCGAATTCTCCAGGAGAGGAAAACTCTGGGAAAAGAAAAAAAATTAATTCGACGTTAACTTTCATTAGAAGAAACTCTACATATTATTTGCTTGCACCGAAAACGTCCTGATTGTCAGCGAAGGTCAGGGGGGCTGTCGGGCATTGGAAGGAAATAGCAAGACATAGTCGGAAGGGGGGGAAGTGTCGACGAAGTCGCGTTGCCATTATGACTCCATTTTAAAAAAGGAGGAAACGTCCGTTTCTCGTTAAAATCGCAAAAAGTAGAAAACAAGTTGCTCTGGACAAAAAAATACTGCGCTATATGTTCGCGAGGACGTAGAAAAGGAAATACAAGCTCGGCAAAAATGCGGGAGCCTAATCGGCTACGACTGGGGAAATATCATCCTTGGAGAGGGTCTCAAAGTTGAGTCAAAGGGGATTCAGGAACTGCAAAGAGTGAATCCGGCAAGTGGAACCATATAAAAAAGGGGACAATTAGAAGGGATGCTTCACGTGGAGGGGGAAATACTCATCACTTCGCCAGCAGGGGGAAGGAACTGCGAGTGGGGAGGAAGATGCCTGTCGGAGTGCACTAGGGGTAGGGGGAAACTTGTAAAGAGCAATTTACCGAATGTTCCCAAACGTTCGGGAAAAGGGAGGGTGTGAAAGGGCTGGATGTCTTGCGAGTAATGCAGAAAAAAAGCCAAACAGGGTTCCCAACCGGGATTGAAGGGTCTCATTTTAGTGTCTCTTGGGATTGAGCGCTCGAAGGCGGAGCAAAGAAGGAATCATTGGGAAACGAGAGGAGAGCGACCAGCAGGAGAGAGCATCAAGGAGAAGGTTACTCTTCTCCCAGTCCTGGGGGAAGAAAAATCAAATCGGCCTCCAGCTTGAAGACATCCGGGGACCAGCGGAAGGGGGACTAGTCCTAAAGGGAGAGGGAGGGACTTCTTTGGGAAATCGTACGAGCAGGGCAAATAGATGCTGCGGGCAGGAAAAAAGGAAACAGACACGCATTTGAAGCCTGAAATGGAAGATGAAAGCATTAAGCTAACACGGAGAGAGCAGGGCAGAAGAGATGGAAAACCTGGGGGTGTTTCAGAGAAATAAAAAGAAAGAGGCCCAGGAGAAACAGTCGACGTGTAAGGCGCAATCAGAAAAAGGGATAAGGAGGAGTTAGAGGGGTACTCAGAGGGTCTGAACTAATAGATATGAAAAGTCTAAATAGGGGACGCTGAGAAGTCCGGTAATTAGCCTGTTCGGCGTGCCGTTTCAAAAGAGACAGAAAAAAACTCCCCCCCCACAAAAAAACAAGAAAAAAAAGTACAAACATTTCGGCGGACCAGACAATAAACAAAGGAGGAACTAAAAAATTCCTGTCAAGTGGAGGCTAAGAAGGAGGTATGGTCCATTCCTATGCGGGGGGTCGGGTGCGTGTCCGACCGAAAAGAAGTGGGGGGGGAGAGGATGAGTTTCAATTCAACAAGGGTCGCGTCCTCTGATCACTTCAAGGACGGTAAAAAAGGCAGAGTTGGGAGGACGTTATACAAGCGATGAGAGTATTGAGACAAACAAACAAAAAAAAAAAAAGAGAAAGCTAGCTTCAGGCCAAACCTCCTCCGGGAAAAGAATTTAAAAAGCGGAGTCTGTAAATCAGGAGGACTCTCGGTAAGATACTCTCCAAATGAGTCATTCGGAGTCAGCCATTGTGAAGAAGAGCCCTAAAAAAATTGACGCGAGCTGTGTTTGAAACTTTGGATGGACTGATGGACTAGGGAAAAACAGCCACGACGGAAGAAAACTTTGGAGGGGGGAGAATATCCCTTCGGAGGCTCGTGCTCATAAGCGACGAAAATTATTCTTTACAGACGGAAGGATAGGTGGAGAAAGTTCTGGGGAGCGAGGGGGAGTGAGAAAGGTATCAACGACAAAATTAAAGAGAGAAAGAAAGTTATGGTGTACATTCCCTTGCAACGACAAAAGATTCGAGGTGAAGACTTCGCAAACTTGTTCTCCAGGCGATGTCTACAGCGTCTTATTCGTGAGGGAGCCCAATTTAGGTGAAGTGGTGAAAAGAAATACGCAGCTGAAAAGAGGAGCGCTCAATATCGAAAAGTTACGGACAGTTAAACTTTTAGGTATTTTGCGAGTTCCCAGATGGAAGAATATGTGGGTAAATGGTCTGCAGAGAGAGGGGGGGAAACTCCTACTAAATACCTATGGCTTTGAGAGTCTTAAAAAAGCCTCCGCTCGGGCGCGCCGGAACAGCGCAGGAAGGACAGCCTCTAGAAAGGATGACCAGGATAGACATCTGTCTCTAGGATCAATGAATTGAAGGCTCCCTAATTATGGGGGGACGAACGCGAACCGCGGAAGATAGGGACGCCGCTGTCAAAATGGAAGAAAAAGTTGGGGGAGGAGGTCCCACCCTTCCAAAGACGGAGGATCGAAAGTGGGATTATCGCGAGGAAACAAGAGGAAAGGAAACTAATAGTCTCGAATCTTCGCGCAGGCTCTCGTCTGCAAAGGAAGCAGCCAGAAAAGTAGGACGAAGGGGGTGGCCTCTTGCTGAAAATCTGACATACCATTCTCGGCAGGGGGACAGTCTGAGAATTCCACAGGAAGGGGGACTTTTTTGCAATATTAATGAGCTAATAGGAATTTAGAATTTCAAAACGACATTTAATGGAAAATTGGAAGCACCAGAATACCGAAAGACCGGCCTGTTATGAAAGAGTTGGGGCAGCCAAAAAATGCAGTAACGATACAATGTGGAGAATTCTAGAAGAAAGGCCGCAGGGGGGCAACTGCGGGGGGGACACTTTGTGCGTCCAAAAAGTTAAGACCGGCAGGAAGGAGGGAGAACCTTGGAAAGGGCAAGGTGAAGATAGGGGTTAGGCGCAGAAACATGTGGTGCAACATAAGAGAAAAAAGGGGGGGCGGCGCCCTCGCGCTCGAAAGATAGGCTCAGTAGACCCAAAAATTTGCAAAGGGTGAAGGCCCAAAATGCCTGTCGGGGGTGGGGGTCCCTAAAATTTAAATAAACAAAAAATAAAATAAAAAAAGGCTGCAAAAAGTGCTGCAAGCCCGAACGTCCGCTTTGGTAAAGAAGAAAGAGACTAATACAAGGATCACAGGGGGCAGAAAAAGCGCCTGGAATGCAGTCGTTACGCCGCGACGACGCGACGGGCTTGCACGAGAGTCAGCCTCGAGGACCGATTTTGCGCAGAGGTGAGAATTGGGGGAAAGTAAAAGGAGCTAAAAGCGCACAGTACAAGGCCGAATAGGATCGCACACCATCAAAACACGAAAGGGGGGATAATCCTAAATCTATAATGCGTGCAAAAAAGCAGATGGAGACTCCGCGAGAAAAAATGGTCCAACTCGTAGACAAGGTTTGTAACAAGGTAGGGGATTTATCTGAAGGCATCACTGAGACGGCTAAGGGTTGCGAGGCGCCTTTTGAGCTGGGGGAGGAAATACCCTTCTCGGGGTTGCCGAGGTTTAAAGCAACAGCTACTAGAGGGGAGAGGCTGTAGGGGTGGAGCTGAAAAGACCCCTATACTATTAACCTGGAAATTACTCTGAGAAGGGGCTCTGTAACCTCGAGGCAGGGGGAGGGGGTGGACTCTATATCAAGTCAATTAAAAGAAAAATCTCAGACAAAAAAAAAACGGAGGAGTAAAAAAGTGAAAAAGGAAGGTTCATTCTGATAGGAAGAGCTTAAAAAGAGCAGACTCAGGGTGAGACAGGTAAGGATGAAGGAGGAGCTGACATTTATACCTCCTTAGCCACACAAAAAAAACTAAAGGACTGACGTTGGCTTGGCAAGGAAGGAATAAGGCACAAGGGGTGGGAGAAGCAGTTCAAAAAAGAGGTCGCCAATTCTGCTTCTAAATGCGGGGAGAAGGGATCGGGGGCCGTCAAGAAATGCTCTGTAAAAGTGAGAGGGACAGGGGGCGCGCTTGCTAAGTAGGGGCGAGGACTGAAAGGGAAGCGCGGATGAAATATCGTGCTTGATGTTTCTTACCACTCGCGGGATCGGTATGGCGAAACGGTGGCTGGAATCTTACTCTACCAGGAAGAAAGAGGGGTCAACATCAGCTGAGGATCACGGCGAGCAGAAGACGTCAAGCCGGGAGAAGCTCCGTGAATATCATTGACAAAAGGGCTCCTTGGTCGGTAGAGCGGTGCAAACGCGGCCGGGCGATCTGCAGAAAGAGAAAGGGGGGGGAAAAATGGGAGGTTTTGAGGGAGGAAGGAACGCAAAGAGAGCGAGTTAAGGAGGGATTAGAAGACAAAGACAGAAAAGAGAAGAAATTTTAGACATGACATTAGGGGGGAGATAACTCGCAGACAGCTCCCCGTTAACCACACGACTGGGCACCGTCAAGGGGAAAGGAAAAGCAGACAGGCAGAAAAAGTGGAAGCACCAGGGAGGAAAACGCATCGGGAAAGAAAAATCCATGAGACCGGAAAATTAGAAACTCTTTCAGCAGTTTGAGGGCAATCGCAGTGACTTGGAAGCCATCAAGGGAAAGGGTACTCAATGGAATCTGGAGGTGATGTCTCATTCTCAACGAGGGTGCGCGGGGTCAAAGGGGGGGTGGGTACCGGCACTCAAGGGGAGATTGAGAAAATCGCATAGTAAAAAAAGTAAAAAGGGAGATACAGCGCCCATCAAGACTTTGGTATTACTACGGACGAGCTAGACGAGAAGGGTAGTTCTTCCATAGATCCTGGCAGAATCAGGGAAAAGTGAACGCTGGCTGGGGAGGGTAGGGAGCCACTTCGTAGAAGCCTTTCTGAGTACTCACTTTCCTTCGAGATTTATTAGGGGAAACAGAAAAAAAAAGTGTTTTCATTTATAATTGGACACTGAAAGAGGACTGGCGCGAAGGGATGTTCAGATGGACAAATGGACCTATAACGTACATTGACCAGGAAAGGGATAGCGACCTAATGGGGGATAAAAAAGTTGAAAGGCCCATCTGAGTATTGGAGTTAGACGATACTGTCCTTTCCGGCCCGTGATGTAATTAACTGAGAGAAAAAGAAAACGGGGGAGGCTATTTGCCAGGTCTAGGGGAATCTTAAATTTATCGATGGACGAAAAACCAATCTGGTAAACTCGGAGGAAAAAATCAGAAAAAAACTAATAAATAAGGTGGCCCCTTTCCGAACGGAAGAATTTGCGCGAAGCCGCTAGAAAATCGGCACAGGTAAAGGGGATCAGGAGAGGGGGGTTTCAGGACCGACACACTGGGGCCAGAATGAAACCAGTGGGGGCGAAATGGGGAAGTCCTCCCGGACGGCAGGGAAAATGACTCAAGGAGTAGTCGAGAGGAGCTGTTTTGAGGAGAGTCGGAAACACTAAGGCGGGAAAGCACGGAAAAGGCGCCTTCGTCCGTCGTAAGGACGATCTTGAGGGAAGCGTGCAGAGAGGGAAAAGGTAAAGATTGAAAGAGGCCAGAAAGCAAATTATAAAGTGGTGCCGGCCAAGGGAGGGGGAAGTGGCGTTTCCTGGATGCAAGGAACGGTTGCAAACACCTGGAGGGGGGGAAAGAAATTTCGTCAGGGAAAGGGAGGGGTAACAGGAAAAGGAGTCCGAATTCAGGCGAGAGAGGCCCCAAAAATCGGAGGAGAAGGGGAAGACTCTGGCTCCCTTCTTAGTGAAGGAGGAAAGTAGACAAGCCCACTCTTAAACAAAGAACGGGACAAGATCGCATCGTGAGGGGCAGGCTGTCCGAGCAGATGACTCGGAGAAAAGTTTTGGAGCGCAAAGGGAACAGATAGGGGGAGAGAGGGACGGAATTTCGGCATACTAACCAAACGCAGCTGTCGTAAGGAAGATGTGCAATATAGCGTAGCAATCTATCTTGATATCGGAAGGAAGAAGGATGGCAAATCTGATATGAAAAGGTGGGGGAAGGGGGGGAAGTAAGAGGACGGGGAAACTTCATCGGCACAGCCAAAGAATTTGGGAGAAAGACGACACTTATCAGCTATTAGGAGGGGGATGGAAAAAAATCTCTCAACCAGGGATAAAAAGCAAATCTCGAGGATAATTGTCTTGCTCACACTGAAGGGGGGACTGATGTGGGCATGGGCGCATGCCGGGGACGGGCAAAGCGTTACGAATAACCGAAACAGTGGAAGATCAGATTTGGCTGCAGCTAGGAGGTAAGTGCGGCTTTTAGTTCTGAGACATCATTCCATGAAGAAGGCAAGTGAAAGAGAGTGTCATGAAGAAGTAAGAAAAAAGGGGGAACGGGCGGACCGTCAAGAGCACAAAAGCTTGGGACAGTCGCTAGTCTCAGCTGATCGAAAGGCTGAGTCGGTACCGTGCCAGAAGTTGAAGCTTGAGGCGAGGATTGTATGAGCGAAAGCAGCCACAAGGAAAGGAAGGAGAAAAGGTAGTGAAATAGGGGATTCGTCGATGATCGAGAAAGGACGATAACTGACCAAAATCTATGGGGGGGTCGGACCGCCCTGGGTCTAGCGTCAATATGCCCTAAGTACTACATGTTAAGGAAAGAAAACTACTCAGGGGAAAGTGTGACTATTGGAAAGGTCAAAAAAAAAGCTACGGAAGATGAAAAAAAAACCCCCACCAAAAAAAAAACCCGCAAAAAAAAACACTGGAAAGTGCAAGAAAAAAAAAGTTTTCCAGCAAAGGAAATTGTTGCCCGAGCAGCAGAAAGTGACGAAAGGATATAAGAGAGGAGAAAAGGAACAGTCTTTACGAAAAACGCTAATGCTCGATAATGGATATACCACAAAAAGTCTCATCGCAACGAATAAAAGAAGGGCTTGCTTATTCGGCCGTAGCAAAACTCAAGACTGGGACTCCCATTCTCTCTCAAAGGGGGAGAAGGCTCTCGGAGAAGCGGCCGGAGGCGTAAACCTATGAGGTAAAGTAGTCTGCGGTGAGTTGGAGAACGAGGAAGGGCTAGACGTGCTTCTCGCAAATCGCGGAATGAGAAAGGACGCAAAAGGGGTCCCCTTGTTTATACATTGCGAAGGGAGCTCGAGTGGAAGTGGGTACCCTGAATCGATACACTATTTTTGGGAAGAAACGAATTAGTGACACGTTCTTCACGAGCCGACCTATGATTGTGAAGTCCATTAACTCCCCGGAAGCGCAGGCAAAACTCCAAAGGAGGGAGGGGAAGTCGAAAGAGGAGAGACAAATCTCATATACATTCTGCTGAAGTATAGAAGTAAGTCGAGGAATGTATGGGCGTGGGGCAACGGGAAGGGAAAAAGCAATGGAAATCAAAGCCGCTTGTCCAATGGAAAGAAGGAAAAAAGGGTTGCGGAACCCGTACAGATACGGGGGGGCGAAAGGTGGAGTACAAGTGGCTGCACAGAACGAAGAAGGCTCCGACCGCCAAAGAAGAAAAGGCTCACAGCAAAAAAGTTCAGGTAAATTTGAAAGGGAGCAGAATGGGTTCTTCAAAACGGATCACGTGAAAGAGACACTGGGAAAGGCTGCATGTTTCATATCTGAACAAACGGGAACATTTTTTTGAAAGGGGAAATTTCCCGAATCGGTGAAATAAAAACAAAAACCGGAATTGGACCATTCGGAACCGTGGGAGACAAGGAGACAGAGAACGTCCCTCAAAAAGAGCTTTGGAAAGGGGGAAAATCTTTCGATCACCAGCAAAGGCGCGTGCCATATCAAAGAGGAAATCAGGTCCGGACTTCTAAAGGGGAACCGGGGGTCTTTTACACGGGTGCTTGAAAAAGGTCAGGAGGCTTCCATGGCCTGATTGGTCGAAGAAAACTCAGGGAATAATGTGGGGGACATAGCTTGGGACCTGGGCCAGTAAAAGAGTGGGGATCTCACACTAGGCAAAAAAGGTGGGCTGGCGCCATCTAAGGGGAGATTGTATGACTCAGGGGGAATCCAGGGGACGAGAGGAGGTCGTGCAATCCCAACTTGGGCATCCCGAGAAACTATGCTGTTAGAGGGGCACCGGGAGGCAAAAGTTCCAAGGGGGAAAGAAAGAAATTTGAAAGCGATTCTCCACAGAAAGAAGGGAAGGGAAATGACCAAGCGCCTGAAGAACAAGGAAGCTTCGCAGGTACTAGCCAGAGGGGACGCCTTCTGCTCAGACCGAAGAAAAAAATCGCGGCCGGGGAAACGATGACGGGAAAATGTTGCTGAAATTGGGGGAATCGAAAAGCCAGAAGGTCGAAAGGAGTGGTACGTGCTCAAACAAAAAATCGAGAAGCCGGCATTTCCTAGTCAAAGAAAAGGAGGGGCACTCCAGCCCGATAAAAAGAAGGCAAAAAATAAAAGTTCCCAGGGGGAAACTTTTCGCGCGCATTTCAGAACAAGCTGAAGAGTAAGGGGCGTCAAAAGGAAACGCCATGAAAGTCGAATGAAACTTAAAACGGCTGGAAAGAGGAGCCACTGCTGCGTGTGGCCTATAGGAAGTTGGGGAAAAGGAGTCGGGAGGGATCTCGAGGAGAAATGGGAATACCTAAACGAAGGGCGATAGGAGAAAGCGAGCCTGGCGGACTTTACCTTAAAAAAAAAAAACGCTAGTGCGTGCTCAAAAAATGAAGACAATGCAAAGGCCTCAAGCCCAAACACCAACGGAGGAGGGAGAGATTTTAAACGGAAAGGGGGGAAGGATCAAAGCGCGCACGATCCCGCAAGAGGGTAAAAGAGCGGCTCGACTTTGTCAGGGGGGTCGCGGCTCTTCAGTGGGAAAAGCCTAAACCCTACAGAACCGCTCGTAAGGAGGGACGGCAGGAAACGCAACAAGAGGGCTCCGCAGCCTCCAAGCAACTCAATTCTGCTCCCGGAACGGGGGAAAGGGCGCCGTTTAAGCTTGTGAGGAAAAAAGGACTACATGTCTCGAGTCGGGAAGGGTGGCCGAGGGCCGGGCTGTCGTGAACGAGACGACTCGTGGGGGAAGGGGGAGCTATTGGCTTGGGGGGGGCGAAACCACGCATCAAAAAAACTGAGCTCGGGAAAAAAGGGGGAGACTACCTCAAGGGACAGAAACCATGGACATACCGGCCGCGAAAGGGAAAAATCACGGCAGGAACAAGACTCATTGTCGTCGCAGGGGGTACCTTGCTAATCTAAGGGCAGTCAGGGAAGGGGGGGACTCATTGGCCCCCGCATCACTGGGGGGGCCACCAAGGGAAACGAACACGGCCGTCGAATACAACTGCATCATGTTGACGACGAACAGTACATTTGGATATTGGGGTAGGGACGGCCTGGCCGTAAGGGCTGGATTCCTGCGTCTGAGATCCGAGAAGCGCTCGGGGGAGGCAGAAAAAGTGTCGGGCACAAAAAATCGCGCCAGGGAACCGAAAAGGACCCTGCACAACGAAGGGGGGTCGGGGTCAATCACGGCAGGCAGCAGAGGGGTGGTTGACTCACCAGGGAGGACCCTCAAAGAAAAGGGGTTATCAAAAATACGAAAGGGACCTTCCGCAAGTTGGCCGAAAATCTGGAAAGAGAGTCAAAGGAAGGCTGGGGAAAACTAAGTTTGACACGGGGGGGACGGACAGCGGCTGTTTGGTGGTTCTCATGGAATACAACGGGGGTTCCAATGAAGAAACCTAGGGGTGGGTTCCCACGGTTCAGGGAACCCTATGGCGGACTCTTCATAGAAAGCCAGCCTGGAAAGATCCTCAAAAGAGGCATCCGCCAAGGGGGGATGAGGACATCAATAGGGGGGGGCAAAAAAACTTATCTCCTTTGTAGAGGGGGCGCGAATATCGCTTGCCGCTGGGGGGACTTTGCTACTTTGGGTAGTTACCTCGTATAAGTGAATGGGTCGATAAAAAAAATCGAGAAAAGGAGTATAAGGGAGGGGGGTAGAGGGGGGGAAAAAGACTCCAGGGAGGTATTACAGCGGCGGGGGGAAATGGCCTTAGGGTCGGGAGTTTCTGGGAAAA